>Ga0326728_10019314_pt1 | contig 13245 bp, 11 predicted proteins | sample MB3enrmetagenome_FD_207602 | JGI IMG/M metagenome (GOLD analysis project Ga0326728, IMG submission 207602) | Lab enriched peat soil microbial communities from McLean, Ithaca, NY, United States - MB31MN | ecosystem: Environmental > Terrestrial > Soil > Wetlands > Peat | place: USA: New York...
CTAATTTCGCCAGGAGGAACCGGTCCCCGCCACCTGGTTCCGACGAACGGATTCGGGATCCGCCGCCCGGTCCGCTCCCCGACGGCGCCCTCAGGGCGCCGTCGGCGCGCCCGGGACCACAACTTGCCGGATCATCTTCCACCTGCCAACAGGCGCTCGAGACGTCGCACCGCACCAACCAGGGCGCGCTCCACCGCAATGAGATTCATGGCGACCTCGTCCCGCTTGGACCCGGCGGCGGCGTCCGCCAGCGCTGTCACACGACGGCTGATCTGCTCGAGCGAGGAGGCGATCGAGGACAGCTCGGACAGTTCCGACGGCTCGGGCCGCTGCGGCGCCATCCTGCCATCATCGCCCATCCCGGGCCACGACTGGGAAATCGGCCACGAGCGGGCCGATACGCTGCACCCATGCTGAAACGTCTCGACCTTCGCGGCCACGAAGCGGACTTTCGTGGCAGCCTCCCACGGCCAATCCTCGGGGACCAAGGCCCGGTCTCGCAGGTCCGTGCAATTGTCGACGACGTCCGGACGCGAGGGGACGCGGCGCTCCGGGACTACACGGCCCGGTTCGACAGGGTCGACTTGGACGAGATCAGAGTGCCGACCTGTGAGATCGCCTCTGCGTGCGGCCGGTTGGACGCGGCTCTCCTCGGGGCGCTCACGGAAGCTGCTCAGGCCATCGAGTCGTTCCACCGCCACCGGCCACCGAGCCCGGGGACCTTCGAGCGCAACGGGATCTCGGTCGACCTCCTCGAGCTGCCGGTCGCCCGCGCCGGGGTATATGTCCCTGGTGGGCTGGCGAAGTACCCCTCGAGCGTTCTCATGACGGCCATCCCGGCCCGCGTCGCGGGCGTCAAGGGCATCGCCGTCTGCGTACCGCCTGGACCGGACGGTGCCATCCCGGCCGAGGTGCTCGCGGCAGCAAGCCTGGCGGGGGTCGACGAGCTCTACCGTGTCGGTGGACCGCAGGCGATCGCCGCCATGGCCTATGGCACAGAGACCATTGAGCGGGTCGATGTCATTGTCGGTCCGGGAAGCCGTCGCGTGTCGCTCGCCAAGCTGGAGGTCCGCGGCGCAGTCGGCATGCCGGCTTCGTTCGCCGGGCCTTCCGAGGTCGTCGTCATCGCGGACCAGTCGGTACCGGTCGACTACGTCGCAATTGACCTTGTCGTCCAGGCCGAGCACGGCCCTGACGGGCTCGCCTGGCTTATCACTTGGTCGGAGCCGGTACTGAACGCGGTGACAGTTGCCGTCGCCTCTCTGGTCGAGCAGTCGCCACGGCGGGTGGAACTCGAGGCCACGCTCGCTGACGGGGGCTACGCAGTGCTCGTCGACGGGCCTGAGGCGGCGATGGCGGTGTCCAACGAGATAGCGCCCGAGCACCTGGAACTTTGCTGTGACAATCCACGAGCGATGATCCCGCTCGTCCGCAACGCGGGTGCGGTCTTTCTCGGCCCGTACACGCCTGCTTCGCTCGGCGATTACATCGCCGGGCCGAGCCACACCTTGCCGACGTACGGATCGGCGCGCTATGCAAGCGTGCTCGGGGTGGAGGACTTCCTTCGCCGGGTGCACGTCATCTCCGCGGACGCTCGAGCGCTGAGCCGCGTGGCTCCTCACGTGGCTGCGATTGCACGTGCCGAGGGTCTCGCCGCCCACGCTCGCTCGGTGACGCTGCGCTCCGAGCACGAGCTGCGACGACGCACATGAACCTCCCCGGCGCGAATGATCCCCTTTCTTCCGGAGAGGCCCGTCGCGGTGTTGCCCTGCGCCCCGGGTACCACTCGCCTCAGGTCGACGTCGAGGTCAGGCTCAACACCAACGAGTCGCCCGAGCCTCCACCGCAAGCCTTTGTCGAGGCGCTGGCCGATGAGTTGCGGTCCATATTCTTGCACCGCTACCCCGATCGTGAAGCAACCTCCCTGCGAGCGGCGCTTGCCGCCTACCACGCGGTTGACCCGGCCCAGGTGTTTTGCGCGAACGGCTCCAACGAGGTAATCCAGTGCCTCCTGCTCGCGTACGGTGGCCCGGGCCGCCCCGCGATGTTGTTCGAGCCGACCTACGCGCTGCACTCGCATATCGCCCTGCTCACCGGGACGCCAGTGATCGCGGGCCAAAGGGATGGCGCGTTCGGAGTGGATCTGGCCGAGGTGGCCAGGACGGTCGAGGTCGCTGCCCGGATGCACGGGCCGGCCAGCCCTGCGGTCACCTTTCTCTGCTCGCCCAACAATCCCACTGGCGGCGTCGAGGCCGCCGCGAGTGTCCGTGCCGTTCTCGCCCTCGTCCCCGGAATTCTCGTCGTCGACGAGGCTTACGGACAGTTCGCTCCTTGGTCGGCGCTCGAATTGCTCGAGTCCGAGCCCCGCTTGGCCGTGGTGCGCACGTTCTCCAAGACCTGGGCCATGGCCGGGCTTCGGCTTGGCTACGCGGTTGCCGACCCGAGCGTGGTCGCCTCCTTGTCGAACGTTGCGCTTCCCTACCACCTCGACGCGCTCAAACAAGCCGCGGGACGGCTGGCCCTCGAGTTCAGTCACGAGATGCAAGCCCGGGTGGCAGTCATCATCGACGAGCGAGACCGCGTCGCGAAGGGCCTCGGTGATCTTCCGGTCCAAGTGTGGCCGTCCGATGCTAACTTCATCCTGTTTCGCGTGAGCCCACGTTCTGCCTCGCAAGTCTGGAAGGGCCTGCTCGATCACTCTGTGTTGGTTCGCGATGTCTCGGACTGGACAGGGCTCGAAGGCTGCCTGCGCGTCACCATTGGCACGCGTCGCGAGAACGACCGCTTCCTCTCCGCCTTGGATGAGGTGCTGTCGACCTCGGCCGCCGACGGGCCAACAACCGAGTAGGTCGCGCGGCTCGCCTTTCTCCTCCCTCGCTCGACGAGCTCCCCCGCTCAGCCGAAGCGGCCCTGAATGTAGTCCAACGTCCTCGGGTCGTCCGGTTTGCTGAACAGCTTCTTCGTCGGCGCCACCTCGATCTGCTCACCGGCACGGTCCTCCCCCATCAGGAAGAACGCGCACAAGTCCGACACGCGAGCCGCTTGTTGCATGTTGTGGGTGACGATGACGATCGTGACACGGCTCTTGAGCTCACTAACGAGCTCTTCAATGAGGCGCATCGAGATTGGATCCAACGAGGAGGTTGGCTCGTCCATCAGCAGCACCTCTGGCTCGACCGCGAGCGCTCTCGCAATGCACAAGCGCTGCTGCTCACCGCCGGAAAGAGTCGAGGCGTGTGCCTTCAGCCGGTTCGAGACCGAATCCCACAAAGCCGCGGCGATCAGCGCGGACTCAGCAGCTTCTTCAAGGACAGATCTCTTGCGTATCCCGTTGAACCGCAGCCCGGAGACGACATTGTCGTAGATCGACATAGTGGGGAACGGGTTCGGTCGTTGGAACACCATACCTATACGAGTTCGCAATAGTGTCGGCGGAATCCCGCCCGTGTAGATATCCGTGCCACCAAGCCGGATCGAGCCGCTGACGACTGCGCCCTTGGTCATGTCGTGCAACCGGTTCATCGCACGCAACAGCGTCGTCTTTCCCGAACCCGATGGACCGATGAGCGACGTGACCTTGTTCTTGGGAACATCAAAAGCGACGTCGCGGATCGCGGTTCGACCATGAAAAGCGACGGAGACATTTTCGAACCGCATCGAGATAGCTCCCAACCGAGGATCCCTCTCATGATTTGACATCTCCGGCGACACTTTTACCATAGTGCTGGGATCCAATACCACCGCTACCGCCTCTCTCTTTGTAGCCAAGCCGCAAAGAGCCGGCTCCCTAAGTTGATGACAAGAACGACGAACACGAGGAACAGGGCTATCCCCCACGCCTCGTCGCGAAGCGCGACGTACGGCGAAGTCGCTGACTCGAAGATCTGGAGCGGCATCGAAGCCATCTCCTTGCGCGGGTTCCACTCGACCATGTTGGAAGCGCCGATCACCCACAAGATCGGTGCGGTTTCCCCCACCGCCCTGGAGAAGGCCAGCAGCACTGCAGTGATCAGACCCGGAAGTGCGGTCGGGATCACCACCTTGCGAGCAATGACGCCCCTGCGAGCTCCTAGTGCCAGACCAGCTTCGCGAATTGGGGTCGGGACGCCTCGCAGAGCCGTCTCGGAGGCCTTCATGATGACCGGAATCATGAGGACGCCGATAGCGAAGCTCCCGGCGACTCCCGAGAATCCGATTCCAGGCAGCTTCACGCCCCACTCGTCGAACCCGATCACGATCATCTGGTAAGCGAAGATGCCGAGCAGGATCGACGGAAGCCCTGTCATGATCTCGGCCGTCGTTCGCAGCATGCTCGCGAACTTTGAAATCGACTCCGCCAGGAAGAGGCCGGCAACGACGCCGATCGGAATGGCAAAGAGCGCCGCGATGCCGTCGATGACGAGTGACCCGATGATCGCGTTCGAGATCCCTCCGATCGCGTTCGGGTCGATCAGCGAAGGGAACTGCGGGACCTTCGTGAAGAACTCGACGCTCCACCATCGGAGGCCCTTTTCCACGAGGGAGTACAAGATCGCGAAAAGGGGGACCAGGGCGAGGATGAGCGCGGTACCAGAGAGCGCCACCATTCCCCTTGAAATGAGAATGCGCCTTCCCAGCGTCTTCCTCGCAACGCGCTGCACCATTTCACGGCGCTCGAGGATCGGATCCGGTGGGATCCCTTCGATCACTCCCGTCGTCATGTGACAGCCGCCCGCGATGCCGAACCTCTTACGAGCCGACGCCCGAACCAGTTCACGATCGCTGTCATCGCCATGAGAATCAATGCGAGTGCGCCAAGCGCCGCCACTTGCAGCGGTGTGGCGTCCTGGAACTGCAGAGCTATGGTCGATGCGAGCGTGGAAGCCGTCGAGAACAACGAAGGCGGGAAGAGCGGATTCAAGCCGATGACCATGGCGACCGCCACGGTCTCGCCGAGAGCTCGTGCGGTCGCGAGCGTGATCGCCCCGACGATGCCGGTTCGCGCGCCCGGCAGCACGACCTTCCTGAGAACCTGCCATTTTGTCGCACCAACGCTGAGAGCCCCTTCGAACTGATCGTGGGGCACGACCGCAATGGCGTCCCTCGAGAGCGCCACGATCATCGGCAGGATCATGACGAAGAGCACGCAGCCCGCGAGCAGCAACGAAACGCCCTCAGGAGGAGCCTGAAAAGGAAATTTGCCACCCGTGATGCTCGCAAGGTCCGGCTCCACGGTCTTCTCGAACCACGGGGCAAGCACGAGCAGGCCCCACAGTCCGTACACCACGCTCGGGACCGCGGCGAGAAGCTCGACAAGCGACGACAGGAGTATTCGTAGCCTGTCAGGCAGCAGATGGACAATGGCAAGGGCGGCCCCAACACCAATCGGAATGGCGAAGAAGAGCGCTATGGCTGTCGTACACAATGTGCCCGCGATGATCGGGAGCGCGCCAAATGAGTTCGTTCCCTGGCTCCATACCCTTCCGTAGATGATCGAGAGGCCTGAGTGGCGCCACGCGGGAATAGATGAAACGACGATGCTGACGATGAAGACCGCGCATATGAGCGCGAACAGCCCCGACACCCCGTAGAGCACGCCCCAGTGCGCCGAATCGCCCTTGACCGAGAAGCGCTTGGCGTCCTCGGTCAAGGGCGATTCCGATGTTGCCAAAGCCGGACCGGCCGGCATCTCGGCCATAGTCGTTACTCAGCCACCTTGCTGCTCAACTGGCGGTGGTGGTCAGCAGGGCCTGGCCGTTTGATCCCGTGACTTGGAAAAGTGTCCTGCGTGCAAGTGCCTGGATGCTCGCCGGAAGTGCGACATAACCCTGTTGGACCGCGATGTCCTGACCCGCGATCGTCCCGTTGGCCGAACCCGAGTGTGACAGCCAGTCAAGGTATTTCACGAGAAGCGTGCCCTCGGCGTCGCTCGTCTGGTTGTGCCTCCATATGACCGCCCAGGTGTATCCGGCGATCGGATAGGTTGCCTTGCCGGGTTCCCAGACGATCGCGAAGTCCGTCGCCGTGACATTAGGTTTGGCAGCCGCGGCAGCGGCGATGCCTGCAGCCGACGGAGCTACCGCTTTGCCGGACTCGTTGACGATCGCCGCGACTCCCTTGAGCAGGCTCGGATTGAGCAGCACGTAGGAATACTCGACGTAGCCGATCGAATCCGGTGTGTTCTCGATGTCAGCCGCCACTCCCGCGTTCCCACTACCCGCGATGCCATCGGGCGGCAGCGTCAACGGGGTCTTCGAGGGCAAGCTCGTCCACACCGTCGCAGCGGCGTTGTTCAGGAAGTTCGTGAAGATGTACGTCGTACCCGAAGAGTCCGCACGGGCGACGACGATGATCCTCCTGTCCGGCAGGGCGACCTTCGGGTTCAGCGCCTTGATCGCGCCGCTGTTCCAGAACCTGACGCTGCCCGCGTAGATCTTGGCAAGCACAGCCGCGGTCAAAATGAGCGGCGTCTTTACCTTCAGGCCGGGAACATTGTACGAAATCGCCACACCGCCGAGGCCGATCGGCACTTCCAGGAACTGTGACACCGTGTAGTTGTCGCCGGAGGGCTCCTTTGAAGAGATGTCGGTCTGGGACATCGGTACGTCGGTTCCGCCCCAGTCGACCACCTTCTTGAGGATGTCCGACTCGCCGGTCCCTGAACCGACTGCCTGGTAGCCGTTGATCGTGGCATTTGTGTTGCGGGCCGTGAAGGCAGCTTGCGCTTCATTCTGCAGGGGTGCGGCGAATGTCGAACCCGCACCACCAATTGTCGCCGGCGTGGCCAACTGCGTGTCGGCTGCGAGGTACGGGTCTCCGCTTACTCTTGCGCTGCGCGTTCTGGCGAACGCCGGCACCGCGACCATGGAAAGGGCCGTGACAACGACCGCGATGGTGGTCAGTGCAAGCCGAACAGTCTTGTGCATCCTCATCAGGCTCTCTACCTCCGTGGGGTCTCTTGTAATGGGGTTTGCGCGGCTATACCGTCACCCCCCCGCCACGCGGCGGCCTGTTGTGTCCGTTACGAAGATGCTACGGAGGCGAAGTGAACCGACAATGGCCCGATCGTGTTCCCCGTCTGAACTCTGGGCCAACTTCTGGGAGACGAGTGAATTCCAGGTGAACAACCCCAGCCAGGGCCCGAGGACGGCGGAGCCGCGCCACTACAGTGACAGGCATGAGGATCCTCGTCACCGGCGCGGGTTCCGGAGTCGGCAGAGCCACAGCGGCGGTGCTGGCGCGCCGCGGACACGAGGTTGTCGCTACCGCCCGGAACCCTGCCGCTCTCGACGACCTCGACGTGGCGGCCCGGCTTCGTCTCGACGTGACCGACGCCGTGTCCGTGGACGAGATCCTCCGGGAAGTCGGTTGGGTGGACGCTCTCGTGAACAATGCCGCGATTTCCTTTCACGGCCCGATCGAGCACGTCGCGATCGAGCACGTCCGCCAGATGTTCGAGACAAACGTCCTCGGACCGGTTCGCCTGATCCAAGCCTTCGTTCCGGGCATGCGCAGTCGGCGGTCAGGGGTCGTGGTCAACATCTCCTCGGTGGCCGGGCACGTCGCCCAGCCTCTCAGCGGCTTCTACGCGGCCACAAAACACGCCTTGGAGGCGATCTCCGAGGCGCTGTATGTCGAGCTGGCCCATTTCGGCATACGGGTCGTCCTCGTCGAGCCCGGCTTTATCACGCCAGGGATGAAGGAACACGAGCCCAAGAGCGCGCCTGGCACCTACGACGAGCTTGACGCTCAGTTGGCCCAGATCGCGCGCAAGATGCACGACGGCGCACGCCCGGGCCCGGACCTGGTGGCGAATGCGATCGCTGATGCCATCGACAACGACGGTGGCCCGTTGCGTCGGCGTGTCGGCGACGACGCGAACCTGATTCTTTCGGCGCGTAGCACCCTAGGGGACGAAGAGTTCGAGGCGACCATGCGCAAGGTCCTTGGCCTCACCTGGTAGCCGGTGCACGTCCCAGCACGAGCTGGTTCAGCACGTCCGGTGACGAGAAGATGCCATTTCTCCGAGCGGTCGGGAACGGTCCTTGTCTAGGCTCGCTCGTGTGAGCTGCTCGTGATCAAAGCCACCAACGGCGAGCCCGTGCTTGCAACGCCAGGCTTTTCTTTCGACCCCGCGTCACCCTTACCGGAGGGCAAGGCCAAGCAGGATCTCGTGCGATCGATGTTCGACTCGATCGCACCGCGCTACGACCTCGTCAACTGTCTGATGACATTCGGGCTCGACACCAGTTGGCGCCGTCGGACGATCGCGTTGTTGCAGCTGTCCCCGGGCTCTGTCCTGCTCGACCTCGGGTGTGGGACGGGGGACTTGGCTCGCAGCCTTCGCCGCAGAGGCCACCGACCGGTGGGGATCGATCTCTCGCTCGGGATGCTCACAGCCGCGCGTGCCGGCGGAGCTCCCCTGATTCAGGGCGACGCGGCTCGGCTGCCTGTAAAAGCCGTGGTCGCGGACGCAGCAGTGAGCGGGTTCGCAGTCCGCAACTTCGCCGACCTGCCCGGCGTCGTCAAAGAGCTTGGCCGCGTGTTGCGCCCCGGGGGGAGATTGGCACTGCTCGAAGTCGGCGAGCCAGGCAGCCGGCTGCTCCGCTTTGGCCATCGGGTCTGGTTCACCCATGTCGTGCCACGAATCGGAGCGCTCTTCTCCGACAGCGCCGCGTACCGGTACCTGCCGCGCTCGGTCGCGTATCTTCCATCGTTCCCTGAATTCGCCAGCCTTCTCCACGAATCCGGCTTCACAGACATCAGGCACCATCCATTCAACGGTGGTATCGCTCAATGTGTGACCGCAACCCGGTCCGCCGACAGCACCGGGTCATGAAACCTCGAGCAAGCTGGCTCTTCTATGGGGCAAGTCTGATCGACGCGGGCGTGCTGGCCCGGCTGCGGGTGCACGCGTACCAGACCGGACGCGTCATCGAGCGCGACGGGCTCATGGTTCTCGGCTTCGGGACTGCAGCTGTGCTCGAGCTCTCCGGCGGCCTGGCGAACCCCCCCAGTCTCAGGCAGGCGGTTGCTGATCTCGGAGCGATCTGCCCCGTGGAAGAAGGGCGATCGGCCAAGGTCGCGCCCGAAGCTGGTGACAACGGGGGCGATGAGCCGGTACCCATCGCGCTGGGCGCGCTCCGATTCGACCGTTGTGCCGACGGTCAGTTGGTGGTCCCTGAGGTGACAGTGATCGCGTCGGCCGATCGCTCGCCCTCCGTGGTGGCCGTGGGCTCGCCGGATCGTGTACGCGAGCTGCTGCGCGGGCTGCCAGAGATCGTCGCGGCTGAGCAGCCGGCTGAACCGGCCTCGCCGCCTGATGAGTTCCGCCTCGCGTCGGCTCGACCGCACCGGGATTTCCTGAACCGGGTCAGCGCAGCGTTGGCCGAAATCGCCGGCGGACGTCTCGACAAGATCGTCCTCGCGCGTGAAGTAAGGGTGCAAGCGAACCGACCGCTTCGCCAGGCTGACCTCCTCGGGCGCCTCCGGGCGCTTCATCCGTCCTGCACCGTGTTCGCCATCGACGGCTTCCTCGGCGCGACGCCCGAGCTCCTTCTCGCCCGGAGCGGAGCGCGGATCGCCTCCCAACCCCTAGCAGGGACAGCAGCGCGCAGCGGCGACCCGGACTCGGATCGCAGAGCCGAGACAGCACTTCTCGCGTCCGCGAAGGAGCGCTCCGAACATCGCGCCGTCGTGGACGCGATCACCTCGGCTCTTGCCCCCGTGGTCGAGCAGCTCGATGTGCCCGACGGACCTGTCATCCGCGAGCTTCGCAACGTGAGCCATCTCGGCACCTCCATAACCGGCACGCTCGCCAAGCGCGACGGCTGCTACCCCAGTGCACTAGAGCTCGTGGGTCTGCTTCATCCCACTCCTGCGGTGGCGGGGACGCCGGTCGATCTGGCGCTCGAGTACCTCGCGAAATTCGAGGAGCTCGACCGGGACCGTTATGCCGGGCCGGTCGGTTGGGTCGGCGCCCGAGGCGATGGGGAGTGGTACCTCGCAATCCGCTCGGCAATTGTTGAGGAAGACACCGCAAGACTGTTCGCGGGGGTTGGGATCGTCGCCGACTCGGACCCTGCCGCGGAGCTCGCCGAGACCCAGCTCAAGCTCCAGGCCTTTCTCGCCGCCGCAGTCCGTCCCTGACTCCGCACGCGAGAGCTGAATAGCGACGCACAACCGCGGCGACCTTCTCGGGGTGATCGAACGGGAGAAGGTGGCCGCCCGCGATGACGACCAACTCGGCGCCCGGCACCCGTCCTGCAAGCGATCGGGCCGCGGAGGCCGGCACGACGTGATCGGACGCCCCGGTGACAACTGCTGTTGGGACTGCTATGTGACAAAGCGACCGCTCCAGCTCCGGCGTCTCGGCGAGAAGCGCACGCTGCTCGACGAGAAAGCTCTGTCTCGATCTGCCGACAATCGGGCGCCCGTCTGTGCCGATCGCCGCCTGAACAGTGGGCAGGACCGAGACCAGGTTCGCGACCCGAGCCCCGGGGTGACGCTTCGGCAAGTGCGTGGCCGCGATCAGCATTCGTCGGAGGGTGGCGGCGCCGGCACGAAGGATGCCGTTTCCTAGCAGCGGAACCGCGAGCAGGCGATCGAATCCCGACAGCGAACCGGAAACGCCAACCGATCCGACCAGCACGAGCGCGCCGACCCGCTCAGGGTGCTTCAACGCAAACGCGAGCGCGACACCGCCTCCGAACGAGTGGCCCACGACCGTCACAGGGCTTTGCACCCCAGCGGCCTCCAGCACCTTCTCCAGGGCGTCGGCGTTGGCCGCGATGCCCATCGCCGCACGGGCATCGGATCCCCAGCCGGGACGGTCCGGCGCGAGCACCCGGTGGTCGCGCGACAACTGGTCCGCAAGCGCCGCCCAGTCACCCCCTGCTCCCGGCTGGCCGTGCAGCAGCACGACAACGGGCCCCACACGGGCGTCCATCGGCGCCATCACGCTGTCGGCGGTCGCTGGTGTGTCGCCCTTGCTCACCGCGGCGAACGAGACTGCCTCGTGGCGCGCGCCGTCGTCGCGCCGCCCCGAAGCCGGCCGACTGCTCGCTTGACGCCCCACCACGTGACTAGCCACAGCGCCTCCACGACTGTGTAGGTCGACATCTTCGAGGTCCCCAACTCCCGGTCCACAAAACGGATCGGTACCTCCTTCACCTTCGCGCCCACCCCGATCGCCCGGTAGGTCATCTCGATTTGAAAGCCGTAGCTCTCCGCCCCGATCGACCCCAAGTCGATGCGCCGAAGAACCGTTGCCGCGTAGGCGCGGAAGCCTGCGGTCGAATCTCGCACGTCCAGGCCGAGCAGGAGGTCAGCGTAGATATTCCCGCCCCGTGACAACAGCCGACGCGGCAAGCTCCACTTCGGTGTCGAACCGCCGGGAACATACCGCGATCCGATGCACAACTCGTAGCCCTCGCCGAGGGTCGCAATCAGGGTGGGAAGGACGTCCGGATCGTGCGAGAAGTCCGAGTCCATCTCGACCATCGCCTCGTAGCCCCGCTCGAGACCCCACCTGAACCCGTCCCGATACGCGCTGCCGAGCCCCAGCTTGCCGGGCCGGGACAGGACATCCACACTTCCCAAACTCCCGCTGGCTTCCTCCGCGATCTTGGCAGTCCCGTCAGGACTGTTGTCATCGACGACGAGGACCGACGCGTCCGGGAGCGCCCTGCGGACACGGTCAAGAATGTCCGCGATTGTGGCAGCTTCGTTGAAAGTAGGCAGCACAACGAGAACACGCACGCCTGCAGCCTATGGCCAAACCGCTGACGACCAGTATCGGTCCTTCCCAAAGGCACCGCGGGGCTTGAGACGTCACTCGGCCGGTCTGGAGGCGCCGCTCGGCGTTTTGGCTGCGGCGGCCGGCTCGTCGGAGGGATGCCCATCGGTGAGCTGTGCCGATCTGTGCTCGGTCCAGAGGTCCTTCGCGACCACTTGGATTGCGCTCGCCGCGGGAACCGCAAGCAGAGCCCCGACAAGACCGCCGAGTGTAGACCCGACGATCCCGCCCAACTCGACACCTGTGAGGATGGCCAACAACACCCAGAGAGGGTTCAACCGCACCGTCCGGCTCATAACGACCGGATTGAGGATGTGGTTCTCGATCTGTTGGTAGATCAGGAAGACGGCAAGCGTAATGATCCCTGCGGGCAACGAGTGCAGCAGAGCAACTGCCACAGTTGGCACGCCGGCGAGAAGTCCGCCCACGAGCGGGAGGAAGTCGACGATGCCTACCCAGATCGCTAGCACTCCGGCGTACGGGACGGCCGTGGCCCGCAGCGTCACGAAGATGACCACCCCGGCAATCATTGAGGTCGCGAGGTTGCCGAGCATGTAACCGGCCACGGCCTGACCCACGTCGCCGAGGATCTTGCGAACACGAACTGAGCGCTCGGGCTGCATCCAGTCGAGCACACCACGGATCATCCGTGGCGCCTCCAGCAGGATGAAGAAGGTCAGCACCCCGACGGTGACGAGCGCGACAACCCCGCTCACAACCGTCTTGCCGATGGCGAGCGCGGGACGGCCGAGACCGCTGATCAGGGTCTCTAGTCGCGGCACATTCTTCTTGACATAGCTCTCGAGGCGTAGCCGTTTCGCGAGGTGCCCGATCTGTCCCTTGCCTTGCTGCGCCTGTCGGACCAGGCTGGGCAGTTCTTTCGCGAAGCTCCTGGCAGACGAGTACACCGGGTGCACGAGCACATAGCCCACCGTCACAACCACCGCCGCCGAGAACAGGAACACAACGACCGTCGCGATCCCCCGGCGAATTCCTCGGCGCTCCACGAAGCTGACCGCGGGATGCAAGAGCGCACCCAGGAACAACGACACGATTATCAGCAAGACGACGACCCGGAGCCGCCACAACAGGGCCAGACCGATGCCGACGCTCACAACAACGCACGTGACAACAAACGCAGTGCGCGCCACTCGAAGGTCGTGCACGCGCTGGATCTTGGAGGGATCGCGCTCGCCTTCGACTGTCTGCTCGGGCACTGGCACTAGTCAACTCCATGCAGGGCCACGGAAGGGTAATCTAGAGCTGCGCCTCGAGCTTGGACCGTTCCCCGAGTACGTCGCTGCCCCTCCAGGAGACCAGCTCCGGTCCCGAGACTCGCCCCGCGACCCGCTCGCGCCTGCAAGCATATGGAGATGGCCGACTCCCCCGAGCCCGACGGCCCAGTTGCCGGCGTGACTGAGTCGCGCCATCGCCTCAATCTGCTCGGATGGATACCGCGGCCGCTACGT
>Ga0326728_10019316_pt1 | contig 13244 bp, 8 predicted proteins | sample MB3enrmetagenome_FD_207602 | JGI IMG/M metagenome (GOLD analysis project Ga0326728, IMG submission 207602) | Lab enriched peat soil microbial communities from McLean, Ithaca, NY, United States - MB31MN | ecosystem: Environmental > Terrestrial > Soil > Wetlands > Peat | place: USA: New York...
CCAGGCCTGGCCGCAGATCACCGCTTGTTCGCGCACGATCACGCTGGCACGTCCGATGGTCTCCCCGGAAATCAGGCGAGCGGTCCAGTCGCAGCTGCCGATATCCTCGGCCAGCGCGATACTGACCTGCTGAGCAATCAAATGAAGCGGGGGGAGGGTGGACATAATCGATCCTGATGACAAAACGCATATTGTAACCAAGACTTGTATCATGTGGGGTAGGATTGGTTACTCTCTTGTCATGAGATCGCTATGGATTTTACAGCGCAGCTGTTTCCCGTGATCGTGTCCTGGGCTGGCAATGCCCTTGCGTTGTTGATTCTTGCCGGGCTTGCCTGGCGTGTGCCATGGCGGCGGCTGGATAGCGGCGCGGCCAGCGCCTGGATGGGCGCGGGGGTCATGATCATGGTGTTGTGGATGTTGAACGGCACCTACAAGCCGGGGCTCTCGTTTCATCTGCTGGGGATGGCGGTACTCACTCTGATGATGGGGGCGAGGCTGGCGCTTCTGGCCAGTGCGCTGGTGGTTCTGGCGACCTGGGCTGCAGGCAGGGGGGCGGCGCAGACGCTGGGGCTGAACTGGATGGTTTGCGGTCTGACGCCAGTGTGCGTGGTGACGTTGCTACTGCGCCTGGCACAGCGCTATCTTCCTGCCAACCTGTTTGTCTATGTGTTTCTCAATGCCTTCCTGGCGGGGGGGCTCAGCATGATCGCCGCCAGCCTGGCCGGGTGCGGTTTGCTGGGGATGTCTGGTGTTTACACCTGGCGAATGCTGTCGGGAGAAGCCTTGCCATACTATTTTCTTCTGGCCTGGTCTGAAGCTTTCCTGACCGGGCTCATGATGGTCATACTGGTGGTATACAGGCCCGGCTGGGTGGCCACCTTCGATGATGCACGGTATTTGAGCGATTAAGCCTGAATATAAAACCGAACGATCAACAGGACGCTAGCCATGCAGACCCTGCTTCCCGAGCTTTCATTGCGCTTCATCCCCGTCTGGCGACGCAATTTCCTGGTGTGGAAAAAACTGGCCCTGCCTTCGGTGCTGGGCAATCTGGCCGACCCCATGTTCTATCTGCTGGGGCTGGGCTATGGCATCGGCAGTATGTTGCACCGGATCAACGGCGTGCCCTACCTGCAGTTTCTCGCGGGGGGCACCATCTGCTACAGCACCATGAACAGCGCCACCTTCGAAACCCTCTATTCGGCGTTTTCGCGCATGCATGTGCAAAAAACCTGGACCGCAATTCTGAATGCCCCGCTGACGGTCGACGATGTCGTCATCGGCGAGTGGTTGTGGGCGGCGTCCAAAAGCGTGCTGTCCGGCGTGGCGATCCTGGTGGTCATGGCCTGTCTGGGGCTGATCAAGAGCGTACTGGTGTTGTGGGTGATCCCCGTTGTGGCGTTGTCGGGACTGGCTTTTGCCGGCATGGGGCTGGTGGTGACAGCGGTGAGCCCGAGTTACGACTTTTTCATGTACTACTTCACCCTGGTCGTTAGTCCGATGATGTTGCTGTGCGGTGTGTTCTATCCTACCGAATCGCTACCGCGCGCCCTGCGCCTGCTGGCTGAGGTTTTGCCGCTGACCCATTCGATCCGCATCGTGCGCGGTCTGGTCGACGGACAAATCGTGCCGGGTGCCGGGGGGAGCCTGCTGGTGCTGGCAAGCTATGCCCTGATTTCCTTTGTGCTGGCGCTCAATCTGGTGCGCCGCCGCCTTCTGGAGTGACACAACCATGCCTTTTGCTTTCTGGTGCGTTTTGATTGCCGCCGTTTTGCCCTATGTCTGGACTGTGGTGGCCAAGGCCGGCACCGCCTATGACAACCATGTTCCGCGCGAAGTCATGGCCCGGGCAACCGGATACCGCCAGCGTGCCAACTGGGCGCAGCAAAATGCCTGGGAGGCGTTTGCGCCGTTCGCCGCAGCCGTAATCATTGCCTGGCTGATGAAAGTGCCGCTGGCGAAACTGAATGCCGCTGCCGCCGTGTTCATTCTCGCCCGTGTGGCGCATGGCTTGTGTTACCTGGGCAATTACGCCACCGCGCGTTCGCTGGCCTGGCTGATCGGCATTGCGGCGGTGGTGTATCTGTTTATCGCGGCGGCGTGAAGCCGGGGTGAAAGCCAAGTTCCGAATCGCAGGGGTAGGGCGCGGTCGCCGAAGGCACTGCGCCGCGCGTCGTCAGTAAAACAGGGGATGCATGGCTCGTCTGTGCCGGTACGGATGTCACTGAATACGGTTATAGACATACACCCCCTTGATGTGGCGATTGAGAAACCTTCCTTTGGAGGGCGCGGACAGAAAGGCGTCGTACTGGTGGCGGGGCACCAGATAATACTCATAGATCCGTCCATTCAGAAACTGCACCGTTAACGTCCACGTTGCGTGGTCGTAACCGATTCGGGCGAGGTTGCTTGATTCGACCGGAAGCAGTCCATCGCTTAAAGCGTGATAAATCGATCTGAACAATTCACCATACCAGGCGGCCACGTCATAACGGCGTTCGCCTTCCGTCTGCCCCGCCGAAGTTGTTTTGGCGTACAAATCAAAAAACTGTTGCTGTGCAGGGTCCCAGCGCCGGCAATAATGCGTCGTTTCACCATTCTCTGCGCCTTGTGTGAACTGATACGTCCCATCCAGACGGTTGATGCGCAGGCTTGTTACGCCATCATCGACACGTAATTCATCGCCACGGCGACGCGGCACCAACAGGCGGAAATCTTCCGGCAAGCGATGGTCACGCTTGGGCGTAAGGCCGTTGACGAGGCGCAGATCGGCCTGGGTGATCGGGTTTCCCCGGAGGTTTTCCAGCGCGATGATGTCCGAAAGCGTGCCGTTGGCCTTGAGCTGGGCAATATGGGGAGCGGGGTATTCAATAAAACTGATTGACGGGGCTCGGGGTAATACCGGTTCTTCGTGGTCGGGCTGTTCTGCGAGCGGTGGAACTTCTGCCGTGGATCGGTGGTAATCGGGGTGCCCGAACAGCGTGCCGATTTTTTCTGCGTTTTTCAGGTGGTCTTTTCCTGCGGCCTCTCTTGCTCCTGGCTCAGGTCTGTACTTGCCGTCATTGGTTTGTATATTCAAGGGGCGTTTCTTCTCGATCAAGGTTTTGCCCATGTTGTAATAGGTCAGATAAATTGCATCCCGGTACGCCGCACTTTTTTGTGCCCAATATTCTGGATCGGCATGCTGCTGCATATAAACCTTCGCCTCTTTCAGCATCAGTCCGGCGATTTCCGGGGACACCGAGCCATCAGCGAGATGGCTGGCCAGTGAGGGGTAATCATTGGCATAGCGGCGTAGATTCAGCGGATCGTTATCTGTGGAGGCACTCTCCAGATACCGCCTCAGGAGCCGGATCGCCGTACCGAGCTGAATGTTGTAGGGGCCCAGGTCGTTGAGCACCGGATTGATCTTGTCCCAGGTGCCATGCTTGTCGATGGTTCCTTCCTGTTCTGCGCGTTGGTAGTACTGCACCAACATGCCGTGACTACCGGCATGAGACAGCGCCCAGCCGTCCCCCAGGAAGTTTTTTAACCACCCTTGGCGGTAATCGTTGTTTTCTTCGACCAGCGCACCAAATATCGCCTCGGGGCGTAAACCCAGTGCATCGGCGGTAGCTGCAATTTTCGGGTTATGCACTGAAACATTGTCAAAGGCTTCTTGGCTGTAGTTTTGTCCTGGATATTCACTCACGATATTTCCTTTCTTTCAGATTGAGGTCGATGATTTGGGTTACGGCATTCTGTAAGACGCCCAGAGGGATACATACCAACCATTTTCCAGGGCGAAATAGCCACAATCGTCGGAGTAACCGTCTTGCTCCATCAGCTCCGGTATTGGGCGATCCAGTGAATTTTTAGGAAACCGACATTTACGTTGCATCACTGCATCTCGATCCGCCGGATATTGGTTTTGTGAATCGGAAGCCTGGTTTGGGTGTAATGGGGGGATATAGATAAATGATTTAATCCATGCCGTTATGTCCGGGTTGGTGTTGCGCCACCAGTTTTGATCCCGAGTCATGATTTCGTAGCGCTGTATCTGGCATGGGAAATTGCATATTCGATGTCCCTGTTGTCGGTAAATTGAATTCTGAACTGTTCCGCCATACATCAATTGCACGCCCATCTCCTTTCCTAGCACCTCACATGTATTGACTTGTGGCGTCGTGTCGTCTGTGGAGACACACTGCTCCGTCGCAAAAAGGTATGCCATGCGTTCAAAGCTGGCGCGGTGCTTTTGAAAAAACGCGCGCATTTCATCATCGGACGGCGGACCGGTGAAATAGCGCTTAAGCCAGTTGTTGTGCCAGCCGATTTCTTTCACGGTCTGGCTGCTGATGCCGTGGTCAAACACACTACGGCCCACGCTCAACAGGTACTCACCCAGCGGAATCCAGTAGAACGCCGCGACAATCAGCGCCAAAACCAGCCATTTGCGGCGACGGGCGATACCGTTTTTGAGTCGTATAAGAATGGCATACCGGTGGATGGTCATCTCGCGTGCTCGTCGGGGAACAAAACCTGGGTAACAGAGTGGCAATGTGCGGCGAACGATGGGGAGGGGGCAAGCCGATGTGGTTGTCTGCGATGGCTTAAAAATCAGCGCCGGGAATGAAATGAATGAATGGTATTTATAGTGGGATGAAAAGAGCGAAATTTTTTTTAATATGGTTGTGAATCAAATATTTATGTGTAGTGATGCTGTTATGTGAAAAAGCCACACCGCACGGTCGATGGCGTCACCTTTTCGCATTCAACCCAATCCGTTGGAGATACATGCTACGGCGTTGAGTCTCCTGTCCAAAAGAATCGGCTATTCCCCTGCCTGCAATAGAAAGTGACCTGGTCCGGTCTGAGGAAACGAGAGAGGTCACCAGTGCAGATTCGCAAAGTGGCCGCGCGACGCAACTTGTGTGCGCCACACCTGCCCATCGTGCATACCGGCCTCACCCGCTGGCGCTTTCAACCGGACCCGGACCATGTACGACACGACTTCACCCCCGCAAAAAGCTTTTCGCTGGCTGAAAAAATCAGACAAGCGGTTCGCCGTCTTTGTGCTGGCGCTGCTGTTTCTCTATCACGTTCCCTTGATTCAATACTTCTGGCGCGTGGGCAACAGCGTGGCGGCCACCGGGCTGAGCCGCGAGACCGCGCGCAGCATCGCCAGCGACAGCGAGTGGTTTCTGCGCTTTTTTACCGGGCCACCGAGCGATGCCGAAATGAAGGCGTTTTTCGAACGCAATCGTCCGGCCTTTGAACGGCTGGCGTATCTGTATGCCACCAGCCAGTGCGACCCAGGACCGGAAACGCCAACCTGCAAGGTGTTGGCGGAGCAGCTTGGGGTTTCTGTATACGCTTTCACTCATGTCAACAACACAGCCTATACGCAAAGTAGGGAGATCCCCTGCCGGAGTGCTTGCAAGATTCAGGAGTATAGCCCTCTAACAGAAACCCAAAACTGGTGGCGCAGTACCAACAGCAGCATCGACTACTGGGAAAAGAAATTTTTGTATGTGCCGCCACTACTCCCTGCTCAGGCGTTCGGTCTGGATCCGAACCATCATCCAGCAGAGCGTGATGAGGTAGTCCGGCGACTGTGCCGCTACCCTCGCTACTCATTGGATATCCCGGTGCCGGAACTGGAGGCCGAACCGGTCTATGCCGACGAGTGCGGCTATCGCCCGCTCGGTGATGGCTGGTACCTCTTACTCTCTGCCGGTTACAACCTGGGGAAAGGGTGGTTCTAGGCGCTTAAGGCGCAGCAAAGTCCGTCTTTCAGTAGTCCACGATCAATCCGCCGTAATCAGTGCGCATTGCGTTTAGCAGCAGTACCAACCTCAACAGCCAGTCAAGGAGAGTAGCATGCCCAAGTCAAAGCAGTTTTACGATCCGGCCGCGATGAACGAAGTGGCGGCATTAAAGCCGCGTATCGAACAGGTTGCGGCCCATCTCGGCTTGCGACCGGAGGCGATTTTCGGTGCGTTGGTCGAGGAAAATCACGATTTTCGTGTTTTGCCTTATGTCCATGCGCTGGGCGACAATTTTGTGCGCTGGCGTAACGACAATCACGAACAACTGCGCCAGTTTTTTGAGCAAGCAGAGCGCTTTGGTACGCTGGACGATCACAATGGACTCGACAAGCTCTCGAATGTGACGTTTAACGACGTCGGACCGTTCAATATCCAGATCGGTACCGCCATTCGCCTGCTGCGCGATTACTTGCAGACCACGCCGCCTGACCAGGACCCGCTATCGCTGCGGCGCTATACCAACGATTATCCGCTGCTGGTGCAGCACCTGATGACGGCCAGTGACACCGCACCGGCCATTGCCGGACTGATGCTGGTCGAGGGCAAGCACTATATGGAGCGCTTGGCGGATAAGCGAGATTGGAGTGGGAAAAGCTGGGCAGAGCAAGATGGGGTGTTGGTGACCTACTATAACATGGGTCGGGCCACGATCTCGCAGAGGCGCGAGGTCAACATGCTGGAAAATAAAGGGGCCTATATGCCTCAACCTGGGCCCAATAAAGCTGGCGGCGTCAACCATGTCTATAACGCCGATGCCATAGGCCGCATCTTCGGTCACTCTGATTACAACGTCCGCAAGGATGCCCCCTCTGCCGGATCTCATCCTGCTCTACAGCCCGCCGCCGTTTCTCCCATCCTCCCGGTCGCCCCGCCCGAGCAATCCCCCCCGGCCGTTCGCCCGCCTTCTTCGCAATTCGTCGATTACCAGAACGCCCACGCGGTGCGCCTGAAGCCGGGCGGTGCCTTGTCTGATGTGGTGGCGATCGAGCGAAGTCGAGGTAACCCGATCACCCTGGAGGATCTGCGCGCCGTAAACGGCTTGCTCGAAGAAATGGATAAAAAACTTGCGCTCGACCAGCCTTTGCTGGTGCCGCAACGCCGGCAGGATAGGCTGCAGATCGATAACGGTCAGGTGAAGCTGGATCTCAATCCGGGCGATGGCAGTTATCAATGCACGATTCAGGACGCGGCAACACAGTCGGTGATCCGACTCGGCCGCAGCCGCGATGCCGCGAGCGGAGCCTATAACGATCACTTTGCGGTGGCCGATGCCACCAGCGGCCAGGTGCGACGCGAAACGCGCAACGCTGTTGGTGCCGGATATCCAGCGCATTTTCAGGCGGGGTTGCAGTCGCCGGCCAATAGCGCATTGCCCCCCGCACTGCCTGCCTGGGCGGATTTCGTCTTTAACCGCAATGCCGCCGCTGCGCCTGCGGGAAGCCCGGCACAACCCGACCGGTTCATCAGCGACACCCGCTACCACACCCTGCCGTCTATCGCCGCATTGTATGGTGTGCCCCTCGACGCGCTGGAAGCCGACAACCCGGGTCTTTCACGCGCCATGTCGCTACGCCCCGGAACGGCGATCAAGCTGCCTGTGACCGTCCCGGTTTTCGAGCTGCAAACCCGGCCCGACCCGCAAACGCAATGGCATCGGCCGCCCGAGGGCCGACTGCAGCAAGACGTGCGCGACGGCTTTGTCAGTAACGACCCGACAAAAAGTATTCTATTTCGCAACGGCGCGCTCGATGCCAGCGATTTTGCCCGGGTACAGATGGCGTCCATGGCGACCGGCGGTGTGCGTCCCGGCGCGCTGCAAGCCTCTGATACGATCCGGCCGGGAAGTTTTCTGCAAAACCACCGTGTTGACTTTAGCAACGATGCCTGGTTGAAGGACTCATTGAGCCTGAACACGCTGGCGACACAAGTCACCCATCAGACCTATGTCGATCCGCTGCTGCTCGATCTGGACGGCAACGGCATCGGCATGACCGATTACATCAACGACGGCGTGCTGTTCGACCTCGATAGAAGCGGGACGCTGAAACGTTCGGGTTGGGCTGACCGCCGCACCGGGATACTGGTGCGGGACGATGACAGCGGTCAAATTCGCGACGGCAGCCAGCTGTTTTCTGAATACTATGGCATCACGGACTTCGAGCGGGGAGTGCCGCGTTACCGCAACGGATATGGGGCGCTCGCCACTGAGGACGCCAATCTGGACGGAACCATCAATAGCCAGGACCCCGTGTGGTCCAGCCTGCGCATCTGGATCGATGCCAACCACGATGCCAAAAGCGACGCTGGCGAGTTACATACGCCTGCATCGCTGGGGATCAGCGCTTTCAGCCTGCGCCATGACGTCGAAGACCAGATTCGAGACGGTAATCATGTGCGTGCCAGTGGCCATTTTGTACGCAACGGACAGCAACAGACGATGTGGAGCGTGGAGTTCATCGGCAGCCCGGTGGGGCACCAACTGGACATCACCGATGATCGCCTGAAATTGCGCACGCATTACCAGGACCATACGGTCAGCGCGTATCGAAGCCGCAACGCATCGGGAGAAAACCTGGATGCCGCTGCACTGGGTGTCGACAACCTTTACGGCGCCGGGGGCGACGATACGCTGACCGCCGCGCCGGGCGGCAGCTGGCTGGTTGGCGGCCCGGGCAGTAACCGCTACCGGGGCGGCGATGGCAACGACGTGTTGGTGATCAGTGCCAGCGACCGTCAGGAAAACATCGCCGGCGGCGGTGGGCTGAATACCGCCATCATCGTCGGGACGCAGGGGGTGACGCTCAATATGGCGCAGGCCCAGGTACAGATCGCCCAAGGCGGCGAAGGCGATGACCTGATTGTCAGTGGTGGCCACGGCGGCGTCTTCATGCAGGGCGGAAAGGGGCACAGTACCCTGATCGGCGGCGCTGGCCACGATGTGCTGGTGGGGGGGCAGGGGGACAATACGATTTACGGCGGCTCAGCGCGTGCACTGATCTACGCCGGGCCGAGGCGCAATACGATTTACGCCGCGCAGGATGGCAGCATTATCTATGCTGGCGGCGGCGAGTCGCGCATTTTCGGCGCGGCGGGGGACGATATCGTGGTGGCTGGCGCGGGCAGCTCCGAGATTGATGGTGGGGGCGGGTGCAATATTGCTGAATTCAACGGTAGCTACGCCGACTATCGCATCGAGCGTACGCCCGATGGCTTCATCGTGCGTGACACGCAGCCGGGACGCGATGGTACCGCGCGCTTACGGCATATTCAGAAACTGAATTTTGCGGATATCAAGGCCATCGACTTGTCGATGGCGCATCCAATGCCTGTGCCGGATTCCCTGACGCAAGATGCATCGGGCGCGCCATTGCAACGGGAGGGGGTGATCCGCTTGAGTTCGGCGCAGTTACTGTCCAACGATCAGCCGCTATCGAGTCAGGGGCCATTGCGTGTCAGTGAGGTGGGGGATGCCGTGGGCGGCGAGGTCCGACTGGAAGCGAATGGCGATATTCTGTTCACCCCTTCGCCGCGCTTTGGCGGGGTGATGCGTTTTAAATACAGCATTACCGACAGTGCTGGCCATGGCGCAGCATGGGTTGAGGACCTGATTAACGACGAGCACCGTACCATGCGTGCCTCGGTGGCGCTGTTGACGCCAGAACTGCCCAGCGACCCCTTGCTGGGGCGGGCGAGCTATCTGAGCGTGGCCAATATTCCTGCGGTTTGGCGCGACTATAGCGGCAAGGGCGTGCGCATCGGTCAGTTTGAAGCGGAGGATGTATTTGCCGTCGGCCCTGAAGTCATGGATGTCGACCACCCCGATCTTCGCCCCAGCCTCGATCCGGCGTGGCTGGCGTCGCGTCCGAAAGGCCGGCGCGCCTCCAACCATGCCACGACGGTGGCCGGTGTGATGGTGGCCGCACGCGATGGTCAAGGCAGCGTCGGCGTCGCCTACGACGCCAGGCTAAGCGGCTATTCCCTGGGTAATAGGATTCGGGATCAGACGGAACTGGGAAAAATGGCTGCCGTGGATATCGCCAATCTCAGCTGGAGCGCTGCTCAGCCATTATCGGTCTCACTCATAGACAGCGGTCTATATACCTATTATCAATATGCCGCTGCGTATGGGCGGCGCGGACTGGGGACGGTGCAGGTCACTGCCGGCGGGAACGAGCGTGCCAATGGCGGTAACGCGCAAGATTCAATGTGCAACAACCACCGCTTCGCGATTCAGGTCGGCGCCATCGGCGCACAGACGGATCTGTCGACTCTGCAACCCACGCAAAAACCGTTTTCCAACCCAGGCGCCAGTCTGCTGGTGTCGGCCCCCGGCAGCAATATGATCAGCACCAGTCAGCGCGTTGCCACTGAACGCGGAACCCCGTTCGGTGCTTCGCATAGGGCGGTGAACGGCACCAGTTTTGCCACCCCGGTGGTTTCCGGTATCGTCGCGCTGATGCTGGAGGCCAATCCGGAACTGGGGTATCGCGATGTGCAGCAGATCCTGGCGCTCAGTGCGCGAAAGATCAGCGACCCGAATACGATCTGGCAGGATAACCACGCACGCCACTGGAACGGCGGCGGGATGCACGTCAGTCACGATTATGGCTTTGGGCTGGTTGATGCACGCGCTGCCGTGCGTCTGGCAGAAACCTGGATAGGGCAGCATACCTTCGATAACTTGCAACTGAGCGGCGCCTATAACGAGGCCGTGCTAAGCGTGGCGGGTGGCGGCCGGGCCGAGACGATCTTGCGTCTGGAGCCCGGCATCAAAACAGAACATGTCGAAGTAGTTGTCGACCTCGATTTTCAGCGTCTGGGCGATGTGATCCTGACACTCACCTCTCCGGATGGAACCGAAAGCCGCTTGCTCTCTCGCAGTGGCAAAGCGCCAGGCAGTAGCGCCGAAGACCGGGGGAACGCCCGCCCCGGGCCATTGGGCTATACCTTGATGACGACGCGTGACTGGGGTGAAAACTCGGGCGGCGACTGGCGTCTGACACTGGAGAGCGCCGAAGGTGGTGGGCCCGTGACGCTCCATCGTTGGGCGGTAGGTGCTTTTGGCGCCCCCAAAACGGCCGACGACCACTATGTCTACACCGACGAATTCGCCACGCTCGGACAGGGCGCGCGCGCAACGCTGGACGACGCGGTCAACGGCAGTGTCGGCGGCCGAAACACCCTGAACGCCGCAGCGCTCAGCGACGATAGCCATATCGATCTGCAAACCGGCGAAGCCCGCCTTGCCGGCCGCGCCTTGCGTCTGGTCAGGCCCGAGAGCATTCACCATGTCATCGGCGGAGACGGCAACGACATTTTCAAAGCACACGACAGCGGTAGCCTGCTGGCCGGCGGTCGAGGCGAAAATACGCTTCACGGCGCTGCCGGCGCGGATTTGTTTGTGGTACAGAAACGCGACAGGGGGCAGGACATCATTGTTGGATTCAACCCGCAGCAGGGGGACCGGCTGCAATTGCTGGGACTTCGCGACGGACGATTCGACGATCTGCGAATGACGCAGCAGGGCGACGATGTACAGCTCGCTCTGTCTGATAGTCAGCGTATTGTGCTGAAAAATCTGAACACGACAGCGCTGAATGCCGACCAAGTCATTTTCAGCGCGCGCTGGCAACCTCCCGCACAGTGGCTGACGGGGCAAATGCCTCCCCCTGAAAATAACACGCAACCCGCAGGAGTGGTGTATCTCGATGGCGAGACAACGGGCTTTACATTAAATGGGCTAGGGATGACATTTACCGGGACCACTTATCGGGGAAGTAACGAACCCGACCGGTTTGTGGTGCGCAAACATGGCGGCGGCAATTTCTCGAATGTCGTGTTGGGATTCAAGGACGGGATAGACAAAATAGATGTCTCGGGGCTGGGCATCCGCCATTTCTCCGATATGGGGCTGTCTCGCGTCACCCTGAATAATGTCCGGAGCTGCAGCCTTTACAACAAAGCGGGGCGCGACGTATTCGAGCGCAATGTGGTGTATTTGTCCGGAATCGACGAAAGCCAGGTCGATGCCGGAGACTTTATCTTTGCGAGTGAAGAGGGGGCTTCGGCATCCGTGCGTGCCAGACGTGCAGCGAACACCGATGTGCACGCTTCGGCAGCGAGCCGTCACACGATAGACCGTCTGGTGCAGACGATGGCCGGATTCGCGCCGGAAACGTCGGTGCACACCGGTTCCGAGCCCCTGCTGACGGCGCCAATCGCTGGCGACTGGTCGTTAACGGCCGGGTTCACGCGTCCGGAGGACTTAAGACCATCGAGCCAGACACGGCTCATGTGAAAAAAACCCTTCAGGTGCAAACCTGGAGGGTTTTTAGCTTAGACGACACAACCGTATTACACCCCCACCGGCAAAATGGGCGCCAGATGCTCCAGATCCCAGCGGCCTTCGCCGCGCAGCACCAGCTGGCGCGGATGGTGCACCAGCAGGCTGCTGCGGTGGCCAACGCTCACCAGGACGGTATCGGGCAGGCGCTTGCGTAGCAGGCTGTACAACTCGTTTTCCATTTCCTCATCCATCGCCGAGGTGGCTTCGTCGAGGAAGGCCGCATGCGGCTTGCCCAGCAGCAGTCGTCCGAACGCCAGGCGTTGTTGCTCGCCCAGCGACATGATGTGCCCCCAATCCGCGACATCGTTCAGACGATTCGCCAGATAGCCCAGTTGCACATCGGTCAGCGCCTGACGTGCGTGATCGTCGTCCCGCTCGGGCGCGGTATTCGGGTAATACAGCGCATCACGCAGCGTACCCAGCGGCAGATACGGCTTTTGCGACAGGAAAATCGCCTGTTCGCCCGGGCGGATGATCTGACCATCGCAATACGGCCAGATGCCGGCCATGGCGCGCAGCAGAGTCGTCTTGCCGACACCAGACCGGCCGCGGATCAGCAGCGGGGCGCCCGATTCGATTTCCAGTGAGGCATTGTCGAGCAGTACACGGCCATCGGGACGGCGTACGGTCAGGCCTTCGAGCGCGACGCGCGGCCCCTGCTCGGTCAGTGACGGCACCGGCAGCGCGTTGGCGTTGTCGATCGCCTCTACGAAACCGCTAAGACGATTCAGCACTGCGCGGTAAGCGGCAAAGGTATCGTACGCATTGCGGAAGAAGGACAGATTATCGTGCAGGGTGCCGAACGCCTGTGCCGTCTGCACCATATCGCCCAGGGTGATCTGCTTCGCAAAAAAACGTTTGGCCTGGATGATAAAAGGAAACACCATCGCGGTCTGGCTGACGATCAGGTTGAACCCCTGGAATTTCAGCGACCGGTAAACGATCTTCCAGGCGTTGTCGATCACGCTGGAAAAGCGTCCACGCAACTGCGTGCCCTCGACATGCTCCCCCTTGAAGAATGCAATGTTTTCGGCATATTCGCGTACGCGCACCAGCGCATAACGGTAGTTGGCGTTGAGCTGTTC
>Ga0326728_10019317_pt1 | contig 13244 bp, 18 predicted proteins | sample MB3enrmetagenome_FD_207602 | JGI IMG/M metagenome (GOLD analysis project Ga0326728, IMG submission 207602) | Lab enriched peat soil microbial communities from McLean, Ithaca, NY, United States - MB31MN | ecosystem: Environmental > Terrestrial > Soil > Wetlands > Peat | place: USA: New York...
TTGTCCGACGAAGGGGTTGCCGTCGTGACGGGCGTGAAACTTGGATCGAGCAACTGCTTGAACTGATCCATCTCCGCCTGCTGCTGCTGCTGTTGCTGTTGTTGTTGCGCAAGATTGGGAGTCGGTGCTGATGGCAATAGTGAACCAAACAGTTTTGACCAATCCGAATTTCCATTTGGGCCGGCAAACAGATTGACATTGGGTGCGTTGTTCAGGGACGGGTTGAAAATGGTTGACTGCGAGTTCCCCGAGTTGTTGCCGAACAGATCAGAAGCGGCGTCATTGGTCTGATCGCCCCCACCGGCCCAAACATTCTGCTCCAGAGACGAATTGCCGGACAAGTTATCCCTCATCCTGGTGGGTGAGTTTTGCCGTTCGAAATAACGTTTAATCGGCGTCAGGCTGCCTTGGTTGCCGCTCGTCTCACGCTCCGGGGTTGGGAGAATTTGGTTCGGTGCCGCGCCCAAAATTTCCGCCGGGGTCATAAATTCCCAATCCCGGTTGTTATCGGCTGATTTTGGCGGCCGCTGCGCCCGACCTAGAATAAAAATCTGCCCCGGCATCGGGGCGGCGGGCAGATTGCCAAAAGTGGTCACGGGCGACGCGTTTTGGAGCGAGCGCAACACGCTTTGAAAACTCGGCGACGTCGCCGGTTGGGTGGCTTGCGGCATCAGATTAGAGGAAATATCGGTATTACTTGGCGATGAAAAGATGATGGGTTTCCAGGCATTGGTGGCTGCCGGTTGAGCTTCAAGGGACGACACCACCACCAAGACCGCAACGGCCAGAAGCGGCGGCCATTTCAACCTGAGAAGGCGGAAATCCATTCAACTACCACCCTATCGCAAATTACCGCCTACGTCAAAACGGATTTACTGCCGCTCGTATTCGCCCTTGCTGACTTTTTTGAGCACGGTAAAGCCGGCCTTTTTGGCGTCCGAAATGGACAGCGGCTTGAGTTTGTGCGGCGTATTGAAGCCGGAAATGATTTTGCGCACCGGCTTTTTGCACGCCGGGCACTTGGTCAGCTCCGGCGCGCTCAACGGTCGGCGCAGCGTGAACCGCCCGCCGCACACCTTGCACTCGCCTTCACACAACTCGTATTCGTAAAGAGGCATGAATCAAATTTCGTTTGCCGATTGCCGATTGTCGAATGGAAAGTCAGCAAAAGCGACTCAGTTTGAATTCGGCACCGGATCCGGCGGGAGAATGTTTCGCAACGTAGCCGTGGTTTTGAAAATTGTGTCGCCACGTTTCAAAGTAAGTTCAAGTTTGGTTCCAGCAGGCTGTTCAACAGGCCGTATTTTGGGCGGTTCGTTTGTGTCGGTGCGCCATTTCGTGACGTCACGGCCATCTTCCTTTAATAAAATATCTCCATTCCGAATTCCTGCTCTATACGCCGGACTACCGCTTGCAACATGAGCAATGAGATCATCGTTTTGAGAATTGCGCGGCACAAAAACCGCGCCAAGGCGATTGTGGTCGTAAGGTAAAGGCCGTGTTTTCTTCGGGCGCACGTAAGCAAAACCATGTATGCCATCAACAATGATGTCCAGCCGTTTCATGGCGGCTAATCCGAGTGTTGCTTCATATTGGGTTTTCGGTGACGAAAACAAAGCTACGGAACCCGAATCAGCTTCCATGACTGGCACATCAGTTAATGTCAGGGCTCCCAATGAAACTTTATCGGCCCACCCTTCTTTGGCCACAACAAGCCCCGGAGTTGGTGTGTAATACGCCTCCAACGTCATTGGCCGATTTGTGTGAACCAATTCCCATCCATGCCATTTTTGCGAGTTCAGCATAACTCCGTAAGGCGTACCCGAATCCAAAGCTACGATTTTTTCTAGTTTTTTTCCGTTTGTTAGTTCCAAAGTTAAATCACCTGCGATGGTTTGAATGTGAAATTTCGTCCACCCGGCCAACTTGTTTGGAAGATTCTGGGAAAAATTAACCTCATGTGCGTCGCAATCTATGGAAAAAATGTTGTTGCTAATGGCCGGCCAGCCCAATGCGCCGTCTTCGCCTGCCTTTAAATAAGCAGGTATCTCCACGACTCCAAAACGAGTTTCAATATTGGTAAACCCCAAGTCCAATCTTTGAAAATCGGTCACCCCTAAAGAAGTTCCGCCGGGCCCAATTTTTGCATCTGCTGACGGCGTAACTTTCAAATTTAATTTTTGCGCTGCTGTCGAAAAGAGTATGAAGGGACAACCTGTCCCGGTATCGAAAGCGAAGCGGATTGGTTTGCCATTGATTTTGGCATTCACAAAAATGCGCTCATCGCCCGCCTGAACAGCGGCCGCACAGGCATAAATCAAAATGAGCGCTAAAATCCTTCTCATGCTGATTCAAGACAGAACCACTGCCAACGGGTCGAATCCAATTAGACACAGCTACTTCTTCAAGAACGCGCTGAACAAATCAATCGGCAGCGGCAGGAACGTGGTGGTGTTGTGTTCGCTGGCCATTTCGCGCATGGTCTGGAGATAGCGCAGTTGCAGCGCGATCGGTTCCTTGCTGATCATCGCGGCAGCTTGCACCATTTTTTCAGCGGCTTGGAATTCACCTTCCGCGTTCACGACCTTCGCGCGCCGTTCACGCTCGGCTTCGGCCTGCTTGGCCATTGCGCGTTTCATGCTGTCCGGCAACGCCACGTCCTTGATTTCAACGGCGGTGACCTTGATGCCCCACGGCTCGGTCTGGCGGTCAATGATTTCCTGCAATTTCTGATTGATAACGTCGCGTTGCGACAACAAATCGTCGAGCGACGCCTGGCCGAGCACGCTGCGCAGTGTCGTTTGCGCGATGAGCGAAGTCGCCTTCCAGAAATTTTCCACCTTTACCACGGCGTCCATTGGATTAATGACGCGGAAATAGACCACCGCGTCCACCGTGGCTGGCACGTTGTCCTTGGTCATGATTTCCTGCTTGGAAACGTCGATGGTCACGACGCGCAAATCCATCCGCACCATCTTGTCCACGACAGGAATAAGGAAAATCAGTCCCGGCCCTTTGGCGCCGATCAGTTTGCCGAGCCGGAAGATGACGCCGCGCTCGTATTCGCGCAGGATGCGCAGCGCCTGCGGCAGCACGATGACGGCCAGGACAAACAGGACAATGACCCACGTTCCGAGTTTGGCGATGAGAGTTACAGGAATGTCGTTCATAATTTTTCTCCGTTGTTTTTTGGTTTTACTTTCAACGTCAAGCCTTCGATGCCGGTGACTTCGACCGGCTGCCCGGCGTCAACCGGGGTGCTGCTGACGGCCTGCCAGATTTCGCCTTCGATAAATATCCGGCCGCCCTGGGCGTCAATCCGCGACTGCGCCTTCACGGTTTTGCCCAGCATGGTTTCCTTGCCGACGCGCACCGGTTTGAATTGCGCCCGCAAGCCGGCGCCGACGACGAAGATGAAAAACGCCGCCGTCACCACCGTCGCCGGAATAATCCACGTCATGGATAAATGATAGCCCGGTCCCGTGCCGTTGAACAGCATCATCGCGCCGAGGAAAAACGCGATGATACCGCCGCCGGTCAGCACGCCGTGCGTCGGCGCAAAAATGTCAATGATGAACAGCGCCACCGCCAGGAAAATCAGGGCCAGTCCGGCGATGTTGACCGGCAGCGTGGCCGACATGTACAGCAGGAGAATCAGCGCCAGCGCGCCGACTACGCCGGGCAGAATCGCGCCTGGATTGCTCAACTCGCCGATGATGCCGTAAATCGCAATGAGCATCAGCAAAAACATGACTTCCGGCCGCCAGATGAGCTGGAACACATGTTCCGATGCGTTCATGGGGATTTCCACGACCTGGGCGCTGGCGGTGTGCAGGATTTTGTCGCCAACTTTGCGGCCATCAAGTTGTTTGAGCAAATCGGGAACATCTTTCGCAATCAAATCAATGACGTTCAACCGAAGTGCTGCCTCGGCGTTGGTGGTAACGCTTTCGCGCACAGAGGCCATAGCCCAATCGGCATTGCGATGCCGTTTTTCGGCAATGTTTTGGATGACCGTAGTGTAGGCGTTGCCGGCCTTTTGCATCATGATGCTATTGGTGGTTTCGCCCTCGCCAAAGCCCAATTCCACCGGATGTGCCGCGCCAATGGTCGTGTGCGGCGCCATAGCGGCAATGTCCGCCGCCAAAGTGATATAGCAGCCGGCGCTGCCGGCCATGGCCCCTTCCGGCGCGACATAAACCACCGTGGGCACCGGCGACGCATAAAAGTCCTGAACAATCTCGTTCATGGAATCGACCAGCCCGCCGGGAGTGTTGAGCTGGATGATGAGGCACTCGTCGTTTTGCGCCGCGGCCACATCTAGGGCGCGCGAAATATAATTGGCCGTGGCGGGGCCGATGGCGCCGTCAATTTTAATCAACCCCACCTGCGTGGCCTGGGCCGCCGCTCCCAGAAGCAGTCCCGCCATCGTGATGAAACGCCAAGGCTTCATAACTTTTCCGCTTGCGGTTCACGCTAGCAAAAAGTGCGGCTTCGGCAATGAAATTCACTTTATTCGGAAACCAACCGGCCATTCCGATAAAGAAATTGGTAGTCACCTAATTTGAAATTCGTTGCCTTCATTCTCCCCTCGCTTTTTTAATTTGATATGCCACGCCAACCTTGACTGCGCTTTGAGCGTCAGTTACGGGCGGCAATTCCAAAATGATGATAAACTCCTCTGGGTCGCCATACGTCCAGCCGTAGCAGCGCTTGGCCTTTGGATGCCCGTGCAGAAGAAACACTTCAACGTTACCCTCCCAAAGGGTTTTGCCGCCAAATTCTTCACGCACTGGCACGGTTCCAAACCACTCCGAGTCCACCTTGTACAGATGAAATATGACCTGCTGTAATCGCTCTATGTATTCTTTATTCGCCACAACGTTTAACCAGTTCTTCCACCGTCCATGCACTGCTTTCGATGCCTGCGGCCTGTGCCGGTGTCATGCGCAGAGACTTGTGGGTTTTGCAAAAGTTATAATACGCGAAGTTCAGCGCAACCGCAGCTTGAAAGTTTTCAAACTTTTTGCTGAAAGCGTTCGTGAGCCTAGTCAGTCGGCGGCAGTGCATCCGCAGCGTGTGATTCTGCTTTTCAACGTGGCTCGTTGTGATACGGCTCACGTCTGGCATTCCAGTAATAATTGTGCGCTCCGCCTTCACGACTCCCGCCGGGCTGTACCTACTGGCCGCGTCTTTGTTGAGATTGACGACCGCGTAGGTTTTTACCAGTTGCCCGTAATCCACTTCGCTGCCAAAACCCTTTTCAACCGCTTCGGGATAGGAAAGCATCGCATCGCTGGTCAACTGGACGCGGCGCGAAAGACGACCCGCCAAATCCTCCATGAAAGCCCGCGCATGATAGGTGTCACGCTTGCCAACGACGAAAGACGGAATCAATTTCGTATCCGCATCCAGTGCAACAAAAGTCCAGACATCGCCGTAGGCTCCGGCACGTTTGGCGTTATTGCGCTTCGCGCCGACGAATCCCCAAATCTCATCAACTTCGATTTGGGCGCAATTCAGACCGCGCATTTTCTCGTCCTGAATCTTCGCGCAAGCCTGTCCAATCCGCACCGCAAGGCGCATGATGGTGTCAGGATGAATGCCGGTGATTCTCGCAATCGAAGCCATGCTGCTGCCCTCCGCCAGCATGGAAACGACCGCCACTTTCTTTTCGGTTTTAAGAATGTTTGCCATATCGTTTTATCTTGTTGCAATTATTGTTGCACAGATATACATTAAAAGCAAGATATTTGTGCAACAATAATTATGAAAAAACACGCAGGCAGACCAAGGATTGGCACGCAAAATGCCAAAAGCATATACTTCACGGCCCGGTTCACACCCATTGAGGCTAAACAACTTAACGCGGCAATACGACAGTCCAAGCAGAGCAAAACCGATTGGATACGGAAAGCATTGCTTTCCGCTGCCGGTGGTGATAAAGCGGTTCCATAACCTTATTGGATGCGGCGAGCCTCGGACTCGCAATCTGCGATTGTAAGGAACGCCAGGTTTGCCAGTTAACCTACGCACCCAACGATTGAAACTTGCACTCATTTGGAGAATTTCAAATTATTTTTTCCGCCTTAAAATTATGCGAATTATCAGTGCAACGACCGTGCCCACCATACACCATGCTGTAATTTGATTGGCGCGCAGCACAGCACCAATGTCCTTTTCGCTCACATCGTCAGCATCGCTTCCATATTGGGAAGCGTTGGAAATTGTAAGCCTATTCGTTGTTTGGGTTGGCGTGTTTGGTGAATATAAATCTGAGCGGGAAAAGTCGCCATTCAACCCAACAAACTTTCTGGCATTGGAGTCTAAAAAAGAAGGGCACAAAAAGTTTTGGGGATGGGTTTTGATTTCAGGACTCGCGCTGGAAGCCGTCGCGTCCATTTTTGTTTTGGTTATCTCCAACAAAGAAATTGCAGGACTAAACAAAGAGGCCGCAGATGAGAGGTTAAAAGCAGCCCAGCTCGAAGCGCAGCTAACTCCAAGAATTTTGAAATTTCCGGATTCTGTTTCCGCAAGACTTTCAAGATATTCAGGAACAAGAGCGATTCTTTTTTGTAGCAAAGAAAGCAGGGATGAATTTATTGGCCAGCAGATATTTTTTGCATTGAAAGATGCTGGTTGGAATGTTGACATCATTGGGACTGAGGTGATGACTCCGGGCGTTGCGGTCACATGTTTCCCTTTTCCCGGACTCGGACATGGATTGCCAAAACAGTCTGATATAAATGCCGAAACCTCACTTTTTGAGGAACTAACTAATTCTGATATAAAAACTTCTGTCAACCCTATCTTATTTGACTTGGACCCATCAATAACTTTTAAGGGGGTTGTGATACAAGTTGGGCCAAAACCAACACCGGTTGAAGCCCAATTGATTGATTTTGACAACTTTTTTGAATTCAACCATTCGGCTGACGAAAGGCAAAAAATGGCAAAGAGACAGATGGAAATTGTGACCAATATTATTTTTAGCCGTGGCCCTATCGAAAATTTTACTATTCCCGCAAAAGAATATCCACCCCAATAGGCTGATTTTTTATACTCGCATCCCGCAATTTCATGCCAAATCTGGCAAAGTAAATAGGCGGAAAGCCTGAAAAGGCAAATTAGGTGACTACCAAGAAATTGACCCGGCTGCGATTTCTCTGCCAGCGTAGCAGAGGTTCCGCTGGGGACCGGCATGGCCAATCCGCAAAATGTGCAAACGTCTGAAATCACCGATGTCGAGTTGGTGAACCGCGCCTAGGCGAGCGACTTGGACGCCTTCGAGACGTTGACCACCCGTTACGAGCAGCGGGTTTTCTCGCTGGCCATGCGGATGTTGCGGCAGGAACAGGACGCCGAGGATGTCACGCAGCAGACTTTTCTCAGCGCCTTGGAAAACCTGAACGGCTTTCGCAGCGAAGCCAGCTTTGCCACGTGGCTTTTCCGCATCGCCACTCACGCGGCGCTCAAGGTCATTCGCAAACGCAAGGGACTGAAAACGGTTTCCCTGGAAGAGGCCACTGAAGAAACGGATCGGGTTGATTCCGTGCCGCATCCGGAATTCATTGCCGATTGGCGGCAATCACCGGAACAACTGGTCCAAAAACGCGAAATCCAGCGGTTGCTGGATGAGGCGCTCGCCAGGCTGGACGAAAAACACCGGCTCGTTTTTCTGCTGCGCGACGTGGAAGGATTTTCCGTGAGAGAAACCGCAGATGCTCTGGGGCTGACCGAGGCCAACACCAAGGTGCGACTACTGCGCGCGCGCCTGCAATTGCGCGAAGAACTGACGCGGTCCTTGGGCGATCCAGATAAACGAGTAATGCGAAGCCACTACCCTGAACATTGAATTGTGTGCGAAAAGCTTTGTAACTTTTTCCCAAATAACGGCTCAAAACAACCAATAGACACACCATGAAGTGCGAAGAACTACTGGCGATGCTGAATGAATACGTGGACGGCACGATTGACCCCGTCGTCTGCAAGGATTTTGAACAGCACCTGGCCGGGTGTAATCCCTGCCAGGTGGTCGTGGACAACATTCGCAAGACCATCACGCTCTACAAGGAAGGCCAGCCTTACGAACTGCCCGTGGCGTTCCGCAACCGGCTGCACAGCGTTTTAAGGCAACGCTGGAAGGAAACGCACGCCGCGCCGCCGAAACCGAAATGACGGTTTTCTAAATGTGTAACAAGCCGTAAATAGCCTGATTCGCAAATTCCACTTTGTTTAACAGACGAATCGCCAACAGTAAATACGCGAAGGTGGGAGGATTTTCTTGCCCTGAATATCCGCGAAGCCTACGTTGCCGGCAATTCATGAAAACATTTGTTGCCTTTTTTTTCGTTATGACCTTAACCGCTTCCATTGGCCTGGCCGGGTCGGTCGCCGCCCCATACGAAATCGGAACCTGGCGGGGATTCCGGCCCGCGGCGATCTCCTATACCTTTGATGACGATCTGCCCAATCAGTACGCGGTGGCGGTCCCGATGCTCAACGCCAAGGGCTTCAAAGCCACGCTGTTCACCGTTCCCAACTGGCTTCCCGGCGGTTCCTGGTCACCCGTTCAAAACGCCGCGTTGCACGGGAACGAAATTGCCAGCCATACCATAACCCATCCCCATCTGCCGGAATTGTCGGCGGCACAGCAGACCAATGAGCTGGCGGAATCTCAGGCGCAAATCAACGCGCACGTGACCAATCAGCTCTGCGTGACCCTCGCTTATCCGTATTGCGTGGAAGCCGATGAAGCCATCACCCGACAATACTACATTGCCGCGCGGGGTTGTTCGGGACAGTTGGTACCCAGTACGCCTGAAAATTTCATGAATATCAGCTCCTTTGTTTGCGGGCCGGAAGGTTCGGTGAAGACGCCGCAGGATTTCAACAACCTGGCGGACCGCGCCGCCGCGGCCCACGCCTGGTGTGTGTATCTGATTCATGCGATTGACAACGACAAAGGCTATTCCCCGCTCTCGAGTTCCACGTTGCAAGCCTGCGTAGATTACCTGGCCGCCCACCCGGACAAATTCTGGGTGGAAACGTTCGGCAACGTCGTCCGTTACATCAAGGAGCGCGACGCGGCGTCGGTCAAAGAAACTTCCAGTCAGGGTAATCGCATTGCCCTGCAGGTGACCGACAACCTCGACAACGCCATCTATAACTATCCCCTCACGCTGCGCCGGCCGTTGCCCGCCCATTGGCCCGCCGCCGCTGTTTCCCAGAACCTTCAGCCGGTTAAAGCGCAAATCGTTACCGTCAACTCGACCAATTATGTTATGTTCGACATTGTGCCCAACGGCGGAGACATAATCCTTTCAAAAACCGCCTTGTCGGCGGTCGAAAAATAATCCGGTATTGGAATTGGAGAACGTGCGCGTCCCCCCTGTGATGTTCGACAAGCAATTCCCAGCGCCGTAGGCGCGACATATTTGTCCTCCCTAGCAGTACTGCGGAAGGTGGACACGGCGTCTCTGCCTCCCAGCCTCCGCGACCGGCACTCACTCAATCGGCACGCCCAAGACCTTGGCCGCCGCCTCTAGCGCCTGCTCTTTGGCGGTGCGCTCACGGTCGGACTTCTCCTGGCGCATCTCTTCCGCATGTTTCAAGTAGGACTCGGCGCTGCTCAAAAGGCGTTCTAGGTGTTCACGAAAACCCGGCGGGAAGGTCGCCGGCCTGATAATCAGCATCCCGTCCTTGGCGAAGATCGGCTGGTAATGACCCAGTTGCTCGTCCGTCTCCAACATCTGCCGAAACTTCTCATAAACTTGCCCGGTCAATTTCGGGTCTGTGGTTATGGCGATGCTGTCTTCGCCGCAGAGTTCCCGGTTGCTGGATTTGATTTTCATGTGATGATTGGTTAATAAACTCAAATCTTCTTCGCCGTCGCTACGGCCAGCACCTTGAAAGAATGGGTCCCCTTTGGCTGCACGTTGGGCACGGAGGGACCCTGCGCCTGGGCAAAGGCGACCTTCGAGCGCAACAACAGCGTTCCCAGGCACAAGTCCGCCAGCGGCAGGACAACATTGAAATTCTTGTGCAGGTAACGATGGTGCAACAAGTGATGGCCGTTCAGCCGAAAGAAAATTCCCAAACGCTCCACGTGCCGTTTCTTCGGCAGGTGCATGCACCAATGCAGGTATTCGTAGGCCGCGAAATACAGTGTGCAGGCCACCGCCGCGCCGCACAAGATACCCCACTTTTCCGAAAGCAACGCCCAGAGCAAAAACGGCAGCAGGCCCAGCGCCACGAGGACCGGCCCGTGCCACCACGCCATCGGAATGGTCTTTTTGTCCGGCTCGTGCCTGAGATGATACGTGTGGTCGGCCTTGAAAATGTGATGATGCACGAGCGTGTGCCGTTCAAAGGGATAACGGAAAAATTTCACCACGAAGGAGCGGTGCATCAAATAACGGTGCAACGTCCATTCGAACAAGGAACCGAAAACCGTTCCGGCAATAATGCCAACGGCACACCAAAAAAGAAACATGGTCATAAATAAATTCCTACTTTGAAGACTGAAGGAGAACTTCCAACCAACACCTAATGCGGCCTGAACTCTAATCGGTCTTGCTTGTTACAGGCAGTCTCCACCTGGAGACAGCAGCCCGCAAGTTTTATTTCAACCTCGCGCGTCCCGCCCACACAGATTTTGCCGGTCGCGCCAAGCCGGAAGACGCGGGATGGGGGGCTGTAACCGAGCCTGACATTTAATCGTTCCAGACCATCCGGCCTTTCCAATGACTGCCCGTGCGCTTGAATCCGAGCGAGCCGGTAATCAGATAGCAGGCTGGCCGCCCCTGCGCGTGTTCCTTCCGGGCATCGTTCCTGATGTATTTCAGGATGGAGAGCAGGGACAGCAAATCCGAGGCAACCAAAACATTGTCCCGGTAAATGGAATACTTTTGTTTCGAGCCGTTCATGCGTTGTTCATGCGTTTATCCGCGGCAATTCCTATTTGCCGACGGTCCCGCGCAGAATCATTATCGCGGCCACGCCGCCGCCGACGAGCAGGCCGAACACTATCGAGACTGCGATGATTTTAAACTCATAATTGTACTGGGAACGCTGCAATCGCGGGAACAGCCATTTACCGACATAATTTTTCAGCATGAACGCCTTTGGTTGACATTGAACCCATTGGAACGGTCATGCCCTTCAATGTCCACACATTCTTCAATAAATATATTTTGAAATAAAGCGGGCGTTTTCCTGATTCCGGCGTAAGGTGTAGTATGCAGGACAAAACCGGCGAACTCAAGAAAGTCAAATACGGGTCTTTGCCGCCCGCGGGCGTGCCGGTGCAGGTCCAATGCAATGGCTTCAAGTGCATGGCCTATCTCGACAAGGAAGGCAAGTGGAGGGAGCTCTTCAGTCGCGAATCTCTGGCGCAGGTTCTCGGCGTCGTTCCCGCCTGATTTAGCCGCCCGTGCCTGATTCCTCCGCGCATCGCCGCCGGTTCCAACCCAAAGCCGTCCAGGCACTAAGCCGCGACCGGTGTGAATCGGTCGAAAATAATTGCAGATAATTGTTGCTATTGCCGCGAAACAAGTGATGCTATTCATGTCTAAGATAGCTCGTCTCTTTCAAGGCATGGGAATCTCAGGTGAACTTGGTTCAGTGATGATTTTAGACCCGAAGTCCGGGAACAGTCTGGAAAAGTACAGTTAAATCGGACAATTAAACATTACATGAGCAATAAATTATTTGTAGGAAACCTTTCCTTCAATGTCACCGAAAACGACTTGAACGATGCCTTTGCCGCACACGGCACCGTCACCGAAGCCAACCTGATGATGGATCGCACCACCGGCCGCCCGCGCGGCTTTGGTTTTGTGACCATGAGTACCGACGAGGAGGCGCAAAAGGCCATCTCCGCCCTGAACGGGACGGAATTGGACGGACGCACCATCACCGTCAACGTGGCCCGGCCCCGCGAAGAGCGTACGGGCAGCGGCGGATACGGCCGTGCCGGTCGTAATCGTTACTGATCATCGAACCAAAACTTCATGGCGGGGTTCGGGTGAACCGGATTCCGCCTTTTATTTGACGCCATCATGAAGGAAGAACTCATCCAAGTGGAAGGCCGGGTGAAGGTGGTTCTGCCCGGAACCATGTTTCGCGTCGAACTCGACAACCAACATCTGGTGCTGGCCACCATCTGCGGTAAAATGCGCAAACGCTTCGTGCGCTTGACCGTCGGCGACCGCGTGAAAATGGAAATGTCACCCTACGATCTGGACAAGGCGCGCATCACCTGGCGATTGCGGTGACCACCCGCCGCCTTGGCAGCTATGGCAATGATTCCACTTCCGACGGAGCTTCCGGCGGACTGGCGACTGACAGCCCCCTGCCCCGTCCGTGATCCAGGTTGATGAACTGATTCGTCGCTGGGATGTGACAGACAATGTTGAATTTGCCGATGGCTTCGCGCTTCGCGGCTTGGACCGCCGCTTTCGTTGCCGGAAAACTCCGGCCGGCGCGCGGATTTTTCGTCCACTGCCCCGCCTCGGTCAGATATTCGAGCGTGTCTTCGTTTTCGACGAGTATGTTCATGAGCAGGCAGCTTAACAGACTCTCGCGCACAACCACGACAAATCTCAAAGATATTTCCCCTCCGCGCTGGCCGGCCGGATTTCCACGGCGGGTTTGGAGCCGGAACAAACTTCATTCAAAGACCTGGGCTGCGATTATGAATTTGCCGAACTGGTTTTGAACGGCCTGGAGCAGGGCATCCCGGCAGATGCGCTGGCCGAGAACCACCAGGTGGCAGACTGCGGCCGCCGGCAGATTGAGAAATACATTCAATGGTATCAAACGCCCAAATTCACCTCCGTGGCTGCCTTGGTGGCCGAGGTGATCAGACGCCATCAAATGGCTCTCCGAAAAACCGAAATCGTCAATCCGGAAATCGCCTCCATTACCCTCCGCTATGAATAATCGCCTCGCCGCCGCCCCGCTCGCGGCGAATCCCGCAAAGCGGGAGAGGACGGAAAGATTTGTCTCGCGGCGCCAAAGCGCAGCGACGGCGGGAGTTGCCGGCGGATTCCTGCGCCGGCGTTTGGTTTGCCAGGCTATCCTAAACGTGACTTGAATTAAACGTTTTAACGCAATAGGCTTTGATATTCTGCAAATAGGAAAGCCTATGAGTGAATTCAAATTTTCATGCCCCGCTTGCCATCGGGACATTTTGTGTGACACGACTCATGTGGGAACACAGATCGCCTGTCCAAGCTGCA
>Ga0326728_10019318_pt1 | contig 13241 bp, 10 predicted proteins | sample MB3enrmetagenome_FD_207602 | JGI IMG/M metagenome (GOLD analysis project Ga0326728, IMG submission 207602) | Lab enriched peat soil microbial communities from McLean, Ithaca, NY, United States - MB31MN | ecosystem: Environmental > Terrestrial > Soil > Wetlands > Peat | place: USA: New York...
ACCCGCGATGCGGCCCAGAAGAGCATCGTCGCCGAAATCGACAAGTTTTATCGGACCAATTACCCGGCAATCTACCAGGCGCGGCGCGCGGTGGTGGAGCAAGCGGGCGCGGAAGTGGCGAGGATCTATCTGCGCAACGTCTTCCCGGATATGCGTGTGACCTGGGGTACGCATCCCAATAATATTGGGCATAATGATTCGCCGGGCTGCTTCCGCTGCCATGACGGCAGTCATACCAGCGCCGATGGGCAGACGATCCCGAATGACTGTTCGACCTGCCATGAGGTTCTGGCAGCGGGTGAGGAGAACCCCAAGATCCTGACCGACCTGGGAATGAAATAGGGCCAAGCTGAGGGAGATGGAATTTGCCGAGCCGGACGCCACGCGCAGCAGACATTTTCAGAAGCGCGGGTTTCGTCTGTCTGGTTCTGCTGCTTTCCGTCTGTCTTTTTTTGGTCGGCGCGCTGCTGCCGCCTCGGGTTCGAGCACAAGCGAGGCCGCCCCATCCGCTCAAGCAGGACGAAAGCTGCCTGGCCTGCCACGGCCAGTCCGGAATGAAGTCCGGCAGTGGCAAGAGCATCTCGATTGACCCCGCCAAACATGCGGCCAGCGTCCACGGCTCTTTCGGTTGCACCGACTGCCACACGACGATCAAGGATTTTCCCCATCCCGGCAAAGTGCCGAAGGTCGAATGCTCGACTTGCCACGCCGAGGAAGTTTCCCATGTGTCGGGCAGCATTCACAGCGCGTTGGGTGCGGCAGCTTGCCAGTCCTGCCACGGCAATCCACATGAGGTAGCGGAAGCGGCCCAGACGGCGCCGGCGAAGTGCGCCGAGTGCCATGCCGATGAGGTGAAGGATTTCCGGCAGAGCATACACGGGCAAGCGGCCGCGAAGGGCGACCCGGACGCTCCGAACTGCATGTCCTGCCATGGGCCCGCGCATCAGATTCAGACCGCGAGCGACGCGGCCTCGCACGTTGCCAAGAAGAATCTGCCCGACACTTGTGCCGCCTGTCACAGCAATCAGCAGTTTCTCTCGCGGCACAAGATCCCATTTGCGCATCCCGTCGAACTCTATCGCCAAAGCGTGCATGGACGAGCGGTAGCAAGTGGGAACGAAGGTGCCGCCGGCTGCTCGGATTGTCACGGAAGCCATGGCATTCTTCCCTCGCAAGATGCGCGCTCCAAGGTCAACCACTGGAATATCGTGGCGACGTGTGGGCAGTGCCACAAGGACATCAGCAAGACTTACCTTGAAAGCGTGCACGGACAAGCCATGAAAAACGGCGTGTCCGCCGCTCCGGTGTGCAGCGACTGCCACGGGGAACACCTGATCCTGGGGCCGAAAGAGCAGGGATCGCTGGTGAACGCAGGGCGCGTCTCGATGGCCACTTGCGGGCGTTGTCACAACGATGAGCGCCTGGCGTTGCGTTACAATCTGCCCACCGACCGCGTTCCATCCTATGCCGACAGCTACCACGGTCTGGCCGCGCGCGGCGGATCGCAGAGTGTTGCCAACTGTGCTTCCTGTCATGGCGTGCACAATATTTTCCCGTCGGCCGACCCGCGCTCCACCGTAAATGCCGCCAACCTTCCAAAAACTTGTGGCAGTTGCCACGCCGGCGCGGGTGAGCATTTCGTCATAGGACCGGTGCACGTGCAAACGACAACCGGCGCCGCGCATCCGGTGGTGAAGTGGATCCGTTGGACTTATCTGGCGCTGATCCCGATGACACTGGGATTCATGATCCTGCACAACCTGCTGGACTTTCTGTCGAAGCTCATCCGCCGGCAGCCGCGGCATGAAACTGGCGTGCGAGTGTCGCGGATGAATTTGAATTTCCGCATTGCCCACTGGGGCGTGATCCTCAGCTTCCCGACGCTGGTTTTCACCGGGTTCGCGCTGAAGTATCCCGAAGCGTGGTGGGCGCGTCCCCTATTGATGTGGGAGGGCCACTTCGCCTTCCGCGGCATCGTGCATCGCAGCGCCGCGGTTGTGCTGATCGCTTCCACGGTTTACCACGTGATCCACCTGGCCACAGTTCGGCGGGACCGCCGCTTGTTCCTGAAGGCGATGCTGCCCGAATTGAAAGACGCGACCGATCTGGCCGGCGTGTTCTCCTACAATCTGGGACGCACCGACCTCGAACCGCAGTTCAAGAAGTTCAACTACGCGGAGAAGATGGAGTACTGGGCTTTCATGTGGGGGACGGTGGTGATGACGGTCACCGGCTTCCTATTGTGGTTTAACAATTTCACGCTGCGCCATTTCCCCAAGTGGATTTCGGACGCGGCCACCGCCGTCCATTTCTACGAGGCGCTGCTCGCCACCTTCTCCATCCTCATCTGGCACTTCTACATGGTGATCTTCGACCCGCTCGTCTACCCGATGGATACGGCTTGGATCGACGGCAAAGCCTCCGCCGATCATTTACGCCATTCCCGCCCCGAGTATCTGCGCGCGTTGGAACGGGCCCACCTGGTCGAGTTGCCCACGGACCCTGAGGATTACGAAGACGAGCAGGGAAGTGACGACGATCCAACCCACAAGCCGCCAGCGAAGAGCTAGCACATTTGTAGGCGGGTGCCCCACTCAAGCCGCGGGTGCCCCACTCAAGCCGTCTTTTGGCTTGAGTGGGGACTTTCATACTTGGCGGGTGGCCGCGTTAAGGTGGGAAGTCTAACGCGGGTTTGTCTTTGAACGTTGAGCCGAAACAACTGGGGGTGCGCCACTTCTCGCGCTTTTCGAGAAGTGGCTTCCATCGTGATCGCAGGCCAGAATCCTTCAGCACCATTGGCCGGGGCCTTTGATTTTTTTCATCACAAACGCCCAGTGAGCGCCATCACAGACTTCTAACCGTTAGTCGGAGACAATCGGAATCGACCTGTTTTGCGGGTCCGAGGTGTGCCCGTCCAAGGACGGCCCTCGAAGCTGCACCAGTTCCATTTGCTGTTTATTCTTTGATAAACATATTTGAGGAAATTTGAGGCGCAGGCAGGGCCCTAAAAACCGGCCGAATCTACGAATTTTAAGAGAAAAGAGCGATAAATAGAGCTAACTCCTTATTCCGGAAGATTTTGAAAATAAGTCCTTGGCCCTCTAGATTTTGGCGGGAAGACACCCCCTAACCATATGATTCCATTAGTGGGGGGGTAGGGGGGTGGTGGTAAACACGCATTAATAACTTCAGAGTAACGGGCAAAGAAAATCCCAAGCTTCACGCGGTGGTGGAATCCCGCTCGAAGGCCACGACGTTAGGACGCCGCACCCGAAAGCAAGAATGCCCAAAAAAGAACGGGGCCGGTAGGAGGTGACCGGCCCCGAGTAGCGACTTATCTTGCTTCGCAAATATTCTCAGGCTGTGATCAGGGATTCCAGCGCAACACGATCGGGGATCACTAGCGTCGAGCCGCTCTGCTGGATGAGATGCTGCTTCTTGAAGCCCGCTAGAAGGCGGCTGACGGTCTCGCGCGAAGAGCCGATCATCTGCCCAATCTCTTCGTGAGTCAAAGCCATCTTCACTTGGCTGGGGTATTTGGATTTGGTGTTTTGGTCGAGCCATCCCACGAGCAACCTGGCCAGTTTTTCGCTGGCGGAGTCGGAGAGGATGAGGTCGCGGATTTCGCGGCAAGTGGAGGCGTAATCCGCGCTGATGTGCTGGGTCACCCACAGGGCAAACTCGCCGTGAAGGCGCATGAGGCGCAATAAATCGCTTTGCCGCAGAAAGCTGACATCGCACGGTTCCTGGGTCTCGGCCGTCGCTTCGTATTTGCGTCCGGAAACTACGGCGGCGACTCCCAATGGGCAACCGGCGTCGACAATGCGCAGAATCAGCGTCCGGCCGTCGCTGCCGCAAATGGAAAGCTTCACCCGGCCTCGACGCACAATGAATACTCCGCGCGGAGCCTGCCCTTCCGCGAACAAAACCGCTCCCGTGGGATAGCTGGTGGTGAGGGCTTCTTGTTCCACTGCATCTGCTACGGCTGGAGGAAGATCGAAAAAAGTCTTGTCTACCAGCGCAAGTTTGTGGGTATTGTTTACGGCGTATGTGGCCATGTATTGCCTCCGCTCACAGGTACTTTGGCAAGTCCCTCGCCATTCATCGGGCGCGAAGCAAGATTCTAGCAAAAAAGCGTTTAAGTACAACAAAATAAATCGGTTGATTTATCAGAGCGAACTGCGGCCAAACTTGCTGCTCGACCGGAGTTTCGCCTGGAAGTGCGTCCTTTCCCACAGCGATGTGTGATCTCCATCACCAAGTCATTGGTTATGCGACCACAAAGCATGACCAAGATGGGCAGGTTGTGACCAAGGGTGGGCACATTGTTGCTTCGCATGGGGTCGCGCAAGCTGCTTCTCCTAATACTTCACGATCGACGCAAACGATTTGGGATCGAGCGAAGCTCCGCCAACCAGCGCGCCGTCGATTTCTGGTTCGGACATCAGGGTGTGAGCGTTCTCGGGTTTGACAGAGCCGCCGTAGAGGATGCGGAGTTTGTCGGCGAACTCCTGGCCGAAGGACTCGGCAGCTTGGGCTCGAATGATGGCGTGAGCGTCGGAGGCCATTTGCGGGGTTGCGGTTTTCCCGGTGCCGATGGCCCAGACCGGTTCGTAGGCGATCACGAGATGGACGGCTTTTTTGGCCGAGACTTTGTGGAAGGCGCGGAGCGACTGGCGGCGGAGGACGTCGTCGGTGAGCCCGGCTTCGCGTTCTTCGAGGACTTCTCCGACGCAGACGATGGGGATGAGTCCGGCTTCGATGGCGGACTTGAGCTTGAGGTTGACCGTGTCATCGGTCTCGCCGAAGTACTGACGGCGTTCGGAGTGTCCAATGATGACGTGGGTCGCGCCGACTGCCAGCAACATGCTGGTGGAGATCTCGCCGGTGAAGGCACCTTCCTTTTCCCAGTGAAGATTTTGCGCGCCGATGGCGACATTTGAGCCCTTGGCCGCATGAACGGCGGCATCAAGCGCGAGATAATTCGGGCAGACGACGATTTCGTCGCGGCCTTCCTTATTGTCGGGGCCGTGGACCAGAGGCAGGAAATCGCGGAAGAAGTCACGGGCCTGGTCGGGCGTTTTGTACATCTTCCAGTTGGCGGCGAGCATTTTCTTTCTCATGAAGGACCTTTCTCGAAAGTAGCGGAATTTGCGATTGCTTGCTGGGACAATTTTTCGGCGGCCCGGACGTAGGCTTGGCAGGTGGCGCTGTCGAAGAGCACGAAACGGACATGCTCCACATGGGCGCAGGGCGGCAGAACTTCGACGATGGTGCGAACTGCGATTTCAGCGGCCTCGGGAACAGGATAGCCGAATGCCCCAGTCGATATCGAAGGGAAGGCCAGGGATTTCATTCCGTGGTCGTCGGCGATGCGGATGGATTCGCGATAGCAACTGGCGAGCGTTTCGGCCTCGCGCTGTTGGCCCCCTCGATATACGGGGCCGACGGTGTGAATTACATACTTGGCGGGCAAGCGTCCACCGGTGGTGATGACGGCTTTGCCGGCGGGGAGTGTGCCGATCTTGGCCACGATGCGCTTGCACTCCTGGAGGATCGAGGGTCCGCCGGCGTAGTGAATCGCTCCATCGACGCCTCCACCGCCGAGCAGAGACGAGTTGGCGGCGTTGACGATGGCTTCGGTGGTCTCCTTGGTAATATCGGCGGGGCCGTGGAGTTCGAGCGTCTTGCCGTTGGCGAAAGTGAATCGGGCTGCGAAGTCGGACATAGGGGCCCCTAAAGGGGCAATCCATCGAAGCGGCTTTCGGCATCGCTAAAGCGATGCCCTGATACGAAGCATAGAGGCTACGGGCTAAAAGCTAAAAGCTAAAAGCCAAAAGCCAAACCTAACACCTATTTCTTGTCCGTGAGCGCTTCGACCCCGGGCAACTTCTTGCCTTCCAGAAATTCCAGCGAGGCGCCGCCACCGGTTGAAATATGGGTGATCTTGTCGGCTACGCCGGCGGCTTTTACGGCGGCTACGGAATCGCCGCCGCCTACGATGGATATGGCCCCAGGATTTTCCGCCACGGCCTGGGCGATCTTGAAGGTGCCTCTGGCAAAGGGCGGCAACTCGAAAACGCCCATGGGGCCGTTCCAGACGATGGTGCGGGCGCGGGCGACTTCCTCGGAAAAGGCCTCGATGGTTTCGGGGCCGATATCGACGGCCATCATATTGGCGGGGATGGGCTCGCCGTGGCCGACGAATTTGATCACAGCGCCGGCTTCGACTTTGTCCGCGACGACGTGATCGGTGGGCAACAGGAACTTGAGCTTATGGGTTTTGGCCTGTTGCAGAAGGTCGCGGGCGAGTTCGATCTTGTCTTCTTCAACCAGACTCTTGCCGACAGATTCGCCTTGCGCCTTGAGGAAGGTATAGGCCATGCCGCCGCCGATGAGGAGAACGTCGACTTTGCTGAGCAGGTTCTGGATGACTCCGATTTTATCGCTGACTTTAGCGCCGCCGAGGATGGCGACGAAGGGGCGCTCGGGGTTCTGCAGGGCGCGACCCAGATATAGCAGCTCCTTTTCCATAAGCAAGCCGGCGGCGGATTTCTGCACGAACTTGGTGATGCCGACAGTGGAAGCGTGGGCACGGTGAGCCGTGCCGAAGGCGTCGTTGACGTAGAAATCGGCGAGCTTGGCGAGTTGCTTGGAAAAATTCTCGTCGTTGGCTTCTTCCTCGGGGTGAAAGCGGAGGTTTTCGAGCAGCAGCGCCTGACCTTTCTCGAGCTTGAGCGCCACTTCTTCGGCTTCGGGCCCAACGCACTCGGGGCAGAAGCCAACGTTTTCGCCGCGCGACAGTTCTTTATCGAGCAGCATGCGCAGCCGCTCGGCGACGGGCTTGAGACTCAGCTTGGGATTCGGCTTGCCTTTGGGCCGGCCCAGGTGAGACGCCAGGATGAGGCGCGCACCGTGGCGCAGAGCGTACTCGATGGTGGGCAGGGTTTCGCGGATGCGCGTGTCGTCCATGACGCGGCCGTTGTCGAGCGGAACGTTGAAGTCGACGCGCATGAAGACGCGGTGATCGCTGAGAGGAAGATCGCGAATGGAAAGTTTGGGCATAGGGCACCTGTCGTTAGTAGTTGGTCGTTAGTCGTTAGTCGTTCGGTATTGTCGCTCGAGCGCCGTTCGTCCTTCGGTGTCCGCGGTTCGCCGTACTCCACGCAGGGCCGGCCCCGCGTGAACCCTAAATAGCGAACCGCGAACGACTAACGACCAACGGCGAGTTAATTTACAGTCCTTTGGCCGCCATCAGGTTGATCAGGTCGCGGACACGGCAGGAATATCCCCACTCGTTGTCATACCACGAAATCACCTTGACGCAGTTGCCGCCGACTACTAGGGTCATGTGCGAATCGACGATGGAGGAACGTGAGTCCCCTTTGAAATCGGACGAAACCAGTTCGTTCTCCTCGAACCCGAGATAGCCCTTCAGCGGACCTGACTCGGAGGCTTTTTTCAGGGCGGCGTTGACCTCTTCTTTGGTGGTCTTCTTCTCTACCCAGACGACGAGGTCGACGACCGAGACGTTGGGCGTGGGTACGCGTATGGAGAAGCCGTCGATTTTGCCGGCCAGATCGGGGATGACGAGCTTGAGCGCTTTGGCGGCGCCGGTCGAGGTCGGGATCATGTTGATCGCCGCCGCGCGGGCGCGCCGCAAATCTTTGTGCGGGAAGTCGAGGATCACCTGATCGTTCGTATAAGAGTGGATGGTGGTCATGGTGCCGCTGACGATCTTGAAATTGTCGTTGACCACCTTGGCGATCGGGGCCAGGCAATTCGTGGTGCAGGAAGCGTTGGAGACGATGTTGTGCTTGGCGCGATCGTACTTCTCTTCGTTCACGCCGAGAACGACGGTGAAGTCTTCGTTCTTCGCGGGGGCGGTGATGATGACTTTCTTCACGCTGCCGCGCAGATGCTTTTTCGCTTCGTTGGCGTCGGTGAACTTTCCCGTGGACTCGATGACAATCTGAGCTCCGACGGAATCCCAGGGCAGGGCCGCGGGATCTTTTTCCTTAAAGACTTTGACGATCTTGCCGTCGATCGAAATACTGTCGGCGCCGGCGGTGATGGTGTGCGGCAGGTTGCCGAGGATGGAATCGTACTTGAGCAGGTGAGCCAGAGTCTTGGGATCGGTGAGATCGTTGACGGCGACGAAGTCGAGGTTTTTGTCGGTGAGCGCGGTGCGGAGAACGTTGCGTCCGATGCGTCCAAATCCATTAATGCCAATTTTTACGGCCATGGTGCCTCCAAAAGAAATTTTTCTTGCCTTAAGAAATACGCAAGGGCCTAGGACAACACTCGATGGTAACAGGGTGGGGGAGCTAGCGTAAATGTCATGCGCCCTATGGTGCTGTCCTGACTTTCCCGAATTGGAAACTGCTCGCTGCAGCGCGCAGAAATCACGCCGATGCCGGCGTGATTTCGAAGTAGGTGTCGGTGTTGCGCCAAAGGAATGGGACACGGGCGAGCCAGTATTTTCGGTTGATTGCCTGGCGGGCGCGAGCGCACTCCTCCGGCCGCAGAAAGCGGACGGTTGCGGAGAATTCGGGGCCGGTGATTTTTCCGCGCATGGTGCAGGGGGCGATCTTGACTTGCGGGTTGTTGCGGATGCGCTTGCACTTTCCCAATTTACTGTTCGTCATGAAGTAGAGCTTGTTGTCGTCTTCGGCAAACCAGATAGGCGTGTACACAGCGACGCCACTCTTTCGAAACGTGGCGAGGCTGATGTAACGCTGGCCGTGGATTTCGGCGGGGATTGTAGCCATGCGGATATTGTAAAGCGTGGCGAAGGACTTTCGCGGGGGGGTCCATGTGGAGGGACGGCGTCTCGCGAGCCGGCCCTGAGCGAAGTCGAAGGGTCCGCCAGCCGGGCGGGGACGCCCGGCCCTCCACCGCGTTGCTACGGTTTGCCGCCGGTCATTTGGCGGCGCGCTTCTTCGTAGGCCTGCTCCGGGTCGCGTCCGGTGACTTGCTTATACCAGGCGGGGTGGAAAGTCCAAGCCCAAGCTTCGCTTACCGCGCCGCGAACCATCGACTGGAAGGTGCCGGGCTCGCCGAACGTGCTTTGGTAGATGTGAATGAAGATTCCGCCGAGCATAATGAGGGCGGAGATATCGTGCACGACGTAGCTTATGGCTACGGCGAGTCTTCCGAAAGTTCTTGCGCCCGCCCACAGAATGATGCCGGTGATCAGGTACACGACGCAGCCGCCGACGATTTCCCAGAACTGAATCTTCTGTCCGGCGTTGAAGAAGCCGGTGTCGGGCGGATCCATTTTCGCTTCGCCGCTGACGATCTTGTGCATCTGGCGCATCCAGCGGGAATCGGCTGCGGTCCAGCTCATCGGCTGGAGCCAGTTCAGGGCTTGCAATGCGAAGAAGAAGACGAAGCCTACGCCGAACCAGGGATGCATGACGCGGCTGAGCGGGCCGCCGCCGAAGAAGGGAGTGAACCAACGGAACAGCCACGGGAGATAGATGCCGAAGCCGGTGAAGAGCGCGAGGAAGAAAAAGACTGCGACCATCCAGTGGAGCACGCGCGAGTATACGGGATGGCGCAGCAACTCTCCGCGATAAACGGTGGTTTGGCCCACAGATTCGAAACTCTCACGAGCCTTGTTGTCGAAACGTTCAACCGCGCTAGCCATTGGCCTCCTCCTTCTTTGGAGGTTCGGGTTGGACCAAACGCGGGCCGGAGATTACGTAGTGAAATATGACGCCGAGAAAACCGAACAGGGCGAAAGTGCCGAGCACGGGCTTGAACAGCCACTTCCACACCGTGTAGCTCCACGGGATCTGCGGATTGCTGGGCAGGCTGCCGTAGCGCTCGGGGTCGGTGGCGTCGTGGAGTACGTAGATCACATGCGTTCCGCCCACGGATTGCGGATCGTAGACGCCGGCCTTTTGCATGCCGAAATTTTCGCGCAATTGTTTGGCGCGTTCCTCGGCGATGAATTTCATGTCGTCTTTTGTGCCGAACTTGAGGCAACCGGTGGGGCACGCCTTGATGCACGCGGGTTCGAGACCCTCGCCGACGCGGTCGGAACAGAGCGTGCATTTGTAGACGCGCTTGGTTCCGGGATTGAAGCGCGGAATATTGAAGGGACAACCGGAAACGCAGAACTCGCAGCCGATGCAGTTTTCCTGGTTAAAGTCGACGATGCCGTTGGCGTACTTCACGATGGCGCCGTCAGCGGGACAGGCGTGCAGGCAGCCGGGGTCGGCGCAGTGCATGCACTGATCCTTGCGCATCAGCCACTGGATGGTGCCATCGGGATTCTGGTGCTCATTGAACTTGATGAGGTTCCAGAAATTCCAGCGCGTCTCGGGCATGGTCTGGTAGGTGTTGTCGAAAGTGGTCGGGGAGAACGGCAAGTCGTTCCACTCGGCGCACGCCACTTCGCAGGCTTTGCAGCCAATGCAGGTGGTGGTGTCGACCAGTTTGCAGACTTCGAGATCGCGCTGCATGCCGAGTCCGGGCGAGGGAAGGGAATGGCCCGAGATCATTTCGGCTTGTAGTGCCTTGCGGTCTGCCATCGTTCTTCCCAGCCCTAAAGGGGCGCCTTCCTTGAGCAACTTACGGTATCGCTAAAGCGATACCCTAATACGAAACTCGACTTCTCAGGCACCTGCTAGACTTTTTCGATCTTCACTAAAAAGCCTTTGAATTCCGGCGTAAACGCGTTCGGATCGATGACGGTCGGCGTCAGTTGATTTGCCAGGGTCTTCGCCGTTTTACCTTCATCTTCCGCAATGCCGCGGAAGCCCCAGTGAATGGGAATGCCTATCTGGAACGTCTCCTTGCCATCGATCTTCATGGGCCGGATGCGGCGCGTGACCATCGCCTTGGCGATGTAATGGGCGCGCGCGCTGGTGACTCTTACTTTCTCGCCGCCGCGAATGCCTATGCGATCGGCGAGTTCGGCGGGGACTTCGACGAACGGTTCCGGCACTAGCTCCACGTTCATCGGATTGTTCTTGGTCCAGTAGTGATAGTGCTCGGTCAGACGATAGGTAGTGCAGATTACGTTGAACTCCGCGTCGCCGGTTTTCGCATATTTGTCCATATCGGTCTTATATTTCTTCACGACCGGATTGCTGGACTGATTGGGATGCAAGAGATTCGCAATCGGGCTTTCGATGGGCTCATAGAATTCGGGAAAGGGACCGTCCTGCATCCCACCGAGCGGCACGAACAAACGTCCGATGCCATCGGGATTCATGATGAACGGGCCCATGTGATCTTTGGGAGCGGAATCCACTTTGAAATCAGGAACGTCGACGCCCACCCAGTTTTGCTTGGCTTCGTCCCACCAAACCTGGCGACGCGCAGGATCCCAGGGCTTACCGTCGAGATCGCAGGAGGCGCGGTTATAGAGAACGCGGCGATTCGCCGGCCACGACCACCCCCAATTGGGATAAATGCCAAGGCCGGAGGGATCATCGGTTCCGCGGCGCTGCATCATGGCGCCGGCTTCGGTCCATGATCCGCAGTAGAGCCAGTTTCCGGAGAGGGTTGTGCCGTCGTCTTTGAGCCAGGCAAAGCCTGGGAGTTGCTGACCGGCCTTGATGGTCGTATTCGTCTTCGGGTCGGTGATGTCGGCGAGCGCTTTGCCGTTGAGTTCTTTTGCGACCTCGGCGAGCGACGGGTTGTACGGGTTCGTGTAGGCGAAGGTCGCGTTCAGAACGGGATCGGGGAACTTGCCGCCTTCTTTCTTATAGAGCTCGCGAACCTTCAAGAAGATGGTCGCGAGGATTTCCTGATCGAGCCGCGCCTGGCCGGGCGGCGGCACAGCTACGTTCTTCCATTGCAGCCAGCGAGCGGAGTTCACGAACGTGCCATCTTTTTCGGCAAAGCCTGCGCCCGGCAAGCGGTACACGGTGGTGTTGATCTGCTTCATGTCGTCGGTGGAGATGCCGGGAGCGCGCCAGAATTCACTGGTCTCGTCGGGATAGACTTCGCAAACCACCAGCCAGTCGGCCTTCTTCAGGGCGTCGATATTCTTATTCGAGTCGGGGCCAATCATGACGCCGTTCATGCCGAAGGCGAAGATGCCTTTGATCTTGCCTTCGTACATGTCGTTCCAGATATTCACCCAGGAGTGATTGCGGTCGATCTTCGGCAGATAGTTGAAGGCCCAGTCGTTTTCTTTGGTGGCCGCTGCGCCGAACATCGCTTTCAGGAACGAGACGGCGAATTTTGGCGTGTTCGACCAGTAATTAAATGAATCCCACGGATCAGGCTTGGACACCGTTGGCGTGGTGCGCTTCAGATATGCGGCCAGGTCGACATCGGTGGGATTCGGCATCTTCAAATAACCGGGAAGGATGTCGAAGATTCCTGCCATGTCGGTGGCGCCCTGAATGTTGGAGTGGCCGCGGAGCGCATTGACTCCGCCGCCAGCGCGGCCGATGTTGCCCAGCAGCAGTTGCAGGATGGCGGCGGTGCGGATGATCTGGGTGCCGAAGCTGTGCTGCGTCCATCCGACCGCATAAATAATGGTGGCGACTTTTTTCATGTCGCCGTCTTTGCGGATGGAGGTGAACAGGTCGGCAGCCTTGAGGAATTGCTCCTGCGGAATGCCGGTGATGCGCTCCACAATCTCGGGCGTGTAGCGCTCGTATTGCTTTTTCAGCAGTTGATAGACGCAGCGCGGATGCTGCAGCGAGAGATCGAACGCGACCTTCGGCGGGAGCGCCGGCGCGAGTGGCGTGGCTCCCCGTGGCAGAGGAGGAGGGGTTCTTTCCGCTGGCGTGGCGGCGACCGGCTTGCCGGTGAGGTCTCCGCCTTCCTCATAATTCCACGTCTTCTTGTCATAGACCTTTCTCTCGGGATCAAATCCGGAAAAGAGGCCGTCTTCGGGCAGGTTGAATCCGTCTTTGATAATGAAGGAGGCGTTGGTGTAGTTGAGGAGATAGTCTTTGGCGATACGATTGTTTTCAATGGCGTACTTGATGACGCCGCCGAGGAAGGCGATGTCAGCGCCGGCGCGGATCTGCACGTACATGTCCGCGTTGGCGGCGGTGCGGGTCAGGCGCGGATCGACAACAATGGTTTTCGCGTTACGGTGAATCTTGGCTTCGATCGCCCACTTGAAGCCACAGGGGTGATTCTCGGCGGGATTGCCGCCCATGATCAACATCATGTCGGTGTTCTTGATGTCGATCCAGCCATTGGTCATTGCGCCGCGTCCGAAGGTGGGCCCCAAACTGGAGACCGTGGGGCCGTGTCAAACG
>Ga0326728_10019319_pt1 | contig 13240 bp, 15 predicted proteins | sample MB3enrmetagenome_FD_207602 | JGI IMG/M metagenome (GOLD analysis project Ga0326728, IMG submission 207602) | Lab enriched peat soil microbial communities from McLean, Ithaca, NY, United States - MB31MN | ecosystem: Environmental > Terrestrial > Soil > Wetlands > Peat | place: USA: New York...
GATTATCGTGGCCCTGATCCCCCTGGCGTTGAAGGGGGTGAAATACCGTCCTCTGGGCGCGGCGGTGATTTTGCGCAACAACATGCTCATTTACGGCGTCGGCGGCATCCTCGTGCCCTTCCTCTTCATTAAAATAATAGATGTGCTGCTGGTGGCGGCGCATCTGGCGCCCTGACATCGCTGATGCTCACGCTGACAAACAAGGAAATACTATGACAAAACTGATTCTTCAATCCATAAGACAGACCCTTCTGTGGAGCGTCGTGGCCGGCGTCCTGTATCCGGTCTTCATGACGATCTTCGCCCAGGCCGCATTTCCCAAACAGGCTATGGGAAGTCTGGTGGAACAGAACGGCAAGCTGGTTGGCTCCGCCTTGCTGGCCCAGCAATTCCAGGGCACCAACTACTTCTGGCCGCGGCCGTCGGCCTGCAGCTACGGCACGGGGCCAACGGGCATCACCGCCTCCAGCGGCAGCAACCTGGGGCCGACCAGCCAGGCATTGCACACGAATGTAATCAACAACGCGGCAGCCTTCATCAGCGGGAACAATCTGCCGACGAACACGGTCGTCCCGGCCGACATGGTCTTCGCCTCCGCCAGCGGCTTGGATCCCCATATCAGCCCCGAAGCCGCCCGCCTTCAGATCTCCCGCGTCGCCGCCTCCCGCGGCCTGAGCGAGGACAAAGTCAAAGAGTTGACCGAGCGATTCGTGGAGCCGCCGCAATGGGGGTTCCTCGGCCAGGCGCGAGTGAATGTTCTGCTGCTCAACGTAGCCCTCGACCAACTCCAAGCCGAAGCCAAGAGCGCCGAAGCCGGCGCGCCGGCCAAAGGCTGAAATGCCGTAATGCGTCAGTCATGGAGGGTAGGGCGCGCACTCCGTGCGCGCCGCGGCGGGCAGAGAATCCCCCGATCTGATAACGCGCCTTGCTCCCCTGAACCGCCCCGCGCCTCTTCTCCCTCTCCTCCACAAACTTGTGGAGGAGAGGGCTGGGGAGAGGAGGCTCCCGCCCGGTTCATGGGGAGGACTGCCCGCCCTTCCCCCTCCCCGTCAGTAACGCATTACGAAATGTCTTGAACGTCTTGTCTGGTTCATCATAAATATCTGTAGCAGTTGAAAGTCATTGCCTGAGAAAACTATGAACGCGACAAAGAACGATTGTGTCCTTCAACCCTACCTGTTCTTCGAGGGCCGCTGTGAAGAGGCCCTGGAATTCTACCGCCGCGCCCTCGGCGCGGAGGTGCTTTTTCTGATGCGCTACAAAGACAGCCCGGAACCGCCGCAACCCGGCGCGTGCCCGCCCGGTTCCGAGCAGAAGGTGATGCACGCGACCTTCCGCGTCGGCGGGGCGACCATGATGGCGTCGGACGGTCGTTGCAACGGCCGGCCGGATTTCCAGGGTTTTTACCTGTCGCTCACCGTCCCCACCGAGGCCGAGGCCGAACAACTCTTTGCCGCCTTGGCGGATGGCGGACAGGTGCAAATGCCGCTGGCAAAGACATTCTTTTCCCCGCGCTTTGGCATGGTGGCCGACCGTTTCGGCGTGCCCTGGATGGTTCATGTGGCCCAGGAGCCAACGACCTGAACCCGGCCTACTCGTTGACATGGACGACCTTGGCGGGGGCGAAGCCGTTGAACCAGGTGGCGGAGGCGTTGCTGTAGGCCCCAATCGCTTCGCAATACAGCAGGTCGTCCAATTGCAGATCCGGCAAATCCTCGGAGAGCGAGATGGTGTCCAGGGCGTCGCAGGTCTGGCCAAAGACGGCGCAGATTTCGGTTTGGCCCCGCCGGAAGGCCTTGAGGTGGTACTGGCAATGATCGAAAATGATGCCGGAGAAGGTCTGGTAAACCCCGTCGTCAATGTAATAGCAGGTCTTGCCGTCGCGGCTGGCTTTGCCGATGACCTTGGCGATGGATGTGGCCGCCGAAGCGACCACGAACCGGCCCGGTTCGGCGATGATGTCGGTGTCCTTGGAAAAGAGGCGGTGGATTTCGGCGTTGATTTTCCGGGCGAGGACCTGAATGGGTTCCACGTCGCGATGATAGGGGGCGGGGAAGCCGCCGCCGATGTCCAGAATCTTTATCTTGTGGCCGCGCGCCTCGGCCTCCTGCATGACGCTGGCCGAGATGTTGAGGGCCTGGACAAAGTTCTCGAAATTCATGCACTGGCTGCCGACATGGAAGCTCAATCCCTCCACCACCAATCCCAGATCAAAGGCGGCCTGGATCAGCGTCACGGCCTCGCTGGCCTCGGCTCCGAATTTGGACGACAATTCGACGACGGAGCCGGTGTTGGGCACGCGCAGGCGCAGGACGACGCCGGCGTGGGGAGCGAACCGTTTGATCTTCTTCAATTCGTTGAGGTTGTCGAAAGTGACCAGCGGTTTGTATTGATCCAGGGCCTCCAGGGTTTCGCGAGGCTTGGTGGGATTGGCGTAAATGATCTTGTCCCAGATGAAATCCTGCTGCTCCTTGGCGGGCAGCCCCTTGATGTTCTCGTACACCAGCCGGAATTCGGCCAGCGAGGCCACATCGAAGCTGGCCCCGATCTGGTAGAGGCTGCGGACGATGGCCGGGTCGGGGTTGGCCTTGACGGCGTAGTAGGCCTGGACGCGGGGCAGGTGCAGGTGGAAGGCCTTGTAGTTGGCGCGAAGGACATTGTGATCAATGACCACGACCGGCGTGCCCTCTTTGCGGGCGATTTCCTGTAATTGCTTCCGCGTCATTCTGCTACAAGACCGGGTCGGACCCGTCTATCATCTTCACCTTGTTGTGGGCGAAATACTCCTTGGTCAAGGCCTGGACCAACTGGGGCCGCTGGTCATAGAGGCGTTTGAGGGGGCGCTTGGCGTGGCGGGACAGCGCGTAATGGGTGAGGATCGGCAAGGCGATGCTGGTGTCGGTGTAGCAGACGACGGCATCGGGCAAACGATCCGGGTCCACCTTGCCCCAACTGACCGCCTCGCTGGGGGTGGCGCCGGAAAGACCGCCGGTGTCCGGGCGGGCATCGGTGATCTGGAAGAAATAATCCTGGCCGTACTCCCTCATGCGCAGGACTTCCTGAATCTGAGGCTCGGTCTGGAGCATGAAGTTCTTGGGGCTGCCGCCGCCCATGAGCATGACGCCGCTCTTGCCGCCGGCGCGCTTGGCGCCCAGGACAATGGCGGTGGTTTCATTGACATCAATGGAGGGATTCATCCGCAGTTTGTTGCCGCGCAGTTCCACCCCGGCCACGTTCATGCCGATGGTTGAATCGCCGGGCGAGGAGGTGTAGCAGGGGACGCCGGCGCGATAGGCGGCGGCCAGGATGGAAACATCCTTGAGGCCGGCCTTGCGCTCCCATTCGGCGGCGTAACGGCCAATCAGGTGGTGCAATTCCGCCGTGCCCATTTCCTTCTGGAATTCCGGCTGGACAAGGATGCCGCGGAGGATTTCGTCCGTGGCCATCAGGCAGTCGCTGTAGCCCAGCAGCACGTCATACACGCGCACGATGTCGTTGGCGCGCAAATCCGTGTCATCAAAAAGGTGGCTGCCGACATGGACGGGGAAATTCAGGGCGAAGTGCAGATCGTGGTAGAGAATGGCGCCGGTGCTCACGATCCAGTCCACGAATCCGGCTTTGATCAGCGGGACAATGCAGGAGCAGCCCAGGCCGGCCGGGGTCAGCGCGCCCGACAAGCTCATGCCCAGGGTGACATCCGGTTGGAGCATCCGCTGGGTGTACAGGCGGCACACCTCGCGCAAGCGGGCGGAATTGTAGGCCAGGAAGCAATCATCCATCAGGTCGGCGAACTTTTCCTTGCCGGTGATGCCCTTGGGGATGATGCGCTTGCCCGCCAGGTACTTTTCCCGGTGCGGGCATTTCTTTTTCAACAACCAATCCGGCGCCTCGGTTAAATCCTCGCGGTGACGGCTCGTTCTCTTCGTGCTCATAATTTTTGATTCAATCAGTTCCCTGAAATTCGCGGTGATTATAGGCGGCCTTCCCCGCTTGCCAACTTTTTATTCGCCTCGCCACTCGCAGGGCGTGTCCCAATTCCTGGCAGGTTCTCCTGTTCCAGATTCTTCATCTGCGTCCATCTGAGTGATCTGCGGGCCAAGGCCTTTTCTTGTTCGCTCCAACATTTTGTCCTGATTTGTGGCGGCGGCGGCGGATGCTGAATGGAGGCTTCATCCTTTAGCCTTTAGCCTTTCCTTCCGCGCCTCCGTTTCTCACGCTGACAATTAAACCATAGGTTCTAATTTTTGGCAAGCCCGAAATCAGAAGAAAATTGCCGGTGGGTTTTGCTCCAGGCTCAAAAATGACCATGTTCGATAAAGCGGGAGCGGATGGCGCCGCCTCAGCCCGGCAAGTTGCAATGGAACATGACAATATCGCGAACCGACCCCTCGGTGTTCACGACACAGTTTAAAAAGTGAGGACTGACACCTTTCGACACCTTTCTGACATGACACCTTTCTGACACCTTTCCCGCTGGGTGGTGGCACACCCGCACCTTACATTTGAGGGGACGGGCTGGGAAGGAGGATTGATGCATTTATCCATCGGCTGATGCTTGGTTGTCGACACCGTGTCGTCGGTTGGATACGATGGGTGAACCAGATGAAACGACGTCGCTTCCTGAAAATGGTTGGCCGTGGTGTCACGGCTGCTGCTCTGGGATCGTCTTTTCTGCCTGCTGCTGAACCGGAGACGAGCGGTCGGGCAGCACTTGGAGTTCCCGGGCTGGCCGGTGAATACGGCTTTCTCTCCAGCGCCGTCCTGGGACTGCAAACAGAAGCAGCGGTCCGCGCTCGAATCGTCACCATGGCGCGAGATTACGGCATTCGCGAATTCCAATTCTACGACTGGTTTGCGGACTACTCGACGCCGGTGGCGGGTGATCTTTGGACTGATCCCTATTTCCGCCGAAGCGCAATCAGCCGCCGAACGATTGAGATCAGTATTAACGAGGCGCATCGGCAGGGCGCGCGCGTGTGGGCCTATGTGCAAGCTGTTGGCGCGGAAGAGCAGCAGCTTGAGAACCCCAAGAAGGACATCTGGAAATTACGCGACGGGAAGGGCGAATGGCACTGGCATCCTCCTGGCGTCGACAAACCACGGTTTCCGACCTACTTCGCCAATGCCGCTTGGGCGGCCCATATGGTTGATCGCTGGGCCGGCGCGATCAAGGATCTGGGTTTCGATGGCATACACTGGGACACTCTGGGCCGGATTGCCGGAGATTACGGGAAGGAAACAGCCGGGATCCACGCTTTTATCCAGACCGCGCACGGATTGTTGCAGAACCAAGGTTTGCTCCAGACGCTTAACTTCGTGAACTTAGCGTGGTGGGACAGGGCGGTGGTGCGCAAATACTTGGAATTTCCCTACGCCGAAACGTGGTCACCCGAGATTGCGAATCGCTATTATGCTGAAATGGACAAGCGGGACATGGCGGGGATTCGTGGTGTATTCGCGATGTATCCATCCGTGTCGGTTCCCACCGGTTGGACAGAGACGGATGTGATCCGGGCTCGACGCAGCGAGGGGCGCAAGCATCACCTGGTTTACCTGGTAATTGGTGATGGCGCCCGCCGGATGAAGGGCCAGTACTGGCCAGAGACGGTCCCCTTGACGGAGGCAGAGATCGCCTTCTTGCGGAATTGAAGGATTGTGAAGTTCATGATTGATCGCGATGAATCGAAAGTGTCAGTTCCTCACATTGTCACACTTTGTTCTTTTGTCCGCTTTGCCAAGTCCATGGAAGCGATGATTGACAAACGCCCCCCCTATCCTCGCCGAACGAAGGCAAACGTGAAAGGAGACCGCGAAACATGAGGGGGTTCAAAAAACAAGCCAATGAAAGACGGAGGGAACCGCGAAATACGCGAAATACGCGAAACCCGAATCCTCTTCGTGCATTTCGCGGTTATCAGTGTTTTCTTGGGCGAGATTTGGGTCGTCATGGACAGTTTGATGGAATAAATTATCCGGCTGCATGATGACTGAGAAAGAATTGACGGCTGGCCGCACTTCTGCCTGCCGCAGACCTGGCGCGGCTGGCGAAAATCTGCGGCGCTCTTCCGAGTGCCGCTACGCTCCGGCTTCCCTCGGATTTGCCATGCCGGCCGAATGGGAGCGGCACGAAGCGACCTGGCTGGGCTGGCCGCACAATCCCACCGATTGGCCGGGCAAATTGAGCGCCATTCGCTGGGTTTACGGCGAAATGGTCCGCAAAATCGGTCCGGGCGAAATCGTGCGGCTGCTGGTCAATTCCAAGTCCGGCGAAAGGGCGGCCCGCCGGTGCCTGACCCTGGCCCACGCCGAGGTCGCGCGCGTCGAATTCATCATCCACCCGACCAACCGCGGCTGGAACCGGGACAGCGGGCCGATCTGCGTGCGGCGCGGCGGAGAGAATCCGGAAACGGCGTTTGTTGATTTCCATTTCAATGCCTGGGCCAAATACCCGGATTGGCAGCAAGACCGCAAGGTGCCGGCCATGGCGGCCCGGCGCCTGGGCAAACGTCTGTTCAACGCCCAGTGCCAGGGCCGGGATTTTGTCGTCGAAGGCGGCGCTATTGAGGTCAATGGCCGGGGCACGCTGCTGACGACCGAGGAGTGCCTGCTGGACCAGAAAACCCAGGCGCGCAATCCGGGTCTGAGCCGGAAGGAAATTGACAGCGTGCTCCGGCGCTATCTGGGCGTCACGAATGTGCTCTGGCTGGGGGGCGGGATCGCGGGCGACGATACCCACGGCCATGTGGATGACATCTGCCGGTTTGTCAACCCAACGACGGTGGTGCTGGCGCAGGAGAGCAATCCCCAGGACATCAATTACGAGCCGCTGGCCGGGAACCGGGAACGCCTGGAGGGCCTGCGCCTGGAAGACGGCTCAAAAATCCAAGTGGTGGCGCTGCCCATGCCCGCGCCGATTTTTTACGGCGGCTATCGGTTGCCGGCCAGCTACGCCAATTTTTACATCAGCAACGCGGCGGTCCTCGTGCCCACCTTCAACGATCCGAACGACCGGATTGCCCTGGGCATCCTGGGCGATTTGTTCCGGGACCGTCCGGTGGCGGGGATTCACGCGGTGGATTTGGTTTTGGGCTTTGGCACGCTGCATTGCCTGAGCCAGCAGCAGCCGGCGGTTTAGATTTGTTTCCTTTGGTTCATGGTTCTTTGCCATTTGGAATCTGGAACCCGGATCCTCGCCTTACGCGGGAGGTGCGTCGGCATGCTCCAATAGGAATTGTATATGAGGCGGAAGAAGCGGCCGGCGGGGGCGCCGACCGCGACATGCGAGGGCGCATGTGCTCCCCAAGCCATGAAGATCGGCTGATCGCAGCTCGCGAAATCAACGCCTTGAATTCACACAATCGTTTCCAGTTCGACGTATGTTTGTCACAATGGGTCTGTAGGCTGCCGGTGATATGGTCAGCGGGAGAATTTTTGCGCCGACAAGCCCTCTTCCGAAAGCGGGGCGCTCTTCCGCGCGATCACGGTATTTGAAAATTGGCCGGCCTGCTGCCGCCCATTAACTTGCCAAAATCATGCATCCCTTTCATCCGATTCCGCTCCTGGCCGCGTCAAACGCCCTTTCCTTCGCGATCAAAATGGCCACGCCCGAAGGCAAAACCACCATGACGGCGCTGCTGATCCTCTCGTTCTTTAGCTGGACGATCATCATCACCAAGGCCCGCCAGATTGCCATCGCGCGCAAATGGACCAAGAAATTCCAGGCCGCCTATGCCGCCACCCGCGATCCGCTGGACATCAAACGGCGGGGCGAGGAGTTCACCGGCGCCCCGGCTTACCAACTTTACATTCGCGGCGCGGATGAGCTGGATTACCACTTGAAGAACAATCCGGTGGCGGTCAAAGGCGTCAAAATTGTCAACCACGACCCCGCTCTTGGGCATGGCAACACCGATCACTTGGCCCTGGCCACGGCGACGCGGGTCAGCATGGCGTCCTACGAGGCGGTCAAGGTGGTGATGGAAGAGGCGGCGGCGGCGGAAGCCATGGCCCTGGAGAAGGGGATGATCGTGCTTTCCACGGCGGTGGCCGGGGGGCCGTTCATCGGGTTGCTCGGCACGGTTTGGGGCGTGATGGAGACGTTTGCCGGGATTGCCAACGCGGGAGCGGCCAGCCTCACGGCCATGGCGCCCGGCGTGGCCGGTGCTCTGATCTGCACGGTCATTGGCCTGCTGGTGGCCATTCCGGCCATGTTCAGCTACAACTTCATGGTCACCAGCATTCGGGCCATCACGCAGGAACTGGATGGATTCGGCGCCCGCTATGCCAACCAAATTGAGCATCGCTACGTGGACAACCGTTCGCTTTCGGAGGAACTCCGGGAATCCAACAACGCGCTGGCCGCGCGCATCGTGGAAGCGTTGCGGCGCGAGGGCGCGGCGGCGCCGGAGTTGGCCGAATTCAGGATCGGCGCTTAGGCGGATGCAGGCATGAAAAAGTGTTCCCATTCCGCCCATCACACGCTGACGGAGTTGAACATCACTCCGCTGCTGGACCTGGCCTTCGTGTTGCTGGTGATTTTCATCATCACCACCACGCCGCTGGCCAATGACATAGACTTAAAGTTGCCCGCCGCCTCCAAGCACCAGAAGGACCCGCCGCACGACGCGACCTACATTACCGTGCAAGCGGATGGCAAAATTCATCTCAACAAGGCGGTTCTGGACATCGCCGGATTGCAGGAACAGTTGGTCGGATTGCGCATAGGAGACACCAACCTGAGCGTGATCGTGCGCGGCGACGCCAAGACCAAATACGGGCACATCCGGGAAGTGCTGGATGTCTGCCAGCAAGCCAACGTGGCCAAAGTGGACCTGGCGACCGAGGCGGCTGACAAGAAGAAATAACCGCGCGCACCCATGTTACCCGGCACCGAAAAACGCAAACCGCGCAACTCCTCGAAGGTGAATTTGCTCATCTCCCTGGCGTTTCACAGCCTCATCGTGCTCTCGGTGTTTTATTTTGCCGCGCGCGAGGGGTGGCTGGGCAAGCCTCTGCAGACCATCGCCGTGGACATGGTCAAGGAAAAACCGGCGGAAAAACCGAAGGAACCGGTGAAACCAAAGGCGGACGAACCGCCCAAGGTGGAACCGCCCAAGCTGGCCGAGGCCACCAAGCCGGCGGAACTGCCCAAGATGACGCAAGCTCCGCCGCCCGCCGCCGCGATGACCGCTCCGCCCGCCATCGCTCCACCCGCAGCGGAAGCGGCCTCCTTTGAATTCGAGGGCGGAAAAGTGGTCGAAACCAGTTCCGACCCGGTGGAACTCTTCAAAGGACTGCTCCAATCCGCCTTGCAATCCAGTTGGGCCAGGCCGGAGGACTTGGATGACCAGTCGTTGGTGGCCGAGGTGGAGGTCGCGGTGGATTCCACCGGCCACATCGCCGATCCGGTCTGGAAGAAAAGTTCCGGGCAAAAGCGGTGGGACGATTCGGTGCGCCAGGCCATCGCCAAGACGCGGAGCGTGAGCCGCGCGCCGCCTCCCAACTTTCCCTCCCGCGTGGTGGTCCGTTTCGATGTGGTTGCCTCCGAGCCGGTGGCTCCTTAAGCCATGAAAAAAACCAGCCGCCGCGGCCACAGCACCTTAAGTGAGTTGAACATCACGCCCCTGCTGGACCTGGTGTTTGTGCTGCTGGTCATTTTCATCATCACCACGCCCCAGATGGTCAACAGCCTGGAGATGTCGCTGCCTTCCGGCAAAAAGCCGCCTCCCACGACAGACGCCCCGCCCAAGATCAACCGCATCGTGGTGGATGACAACGGGCAGGTCTTCCTCAACGACGAATCGGTGCCCGACGACCAAATCCGGGCAAAGCTCACGGCTTTGAAGGCGGCTGACCCGGACCCCAAGATCGTGGTCAAGGGGTCGGACGCGGTGGATTACCAGGGCATGATCAAGGTGCTGGACGTGCTGCAACAGTTGGACATCACCAAAGTCGGCCTGGCCACGCAATAACGGCAGGGCGCTCAGTCCCCTGCGCGCCTGTTGGACATCAGGACATCACCAAAGGAGGCAGCGCAGCAGGGGTGATCGGGGAGACCTCTGGACGGGTTCTTCGACGCTTTTTGTGGGTGACAGTGCCATGCTTGCGGGATAGGTTGAGAACATGCATGGCGAATTTGGAGTGCGGGAGCTTGCTCCCGCTTTGGGTCGGCCACGAGTTGCGGGGTGCAAAGCGGCGGCAAGCCGCCGCACTCCAAAAGTCGGGTGTTCCATTCCAAGAATACCGCCGTACCCATGCGGGCTGGATTCTCTGACACCCACAAGAAGTGTCGAGGAATCTTTATGAATTGTCAGGCGGCTATGTTCTTTTGACAGGATGCAAGTTCTATGATGTCAATTTATTCATTCCACTTCGTGCTGCTGATCGTGTTCGCGGTTTTCTTTTATCGGGCAGGCGTGTTCGATAATGGCCCGGCGTTATTGTGGGCGGCCTTATCGGTATTGATCTCCCTTTTGGTCTGGCAATGGCTGCGGTGGGGTTTGCTGGCCATGATTGTTGGCCAAATCGGCCTGTTTGTCGGCATCGGTGTTTTTCGGGTCATCCGCAAGCCGTGAGTTGCAGGCTCGCTCAAGGCGTCTTGGGCGAGCAGGCGGCCAGGATGCGGTCCAGCTCGGCGTTGATGGCCGGGTCCACGCGCTGGCGGCTTTTGTCCGCGTCGAACCACGCCACGGTCCGCCGGATGCCTTCGCGGAAGGGAATGACGGCCTGGAATCCCGGCACAAACTCCTTGATCTTCGTGTTGTCAAAAACAACGCTCCAGGCCTTGTCGCCCAGCAGGGGGCCGGTCAGCGCCGGGGCCACTTTGGCCAGCATGTCCGAGGCGATGTGGACGATGTTGGCCTTGACGCCCAGGGCGTCCGCAATGGTTTCGTAGATCTGATTCCAGGTGAGGACTTCGTCGGTGGTGATGTGGAAGGCATCGCCGATGGCTTGCGGGTTGCCAAGCAAACCGAGAAAGCCGCGTGCGAAATCCTCGGCATGGGTCGTGACCCACAGCGAGGAACCATCGCCATGGACAATGATGGGCCGGCCTTTTCGCAGGCGGTCAGCCAGCGTGAAACAGCCCCACCCGCCCAGGGCGATGGGGAAGTTGGCCTCGCCGTAGGTGAGCGAAGGACGGACAATGGTGGCCGGAAAACCTTCCTCGCGGAAGGCGCGCGTGAGGCGTTCCTCGCAGGCGATCTTGTTGCGCGAGTAATCCCAGTAGGGATTGTGCAACGGGGTGGACTCGCGGATGACATGGTGGCCCGGCGGCTTCTGGTAGGCGGAAGCGGAACTGATAAAGACGAACTGCTTGGCGCGGCCCCGAAAGAGGGCCAGATCGCGCTCGATGTCGTCCGGGGTAAAAGCGGTCCAGTCCACCACCGCGTCAAACCGGAGATCCCCCAGGGCGGCGCGGACCTGTTCGGGCTGGTGAACGTCCGCGATCAGGCTGTGAATGCCGGACAAATCCGTCTTGCGCAAGCCGCGATTGAGATGAAACAGATCCAGCCCCCTGGCGACCGCCAGGCGGCTGACCGAGGTGCTGATAAAACCGGTCCCGCCGATAAATAGAACTTGCATCACCTATGGATACAATTGAGAGCGCCCAAAAGCAACCAGGACCGTTTCCAATTCCCGCGCCGCCCGGGCGCGAATTGAAAAGAATTAAACCACGAATGGCGGATCGCACGGATACAAAAAGCATTTCAACGCAAAGTCGCAAAGTCCTGGCGCGGCAAAGCCGCAACCAAAAGAATTTTACAGAAGCAAACGAAGGAAACGAAGAGCAGGAAAAACTTTGCCAAAAATGCGCAATTCTTGGGAATAGCACTGCAAAGACGCCAAGACGGAAACAACTCTTTGCGACTTTGCACCTTTGCGTCTTTGCGTTAAGAACCCCCGTGCCATCCTTGGTAAAATCCTCGCGCAATGTCCTGTGAGCGCGCCATCGCTTTCAGGGTGACACGGGCGCGCGAATGCGCTACCGTTTCGCCATGAGCTTGAGTGAAGTTCCAGCCGAATTGCCCATTCAGATTGACCGCGAGAGGATCGCGGAGTTCTGTCGCGCGCGCGGCATCCGCAAGTTGAGCCTGTTCGGCTCGGTGCTGCGGGATGACTTCGACCCGGCGCGGAGCGACGTGGATGTGTTGGCGGAGTTGCTGCCCACCGCGCGGCCCGGCTGGGAGTTCTTCGGGTGGCACGAGGACCTGGCGCCGATCATAGGACGCAAAGTGGACCTGCACACTCCCAACAGTCTAAGCCCGCATTTCCGCGACGAAGTGTTGCGGGAAGCGGTGGCTGTTTATGAGCAGGCATGACCCCAGGGTGACGCTGCGGCAGTTGGCCGAACATGCGCGGCAGGCGCAGGAGCTATGCACGCAAAACACGTTCACGGGGATGCTGACGGATTGGCAAAAGCGGGCAGCGTTTGAGCGCGTGATGGAAATCCTGGGCGAAGCGGTGAAACGGCTGCCGCCTGACTTGACGGCCCGGTATTCGGCGGTGGATTGGCGCGGCATCGCCGGAATGCGCGACTGGATCAGCCATGGTTATGATGCAGTTGATTATGGAATGCTTTGGCAGGCGGTGCAGAAGGACGTGCCTCCGCTCCTCGCCACCATCGAGCAAATGCTCAAGGATTTGCATTGAAATGGTTCCGCCGTTTCGTCATCTTCTTGAGAACTTAACATGAACCAGAATCTTTTCGCCATGCCCCGGCTGGCGCGGCTCGCGCCAACATTGCTCACCCTCCTTTTGTTGACTGCCGCCGGCGGCCCGCCCGCGGCGCAGGCCGACGAGACCAACCAGATCGCGCCGGACTTGCAGGTGGCCGACGGTTCTCAACTGGCCATCCCCAAAGGCGGCTTCGGCAAGGACTACCTGTTCACGGCGTCGCTCATTCCGCAGACGCGGGCCGCCACCAGCACGGGATTGGCGGGCAAAATCGTGCGCTTTGAATTGTTCCCCGACGGCGTGGACATGTATGAGTCCACCCGCGGGCTGGTGGTGACGGAGGATCTGCCGGCGCGCCGTTTGCTGGCCAGCTTTGCCATCGTGCGCCAGGACGCCGACCAGGTGGTGGTGGATTTCAACAAGGGCATGCACCGGGTGTTCACCCAGACTTGGACCGAAGGCGGCGGGCTGGACATCGAGGGGCGGGACCGCGTGCTGGAGGTGCCGGAGAGCCGCGTCTTCGAGATGCGCCAGGAGGACGGCCGGGTCATCATCCGCCAGAGCG
>Ga0326728_10019324_pt1 | contig 13238 bp, 9 predicted proteins | sample MB3enrmetagenome_FD_207602 | JGI IMG/M metagenome (GOLD analysis project Ga0326728, IMG submission 207602) | Lab enriched peat soil microbial communities from McLean, Ithaca, NY, United States - MB31MN | ecosystem: Environmental > Terrestrial > Soil > Wetlands > Peat | place: USA: New York...
CGCGGCGGTGGTGGGCCATTGGTTCACGCCCACACGGCGCAACATTCCCAACCCCGGCGAGTGGATCAAAATTGACGGCGCGCAAATTGCGCCCGTAAACGGCAAACTGAGCTTGCGCTTCATGGAGCCGATGGAGGAGGTCAATTACATCGACCAGTTGCGGCTGATTGCCGTCGATCATCCGGAGAATGTCCAGGTCAATCCCGACGAGCGTTTTCTCGACGATCCGCCCTTTGCCTCGGGGCGCGTGGTTGCCACCGAGGGCGCGCGACTGCCGGTGGGCGCGTGGGACGGCGAAGGCCGCGACGTGCTCGACCAGGTGAGCCGCCGCGATCATCAGTTTGCAAGCGGCTTCACGCCGCTGCCGTACGACGGATTCGCAAATCTGCACCCGTTGACGCTGGACCTGGGCGAGATCGACTGGAATAAGCCGCTGCGGCTGCTGATGACGGGCTATGTGAACTACTTTAGCGCGACATCGCTTTACGTGGCCTGGAAAGGAGGAGTGAAGCCCATCTCGCCTTACGTCGAGGCGCTCGTCAATGGTTCATGGCAGCGGATCGCGGACGATGTGGGCTTCCCGGCGGGACTGGAGCGCACCATCGTCGTGGACCTGAGCGGCAAACTGCCCGAGGGCGCGCGGCGCATCCGCCTGATGACGAATCTGCAGCTTTACTGGGATCAGGTGCTCATCGACAACAAAGCCGAGGCGGAAGCGCTCGCGACCGAGCTTCCGCTGGTACTGGCCACTCTGCATTTTCGCGGCTATCCAACACAGATTGAAGGCGTAAGCCCTGGCGATCTCGACTACGACTATGACCGCGTGAGCCTGACCGGCCCCTTCCAGCGCGAGCGCGGCAACTATACGCGCATGGGCGACGTGACCGAGCTGCTGAAGAGCATTGACGATCGCTTTGTCATCTTCGGCAGCGGCGAGGAGATTGCAGCGGAGTTCGACACCGCAAAACTTCCCGCTCTGCCCGCCCACTGGAAGCGCGACTACTTCTTCTACGCCAACGGATTTGTGAAGGACATGGATTGGTGGGATGCCTCGCCCTTCACCGTCGCGCAACTGCCGTTTCATAAGATGAGTGCCTATCCTTATCCGGCCAGCGAGAAGTTTCCCGACGATGCGGATGAGTTGGAGTACCAGTTGAACTGGAATGACCGCTTCGACTCCGGAGAGCCGGTGCGCGTGTATCGTTTTGAGTACAGCGACCGGCACACGACGCCGGCCGAGGATACGAGGCCATGAGACCGATGGACGAATCGGCGATTCAAGAACTGGCTGAAAGCCCGCGAGAGATAGGCGCGTCTCGCGGAAGCAGTCATCTTCGGCTGGTTCTCAACATCGTGTGCATTCTGGTCATTCTTTGGTTGGCGTGCGATTGGCTTCTGCGGTCAGTCCACTGGCTGGATGGTCATTTCCAAAAGGAGATTGTGCGGAGGCTAGGTATCTCGTCCGGGGCGATTGGTTTCCTGTATTTTCTGGTGCATACGGTCTGGCCCATATTCCATGCCAATTCGAAGAAGAAGAAGCAGAAGCGCGCCGAAGAAGAGGAGAAGCAATTCAATCCACGCTATAATCCCATCGAAGAGAAGACGCAATTCAACCCGCGCTATAACCCCATCGAGGAACGAGATTCGGAGAGCTGGTGCCATGAGCGGCATGACCATTGAGCCGGCCACTCGTCAACTGGCGATGCTGCGCGCGGGTGAGGTTTCGATTTGGGAGCTGGCCGAAGCGCACATTCAACGGATCGAGCGCCTGAACCCGCAGTTGAACGCATTTGCCGACTTCGATGCGGATCGCGTTCGCGTGCAGGCGCGGCAAATGGATGAATCGAAAGCGCCGCGCGGACCGTTGCATGGATTGCCGGTTACCGTGAAATCTTCAATCGCCACGGCGGGCTATCGCTGCGAGATCGGCAGCCTGTTGCACAAGGGTGAAGTACCCACCCAGGACGCGGTAGTGGTGGCGCGGCTGCGCGCGGCGGGAGCGCTGATTCTGGGCACCACGAACTGCCCTGAGTTCCTGATGGCATACGAGACCGCGAACCTGCTGAATGGACGCACGAATAACCCCTGGGACCTGGAGCGTTCGCCGGGCGGATCGAGCGGCGGCGAGTCGGCGGCCATTGCAGCGGGACTCTCAGCGGCGGGGCTGGGCAGCGATAGCGGCGGCTCGGTACGCGTGCCTGCCCACTTTACCGGCATCTGCTCGCTCAAGCCTACATCGGGCCGTATTCCGGGCCGCGGCCATCTGCCGCCGTGCGTAGGCCCGTTCTCGATCCTGGGCGCAATCGGCCCCATGGCGCGCACCATAGGCGATGTTGCGCTGATGTTCCGCACCCTCAGTGGCCAGGACCCGCACGATCCGGTGAGTCCGCCGATTGAGTTGCGCGAGCCAAAGCCGGTTGAGTTGCGGTCGAACAGGATTGGATTCTTCGAGGACGATGGCCTGGTTCCGGTGACGCCGGAGACGCGCGCGGCGGTGAACGCGGCGGCGGCCGCATTGCGCGACGCGGGCTTTTGCGTGGAACCCTACCGCCCCCGCACGCTCGAAGCCCTGCGCAAGCTGTGGTGGACGTTCTTTGTGCAGTGCGGAGCCATGTTTTATGAGCCGGCAATTCGCGGCAAGCGCGACCGCCTGAGCCCCATCTTCAATGAGTTTCTCGGTTTCTCCGAGGCCGTGCCGCCGCTCACTGCCGTCGAGTTGCTCGACGCCTGGGCGGAGCTGGACCTGCTGCGCTCCAAAACGCTTGAAGCCATGAGCGAGTACCCGGTGCTGCTGTGCCCGGTGGCCAGTATTCCCGCTTTTCGCCACGGCGAGCGTACCTGGGTCATTGAGGGCCGCGCCGTGGAATACCTCGACGCCGTGCGCTATACGCAGTGGTTCAACGCGCTGGCCGCGCCGGCCGCGGTAGTTCCGGTGGGCCGGACAGATAAAAACGGAGGGTCGGGGTTGCCGATCGGCGTGCAGATTGTCGCCCGGCCGTTTCATGACGAAACTGCCCTGGGCATCGCGGCCATCGTGGACGCGGCCTTCGGCTATCGTCCGCCGCCGCTAATCTCCTGAATTGTTGGTGGATGCCCCAGGATCCTCCGAGGGATCTGGGACACTCGCATTCAGGATAAAACAGCACACTGAGATCGGGGCCAACATCCGGGAATGAGTTATATCCGAATCACTGCCCTACGGGATACGGTGAATTGTCGAAACAATCCCTACTACAGAACTGTTGTCAGACGATTCCCGAACCTTGAGGAGGACATTTTCATCGGTGATCGGTGGCGCCGACACTTCAAAAAGAATCCACTTGCAATCTCCATGCTCGCTCGGCTCAATAGCAAGAATCGTGTCAGCACCTTCGTCGTAATATGCAATATCTCCGTTTACCGTACCATATGGCTTGCCCAATTCCGCAACCACATCAGAGTTCGACATCCCCGAGTGTAGCTTTCTGACCTTGCTGCTATAGTGACCTCCTTTGCAGGAGCACAAAACAAAAGCAAAGAAAAAGATCGTGATAAGGGGAAAGTAATTCCGCTTCTTAAACATACCGGATCTCCTCTCTTGTCCTTAGTGTTGAATAAACCCAATTCTTACTTGGAAAACTCGGTTACACTTTTCTCATTGCAATGGAAGATCAAAGCGCAACCAAAAATGCCATTTATTTATAGCACACCATTAAGGCAGTTGCCCAAGGTCTCATTTAATTCTCACTGATATGAGGGTGTCTCCGGCTCCTTACTCGGGGTGCTGTTCCAATCATGAAGACGGTGCATGCATCCCTGCGTTTATTACCAAGGCTCACTCCCCGCACCTTTTTTTCTAGACGCGGGCCAGCCGAAGGCAGTTGGCCCCCCGCAGGTGGCGCAGGCATCTCCACCTTTCGATGGAGGCGGGTCGCGCATGGTTCCGGTAGCCTGAATCTTCCCCGGAACGGAGCGCACAGGGTGCGTGAAAACTGGCACGAACGATTCGCCGAAACTCCCGATGTTCTGAAGAGCGCCAGTCGCCGGCAGACAGTCGTGCCGGTTCTGGACTTGGAGATCGGCGGCGGCGAGTTCATCACCATGGCTGGCCCCTGCTCGGTGGAGACCGAGTTCCAGCTAATGACTACGGCCAATCATGTTCGCCGCGCCGGCGCGCGCATCCTGCGCGGAGGCGCCTTCAAGCCGCGCAGCTCCCCTTACTCATTTCAAGGACTTGGCCTCGAGGGCCTCAAGTTGCTGGCCCACGCGCGCCAGGAGACCGGCCTGGCCATCGTGACCGAAGTCATGTCGGAAGAAGACGTCCCTACAGTTGCCGAGTATGCCGACATTCTGCAGATTGGTTCGCGCAGCATGGAAAACTACTCGCTGCTGGAAGCTGCGGCGCGCTCCGGAAGGCCCATTCTGCTCAAGCGCGGCATGGTGGCCACCATCGCCGACCTGCTGCGCTCGGCGCAATGCATCCTCGACCATGGCAACCGGCAGGTGATTCTCTGCGAACGCGGCATCCGCACCTTTGAACCGACCATGCGCAATACCTTCGACGTGGCCGCTATCGCGCTGCTCAAGCAAATCTCGCATCTGCCTGTGATTGCCGATCCCAGCCATGCGGCCGGATATCGCGACATGGTTCCGCCGCTGGCGCTTGTCGCTGTGGCCGCCGGCGCTGACGGCCTGCTGGTCGAGGTGCATCCCAACCCGGATAAAGCATGGAGCGACGGCGATCAGTCGCTGGATTTCGCTGGCTTCGATGAGATGATGGCCGAACTCAAACCCTGGATTGGGTTGCGCGAGATGGAACAGACGCGGCGCGAGAGGGAATTGTCGCGGAGCGAGCAGGCGGATGCGCGGCCCATGGAGGCCGTGCAATGAAATCGCCGGCCAGGGTGCTGGCGATGGCCGCGTTGGTTCTGTTGCTGATTCCCGTTTGCGGCTTCTTGCAGGACCCGGCGCAGACTTTAGACGCGGACATCATCGTCACCGCCGCGCCCGTTTACGATCCGTTGGCCGCGCTGAAGAGTGGCGAGCGGTTTCCAAAGGGCGCGCAACTGCTGCTCCTTCATGCCGGCAAGGCGGAGCCGCTGGTCCAGGGCTTCGCGGCTGCAGCCGACGCCAATGTCAGTTTCGATGCCCAAACCGTGCTCTTCGCGGGCAAACGCACAGCGAGCGACCCATGGCAGATTTGGGAACTAACCCTCAAGGATCGTTCCGTGCGCAAGGCGATCACGACAGCCACCGATGCGGTCCGCCCGCTCTATCTGCCTTTTGGCCGCATGGTTTTTGCGTTGCGCACGGCGCAGGGTTTTCGGTTGCAGTCCGCCGGCCTCGATGGCTCCAATGTTCTTCCGCTTACTTACATGCAGGCCAGCGCGCTGCCAACGGATGTGCTGGCCGACGGACGCATCTTGTTTGAAGCCGGCTTCCCTCTGGGTTCCGGACCCGAGTCTCGCCCAACACCTGAGTTGTTTTTGGTCTACTCCGATGGTTCGGGTGTTGAATCCTATCGTTGCGATCACGGCGCGGCGCGCTGGGGCGGCAAACAGTTGGCCTCAGGCGATGTGGTTTTTACGCACGGGGCATCCCTGGCGCGGTTTACCTCTCCGCTGGCGCATGAGGCGCCTGTCGCAGCGCCGCGCGCCGAGTATGCGGGCGCAATTGCCGAGACTGCCTCGGGCGCATGGCTGCTGAGCGCGAGGCCCGCTGCCGGAGCGTATTACACGCTCAAGCTATGGATGCCGGGGACACCGGTCCTTCAAGCGGTTACTGCCCCGAGCGGAAAGGACCTCGTCGAGCCGGTTTTGGTTTCCCCGCGCGCGAGGCCCAAGCGTCATCCCTCCGGGCTGCACGATTGGAGCTATGCCAATCTGCTTGCTCTGGATTCGCGCCTGTCACGCTCGGGCGACCTGAAAGCCGCGCCCACGTCGGTACGGCTCGAAGCGCAGGATGCTCAAGGCCACGCGGTCGTCACAGGCACTGCGCCTGTCGAGTTGGACGGATCATTTTTTGTAAAAGTACCCGCCGACCAGCCCATCCGCTTTGTATTGCTCGATCAGAAGGGCGCTGTTCTGCGCCAAGAAAACGGCTGGTTCTGGATTCGCCGCGGCGAGCAGCGCATCTGCGTCGGCTGTCATACGGGACCGGAGCGCGCTTCGGAAAACCGCGTGCCCGCCGTGCTGCTGCGCACCACCACGCCGGTCGATCTTTCCGTTGTGAGTACGTCGGCAGGAGGCAAATAGTGTTCATTCGCTTTCTTCTATTATTCGGCGCTGTCTCGCTGGCCGCGGCACAGATTACTGCCGCGCAAGCGTCGTCTGCCGCGCCGCAGGCGCCTGCGCCGAAGGCGCCTGCGCCGAAGGCGGCACTGGCCGCGCCACAGGCGCCGCACGATCCCATCATCCGCTTTGAAGACGCCAGCGACAAGGCGGGCATCAACTTTACCCACAGCTTCGGCTCGCGCCAGTTGGGATCGCTGCTCGAAGGCACCGGCGCAGGATGCATCTGGTTCGACTACAACAACTCCGGCTATCCCTCTCTCTACGTGGTCAACGGGCGTCCGCTCGACGACTCCATGCATCCCTATCCGCTCAAGGTGAAGCCGGCCATGCCTCCCCACAATCATCTCTATCGCAATAACGGCAACGGCACCTTCACCGACGTGACGGAACAGTCGGGGTTGAATCCGGATATGTACGGAATGGCGGTGACGGCGGCGGACTACGACAACGACGGCTTCGTCGATCTGCTAGTTACCGGCTACGGCAAGACCATCCTCTATCACAACGACGGCAACGGCCACTTCACCGACGTGACCGCGAAGGCCGGCATCAAGGTGGACGGCTGGGCCATCAGCTCCACCTGGCTGGACTACGACCGGGACGGCTGCGTCGATCTGTTCATCGGCCGCTACGTCAAATTCGATCCCAAGTATCGCGCCTACTACGCGGCGGACAATTATCCGGGGCCGCTGGACTACGAGGGCGAGACCAACAAGCTCTACCACAACAACTGCGACGGAACATTCACCGATGTCAGCGAGAAGTCCGGCATCGCCAACTACGTGGGCCGCACCATGGGCGTGACGGCGGCGGACTTTGACAACGACGGCTGGGACGACATCTACGTGGCCAACGACCGGACAGAGAATTTCCTCTTTCACAACAAGCACGACGGAACCTTCGAGGAGATCGGCAACGAAACGGGCACGGCCTTCGGGCAGAACGGCGAGTCCACCTCGTCGATGGGACCGGTTTTTGCGGACTTCGAGGGCCGCGGAGTACTCGACCTGTGGGTCACCGACGGCCACTACAACCGCCTGCTGCATAACACCGGAGCCCCCGCGTCCGCCACGGCGGATTCGTCCGTGGGGTGGAACTCCGGGAAGATGGCCTTTGAGGACATGGGCGCATCCAACGGCGTCTCGCAAACCAACGCGCAGTACGTAAGCTGGGGAACAGGCGTCTACGACTTCGACAACGACGGCTTGCTCGACATTCTCATCTTCCACGGCGGGCTCATTCACCTCATTCCCCAGGAGCACACGCTCTTTCGCGGATTGGGCAACGGGAAATTCGCCGATGTTTCAGAAACGGGCGGCTCGGTGCTAAACGTGCGTACCACCGCGCGCGGCGCCTGCTTCGCCGACTACGACAACGACGGCAAGATCGATGCCTTTGTTGTGAACCTGGGCGCAAAAGGGACGCTGCTCCACAACGTCTCCACCAATACCGGACATTGGATTGCCATTAAGCTGGTGGGAACGAAGAGCAATCGCGACGGCATCGGCGCGCGTGTTGAAGTCTTCGCGGCGGGCAAGCGCCAGACGGCGGAACGCGTCGCCGGTTCCGGCTATCTTTCGCAGGACGACGCACGCTTGCACTTTGGGCTGGGCGCGGCAACGATCATCGACAAACTCATCGTCCGCTGGCCCAGCGGGCGCGAGCAGACGCTGGAGAAGCTCGCCGTGGATCGCATCCTCACCGTGGAGGAGCCTAAGTGAGCAGACGCAATCAAGGCCGGATTCGGGCCGCGATGGTTGCATCATGCGTCGCGTTGGCGGTGTTTGCCATAACTGCGCTTTGGCCCGATAAGCCTGCTCGCGCAGCCGCGCGCGACGGTGAAGATGATGTGCTGGACTACGCCTCTCCGCTCGAGGTGCTGCTCTCGCCCGACGGCGCTCGCCTCTACGTGCTCTGCCAGCAGAGCGAGGAGGTGCGGGTCCTGGATGCAACGAGCTTCGCCGTCATCAAGAACATCGCGGTGGGCCGCGTGCCGCGCGGTTTTTCGCTCTCGCCTGATGGCCAGAGACTGTTTGTAACGAATTCCTGGGACGACACGCTCTCGGTCATCGACACGCAAGCGCTGACCGTCACGGCAACCTGGCCGGTAGCCGCCGAGCCGTCCAGCGTGGTCGTGGACCGGGCCGGCAAACGGCTGTTTGTCGCCAATCGCATCTCCAGCGACATCGCTGTCCTCGACGCGCAGACCGGCGCGGAAGAGAAGCGCCTGGTGGCCGGGCGCGGCGCGAGTTATCTCGCGCTCTCTCCCGATGGCAGCCGGATTTACGCGACGCACATCTATCCCAATCCGCCGCCGCGCCGAACGGGAATGGAAAATCGCACCGCGCCTGAGTCGGAGATCACGGTCATTGACGCGGCCCGCGCCGTGGTGGTTGACCGCATTCCGCTGCATGCGATTGCCGGCGTCTTTCACGTTGCCTTCTCCGCCGATGGCCGCCTGGGCATTGCGGCTGAACTGCACCCCAAGAATCTCATTCCTTTGGCGCACCTGGAGCACGGCGGAGCCTTCGCCGATACGCTCATGCTCTTCGGCGCGGATGTGGGCAAGCCGGTCGAGATTCCGCTGGACGAACTGGAACGCTACGCGTCGCAGCCCTTCGGCGTAGCCATTGCACTGGACAAGTCGCGCATCTACGTCACCAGCGGCGGCTCGGAGATCGTGACCGTGGTGGACGTTCCGCGCCTGATGCGATTCCTTCATTCGCGCCCGCGCCCAGAGTCCGGCTCCTTCGCTCAGGACCTCTCCGCCAGCGCCAATTATGTTGTGACCCGTATCCCGGTGGGGCGCAACCCCCGCGGCGTGGCGCTCTCCCGCGATGGCCGCCGGCTCTTTGTAGCCAATCGCCTGGATGACACAATCAGCGTGATCGACACGCGCGCTAATCTCGTCTTTTCAACCATTACGCTGGCCGGACCCACGACAATCTCCGTTATGCGCCGCGGCGAGCAGACCTTCTACACCGCGCGCTATGGCTTCCAGGGCCAGATCGGCTGCTCCAACTGCCACATCGATTCCACCTTCGATGGCATTCAATGGAACCTGGAGCCGAACGGCTTTGGCCGCGACATTGTAGACAACAAGATGCTGGAGGGCGTCAAGGACACCGAGCCTTACAAGTGGAACGGCGGCAATCCCAACCTGCCCACCGAGTGCGGGCCGAGAACGGAAAAATACTTCTGGCGCTCGGAGCAGTATGACAATCTGACGCTTGCCGACCTGGCCGTTTATATCCGCAATCTGCCCACGCGGCCCAATCGCTGGCGTCTGCCGGGAGGCGAGATGACGCCGGCCCAGGAGCGCGGCAGGGCAATCTTCGCGCGCGATGTGGACAAATTCGGAAAGCCGATCTCCGAGACCAACCGTTGCATCTACTGCCACAGCGGCCCCAAAGGCACGAACCAGAAGCTATTTGACGTGGGAACGCGCAAGCCTACCGACAATCCGGGGCTTCTGAAGTCGGCTCCGCTGACCGAGATCGCGCTCACAGCGCCCTACCTGCACGATGGTTCCGCGCGCACGCTGGAAGAGATTTGGACGGTTTACAACCCCGACGATAAGCACGGGCGCACCAACGACCTGACCAAGGATGAGCTGAACGATTTGATCGAATACCTGAGGACGCTATGAAAAAGTTCGGAATGATTGCCGTGTTTCTGGTCGCGTCAGTGTCCTCTGCCGCGCCACTGACGCCCGCGAAAGCAGCCTCCGCAATGCCGCGGATGCCGCATTTTCGCTTTGAGAACTTCACCACCGCCAACGGCCTGCCTGACAATCATGTCTATTCGGTGCTGGTTGATGGGGAGCGCGTCTGGGCAGGCACGGAGAACGGTCTCGCCGTCTACGAGAATCATGCCTGGAAGACTTACACCACGAAGGATGGCCTGGCCCATCGCGCCGTGCTTACGCTGGCCCTGGACAAGCGCACCGGCGACGTGTGGGCCGGAACCATGGGCGGCTTGAGCCGCATCTCCGGCGGACGCATCGATACCTACACGCAATTGAACTCCGGCTTGAGCAACGACGTGGTCTACGGCGTCTCGGTGGAAGGCGAGAACGTGTGGGTAGCGACGGCCGCCGGTGGATGCAGGCTGAACACGCGCACCGGCCAGTGGTCGCTCTACAACGAGCGCAACACCCCCATGATCGAGATCTGGACCTACGGCGTCTCCGCTACGCCCAGCAAGGTCTATTTCGCGGTATGGGGTAGCGGCCTTCTGGAGTACGATCAGAAGACCGGGCGCTGGGACAAGTATGACGACCCGGACGGCGAAAACGAGATTGTTCTCTTCAAGGATCAGGGGCTGATCCACGAGATCACGACCTCTGTTAGTTATGTGGACAATATCGTATGGGTAGCCACCTACTTCGGCGGCAGCCGCTACGATGGCCGCTACTGGCACAACTTCCTCACCAAAGACAGCGGACTTCCGTCGAACTTCATCAACTACATCAAGGGCGTGGACGCCAGTCGCGCCTGGTTCTGCACCGACAAGGGGCTCGCTTACTACGACGGCGTGAGCTGGGCTGTCTATCGACCCTCGCTCACGACCGGCAAGCCGGAGATGACGGTGCGCGACGCTCAAGGCAAGGTCGCGCCGGTCGCCGTAACCTCCGCGCCAGCCCACAACTACGTTCTCGGCATCGATTTTCAGGGCGACGACATTTGGGTCGCTACGGCCAAAGGTTTAAGTCACGGAATTCGTCAACAAAAATAAGAAAAACCAGGAGACATAACAATCATGAATGCATTTGCGGATATTTTGGAAGCCATCGCGCACGCGCCCATCGAGAAGCGCGCCATGACCAATCACGGCGTGCTCAACGAAGCCTACTCCTACGCCAAGCCGAGCTCGTTTTCGCGCGGCATGAGGATCGATATTGGAGGCGTCGTCATTTTGCTCATCTCCGGCACGGCCTCTATCGACGAACATGGCCGGAGTGTGCACGTCGGCGATTTTTCCGCCCAGTTGCGGCGCACCTTCGACAACATAACCGGCCTGCTCAAGAGCGAAGGCGCCACCTGGCATGACGTGGTGCGCACCACCTGCTACCTGCGCGACATCGACCGCGACTACGAAGTCTTCAACGCCGGGCGCACGGCCTTCTTCAAGGAGCAGGGACTCGATCCGCTGCCCGCATCCACTGGCATTCAGGCTCATCTCTGCCGCCCGGAGCTGCTGGTGGAGATCGAGGCCATCGCCATGTTCCGCACCGACAAGGCAGCCGAAGATAATAAGGAGTAGCCGTTATGCGCAAGGGATGGTTGCCGGTTGCCGTCTGCATGTTGGCCATAACCGCCGCGGTTAGCGGCGCGGGCCAGAGCACGGGCAGGGACACGGGTAAATGCGAGTGCGGCGCGCATCCGCCGGGGCCGCCGCCGGACCGCGCGGTCGCGCCCTACGCCGGCGAGCCAGCCGACCTGAGCCCTTACGCAAAGTTCGCCACTCCGTATGACTTCAACTACATCCATCCCAACATTTACTCCGGCGCGGCGCGCGATATACCCGAGCCGAAAAACCTCGCTGAGGTGCGCATCGGCTTTTTCGGGCCCATCGAGCACAATCCGGAGTCGGTCTTCGGGTTGCGCATGTTGCATGGCGCGCAACTGGCGGTGGAAGAGGCCAACGCCCGCGGCGGCTACGGCGGCAAGCCCTTCAAGCTGATGCCGCACAACGACTACGACAACTGGCAAGCGAAGGCTGTCTACGGCGAGGACCGGCCCACCGATCCCACCATCTGGGGCTCGGCCTCGAATGAAGTGGTGAAGATGGTCTACGACGACCGGGATTGGGCCATCTTCGGCTCCATCAGCTCCGAGTCCACGCACATTATGTTGCGAGTGGCCCTGCGCGCCGAGATTCCCATCGTCAACTCCGCCTCCACCGACCCGACGATTCCTGAAACCTATATTCCGTGGTACTTCACCGACCTGCAGGATGACCGCGTGCAGTGCCTGACGCTGGCCCGCCGCATCTTTACCGATCTGGGCCTCAAGCGCGTGGCGCTGCTCAGGGTGAACAGCCGCTACGGCCGCTTCGGCGTGCTCAAGTTCCGCGACGCAGCGCGGCGGCTGGGCCATCCGGTGGTTATCGAGCAGAAATTCCTGCCAGGCGACACGGATTTTACGCAGCAGCTCAGGGTCATCCGCTCCTCGCGCGCCGACGCCATCGTGCTCTGGACCGACGAGATTCCGGCGGCCACGATTCTGAAGCAGATGCGCGCAGCGGGGATGAAGCAGCCCGTCTTCGGCTCCTACCGCACGCTGGGACCAACGCTGCTGGCAGAGGCCGGGCCCGCGGCCGAGGGCTTCGAAGCTGTCTTCCCCTACGACCCCACGCGCAAAGATACCCGCTGGATCGACTTCAACCACCGCTTCGAGGATCGCTTTCAAGAGCAGCCGGAGCAGTTTGCCTCGCTGGCATACGATGCCATGAATGCGCTGCTGGATTCAATCTGCAAAGCCGGCCTCAATCGCGCCCGCATCCACGACGCACTGGCCAATATCGTCGAATACGATGGCGTTACCGGGCACATGGTCTTCGATCCCAACCAGAAGAATGTCGCTCCCATGTACCTGGGCACGGTGCATAACGGAGCGGTTACTTATCGCGTGGCCACGATGGAAAAGACGCCTCAGGTGCCGCAGCAGGTTCCAGCCACGCATGCGGCGTCCGCTGCGCCGCAGGCGCCTTATGCCCGCGTAGGCGAGGATGGAGTGGATTACGCCGGCCCGCATCGAGACGACGCCCCGCCGGGGCCGATGCGCGTAGTTTTATTCGGGCCGAGAGCGACCGAAATTGCCCAGACGCCCGAGGTGCAGGCAGAGTTAGCGGCTGCCGCGCTGAAAGGACAGGCCTGGAAGCTGCTGCCCGTCGACAGCAGCCGGAACTGGGGCGCGGCCTCCACCGCGCTCGTTTCGGCGCTCATGGACGAGCACGCCCTGG
>Ga0326728_10019325_pt1 | contig 13238 bp, 8 predicted proteins | sample MB3enrmetagenome_FD_207602 | JGI IMG/M metagenome (GOLD analysis project Ga0326728, IMG submission 207602) | Lab enriched peat soil microbial communities from McLean, Ithaca, NY, United States - MB31MN | ecosystem: Environmental > Terrestrial > Soil > Wetlands > Peat | place: USA: New York...
GCAAAGATATTGGTGCACGGGCGCTGAAGAAGTAGGACCGTGTCCCAAAGTCTTAGTTATCATCCTGAACGAAGCGAAGGACCTCATGTTTAGCAGATTCAAACGCATAGGTCCTTCGCTTCGCGAAGGATGACAGTTGGAATTTATAACCTCACAGGATGAAGGCAAATCAATCATGGCCAAGCCACTCGTTTCCATTGTGATGGGCAGTGACTCCGATTTGGAGATCATGCGCGAAGCCGGGAAAGTTCTCGATGAATTCGTTATCGCCTATGAGATCGATATAACTTCGGCTCATCGCTCGCCCGATCGCACCGCCGATTACGCGCGCAAAGCCGCGCAACGTGGCATTTGCGTGATCATCGCAGGCGCAGGCGGAGCGGCACACCTGGCGGGCGTAATCGCGGCGCACACCACCTTGCCGGTCATCGGCGTCCCGATCCCTTCCACTTCCCTGCAGGGCATGGATTCCCTGCTGGCCACTGTGCAAATGCCCGCCGGCATTCCGGTAGCTACGGTCGCCATCGGCAAGCCGGGCGCAACCAATGCAGGAATTCTGGCGGCGCAGATACTCGGGCTCGCCGATGCTGCGATCGCGAAAAAACTGGCAACGCACAAAGAGAGGCTGGCGCGCAGCGTGGAAGAAAAATCAAAGAAGTTGAAGGCAACGCAGCAAGAGTGAAGCAAACTGCAGATCCCTCATTTCGTTCGGGATGACAAGCCCCATGAAAAACGTGGTTCCGCGCGCGGTTAAAGCTTCAGGCTTTTCAGATATTCCCGGAACTCCCGGCCCAGATCTTCGCGTTTCAGCGCAAAGTCAACCGTAGCTTTGAGGAAGCCAAGCTTGTCGCCAGTATCGAACCGGCGGCCTTCGTAGACATAGGCGTACATCTTCTCGCGCTGCAGCAGCCCGCGCAGCCCGTCCGTGAGCTGCAACTCGCCGCCCGAACCTGGCTTGATGTTCGAAAGCGTTTCGAAAATCGCTGGCGTCAGAATGTAGCGCCCGATCACCGCCAGATTCGAAGGCGCATCTTCGAACTTCGGTTTTTCCACCAGGTCGAGAACTTCGTACAGTTTGCCGCCTGAGCCCGCGACCTCTTTCGCCTTCAGGACGCCGTAAGAAGAAATCGCCGGCCCGTCGACGATCTGCGTCGCAATCATGGAACAGTGCTTCTCGTCGAACACGTTCATCAACTGCTTGAGCACCGGCACTTTTGCATCGATGACGTCATCGGCGAGCAACGTGGCAAACGGTTCGTCGCCAATCAATTCGCGCGCGGTGAGCACGGCGTGTCCCAGGCCCAGCGCCTCTTTCTGGCGCACGTAGGCCACGTAGATCATGTCCGAAATCTGGCGCACGATCTTAAGCAAGTCGTGCTTGCCTTTCTCTTCCAGCATTTTTTCCAGCTCGTAGCTGACGTCGAAATGATCTTCGATTGCGCTCTTGCCGCGCCCGGTGATGATGATGATCTGGTCGCATCCCGCGGCCACTGCCTCTTCCACGCCATATTGAATGATGGGCTTATCGACCAGCGGCAGCATCTCTTTCGGCTGAGCTTTGGTAGCTGGGAGGAAGCGCGTGCCCAATCCCGCGGCCGGGAAAATCGCTTTGCGGACTTTCCGGACCTTGCGGCGGTCGCCACTCGTTCGTCGTTCTTGCATCGGGTTCATTGCGGATTCATTGTAAACCGCTGGCGTTTATACCTGGCGCATTGCTTCTTCACGCGCTCCCAATTCCTCCAACAGATCGCGCAGCGTTTGCAGGATGCCTTCGGCACTGTCGATCTTTATCGAGAACTTCAGCGTCCCATCCGGAGTAAACTGCGTGCCACGCTGCGATGCCACAAAGCGCGCCAGCTTCCCGGAATCAATCGCAGCCGTCTGGCTGAACTTGATGTTCACGAATTCGCGCTTGCGCTCAATGGCGTTGGCGCCAACCCGCATCGCCTGCAGTTTGAGCGCGGCGTAATCAAGCAGGTTGCGGACAGCGCGGGGCGTCTCGCCATAACGATCGATCAACTCTGCGCGCACGTCGTGCAGTTGCGACTCGGTCTCGACGCCTGCGACGCGCTTGTACATCCGCAGCCGCTGGTTCTCCTCTTTGATGTAATCGGACGGAATACGGATGTTCAGCCCCAAATTGAGTTGGATTTCCGTCACTTCGACGCCCGCCTCGCCCTTCATCTCACGTACGGCGCGTTCCAACATCTGCGTATAAAGTTCGAATCCCACCGCTTCGATGTGGCCGCTCTGCTCTCCGCCCAGAAGGTTGCCCGCACCGCGCAGTTCGAGATCGAGCGCAGCGATCTTGAACCCGGCGCCGAGATCGGAGAATTCCTTGAGCGCAGCCAAACGTCGGCGCGCGACGGGCGTCAACTCGATTTCCGCGGGCAAAAGCAGGTAGGCGTAGGCGCGCCGATTCGAGCGGCCAACTCGTCCGCGGAGCTGATAAAGCTCCGACAAGCCCAGCCGGTCGGCCCGATTGATGACGATCGTGTTGCAGAGCGGGATGTCGAGGCCGTTCTCGATAATCGTGGTCGAGACGAGGATGTCGGCTTCGTGGTGCATAAATTTCAGCATCACTTTTTCCAACTGCCCTTCGCCCATCTGCCCGTGACCCACGGCGATGCGCGCCTTCGGAACCATGGCTTGAATCTTGGCGGCAATCTCCCAGATCGTCTCGATGCGATTGTGCACGAAATAAACCTGACCGCCGCGTTCGAGCTCCTGTTCAATCGCCGACTGGATAAGCTTTTCGTCCCAGTTCGCGACCACGGTCTGAATGGCCATGCGGTCTTTGGGAGGCGTTTCGATCACGCTCATGTCGCGCAGCCCCACCAGCGACATGTGCAGGGTGCGCGGGATCGGCGTCGCCGACATGGTAAGCACGTCGACTTCAGTGCGCATCTGCTTGATGCGTTCTTTATGGCGGACGCCGAAGCGCTGTTCCTCGTCCACCACCAGCAGGCCGAGGTCGGCAAACTTCACGTCCTTTGAGAGCAAGCGGTGGGTGCCGATCAGGATGTCCACTTTGCCAGCTTCCACTCTTTGCAAAATTTCTTTGACCTGCTTCGGCGTCCGGAAGCGGCTGATCATCTCGACCGTGATCGGAAAGGGCGCGAATCGCTGCTTGAAAGTTTCGTAATGCTGGAACGCGAGAACGGTGGTGGGCGCAAGCACGGCAACCTGCTTGTTGTCGCTCAGGGCCTTGAAGGCAGCGCGCATCGCCACTTCGGTTTTGCCGTAACCGACGTCGCCGCACAACAGGCGATCCATGGGGAGTTGCGATTCCATGTCTCGCTTCACGTCGGCGATGGCCTGCGCCTGGTCTTCGGTCTCGTTGTATTCGAACGAATCTTCAAACTCCTTCATCCACTCGGTGTCGGCTGGGAAGATATGACCCTGCGCGGCTTGGCGCTGCGCATAGAGCTTGAGCAACTCGTCGGTCATGTCCTTCATCGCCTTGCGCACGCGCGCCTTGGCCTTGCCCCAAGCGGCGCTGCCGAGATGATTCAGGACGGGCTTCGCGCCCTCCGACGAACGATATTTCTGAACCAGATCGAGCCGAGTCAGCGGCACATAAAGCCGCGCCGCCTCCGCATATTCGAGCAGCATGAATTCCGCCGCGCCATCGCCCTGGTTGATTTCCTTTAAGCCCTGATATTGCCCGATGCCGTGCTCCACGTGCACGACGTAGTCGCCGACCTGCAAATCGCGGAAGTCGGAAAGAAACGCCGAGACTTTCGATTTCTGCCGTTGCGGCCGCGCCGCTACCAGGTCCGATTCATCGAACAGATCACGCGCCCCAAAAATCGCGAGATGCGCTTCCGGTAAGACGAAGCCGTCGGGAAGGTAAGCCTTCAGCAGCGTGGTGGTGAGAACGTCGCCGGCAAAATAGGAAGTTTCGTCAGCATAGCTTTCTCCGCTCCGCGTGCGGCTTCCCAGACGATAGGAAGCGTTGTACTCGGTGAACATGTCGGCGAGGCGCTCGACTTCTCCCGTGTGAGGAACGGCAAGAATCACCTGGGTGCCACCGCGGACCAACTTCTGAACCTGCTCGATCATGGCGGGCACGGCGCCGTGGAAGCGAGTAGCAGGCTGCGAAAGAAATGCGGCTTCCGCTCTTTTGTCGTTGGCCCCATTGGCCTCGCGGGCCTCGCGCGCCATCGCCAGATATTCGAAATCAGCTCCGGGGAGCGCTGCGGTTTTTTCCTGCCAGCTTTCCGGCGTCAAATAAAGATCGGCGGGACGAACCAGGTTTCCCACCCCGCTGCGCTCGTGCGCTTCTTCAATGCGGGCCCAAAATTTGTCGAGTTCCTGCCGCAGCGCTTCGGGCTCGTCGAGAAGCACCCGTGCTTCCGGAAGCAGTCCGAAAAGGCTGCGGTCGGCTCCGGCCACAGGAGCGTAGAACTCCCAGCCCGGAAAAACTCCAGCACCCGAATCGCGCACCGCCTGCTCCACAACCTCGGGCGAACCCGTAATGCGTTTCCCCGAGAGCCGCGCGTTGATCGAACCGAGCAGTTCTTCCGTGACCGGCGTTTCGGTAAGCGGCAGAAGCAGCACGTCATCGACTGGGTTGGAAGACCGCTGACTCGCCGGGTCGAACTTGCGCATCGACTCGACTTCATCGCCGAAAAACTCAACGCGCACCGGCCGGTCCGCTTCCGGCGAGTACACATCCAGAATGCCGCCGCGAGCCGCGTACTGTCCGGGCATTTCCACCACATCGGTCGAGCTGTAGCCAACCGTGTTCAGGTGTTCGAGCAACTTCTCCAGGTCGAAACTGTCGCCGCGACGCAGAACCCGCGCCAGGTCGGTGTAGTACTCGGGAGAGCGAAGAAGAATTGTGGTCGCCGTCACGGGAGAAACAACGATAGCGGCGCGGCCCGTCGCGATCTTCCACAACGCCGTCGCGCGCTCTTCCTGAATCTCCGGATGCGGCGACAGATTCTGGAAGGGCAGCACATCGCGCGCCGGAAGGCTGATGACCGAGTCCGGATCCGCCGCTCCGGTCAGTTCGCAGAAGGCGCGCAGTACGGGCAGCAACTCTTCGGCCGCGCGGTTGTCGGCCACCACCAGCACAAATGGACGCTCAACCGTGCGTCGCAATAAAACAACGATCAGCGCCTTGGCCGCCGCGGACAGTCCGGTAACACTCATCCGCCCCGCGCTCTCCCGCAGATGGGAGGCGGCACGCGTGAAGGCAGGTAGTTGTTCCACCTCCGCGAAGAGCTCGCGGACGAACGGCAAGACCATTTCCTCTTGATTCTACCAAGCCGGGCGGAATGGGGCCGTGCAGGCGAAGCCAAGAGCGGTCGTTAGTCGCTAGTCGTTGGTCGTTCGTACTACTTCCGCAGCAGCGGCCGCGTCAGGCAAGTCGGCCCTCCTGCCCCGTTGATGCAGATCTCCGACCCCGGAAACGTGCGCACGTCAAAGCCGGCGTCGCGCAGGCGCTGATTTGTTTTGGCGTTTTCTTCAATTGCAATCACGCGCTTCTGCCCGAGCGCGAGCACATTGCAGGCAAGCGTATCGCGCTCGCTGTATTCAATCTCAATCAGGTGGAAACCTCGCCCCTTCAGGAGTTCGACCGTCTCCACCGCCAGCCACGGCAGATCGACGAGGATCGTCTGCTCATCAAGCATGCTCATCAGCGACATCAAATGAAGGCAGGCCGAGGGCCCCGGCCCGTAAGGCAGCGGTGCGGACAGCACATCGACATTCTCCGTAGTTTCCTTTGAACACAGCAGCGACCGCATCAGCTCGATCCCTGCCTTGTTCGTCCGATAGCCGTCACCGATGAGCAGTGCCCGCGAATCAAGCCACACCATATCGCCGGACTCGGAAGTCCCCGGCGACGCGATCTCGCCAAACACGGGAATACCCAGTTCCCGGCAAAAGTCGGCGTGCGCCTGCGCCTCCGCCACGCGATTCTTTTTCCCCGGATTCATCAGGATAAGTCCAAAGTCGGTGGCCAGCGACGCATCGTGCGCATAGACCGCATCAAGCGTGAGAGATTCCGTCGGCGGCAGACTCAGGACCTCGGCTCCGAACTCGTGGAGCAGCCCGCACAGAATCTCATGCTGGCTCTGCGCTGCCCGAAAATCGGGAGCATGCTGAAATCCGAGATCCCGCCATGCCGCAGCTTTTCGCGGAGTATCCCAGCCCGCGTTGCCCGGCGGACACACCATCACCCGCAGCAGTTCGCCGGTCATGGAATGTCCGTTGAAATTCTCGGAAGGCAAAAGAGAAGGCACAAGAAGTATTTCAGGCACGCCAGTAATCTCGCTGCAAGAAATCTAAAGAAAGGCAGCCGCAAACGCAATCTCCAGGATAAGGCGGGAAGCAAGGCAATTTCCGCCGGTTTGCCCTCTGGCGAGCCGGTATTCCATCTTAACGCTTGCCTAAACACCCTCTTCTGATGTACATATCTTCGGTATCTTGACCTATCGACGTGCTCAAAGTTCAAGTAGCTAGGGTAAAGAATGCGCACTTCGATTCCCGCCCCGTTTAAGGCGGAACATCCCGGGAGCCCTATGAAAGCGTCCTTGCGTCTGTTGTGTTTCGCGGTCCTGTTATTGCTCGTTCGTCAATCAGCCTTCGCCCAGGGCGCCGCCACCGGCGACCTCCACGTCAGCGTGAAAGATCCGAAGGGCAACGTCGTGACCAACGCCACCGTCACCGTGCGCGATGTCGCCAAGGGCCTGGAACGCGCCGGCGCCAGCGACGGCCAGGGTGGCTACAGCGTGCGCCAGTTAGCTCCCGGCACTTATTCCGTCACCGTGGACGCATCGGGCTTCGCTAAAACCGAAGCCACCGGCATCGCCATCACCGTCGGCCAGATGGCCGAGTTACCCGTCACGCTGATCGTCGCGGGTGGGCAGGAAATCATCGAAGTCAGCGCCCAAGCCGAGCTCGTGGAAACTTCGCGCAGTTCCAGTACCGACACTGTCGGCGAGCGTCGCATCGACAACCTGCCCATCAACGGCCGCAACTACATCCAGTTCACGCTGTCAGATTCGCAGGTGCAGCGCGACAACGCCCCGCAGCTCGGCGCGGCGCCGACTTCCGGCCTCAATATGAGCGGCCAGCGCGGCCGTTCTAACCTGGTCAATGTCGATGGCGCCGATGCCACCGACAATTCCACTAACGGCGTGCGCTCCACCGTTTCGCAGGAAGCCGTGCAGGAATTCCAAATCATCACCAATAACTACGCCGCCGAATACGGCCGCGCCGCCGGTGGCGTGGTCAACATCATCACCCGTTCCGGCTCGAACGATTTCCACGGCGACGTATACGGATACCTGCGCAATCGCAATTTCCAGGCCGTCAATCCTTTCAGCACCACGTCCAATCCTGCCTACACCCGGGTGCAGGCCGGGGCCGCATTCGGCGGGCCGATTAAGAAAGACAAAACGTACTATTACTTTTCCTATGAAGTCACCCGAAGGCACGAGACGGGTTTCTCCAGCATTGCGAACCCGTTGACTAACCTTGGGTATTACCAGCTGTCGGACTTCGACACCTCGCAGGTCGGCCTACCGCTTGGCACATTGCAGTTGACCCCAGGCGCCTCGGGCCAAATCGGTTTTCTGACGAACCCGACCGTGCTGGCGGCCGAAGCTGATCCGAATGTTGCCGCCGCCGTGGCCCAGTACGCTGGCATCGCAGGGGCCTCTTCCGGTATGGCACTCTATGGCGTGGGACTCGGCGGGCAGCCCGGCTTCATCTCCGACTGCCAGACTCCGGGGTCCTGCTTTGTGCCTGCCTCTTATCAGTCCCTGCTTCAGGTGGCACAGGAAGGCAACTTCCCCGTCTTCGAAGGCACCAGCCTCTACTCGCTTCGCATCGATCACAACGTAAACAACAATAACCGCCTCACGCTGCGCGTCAATGCCAGCCCAAGCACGGTCAGGGGCATCGAAGTCAGTGGCCAGGACCAGCCTTTTGGCCAGAATTCATACTCGCGAACCTCCGAACAAACCTACCGGGACGTGGCCGGAGTCGTGCAGGATACCTGGACCCTTGGCAACAACAAAGTGAATGAATTCCATTTCCAGTATGCCCGCCGAGGCTTGGCTTATTTCTACAACACCCAGATACCGGCCGGCTCCTACCCGGCTGTGAACATTCCCGGCTTTGCTTATTTTGGCCGTGAACCCTATTCCTACATCCAGCGCACCGAGAAGCGCTACCAGTTCACCGACAATTTTTCCTGGAGCATTGGACGGCACAGCACCAAGTTTGGCGGGGACTTCAACTATCTCCCGCTCCAGGCCACGTTCACGGTGAACTACGGAGGGGTGTTCGACATCGGCCCGCTCACGGCCGCCCAAGCCCTCCCCACCGCGACCTACAGTACGTTGGTTAACGCCCTTCCTGCCAACTTCCCGATTCCTGGCCTCTCCGCCGTGCAGGCATACGGCTTCGGCGTCCCGACGGACTTCGTGCAAGGCATCGGCAATCCCACCGACTCGTTTTCCAACAAACCGCTGGGCGTATTCTGGCAGGATTCTTGGCGCGTGCGCCACAATCTAACGTTGAACTATGGGGTGCGCTACGACGTCGAATTCCCGCCGACGTTCAAGCCGCCGACCGCGCTCGGCCAAGCCGGATACAACTACCTGGGACTACAGAAAGGCATCCAGATCGACAAGAACAACATCCAGCCTCGCGTGGGCATCGCGTGGGATCCAAAGGGAAACGGCAAGACCGTGGTCCGCGCTTCATTCGGGATGTTTTATGACCACCCCTTGCTCGGCCTGTATTTCCTCGGCGATGCCTCCGACGCTTCTACCAGCGTCCAGTTGGCGTTTCCCGGAGGCACTCCCTGCAATGCCGGCTCCACCCCGTTCAGTCCCGCTAATCTCAACGCCGCCAGTGTTTTCACTGGGAGTCTTCTGAATTGCATGAACGTGAGCCAACTTAATTATCTGCCGAACCAGCAGCAGTTCCAGTCGAACCAGACTAACTCCCAGTTCCTCAATCAAAACTACCTAACCCATCCGTCAGCGCCGTATGCTCCAGACCCGTTCCCGCTGGCGTTCCAGCCCTTCGGTTATCCGCTGGGCAAGAACTTCGTTTACGCCTACTCACAGCAAGCGAACCTGACCATCGAGCGCGACCTCGGCGATGGCTATACTTTCAGCCTAGCCTACAACTTTAACGGCGGACGCCATCTCAACCGCCCCATCAACGCGGCTCCGGTCCAAGGCGCTTTGGTGACACAGAATTGGATGGCTGCGGTGGCGGCTGGGGCCGCCGCGCCCTCGACCAACCCCCTATTCATCACCTCTTGCGGCCCAAGCCCGCTCGCAGGGGCGTTCCCCGGTGCTCTGCCCTACTATGTCCCGGCCGCGCTGGCGAATTTCTTTCGTCCCTCCGGCCTTAACGCCTCCATGGTCACAGCCTTCCCGTCCTGTCTGACGGACGCCATTGCGGATCTGACCGTAGCCAAGCTTAATGCCAACTGCAACCCAGCCACTCTCAGCAACTGCATCCCCTTCAGCGACATGGACGCCAACTTCTCCAATGGCACATCGGACTATCATGGCCTGAGCGCTAACCTCCGCAAGCGTTTCAGCAGCCGCTACGAGTTCCTCGCCTCGTACACCTGGTCGCATGCGATTGACGATTCCACCGACCTGCAGGCCACGCTCACCCCGCAGGACAGCTACTACCCGAAAGCCGATCGTTCATCTTCTACGTTCGACCAACGCCATCGCTTCGTCTTCACCGGGGTTTACCAGACAGGCAAGCTCAGCGGCAGGGGCTTTGCGAGCAGGCTCTTCAGCAATTGGACGTTCGCCCCCCAGATCGAATTCAGTTCCGGACGGCCTTTCAACATCATTACCAGCGGCGGCGACAACCTCCAGTTGTCCTCGCTCACCAGCCGCCCCAACGTTGTAGCGGCGGGAACGCCAACGAACAATTGCGGATACGCGACCGTGCCTTCCAAGTTCTCGCCCACCGGCTTCTTTCAGGAGCCGTGCTTTGCCGACGTCACTCTAGCCCAACTCGCTAATCCCAACCCGCTGGTGGCGCTGCTCGCGCTCGACGGCAACCTCGGCCGGAACGCCGGCGTCACCCCGTGGACGGTGTTCAACGATATGCGCGTGTCGAAGCGCGTCTACTTCGGCGAGCGCTTCAACATGGATCTCATCGCCGACATGTTCAACATCGCCAACGTGTACAACGTGGCCGCCGTCAGCCCGCTGTTCACCAACGCCGGCCAGGCCACCGCCTCCTACGACCCGCGCCAGTTCCAGTTTGCGTTGAAATTGAACTGGTAAAATTAGATTTTGGGAGTTGTGCGAGGCATGAACATACCGGGAGGCTTCGTATCAGGGCGTCGCTTTAGCGATGCCGCAGAGTGCCCGCCATCAAGCGCCCTTTTAGGGGACGGGCGTCGAATTTGTGCATCCCTCGCCATGACCGCATTGGCGTTGCTGTTCTCCACGTACACCTTCGCGGGCACTGGAGCCGAAACCTACAAGGCGAAATGTGCAGCGTGCCACAGCGCCAACGGAGCGGGGGACACCAAGCTCGGCACCAACCTGAAGATCCGATCCCTCGGTTCAGCCGACGTGCAAAAGCAGTCAGACGACCAACTCGCCACCATCATCGGCAAAGGCAAGGGCAGGATGCCGTCTTTTGATGGCAAACTCTCCAAAGATCAGATCGCCGATGTCGTCAAGTACATCCGCTCCCTCAAGAAATAGGGATGGCTTCACGGGCTGATGAACCACTCAGTCGAGACGGGGTTTGCCCGGGCTTGTTCGCCGCAAAAGGAAAAGCCGCAGCAAGCATGCGGCTGTCCTCTGGTTTCGCTCTCGCGCCGGATTACTCGTGCTTGTCTTTGTAGATGCTCTTGCTGATCCGGTTCTGCTGACGGTTGATCCCGTTCTGCTCGGCTTTGGTGAGATGGCCGTTGTGCGCCGCCATATCTCTCTTTTCGCGGTTCTGTACGCTGGTTTCGCGCTTCTCGAGGTTGGTCGCTTGCTGCGAGGTCAGTTGTCCGTTCTTGATGCCGTTGCCAATGCGTTTCTGCTGGTTGGCTTCACGGCGGTTCACTTGATTGACCCGAGGATGACCGGGATCGACAACGCCAGGCCCCGCGCCCGAGGTAGTGGTTGAGGTTTGGGCAGAGGCGGAACCAGCAAGCATAAGTCCCCCGACTGCTAGGATTAACAGCGAGTAGGTGAATTTATTGTTCATGTGGATAAAAACCCCCCGACAAAAGATTAGTTGCTTAGAGGCGGCATGACGAGGTTACCTAAGTCCTGGAGCGCAAGTTACTACAACAGGTTGCATAAACGGTTCTTTGAAAGGGCGTGGCTTCAGCCGGGCCGCTATGAGGCGCATCAACACTCAGTTTTACGCCCGGCCCCGATGTCGGGAAGTTTTCCATGGCAGAAGTCAGCTTGCTGATTGCAGAAGCGCACGGCTCAACCGGAGGGGCGCGGAGGAACACAGAGGAATCAGGGGCGGGCGAAATGACCGTGAGCGAAGCCGCAGAGAAGACCCGCCCGCCCCACACTTGCAAGATTACTTCTTCTTGTCGCCTTTCTTTTCTTGTTCTTCAACTACGAGGTTGTTGGTCACTGAGAATACGCCGTGGACGCTATTCGCCTGCATCCCGGCAATTTGCTTGTCCATCTGGCGGGCCACTACGCCCTCGAGCGTGATGTTTCCGTTCTTGACGATGATGTGAATGGGCGGCACGGCACGCAACTGGTATTGGTTTAGAACTTCGTTGCTGTAGATGGCGCGGTAGGCGGCGCGGCGGATCTGGTCGTCCATGGGAGAGAGGGGAAGAACCTCGATGTTGTTGACAACTTTTGCGACACCTTCAATGCGCTTGACGGCGTTTTCGGCGTCGGACTTAAGAGTGGGACCGGTGGTAGGCGCGACCTGGCCAAACAAGGTCACAGTGCCATCAGGATCGACTTTGTAAGAGAGGTTGTCGAACACGCCGTAGTAGGGAAGCATCACGAGTTCGTGACGGACTTCCTTGTAAATGCGATCGATGCTCTTCTGACTGAGCGCGCCAGTTGGTTGGTTGCTCTGGATGGTGGGACTGGCGAGAGCCACCATCGAGAAGATCAGAGGAAGGGCAAGTACAGCGAGCAGTGATTTCTTCATCGGTTTGACCTCACGCGAGATTTATTAGAACCGTGGAAAACCTTGGCACTCTTCTGACGCTCGGAAGAGCCAAGGGGTTTCTTTTTCTTGCGCCGGGGAACGGCCCCTGCGAGCCTATTTTAATTCGGATTCTAATTCGCACGATGGGCGGGTTTACGGCGGCGCTCTCGGAAGCCCTCGATTAAGAGATAGAGCACGGGGATAAAGAACAAGTTCAGGATGGTGCTCATGATCATGCCCCCGAAAACGGTGGTGCCTACGGAGTGCCGTCCGTTCTCTCCAGCGCCGCTGGCGGTGACCAGGGGGACGACCCCCAAAATGAAGGCGAGGGAGGTCATGAGGATGGGACGCAGGCGGATGCGGGCGGCTTCGACGGCCGCGTCGAGGATGGTCATGCCGCGTTCGCGCAACTGTTCGGCGAATTCCACGATCAGGATGGCGTTCTTGGAGGCGAGGCCTACCAGCATGACAAGTCCCACCTGGCAGTAGACGTCGTTCTGCTGGCCGCGGATCCATTGGGCGGAGAGCGCGCCGAGCAGCGCCATGGGCACGGCGAGCAGAATAATGAAGGGCAGTACAAAGCTTTCATACTGCGCCGAGAGCGTCAGATAGACGACCAGCGTTCCGAGACCGAAGAGAATCATCGTGGTCGATCCCGACGCCAGCTCCTCGAGCGAAATTCCCGACCATTCGTAGTTGTAGCCCTGAGGCAGGATCTTCGCGGACAGTTGCTGCATGGTGTCGATGGCTTGTTTGGAACTGAAGCCGGGCGCGGCGGACCCGTCGATTTCCGCGGAGCGGAAAAGATTGTAGTGATTGATGACCTGGGGCGCGGCGGTCTGGCTGATGCTGACTAGATTTTCGAGCGGGACCATGGCGCCGGCGTCGGAGCGCACGTAGTACTGCCCTATGTCTTGCGGATGCGAGCGGAATTGCTTGTCGGCCTGCACATAGACCCGATAAGAACGGTTATTGAAATCGAAATCGTTGATGTAGGCCGAACCCATGTAGACGCTCAGTGTGTCGGTGATCTGGCTGAGTGGAATGTGCAGGCTCTTGGCTTTTTCGCGATCGATGGCGATGACATACTGCGGATC
>Ga0326728_10019326_pt1 | contig 13237 bp, 12 predicted proteins | sample MB3enrmetagenome_FD_207602 | JGI IMG/M metagenome (GOLD analysis project Ga0326728, IMG submission 207602) | Lab enriched peat soil microbial communities from McLean, Ithaca, NY, United States - MB31MN | ecosystem: Environmental > Terrestrial > Soil > Wetlands > Peat | place: USA: New York...
CAGGATCGCCACACGATATGACAAGACCGATCAGAGCTTCTCGGCGATGATCAACCTCGCCGCCGCCGCCATCGCGCTCAAATGAATGTCAACAGGCCCTAGACCACTACGCGGCTAAGATGGCGCATATCCGGCTTCGGCGAAATAGTTGGCGCAGGCTTGCGGGGTGATTTCGTCGAGGCGTTGGCCGATGCGGCGCCAAAGCGCCGGCAGGGTTCGCTCGGCGGCCTTTCGCAGGTGCGACTTGAGTTGGGAAAAGGCCATTTCGATCGGGTTCAGATCGGGCGAGCAGGCCGGCTGTGAATAAGCGCCGTGCAGGGACCCCGCTGCCGGCTCTGCTTAACCAGATGATATCAAGCAACAAAATGATTTTACGCTGGGGCCCCGACCAGCGCCGATCGGGAACCCGCCTGCCGGCCAAATTATTCTGTTCAATCAGTCTCTTGTGTCGCCAACGTATGGGGTCCTGCATCGGCGCTTATTCACAGACATGGTTCGAAAGCCCCTTTCGTTCGACCCGCGACCTTGATCTCCTTGGCTTCGGTGACAGCGCGTCGGATGCGATGCTCGACATCTTCAGGGAAATTTGCGCCATCCAGGTCGAGGACGGCATTGAGTTCGATGCCGCAGCTTGGGCGGTTAGCCGCATCCGCGAAGAATTGGAATTTGGCGGATTGCGGGTTTTACGCCGCCACGCGCGACGGCATGATCCCGCCGCTTCGTGGCCGACTATCGCGCCGCCGCGCACACTCGCGACGTTGTCGAGAACCTGCCTCTTCCAGGCGTAAATCTGGTTCGGATGCACGCCGCGCCGCTTCGCCAGCTGCGGAACCGTCGCATCCTCGCGCAGCGCCTCAAGCGCAATCTTCGCCTTGAACGCCGCATCAAACTTCTTGCGTGACTTCGTCATTTCTCGCTCCATCGGTTGCGACAGAGCAGGACATCTCACACCTTAGCCAATGGTCCTAAATCCGGGGTCCAGCTCAGGCGGCTACTCCAAAATGATCCGAAAATCTGCAATCTCAACGAAACGATTTTGTATCTTTCACCCCGCCTTCTGTCTGACGTGCGCGCGTGGGCTTAGCGCCCAACGTCCGGTCTGCTACGGCGATATCGACGATATTCGCGGCGTAGGCCGTCTGCGTCCGCGCGATATGGTCGGCAAGAATCTTGGGAACATCGACAATCCGCCCCATTGCGATGGTCCGCGCCATCGCCTTGTGCTCGTGTAGCGACAGTCGGGTGTGTTCCGGGCGCGCCGCGAGATGCGTCCGCAGCGCCGCCACCTGACCTTTGATCCGCGAGTATGCGTCCGCGATATATCGGTTTCCACAGTAGCGGAAGAACTGCTCGTGGAATTCCGTATCCAGGTCGAGATAGGCACGGAAATCGCCGTTGGCATGGACCTTTTCCATGCTCTGGACAAGGCTCGTCAGCCGGTTGCCCAATCCTTTCGCATCCCTTTGCAGCGCCAGATTGAGAGCCGCGTGCTCAAGCGTGAGGCGGAGTTCGCAGAGTTCTATGACCTCGCGCGCGCTCATCGTGAAGACGAACGTGCCCGTCTGCGGAACGACACGGACCAGCCCTTCGGCTCGCAATTGCTGTAGCGCCTCGCGAACGGGCGTCTTGGAGATGCCGAACCGGCCGGCGATGTTGATCTCCGAGATCTGCTCGCCCAGCATAAGATCGCCCGAGATGATGGCGGTCCGCAGCTTCTCGACGGCAAGGGTCATGAGCGACGGCGGCCGATCAAGCGGTTTCATCCAGTGCTCCAGGTCGGCGCTTGCGGCTGCGCCGATAAGGCAGAACACGCTACGCGAGTCGATCGTGTTCGCCAAACGCTTCGTCGCCCTTGACTCACAATGGTATCTAACATATCAGATATCCATAAATTGGAAAATGTCACGTGAAAAATGTCACGTGATAAGTGATCGGTCGTGAGAGAGGGAGATGACTCCTACGAGCAGTGTTCGGCACGCAGATGATTGGGACTCGATCGGCGTATCAACCGGGGTGGCGATCTATGCGCGGACGGCGACATTCTCCTGGCCGCCGACTATCCCGTTAATCCTGGTTCAGGTTGGCAATCGTCCTTGCGGTGAAGGGGCGCCGCGATGAGCCCGGTTGATCTCGTCGTCGATTGCCACAACATCCTCGGCGAGGGCGTCACTTGGGACGCCGCCGCGCAGCGCCTCTGTTGGGTCGATATCGAGTCGAGCGAGTTCTGGACGCTTGACCCAGTCACCCGCCAGACGACCACGCACAAGGCGCCTGACCGCATTACATGTTTCGCGCCACGCCGCGGCAGTGGCCTTATCGCCGCCTTTGCCAACTGCTTTTCGCTTTACGACCCGGCCAACGGCGCCCGAGAAGACATAGCCGCCTTCGAACCGAACGATCCCAACACGCGCCTCAACGATGGCCGGACCGACCGACAGGGGCGGTTTGTCGCCGGCGGGTTCGACGAGCGCGAAGGCAAGTTCGTCTCGAGCGTCGTGCGCCTCGATCCTGACAAGCGGGTCACGAAGCTCATCGACGGCGTGGCCTGTGCGAACAGCATCTGCTTCAGCCCTGACGGCCGCACGATGTATTTCGCGGATTCTCCCGCCCGGACCATCTGGGCCTTCGAATACGACGTTAAGACGGGCTCCATTTCCAATCGACGCGTGTTGACCCGGTTCGAAGGGCAGCCGGGCCAGCCCGATGGGTCTTGCGTGGACGCCGAAGGCTACATCTGGAACGCCCAGTGGAACGGACATCGGGTGGTGCGGTTTGCGCCGGACGGGCGGGTCGACCGGATCATCCCCGTGCCAGCGCTCAACCCGACCTGCGTCGCATTCGGAGGCGCTGCGCTCGACACGCTCTACATCACCACCGCCAGCTACCTCATGAGCCCCGCGCAGCAGGCGGACGAACCCAGGGCCGGCGCCTTGTATGCAACACGGCCTGGCGTGAAGGGGCTCGCCGACGCGCCGTTCGAGGGCTAACGGAACGATCGGAAAGTCGAATGCAACCGTAACTAAGGGAGTGAGTCATGAAAGCAAGATCGAAATCATTGTTGGCGGCCATCGCCACGGCGGGGCTGCTGATTGGCGTCACCGCATGGGCGGACGACTATGCCGCACCGAAGCCGCTCAAGCCCGAGGCCCAGGCGGCGATCAAGGACTTCAAGGGATCCAAGGGCGCGAAGATCGCCTACATGCCGCCAGCCACCGAATTCAACTACTACATCGCGATCGGCGAGGGCATCAAGGACGCTGCGGCCAAGCGTGGCATCGAGACGTTCATGCTCGCTCCGCAGAACGGCGACGACATCAACGGCCAGATGGGGATGATCCAGGACGTGATCAACCAGAAGGTCGCGGCAATCATTCTATCGACTCACGACGAGCACGCCGCGGCGCCGTTGGTGAAGCAGGCGGTGGCTCAGGGAATCGCGGTCGTAATCGTGAATTCCGACATTCAGGACTTTCCTGCGCCCGTTCACGCCGTGGTCGGCTATTCCCAGCGCAATGGCACTCATAAGGAGGGGGACTACGCCCTGAAGCTGGTCGGGGACAAAGCAATGGCGGTCGGAATCCTCGAGGGCCAGCCCGGATACCATTCCACTGAGCGCTGCGGCGGATTCCTGGACGCCATCAAAGGCTCCAACCTCAAAGTCGTCGCCAGCCTGGACGGCAAGTGGAACGTCGAAGGCGGCAACGCGGCGGCAATGGACATGCTGCAGGCGCATCCCGAGATCAATATGATCTTTGCCGCCAACGACTACGAGATCATGGGCGCGGCACAGGCGGCCAAGGCCCTTGGCCGTAAAGACCTACTGATGTTCGGCAACGACGGCGACACCGGCGCCGGGCTCGAGCCGATCGCAGCTGGCGCCGTCACGGCGACCGTCGACACGACCCCGTTCGTCATGGGGCAGATCGCGCTCGCGGTCACCGCCAACGTGCTTGACAACCAGTACAAAGGCGGATGGGTTGAAACACCGACGACGATCGTAGACAAGAACAACGTTTTGGATACGCTGCGTCATCCCGAACGCCTCTATCCCAAGCCCTCGAAGCAGTACTAGAGCGTATCTCGGAAAAGTGGGAACCGGTTTTCCGAAAGAGACGTGCTCCAGGCAGAACTTAGAGCGAGGCCCCCTTTCCGCGTAAACGGGCCTCGCTCGAGCAGCGGCAGTCCGGATCTCCCGCCCCTTCACGAATGACCGAAGACAGCAGGACTCCAATGGACGCGCGGGACGGCATCGCCTGGGAATTGCGCGGCATCCGTAAGACGTTCGGACCTATCGTTGCGAACGATAATGTCTCGCTCGTTCTGCGGCACGGGCAGATCCATGGGCTAGTCGGTGAGAACGGCAGCGGCAAGTCCACCCTGATCAAGACGCTGTGCGGCGCCCATCGGCCCGACTCCGGCGCCATCCTGCGTGAGGGCGTGCCGGTTCATGTCGACAATCCGTTCATCGCTCGGTCCCTGGGCATCGCCACCGTGTTCCAGGAATTCTCCTTAGTGCCGCACCTGACGGTCGCCGAGAATATCCATCTCGGCCGGTGGCCGGGTCCTTTCTTTAGTCTCGGCTGGCGCTCCATGCGCGACGCCGCGACGCGCGTCCTGGACAGCTTGAACATCGCCATCTCGCCCGATGCCGTGGTGCGCGACCTCTCCGCCGCCGAGCAGCAACTGGTCGAGATCGCCAAAGCGATGGCCACCAACGCCAACGTCATCATTCTTGACGAACCCACGACCGCGCTCGGCGCCCGCGAGGCCGACCATCTCCACGGTCTGCTTAAGCGAATGCGCGACGCCGGCACGGCGATCCTTTACATTTCCCATCGGCTCGACGAAGTGGTGCGCCTGGTCGACGTGGTGACGGTGATGCGCAACGGGCGTGTGGTCGGCGTCGCCGGCGAGACATCGCTCGACTTATCCGCGATCATCACCCTGATGATCGGCCGCGAAGTTCACGAACACTATCTGAAGACCCATACCGAACCAGGAGAGGCCCTTCTGGAGGCCCGCGACATCGCCACCGATCGAGGCGTCCGTGGCGTAAGTCTCACGCTTCGGCGCGGTGAGGTTCTGGGTCTCGGCGGTGTGTTGGGCTCGGGCCGCACCGAGATCGCGCGTGCGCTGTTCGGCGCGGACCCCCTCACTCGCGGCGAGATATTGCTGCGCGGCAAGCCGATTCACCTTCGCTCGCCGGGCGACGCCATTGCTGCAGGCATCGCGCTCTTGACGGAGAATCGAAAGACCGACGGCCTGTTCTTCAATTTCAACGGCACCGAAAACATCTCGGTCGCCAATTTTAAGGATATTGATCGGGGCTTCTGGCTCGATCTGAGGCGCGAGCGAGCAGCGAGCCGGGAATTCATCGGAAAGTTGCAGGTTACGCCTGAGGCCGAAGCCCAACTGGTCGACCGTCTGTCGGGCGGCAATCAGCAGAAGCTTTTGGTGGCGCGCTGGCTCTACACGGGCGCCGATGTTTTCATCTTCGACGAACCCACTCAGGGCATCGACGTCGGCACCAAGGTCGCGATCTACCGGCTGATCGATGAGATAACCGCGGCCGGCAACGGCGTTCTCCTCATCAGTTCGGAGGACCGGGAGCTGCTGGCTATGTCGGACCGCGTCGCGGTCGTCCGGCGTGGCCAAATCGTGCGAATCGCCAAAGCCAGCGAGTTGAGCAAGGCCGACCTTTTGGGGAATGCAGAGCTAGGAACGGCGGCGGCATGAAGCGATGGCTCTCCTCTCCCCTGACCGGACCGGTCGTCGCCACCATCGTCGTGGCGTTGCTCGTCATGTCCACCACCAATCGCTTCCTTGTTGGGGGCAACCTGAATAATCTTGCGCTCCAGGTCAGTATTGTCGCGCTTCTCGCGATCGGCTCCACCGCCGTGATCTTCATCGGCGGTATCGATCTGAGCCCGGGATCGATGATCGCGCTGCTCACAATGATCCTCGCCAGCTGCCTGAAATTCTGGGGGGTCGGATTCTGGCCGGCCATCCTCATAACCCTCGTTCTTGGCGCCGGCATCGGCGCGCTCAATGGGTTCATCACGGCCTACGGGAGAATACCCGCGTTCATCACCACCTTGGCTGGGCTCAGCGCCTATCGCGGGATCGCCTTCATGTTCAACAACGGCTCCCCAGTCTTCGACGCGTCCACCCAGCTCGAGCCACTGTTCTACGGTCACGTGCTCGGCATTCCGCTGCCCTTCTTCTATATCGTCGCGTTCTTCGCCGCCGCCCACTGGCTGATGCGGCATATGCGCCTTGGGCGCGCGATCTATGCCGTAGGCGGCAACGCCAATGCCGCCCGACTGTCGGGCGTCAACGTGAAACGGACCCAACTCTACGCCTTTGTTGTCGCGGGATTCATGACGGCAGTGGGCGCAGTGCTCATGGCGGCAAGGCTCAATTCCGGCTCGCCCAACTACGGCACAGGCCTGGAACTCCAGGCGATCGCGGCGGCGGTCATCGGCGGCGCCAGTCTCTCTGGCGGCCGCGGCGACATCCGGGCGAGCCTATTCGGGGCGCTGACGATCACGATCGTGCAGAACGGCCTTAACCTCAATGCGGTCCCGACTTCGACCCAGAACGTCGTGATCGGCATCATCATCGTCCTGGCCGTGGGGATCGACATGTGGCGGGACGAACTCAGCCGGATCGCTTTGTTCGCGCGCCTGCGCGGCGCCACGGCGCGCAATGACGTCAATAGAGAGGGAGAACAGAAATGACCTATCCCCGTGCCTTCAGTCATATCGGACTTTCGGTGCCCGACGTGGACGCCGCGTTCAAATGGTATACGGAGGTCCTCGGCTTCTATCCCATCATGACGCCGACGACGATCACCAAAGACGAAAGCGCCATCGGCGTGATGTGCACCGACGTGTTCGGGCCGAATTGGACGAGCTTCCGCATCTGCCACATATCGACGGTCGACAAGATCGGGATCGAGATGTTCGAATTCCCGAACAACGAGAAACCGGCAAACAATCTGGAGTACTGGAAGACCGGTATTTTCCACTTTTGCATCACGGATCCCGACGTCGAGGGGTTGGCGAAGAAGATCGCCGAACGCGGCGGCAAGCAGCGCATGCCGATCCGCTACTACTATCCCGGTGAAAAGCCCTACCGCATGGTCTATTGCGAGGATCCCTGGGGCAACATTATTGAAATCTACTCGCACTCCTACGAGTTGACCTATTCCGCGGGCGCTTACGCCTGAGCGCGCGGGAAACGTCGCGAATGGTGAGTCTGAGGGGAATGAATGATGGATAGGGTTGGCAACCGTCGGCGGAAGGTCGCGATCGCCGATTACGACTACGGTGATTTTGAGATCGAGCGCACGATCCTCGAAGCGGCAGGGCTCGAGGTCATGGCTTTGCAGGCGCGATCCGAGGATGAACTGATCACCGGAGCCAAAGACTGCGCCGGCATCATCAATCAATACGCCTATGTCGGCGCCAAGACGCTCGACGCTTTGCCGAGTGTCCGCATCGTCGCCCGCTATGGAATCGGAGTCGACATCGTCGATGTCGATGCGGCGACCGCGCGCGGCGTTCTCGTCACCAATGTGCGCGACTACTGCACGGACGAGGTCGCCGATCACGCCATCGCGATGATGCTGACGCTGGCGCGCCGCCTCCCGCAGTACAACCAGGCCAGCCATGCCGGCAGGTGGCACTGGCAGGCGGCGCGTCCCATTTATCGCCTACGGGGCAGCGTCATCGGGATCATATCCTTCGGCCGGATCGGGCGTGCGATCGCGACGCGCGCCCGGCCGTTCGGTCTAGACATCGTTGTGTTCGATCCGTACGTGGACGACGCCGCCATCCGCGAAGCGGGCGCCCGGCGCGTCACAAAGAACGAACTGCTGGAGCGCTCCGACTATGTCATGATGCAGACGCCCCTCACGGCGGAGACCCGTCACCTCCTTGGGGATGCGGAATTCCGCCGCATGAAGAAAAGGGCCATCATCGTCAACACCGGCCGCGGTCCGACGATCGATGCCCAGGCATTGTACCGGGCGTTGAGTGAGGGGCTGATCGCTGGCGCCGCGCTCGACGACACCGAGGAAGAGCCGGCGCATCGACGCACGTGGTCTCCCGCCTCCGATCCCCTTTTTACGCTCGACAATGTGATTATCACGCCGCACGCCGCGTATTACTCCGAGGAATCGATCGATATGTGCCGCCATGTAGCGGCCAGCGAGGTGGCGCGCTTTCTTACAGGCCAACGCCCGCACAACCCCGTCAACAATGTGCGATTGCCAGACGGATCCTGGTCGCTGTCTGGCTGACCTGTTTTTGTCACTCAAGGGTTGATCGAAGACGATATGTCCACGCTCAAGGTATTCGGAGAATTCGAACGCCGGCCGTCGCTTCTCAAGGAGTTCGACGCGGTGGCCGCATGCTACAGCGCGTCGCGCGTGTGTGGCTTATTGCGCGCAGGCGTCGCCGTCGATGTAGCGTTCGGTCGTCTCGATAGACCGATGCCCGGCGAGAAGCTGAACGTCCCGCAAACTTCACCCGGACTTGTGGATGTTCCGCGCGGCGACGGCGATGAAGCTCCGCCGACCCGAATGCGACGAGCAGGCTTCAAAGCCGAGCGCCTTGTAAAGCGCCGCGAACCAATTCACGACGCTGTTGGGCTTCAAATGCGAGCCCCGATAGGAGCGGATCACCGGACCTATCGGCGGGCGGCCCGAGCACGCCAAACGCTCAAGCGCCGCCGCAGATCGGGATGCATGGGAATGCGCCGGCCGCCGCGCTTTTTCGCAATGGCGTCGCGGACATGGATCGTGCCGCACACACAACCTTGCGCGTCGAGAACCATCGACCAATCGAGGCCGGCGATTTCGCACGTCCGCAAGCCGGCTTTGATCGAGAGCAGGATCATGGCGCGGTCGCGGGCGGCGTCACCGGGCGCGAGGGCGACATCTTTCGCGCCTGCGTGGCATGGAGCGTGGTCCTCGTGCTTGTGCTCTGCCTGCTCGTTTGCCTTCAGTCCACGCCGGCGCTTGCAGGGATGCCGCCATAGAGGAGACCTGCAGAAGCGGCGGATAAAACGCCGTATCGTCGATTGAACACGCCACCGATTCCACAAAGGAGTTCGTCATGGTCTATGCTGCAAACAAGAAGTCTAAATACTGCTACACGATGGAGGAAGTCCCTCTGCTCCCTCTGCTCCCGGGGTCGAGTTCTCGCCTTGTCGCCACCGGGCCCGCGCTGCTGAGCTTCATCGTGAACGAGCCAGGTTGCGACTTCCCGCTGCATAAACATGAGGCGTTCCAGATTTTCATCATGCTGGAAGGGAGCGAGGAACATACCTGCGGTGGTGAAACGTTCCTGATGCAAGCGGGCGACGTCTGCGTGCATCCATCGAATGTCATGCACGGCGGGCGCACAACCACCGGGTACCGAGCAATCGACGTCTTCATTCCGGCGCGCGAAGACTACCTGGCGCTGATGGCGAAGCACGGGCTGCCGACCGTGGGACCAGAATAGGATCGCGGCCGGGCTCATCGGGCGACCCTGTCTGACAGGGGACTGTCCAAAGATTGGGGGATTGCGAGAAGGACGGCGCCCCCAGCCGGTCGATGACCGGCTGGGGGCGGTGTCACGTTGTCGAACGAAGAACGCGACAAGGCTGCGGCTCGTGTATTTTCAAGCAGCCACGTCCCCCGCCGCGCCCATTGACGCGCGACGCCGTTCTTCTGGCCGATCCGGGCCTCGTCCTGGAACCGGATTTCGATCGGCGTTCCTTCGGGCAAATCCGGCAAATGCGCGGTTAGGACGTTGGCGAAGTTTATGGAATGGCCCGCCCCTCCTTCCGGCCATGTAGGCTCGCCGGCGGGTCAGAAGGAGGAAGGGGTCATGAAAGTTTCCGTTCTCGGCGTCGATCTCGGCAAGAATGTTTGCAGCGTTGTCGGCCTCGACGCCTTGGGCGCAGTCGTTTTACGGCGGCGAGCAAAACGCGAAACGCTGATCGCATTGGCGGCCAAGCTTCCGCCTTGCGTGGTGGCGATGGAAGCGTGCTGCGGCGCCCATCGCCTCGGTCGCGTCTTCGCCGGTCATGGGCACGATGTCCGGCCGATGTCGCCCGAATACTTCCGACCCTGCATCAAGGCGCAAAAGAATGATGACCGCGATGCCGAAGGGATCGCTGTGAATAAGCGCCGATGCAGGCCCCCATGCGTTGGCGACATAAGAGACTGACCGAACAGAATAATTTGGCCGGCAGGCGGGGCCCCGATCGGCGCTGATCGGGACCCCGCCGCAAAATCATTTTGTTGTTTAGTATCATCCGGTTAAGCAGAGACAGCACCGGGGTCCCTGCACGGCGCTTATTCACAATTTCGCCCCGCCCGCCTTAATGTACGCCGCCCATCAGCACATGGGGCCCCTCGCCGCAGCTGGCCGGATCGGAACGTATGCAGAACATTACGGTTCTGGCAAGGGGGATTCGTTGACGCAGCGCTATTTTGTTCGCGCCCGCTTGCGGGCCATCGGATTCGCGCTTTGAGATTCAATTTCTTCCGGGTCCGCCGTGCCTGATCCGCGCTCGGCGTCAAGGCCAAGCCCGTTTCACGGGTCGCGCGCTACGCGCGTGAGCCTTGATGATGTGGACGGCCCCGCCTCAGGGGCGTCAAAGCGCCGAAACGTGGTCGCTGGAGCGCCACAAGGAGGGAGGCCGTCCGTGAAAAGCTATATCCGAATTGGCGTCGACATCGCCCAGAATTCATTTCAAGTCCACGCGCTGGAAAGCGAAGACGGTCGCGCCGCGAGGCGCAAGCTGAGCCGTTCGGGGATCGTCAAGTTTCTTGCCGGGGTCGAGCCTTGCCTCGACGGCTTCCCTCTGATGGATGGTGACAACGACCATCATGGCGCGTCGATGCCGCTCCGGGCGCCGTCCACCCCATCACCGTAATCCCCCGTAATTCCCTTGACTAGCCATGGCATCTAAGATATCAGTTATCGACAAATTGGAAAATGTCGCTTGATAGTTGACCGGTCGGGAGAGAGGGGGATGACCCCTGCGCCCACGGCCGCCGCATCGATTGCAGCGCCTCGGCTCGAACTCCTGAGGCTCTGCAAGGCGTATGGCGGCGTGCCGGTGATCGTCGATGTGTCGTTCGACGTCAAGCCCGGCGAGATCCACGGCCTGGTCGGCGAGAACGGCGCTGGCAAGACAACGATCATGAACATGATTTCCGGCGTAGTGCCCGTCGATAGCGGGGAGATCCGCATCGACGGCCAAAAAGCCAATCTCGCCAGCCCGCGCCAGGCTCAGCAAATGGGCGTCGCCACGGTGTTCCAGGAACTGAGCTTGGTCCCGGCCCTGAGCATCGCCGAGAACATATTTGGCAATCGCGCCCCGACCGGGCCGGCAGGCGTCATTCGCTGGGCCGAACTCTACCATCGCGCCCGCGCCCTGCTGGGCGAGCTCGGCGTCTCCATCGAAGTCCGGCAATCCGTTGCCTCGCTATCGCCGGGAACTCGTCAGCTCGTCGAGATCGCCAAAGCGCTGTCGGTGCGGGCGCGACTGCTGTTGCTCGATGAACCAACCTCGGCGCTCGCGCCGCCGGAGGTGGATGTGCTATTCGGCTTGCTCAAGCGACTGCGCGCCAGTGGCATGGGCATTATCTACATCAGCCACCGGATCAGTGAGGTGCTCGCCGTTTCCGACCGCATCTCCGTGTTGCGCGATGGTCGCAAGATCGGCACTTGGGCTGAGAGCGATACCAGTCTGCAAGATCTGGTGCGGCACATGGTCGGGCACCGGATCGGCGAGGACATCCGGATCTCGAGACAGGTTGGGGCCGAACGATTGCGCGCCGTCGGGCTTGGGCGCGCGAACGAACTCGCTGACGTGAGTTTCGCCTTGCATTCCGGCGAGATCGTCGGCGTCGCCGGGCTGATGGGTTCGGGCCGCAGCGAGCTCGGTCGCATGCTCGTCGGCAATAGGCGCTACACAGCAGGTCGCGTTCTCATCGACGGCCGAGCGATCCGACTGCGCGGCGTTCGCGACGCGATCAAACGCGGCATCGTGTATCTGCCTGCCGATCGCAAAGCTGAAGGGGTGTTCCTCACCAAGTCCGTCGCCGACAACATCATCGTCACGGTGCTTGAGCGTGTATCGCGGTTCGGTATCTTGAGCCGAATACGTTGCGCCGAGGTTGCCAGGGCCGCAGTGCGCAAATGGCGCGTGCGCGCCACCGACATCACCCAGCCGGTCATGCGCCTCAGCGGCGGCAACCAGCAAAAGGTGCTCCTCGCCAAATGGCTGCTGACCAACCCCCAGATTCTCATCGCCGATGACCCAACCAGGGGCGTCGACGTCGGCGCCAAGCATGAGATCCACGCCGAGCTCGATGAGCTGGCGCGGACCGGAACGGCAATCCTCCTAATCTCCTCGGATTTGCCTGAGGTTCTGGCGCTTTCGGATCGGGTGCTGGTGATGTACGCCGGCCGGCTGATCGCTGATCTCGCTCGCTCGGAAGCGAGCGAGAAGACTGTGATGGGATTGGCGGCAGGTCTCAAACCGGAGAAGGCTGCCGCGGAGCTCGGAAGATGAACGCCGTCCAGGAATCGGCGCTGCAAACCGGTAGCAGGCCCGCCATCTGGCGCCGCATCATCGCGACGCGCGAAATCCCCCTTCTCGGCTTGATTGCGATGGTGGTGTTGGTGATGTCGATCGCCAGTCCATATTTTTTCAGCGCGAGCAATTTCCGCGCGATGGCGATCGGGCTGGTGCCGACCGCGATCATCACTATCGGCATGACCTTGTTGCTGGTGTCCGGCGCATTCGACTTGTCCGTAGGCTCAGTTCTCGCCCTGACGGGCACCGTTGTCGCGCTGCTGATCGTTCGCGGGGCGCCGGTGGTCGTGGCGGTGCCGATCACCGCGCTCGCCGGCGCCGGCATCGGCTTGGTGAACGGGGTTCTGGTCACCCGTTTGAGCGTCAATCCGCTGGTCGCTACGCTTGGCACGATGTCGGTCGCCCGCGGACTCGCGTTGGTGCTGACCGAAGGATATTCGGTCAGCGGACTGCCGCCATCCTTCGGTTTCATGGGCGTAGCGTCGTGGTTCGGCGTTCCGATCATGGTGGTGATCACGATCGCAATGATCGTGGTGGCGGATCTTGCGCTACGGCACACACGCGCCTTGCGGCAGCTCTACTACGTCGGGTCCAACGAGACGGCTGCGCGGCTGTCCGGCATCAGCGTCGA
>Ga0326728_10019327_pt1 | contig 13236 bp, 7 predicted proteins | sample MB3enrmetagenome_FD_207602 | JGI IMG/M metagenome (GOLD analysis project Ga0326728, IMG submission 207602) | Lab enriched peat soil microbial communities from McLean, Ithaca, NY, United States - MB31MN | ecosystem: Environmental > Terrestrial > Soil > Wetlands > Peat | place: USA: New York...
TCATCTCGGTGGCGCCCAGGTTCGAAGTCATGATGATGATGCAGCTCGAAAGATCCACGCGCCGGTTATCGCCCAGCGTCAGCGTCGCCTTGTCCAGGATTCCGAGCAGCAGTTGCCACAGCGAGTCGGAAGCCTTTTCGATTTCGTCGAACAGCAGGATCGACAGCTTCAGCTTTTCCGTGTGCCACTGGTTGAGCGCTTCCTGCGTCAGCAGCGGATGCGTCTCGCGGTGTCCCAGGTATCCCGGAGGCGAGCCGATCAGCTTCGCAATCTCGTGCGAGTGCTGGAACTCGGCGCAATCGATCTTGATGCAGGCCCGCGCGTCGCCGAACAGCGACTCCGCCACCGCTTCCACCACCCGCGTCTTGCCCGAGCCGGTCGGCCCCAGGAACAACAGATTGCCCACTGGACGCCCCGGCGCATTCAGCCCGGCCAGAAACATCTGATAGATTTCCGCGACCTTCTCGATCGCCTGATCCTGGCCCACAATCTTGCGGTGCAGGGCGGTTTCAAAGTCACGGGAGTCGTTGCTGCGGCGGGTGGGGTCAAGTACGGTTGCCAGGTTCGTTCTCATCTTTTCGGGCCCCTGTTTCCTTTCCGGGAACTTCAAGTTTTCTGCGAAACTGCTCATTTTTGTCACTCGCCTGTCTCGGGAGGAAGCTTCTATTTCCTGACCCACTCTCCCCTTGTGCAAGCCGCTAGCCATCCTCCGGAGGCGCTGTATTCCCCGGTTTCTCATCGTTTTAGATGTGGCTGGCCCGCCTCATGCCAGGCCGGTCACGTTACTCACATATCCCGCAAGAGCAATAGTTTGCAGTCTGCGGGAACTTTCCCTCAGCCGCCTAACCACGCCTGCGCCCATGTCCGCCAGGCAGTAACCCCCTTGGCCGCTCGTAACCTGGCATCCCAGGTTACCGTCAGTGCACAATAGAAACAGATTGCCTCTCTGGAGAATATCCTTGTCCCGATTCCCGGCGGCTGGACTTGCGGCTAGACTTTCGGAAGCTAGACCTTCAGCAGCCAGACTCGCGATCCCGAGCGTTTCGATAACGGCCGTTGCTGTCTTCCTCGCCCGACTTGCCCTGTTCAGCTTCGGCCTCATTTCGCAGCCTGCCGCCGGAGTGCAAAATCCGCACGCCGTGCAGTTGATGCAGGCAAAAGCCGACGCCACCAAAAAGCCCGTGCCCCCGGCGCCCGTGATTGCGCCTCCCGGCTCCGATCTATACCTCGCCCAGCGCGGAGACAGCATCCCCTCCGTTGCCCGCAAATATCTGCGGCGGACGAAATACCTTACCTCATCGGAACTGGCCGAAGCCATCCGCGAAGCGAACCACAACCGTCAGGGAGTCTTCCTCAAATCCGGAGAACAGATCGTCATCCCCGGAATCCTCGAATCCGCAATTGTAGAGAAACCGGTGCCAGTTGCAAGAGATTTCGAAGTCCGCGCCGTTTACCTGACCGGGGTGATGGCGGGCAGCGATCACGGACTGCGCATCATCCGCCATTGGCGCGAAGTCGGCGGCAACGCGGTCGTCTTCGATATCAAGGATAGCGACGGCATCGTCAACATCGCCTTTGACCACCCACTCGCCAGTGGGCAGCGCCACTATATTTCCGATCTACCCAAGTTCATTCACTTCCTCCACTCCGAAAATATGCACGCCATCGCCCGCATCGCCATCTTCCGCGACGAGCATCTGGTCACCACCCACCCCGAACTTGCCGTAAAGTCGCGCAGCACCGGCCAGCCCTGGCGCGAAAACGGCAAGCTCGTCTGGACCGATCCCTCGAACCCCAAGGTGCAGGATTACGACACCGCTCTAGCCAAGTTCGTAGCCCAGGCCGGAGTCGATGAAGTGCAGTTCGATTACGTCCGCTTTCCCGCCGAAGGCGACCAGAAGGATACCGCCTTCACTTTCCAGACCGAGCACCCGAAGGAGCAGCGCTCGGAGGTGATCGCCGATTTCCTCCAGCGCGCCTATGCCCAGATCCATCCCGCCGGCGCCCTGTTCTCGCTCGACGTTTTCGGAGTCATGGCGTGGCAGCGTCCCGTCGATCTTTCGCACACCGGGCAGGACATCGTGGCCATGGCTAAACATTGTGACGTGATCTCGCCCATGATCTATCCTTCGCACTTCTTCGGCATGGACGGCATCGCCCACCCCGGCGACGCGCCCGAGCATTTCATCGGTGAGTCCATGGACCGCTTCAAGCTCATCACTAAAGACAGCGGCGTCGTAATTCGCCCCTGGCTGCAAGCCTTTGCCTGGCGCACCAAGACTTACTCGCCCCAGTATGTTGAAGTTCAAATCGAAGTAGCGAAACAAAAAGGCGGCATCGGCTTTCTTTTCTGGAACGCCAATAACGACTACTCGAAGCCCTACACCGCCATGCCGGAAATGCGCGCCGCACAAATTAAGAACAAAGACCGTTACTTCCGCGGCGACGAGATAGGCGCCAAGCCCGAACCCGCCCTAGCCACGCCGGTCGCCTCCACCGTCGCGCCCGTAATCGCGCCCAACCCGAATGCAGAGACGGGGCCTATCCCGTCTCCCAGCGAAATCGCCCCCAGCGCTCAGAAGACCTGGCGCCACTGAACTGGGTTCATAGATCCGGTTTTGGGTAGGGCGCGGCTTCATAGGCTGTGGGAAAAGTCCGGTTTCGTATCAGGGTATTACTGTAAGTCTGAAATCAGACGCCCCTTTAGGGAAGCTCTGATTAAGTCCATGGGGCCCTCCGTGCACCACCGTGTACCCTGTGGTTTGTGCTTTTTGCCAATACTTAATCAGAGGTTCCTTAGCGTGTGTGTGAGAAGTGTTCTTGGTCAACTCGGTGCAACGAAGCATCCGTAATAGCAGCCCCGGAGGGGCGACCCAGCTTAGCCCACCGCTTTAGCGGTGGGTAAAGTGGGGGAAATGATCCAAGTCCCGGAGGGACGACCCAGTTCTCACACAGTCTTATTTAGGGGCTGAGGCAGCGGAATTTACTTTTTCCGCAGCTTCTTCAGCCCGGAGACTGGTTTACGGCAGTGCCTGCGACCGCGACTACTCGGCTTCTTTGGACTTGACACAAAAGCTATAATAGAGCTGAGGTAGCCGCCCAGCGTGGCCGCGCCGGAGTTTCCCTAAGTTATTTGAAATCTAGACTTTGCGCGACTTAGTAACCGCAACTCCTTGATTCTAAAGGCCAAGTCCTCAAAGAGTCGCCAATAACTCTTTTGTTATGAAGACTTTGTAAGTTAACTCCCTTAGAATCATAGACCTGCCGGTGGTATCCATGTAAGTCATTGATTCTAATAGACTGGATGGGTAGGGGGGTACCCCCAGTACCAACTGGCAAGCATAGTTGAAATCAGAGCTTCGCTCGGCTGGGCAGCCGGGGGCGGCTGCCCCTACGCGAGCAGAACACAGGATTGATGAATCCGCCCTAGTTTCGCAATTAGGGTTTTCAGATCGAGCCCTCAATGGAAATGTCGCAGCAGGATTCCCCAGGTTTGGCGGATACCAACCGCGGAAGCTGCCGCCAGGCTGGGCGTGATCACGGCGAGGGCCCACACCACCTTTCGCTTCGCAGGCAGATATCGCCTAAGAAAAACCAGGGCCCAAGGCAGCAGGGGAAGCGCAAATCGTGGAAATTGGGACCGCGACCAACTGGGGGCGTTGTAAGTGAAAAGTGCAAGAAAGTACAACAGCACAAAGCACGCCTCGGCGGTATGGATTTTCGCGTAACGCTGAAATTCTCCGGAGCGAATCGCCACCACCATGGCAACCAGCACAAACAGCATCCAGCCTAAGGTCAGCGCGAGATTCGTCAACGGAGCACTGGTTCGAATCGTATCCCGAACAATGTCCACAAACGGAAGGTTGAAAGGCAAGCCTCCGTGCCAGTCATTCTCTCGGTATGATGCGACGTTGGCGAATGCATTTCCGAGATAGTGCTTCAGCGGCCAAGTGTAGAGGGCTCCAATTCCCAAAGCTATAGCGGTGGCTACGGCACAATCGCGAAACCTCTTACGATATAACAAATGAACGCCCAACCCCACCAGCGCGAAAACTCCAAACGGTCGAACCACGGTAGCCAGAGATCCCAGGACTGCCGCGCAGACCCAGCGTTCCCGGCGCAGCGCGACGAACGAGCCAAAAAGCAATGCCATAAAAAGCGGCTCCGCTCCTCCCAGCAACGACCGCTGAAACCAGTCAAGACTCAACAGCGCGAAGAAAGCCGCAATCCATCCGTCCCAAAGCCGGTAGCAGAGCGCCACGCTCCCGAGCGACGCACCAACGCACACCACAACCAGGGCGGTGGGCTCAGAAGCTCGGGTCATGATGGATACGCACGCTACCGCGTAAGACACTCCCCAAAACTGTTTTACATTGACGCCGGAGAACTGCCAGTGTCTGATCGCGGACGCAGCTTGAAGATAGTCGGGGTTATCCCCAAACTTACCCCCGACCAGTGACCAATACGAACCTCCTATAAAAGACAGAAAGGCGAGAAATACCAGGTAGGAAACAAAAACCATACCCAACACTTCCGTTATGGAGAGCGGCCGAAGCTCGCCCGTGAACTCATTCTGAGGGCGCGTGGTTGGTGGAGGCATGCCGGGGTCAAATTGCAAGACTGAAGTCGGGGGAATGGTATCACAGAAGACTCGGACTCGAAGACAATGCCGTGCGCGACAACCCGAGCTTAGCGTCCTCCCTAACTCTTCAGGGCGCCCGGCTCCTTCTCGGTCGTGACTTAAGTTTCCGCCACATCACCGTCCCATTACATTTCACGTTGCAACACACCACTGTCTCACGCACACTTAAATCAAAGCCATCCATGCCCGTTGCTGCCACCAAGCCGGCGATCGCACTTCACGAAGCGAGAGGAATATTCCGCTCTCCCGGTCAGCGCAAACTTTTATGCGGTCTCTTGCTGGTGGTGGTCACACTGGCTCTTTACAACCCGGTGTCACGCAACGGTTTCGTGAACTTTGACGACGACCATTATGTCACCGACAACCCGCAGGTGCGCGCGGGGCTCCGTTGGAGCACGATTTCATGGGCCTTCACCTCGCTCGATCAGGCGAACTGGCATCCGCTATCCTGGCTCTCCCACGCCCTCGATTGCCAGCTTTTTCAGCTCAACCCCGTGGGCCATCACTACACCAACCTCTTATTGCACGCCACGAACGCGCTGCTGTTGTTTCTTGTTCTGCAGTGGTTCACCGGATACACCGTGCGCAGCCTGATGGTGGCCGCGCTCTTTGCCGTGCATCCTCTTAATGTCGAGTCCGTCGCCTGGGTAGCGGAGCGCAAGAACCTTCTCTGCATGCTTTTCTTTCTGCTGGCGCTGGCTGCCTACGGATGGTACGTCCGCCAGCCGACGGTCGCGCGCTACCTGGCAGTCGCGCTTCTGTTCGCCATGGGCCTAATGTCCAAGCCGATGGTGATCACGCTGCCTCTAGTGCTCCTGCTGCTGGATTATTGGCCGCTAGGAAGGCTTGTGGAGGGACGAGCGTCCGCGCCCGTCCACGTAGGGACAGCCGCCCTCGGCTGTCCAGCCGAGCGCAGTTCGGCAGTTGTGTGTGGTCACAGCGACTCCGCGTGCACCATAGCCGCCAGCATTCAGCCTGTAGGGAGGTTGTGCCTCGAGAAGATCCCGCTCCTCGCGCTCTCAGCCGGCAGTGCGATCGTCACCATGCTGGCGCAGAGAGCGGGTGGCGCCGTACTCACGAGTGCCGAACATGCTCCCCTGCTGCGGCTTGAAAACGTCATCGTCTGCTATGTGCTTTACATCAAGAAAGCATTCTGGCCATCCCATCTTGCAGCCCTGTATCCGTATCGACAAACGTTGCCGGCATGGCAGGTCGCTGCCTCCGCACTCTTCCTCGTCGCCGTCACCTGCGCCGTCCTGAAATATCGTGAGCATCGTTACCTCGTGGTCGGCTGGTTCTGGTATCTGGGAACGATGGTTCCCATGATCGGCTTGGTACAAGTTGGCAACCAGGCCATGGCCGATCGCTACGCCTATCTGCCCATGATCGGCCTTTTCGCCATGATCGTCTGGGCCGCCACCGATTGCGTAAGCGCCCATCACATTTCAACGAAATACCTGGCAACTGCGGGACTTGCCATCCTGCTCGCCTTATCTGCCGTCACCCACATTCAAATCAGTTACTGGCGCGACGATTTCAGCCTCTGGCAACATGCACTGGCCGTCACCCAAAACAACTACGTAGCGGAAAATAACTTTGCCAACGCCTTGACCAAGCAGGGCCGGGACGACGACGCAATCGCACACTTCCGCGCCGCCGCCGCCCTTGAGCCCGGAGACCCCGCCAGCCAACTCAATCTCGGAATTTACGCTCAGCGGCATAGTGATTTGCAGCAAGCCGCAGCGCGCTATGCCAATGTCCTGCGCCTCGCGACCGATACGCAACTTCGCGCCTCCGCCTACGCTAATCTCGGCACGGTCTACTTCGCGCTTCACGATTACGCCCGGGCGCAACAGAACTTCGATTCCGCCATAAAACTAAAGCGTGTGTTCCCAGTCGCTCTGCTCGACATGGGCCTGATCGCCCAGAGAACCGCCCAGAGAACCGATGACTGGAACCGTGCCGCCAGCTACTTCGCGCAGTTCGTAGCCCTCGAACCAAGCGACGTCGGATACCTTCTCCTCGCCAACGCTCTCCGTCGGGCTGGACGCGACGCTGATGCCAACGCGGCGTACCAGCAGGCCCAACGATTATCGAATGACATAGCCCAGGCCCAGCAAAGAGCAGCCCAAGTGGCGACTCAGTAGTAGCCCCATCCGGAGTGCGCGTGAGAACCCGTCTTCGGCCAATCCGCATGAGCACAGGAGAAGCCAGCCCCGGAGGAACGGTCCAATTCGCCCGCAAACCCATCCGGCCCTGATCTTCCGTGACCTCGGAAGGATGCTCCCCAATTGCTAAGCTCCGACTGAGTTCCAGGAGGCCCCGTGCCCGCGACCGCGCAGAAACCCGTTTACCAATCCGCTTATCAATCAACCATCAAGATTCTCTATGGCGAGAGCGACGAACCCACCCTCTCCGCCCAAGCCGCCGAAATGACCAAAGCCGGCCATCACGTGACCACCGCCCTCAACCGCCAGGGCGTTCAGGAAGCCCTGCGCCGCGATGCCTTCGACCTCGTCATCCTCGGCGCTACCTTATCCAAGGACGATCGCCATCACTTGCCCTACATGGTCAAGAAGGCGCACGAGGGAACCAAGGTTCTGGTCATGCACGCCGGCACGCACCACCACGAAGTCGACGCCGCCGTTGACCCTGGCATGAGCATGCACCGAATCCTTGAGAAGATCGCCGCCCTGCTTCAACCGGCGCCCGTCCGCTAGGCTGCTCGAGAATCACGTAGTGACAGCCGCCCCCGGCTGTCCGGGCGAGCGCAGTTCGCCGCTTGTTTCCTGTCGCAAAACAAAAAAGGTCTGGCTGGGGTGGAGAGAGTTGCACCCCGCCAGACTTCCAGGCTGACCAGATCATTCTTGCCATCTCCAGCCCTCCACTTGTCACACCAGTGTCAACTCATCGTCATGTTTCTTGCGCTGATTCTTCGGGACGAAGCCCAAAACTAAAATGGGCCGCCAGCCAAGAAGCGGTGACTCTTCCTTGGCTATCGGCCCATTCGATCCGGACTGGGATCGGAGGTGATACTTTTATCGTAGACCCTCCGCCGCGATTGTCAAGGATCAATTTCCATGCTCCCGAGAAAGCTCGAATTGTCCCAATTTGAGAATTTCCCGCCCAAAAGCCTCAACCCATTCGAGACAATAATCTGATCAATCTTCGACAATTCTTTGCATGTTGCGGGAAAGGAGAGCCAAGCGGGCGTGAATCAAATGCAAGAAGTTGCAGCGAGAATCAATCTAAGTTCGTGAAGGTCCGCAGCAAGCACGCCGATCAGCGCAAGTAGAAAGCGCGTAGACGTGCAGATAACGTGCTTCCGGAAGAACAGACAGGATCGACCCTCGGCGTGGCGAATTCCGAACTGCGCTCGGCTGGACAGCTGGTCTAGGCTGTCCCCACTTGATTTGGTTGATCACGCGCGCCTCACGCCGTACGCATCCAGCACATCCCGCAGCGTCACAATCCCTTCCAACTTGTGCACATTCGCGCGATTCACCACCGGCAACATTTCTATCTGGTTTGCGCCCATGCGCTCCAGCGCCAAATCAAGCCCGTGGTCGGCATGGACGTGCGGAAAAACCAGCGCATCCACCAGTTCACCAAGCGTCTTATCCGCACCTTCCGTTAACTCGCGCTCCAGCCACGAAAGGTTGATCACGCCCACTACGCCTCGCCGATCCGTCACCAGCCAGGTTCGGACTGCACTCGATCGCGCCCGTTCCAAAGCTTCCCGAACCGTGATCTCCGCCGGCAGCGCCTCGCTCGCAGTCTGCATGACACTCATCACCTGGCGCTGGCCATATCGTTGCCGCGTCTCCGCCGTCGGCAGGTGGATGCCATCCTGCACCGCCAGCGCTTCGTAGATAGGCTCGTGCTGCAATCGTGAAGCAATGAACAGACTCACCAGATTCGCAATCATCAGCGGAACGATCACCGCATAATCCTGCGTCATCTCGAAGATCATCAGCACCGAAGTCATCGGAGCGCGCACGATCCCCGCGAAGACCGCGCCCATCCCGACCAGCGCGTAGGCGCCCGGCGTCGCCGTGTAAGCGGGGAACAAATGGTGCGCCACGGTCCCCACCGTCCCTCCCAACATGGCGCCGATGAACAAAGCAGGCCCGAAAATACCACCCGCGTTGCCCGAAGCATAACTGGCGGTAACCGCGAAAAGTTTCAGCACCACCAGCAGCGCCATTAACTGGAACGCCATCCTTCCATTCAGCGCCTCGCCGACAAAGCCATAACCCACGCCCAGAACCTGCGGCACAAACCAACCCATCACGCCGACCAGCAACCCTCCCGCCACCGGTTGGAACCAGACCGTCTTCTGCGGCAACTGCAGAAAGCGCGCCCGCAGGCCCAGCAAGAGCCTCGTGAAAGCCGCCGAAACCACACCACCGGCCACGCCCAGCACCGCATACACCGCAAACTCCGACGGATGCACCAGTTGATATTGCGGGACCTTGAAGAGAGGATGATTGCCGAGAAAAACGCGTAGAACCATCCACGCCGTCGCCGAAGCCAGCACCACCGCGCCCATCACCGGGGCGTAGAGATCGCCCGTGATCTCCTCCAGCGAAAACAGCACTGCCGCCAGCGGCGTATTAAACGCGGCTGCAATGGCCGCCGCCGCTCCCACTGGGATCAGTTTCTTCACTTGCTCGGTGCTCAGTCCAAGAGACCGTCCAAGCACCGACCCAATGCCCGCGCCAATTTGCACCGAAGGCCCTTCGCGGCCCAGAGGAATCCCGCTGGCCAGCGTTGCCGACGTGCAGAAGAACTTGCCCAGCACAGTGCGCAGCGTGATGCGCCCTTCGCGAGCGAATAAAGCCGCCTTGGTCTGCGGCACGCCGCTGCCCCGGGCACCGGGAAAGTAGCGATACAGCAGGTAACCGATGCCGAGCGACCCCACGACCGGGAACAGCAACCGTCGCCATGGCGCGCCGCCCGCGGGATACAGCCGCATCCCCATTCGTTCCGTCAGCAGGATGAAGGCGACGACCGCCAGCCCAGTCAATGCGCCAATGACCAGCGCCAACACCAGAAAGATCTGCCCCTCACGCTGCCGCAACTCGGCCACGCGAAGTAACAGCCAGCTTCTCCACCGACTCCCGCTCGTAGCCTGGACGCCTTCACTCATCGTTCGGAAATTACTTCCTGAAAGCATATCGCACTGCATTGGCTCTTAGAGTTCGTCGCCTTCACACCAGCAGGGAATATTCGCAAGCCAGGGCTTCACGTGATGACGGTCACAAATAGTCGTGGGGAATGTCACACGCTGGCTTCTCCCAAATGTGCTACATCTAGCCCCCAGCGTTCTCTATTTCGCTCTTCCAGGAGTTCCTATGCCGGAGCAGCAACAATTATCCCATGATGCAAGAATGGCTATGATTTCCCAGTTTCTGGGGTTCATGCTGGACGCCTATGACATGGCTCTGGTTCTGGTCATGGCTCCGATTCTGGTCAAAGTTTTCATCTCTCCCAAAGGCAGCGCAGCCTGGCAATACATCGTTATCGTCTTCACGTACTCCATCACCATGGCTTCGAGGCCGATCGGTTCGGCCCTGTTCGGACGCTTTGCCGACAAGATTGGCCGCCGGTTCCTCCTGGTCCTGACCATCGGAGGGGTCGGTCTGATGTCTCTCCTCGGAGGCTTCCTGCCCACCTACGCCGAGATCGGCGTCTGGTCCTATGTCATCTTCTGTTCTCTCCGCTTATTGATGGGCATTTTCTTCGGTGGCGAATATGCCGTGGGTCACACCTTTGCCATTGAATATGCTCCGCAAAAAAAGCGCGGAATGATTGGCGGCTTCATCCAATCGGGCTTCCCCCTCGGCTATGTTCTGGGCTCGCTGGTCTTCGCCCTCGTTTCTTACCTGACCACCAGCCAAACCATGTTGTCCTATGGCTGGCGAATCGTTTTCATGACCGGGGTCATTCCCGTGTTCCTGGCGCTTTATATTCGGAACAATCTGCATGAGTCGCCGGAATTCGAGAAGACCAAAGCCCGGGGCAAGATAGAAAAATCTCCGTTCTTGAACCTCTTCAAACCGCCTCAACTCTTTGACTTCCTCCAGGTCTTCTTCTTTATGACGGGCCTGTTCCTTACCGATTACTCGGTCTACGGATTCCTGCCCAACATCCTGACCCTGAAGGGACGCGGCTTTGACACCACGACCTACAGCCTGATTTACGGCTTCGCGCTCTTTATGGCGTTCCTGGGCTACAACTTCTACGGCTGGCTCTCCGATAAAACCGGCAGAAAGATCCTGACGCAATGGTATTGCGCCTTTCTGGTGGTGTTTGGAATCCCGGTGTTTTACGTTCTCTATCATGCCGCCATTGCGCGCAATCTGAAGATGGCCATTCTTGGCACCGTCATGGCAGCCATGCTCAAACTGGCCTGGGGAGTCGTTCCCGCCTATCTCTGCGAGCGCTTCCCGACCAAACGCCGCGCCGCCGGTGTTGGCTTTGGCTACTCCTCCGGAGCGCTGCTGGGCGCATGGTTCAGCGTTTATGTGTGGTGGGCTCACAAGATTCCGTTCATCGCTGCCATCGAGAAGCAGGACATGTGGTTATCGCCGGCCGTCATCCTGACCATTGGTGCGGTCATGACCTTCATCAGCCTGCTCTACTCCCCGGAAACAAAAGATCTTCAGCTCGAAGACGTGGGAGAACGGGAGCGCGCCTCCGATCGAGCCAAAGAGGAGAGAGCCCGAACCGTGCTCGCAAGTTAGCCGTGCCAGACAGAGATCCGGGCTGCGGAGTTAACCGTGCCGGACTCCTTGCGGGCGACTAGACTCGGCACCGGGCCGCCCCTGGCTGTTGCCCGTGGCCTCCACGCTAATCGGCAGAGGGGACGCAGATGTCCAGCAAAACGTCCGGCAACGCGTTCAGCAAGGCGATCACGAAAGTGATCGCCGTCCGCCACGCGGCGCTAGCGGCGCTAACTGTCGTTCTTGCCTCCGCCGCGATGCTCGCTCAACCGAAGCCCGCGCCGCCCAGTTCGCCGCCAGGCCTCGAGTTTCCTGTGATCATGCGGCAAAACGTGGCTGCCGGCAAAACTCCCGTCGGCGCCAAGGTCCAGGCTAAACTCACCCTCGCCACCCTGGTCAATGGCGTGGTGGTTCCGGCGGACGCCGTCTTGTCCGGCGAAGTTACCGAGTCCGTGGCGAAGTCTGCCACTGATCCATCCCGCCTCGCCATTCGCATGGACTCCGCGCAGTGGAAGAATGGCTCCGCGTCCATCAAGGTTTACTTGACGCCGTGGTATTACCCCGTGCCGCTGCTGACGAATCTCTCGGATGAGCCCTCCGCCACCACACACAACCCGAGACCTTACAATAGAAATGCCACCTATCCCGACCCCAGCGGTCCGCCGTCACCCTTTCCGGACCCTGACCGGGACAGCGGCAATCACGCCGGGCCAGCGCCGCTTCCGCCCGCGTCTCCCACTTCGCCAAGCCGGGTCTTGATGAAGGATGTAGAGTCCACGCGTACGATTGACGGAGCCGTTACGCTCACTTCCAAGCGTTCCAACATCAAGCTCGGGAAGACGACCACTTACGTCTTCGCCACCGGCGATCTGCTGCCGACGAAGTAACGAGTCTTGTTGCGATTCTTGGAACGCTTTTGAGGAGTTCTCGGTTCTCAGTTCTCGTCGCCTGGGCGAGAGTTGGTCAGGAGCACGCTTGGTTCGCCGGCGTCCTATTCATCTTCATCACAACCGCGCGCGTGAAAAGTCGGTCGTCCCTCCGGGACTTGAATCATTATTTTTCACTTTCCCCAGCGCTGAAGCGCTGGGCTAAGCTAGGTCGCCCCTTCAGGGCTGAGTTCTCGGGTGCTTGGTTTCCATCGGATTGCCGAGACGAGCGAGGGCTGCGCGTTTGACGTCCGAGGATGGCTTGCGTTTCTGTTGGTCTTCGCGAAGTAGCGGCGAAATCCGATCACTTCGTCATTGCAACTTATAAATCACAGCGATTGGCATCGGCTATGCCGCGGCCCACTTCTCGAAAAGCGCAATAAATGGGGCAGCCGTTTGCTTCGCTTTCGGTTCCTGACTACCAACCGTCTCCCTGCCTTTTCAATAACTTAGCTCCATAAAATGCCCGATTTCGCCGCTTAACCCCGATTTTCTCCCCTTCATTGCCTTCTTGGTGCGTGACGTGCTTGGTTCGAATAGGATCACGATGACTCATTCCACGCAGCGAAACTTCTGGGTTTTACGGTAGGTTTCCACGTGGACAAGTCTAGTTGCCCTGGGCTCCCGTTCGCGGGACGCGGGGACAGTTCTAACTCCCGAGCTGTGGAAAGCGAGAGCAGAATGCACAAGCCGATCAAGTACGTTGAGAAGGTGGTGACGGTTGCCGCCACGGGCGCATGGGCAGTGTTTGAACGCCTGAACCGGGTTGCTCCGAATGTGGCGCCGACTCCGAAGTGGTCTGACAAGCCGCTGCTCAAGTCGTGGGAAAAGTCGAAGCCGCCGCTGGGCTGGCCGCGCTCGACCGATTCGCTTTGTCCGAGGTGCGTGCCGGAGATTCGCCAGCAGATTCTCGACGGCCACCTGCCGGTTGACGTGCTGA
>Ga0326728_10019328_pt1 | contig 13235 bp, 6 predicted proteins | sample MB3enrmetagenome_FD_207602 | JGI IMG/M metagenome (GOLD analysis project Ga0326728, IMG submission 207602) | Lab enriched peat soil microbial communities from McLean, Ithaca, NY, United States - MB31MN | ecosystem: Environmental > Terrestrial > Soil > Wetlands > Peat | place: USA: New York...
TTTTTCCACGCATATGGATACCGTGCCCCCGTACATTCCGTTTAGCGAGGATGCGGAGTGTATGTACGGGCGCGGAGTTTCCGACGCCAAGGGCATTATTGCGGCGCAGGTTGCCGCTGCCGAAGCGTTGCGCGCGGCGGGGTTTCGGATTGGATTGTTGTTTGTCTCGGGCGAAGAGCGCGATTCGGCGGGCGCGAAGGTTGCAAATCGTTCGCCCAAGGGCAGCCGCTTCCTGATCAACGGCGAGCCCACAGACAATCGCCTGGCCCTGGCGTCGAAGGGCGCCCTGCGCGCGGTGTTTCGCGCCACGGGCAAGATGGGGCACTCGGCGTATCCCGAGCTTGGCGAGAGTGCCGTGCACAAGCTGGTGCAGGTGATGGCGAAGCTGCTGGAACTGGATCTGCCGGTAACTGAAGACGTGGGGCCCAGCACGTTGAACATCGGACAGATTCACGGCGGCCACGCGCCCAACGTGATTGCCGATAAGGCCGAGGCGCAGGTGCTGGTGCGGCTGGTGGGCGACTCGACGCCGGTGCGCGCCGCGCTCCTCCAGGCAGCGGCTGGTCTCGCGGAAGTGGACTTCACGCTGGAGATTCCCTTCGTACGTTTGCGCGCGGTGGAGGGATTGCCCACCGTGATCGTGAAGTTCACCACCGATATTCCGCAGCTGTCGAATTGGGGCGAGCCGCTGCTGCTCGGCCCCGGCAGCATTTTCGTGGCGCACACGCCGCAGGAAAAGCTGGCGAAGAAAGAACTCCTCGAAGCCGTCGATCTCTACATCAAAGTGGCGAAGCAGTTGCTCGCGTAGATCCGCAGACGTGTTCTCCGCCAGTACAGCCGGTCTCCCACCCCTAGAAACAAATACCGTTTCTTGGGGCCCCCGTTCTGGAGACCGGCGCTACTTCAACAGCCGATTTACGGATGAGTCCCTATTGGAAATTGCCGATAAGGACGAAGGGCGCCCAGTAATAAGGATGGGCGTAGCCGAGGCTGGATTGCGTGGCGGACGGGGTCTCGGAGGTCTCAAAGCCGCGGCCGGTTTTGGCCCCGGGAGCGGCCGCGTTGCCGTGCAGGAAGGCGAGCTGTGCCTGGCGCAGCGCCTCGGCTTTGCCCTGCGCGGGGTTCTGCACCCAGCGCGCATAGAAGTCGCTCATGATGTGACTGGTGCTGAGGTCGTTCACGTCCCAGAGCGTGGCCAGCACGGCCTCCGCCTGTTTCTGTTGCGCCACCATGCCGAGCGAGTCCATCTCGAGACCATTACGCGATTTGTAATCCTTTGCGGTGCTGCAGGCCGAGAGCGTGAGCAGGCGCGTGCCGTGGAAGGCGACCGTGGAGTTCTCCATGTCGGAGAGATTCCAATCGAATCCGTTGGGATCGCCGGTTTTATCTCCGCCCATGAGGAGGAAAGGCTCGTCGCCGCTGCCGGCGATGAGAACAAAGTGACTGGCAATATGCACCACGGAGAATTCCTGGCCGGATTCGAGCTGGGATTTCAGCGCGGCCAGCGTGAACTGCTCGTCGGGCAGCAGCTTTCCCTGCATGGGGCCGTGCGAATCGGGAACCGAGGGGTCGCGCACCACGGAATCCAATTCCGGCAACACGCCGGGAAGGGCGGGCATGCCGCCGTAGCTCTTCGACAGGCCCATGGCCAGCGCGCGGGGTGGTTGGCCGTTGGCAAGCGGGGAATCGCCCATGTGGCCGTAGCTCTCGGGAGTAAACAAAACATTGTGATAGCGCTCGACCATGTAGTGGCTGCCGTCGTAAAGCGCGCCCATGGGCACGTAGCGAAGCGCATCGTCGAGCGACCAGAGCAGCGTCGGCACGCCGGTTTGCGCGCCGGGAGCGGTGGCGAGGGTTTTCAATTCGTCTTCGAGCGGCGCCACGATCATGGTGTAGAGCTGGTTCAACTGCGGGCGCGGATCGGTCGAGGGCGAACTGAGCACGTGGAGCGCGTCGAAGGCGCAGGCGCGCAGGTCGGCGGATGAGGCCGTCAGTTCGATTTTCTTGCGCGAGTTGGCTGTGACCACGATGGCGTAGGCGTGATCGCCGCCGAGCAGGAGGCGAATGCCCATCACGTCCGGACCGAGTTTGGCAAGCGAGTTCTGAAGCAGGCTTTTCGTGGTGTCCGCGGCGGCCTGGCCGGGAGCCGATTGCGCATCGAGCTCGGGAAAGATCTCGTTATACAGCGTGTCGTGGATTTCCTTGCTCACTTGACGCAGGTTTGCATCGAGGGACTTGAGTTGCGCGTCATCCTCCGGCGCGTGCGTGGGCTTGGCCTGAATCTGTGTGTAGGTGAGGCTCAGCTCTTCGATGGTCCGCGCTTTCTTTTCCAGATCGGGCAACGCGCTCTCGGCTTTTTGCTGCGCGGGCGAGAGCGCGATGGGCTCAAAGCCGGCGCCGGAGTTTTGCGCCGCGCCGGCCACCAGATCCTTCAGCTCCTGTTCCTTGAGGAGATCGAGAATCTGCTCGGCTTCGCCCAGCCGCCCGGCCTCGACGAGCAGCTCGGCCAGCATGCGGTACACCTGAGACTTCGATTGCACGAATCCCGATTGCAATTCCTTATCGAGTCCGGAAATGTTCTTGCGGATCTGCTGATAGGAGTTCACGGCATCCAGCCCGAATAAGATGGCCTCCTCGGGGCGATGCTGTTTGCGGAAACCCAGCATGATGGAGTTTTCGATAGCGGCCTCGATCTCGGGATCGGCCGTGGCCTTGGCCAGGCCCAATGCGGCAATGGCGCTGGCGAAGGACTGCTCCGGCTCCTTCATTTCGGAGTAGGCCCAGGCAATGGTCATCAGCGCGGTGGCTTCGTTGCGCTCATCCTTCGCTTCGCGCCAGAGGACGAGCGCCTGAAGATCGAGATCCATCGCAGCCTTTGCTTCATTCATGTCGGAGTGATCGCGGCCCATGGTGTTCAGGACCATGGCTTCGCCGCGCCGGTTGCCGGTTTCGCGAAAAATAGGCAGCGCCTGGCTGCCATAGTCGAGCGCCTTCTGCGGCTGGCCGAGATCGGCGTAGGCGCGGCCGATGTCGCTCAACGCCATGGCCTCGCCGCTGCGATTGCCGGTTTCGCGCCAGATGGGCAGCGCCTGGTTGTAGTAGTCCATCGCCGTCTGGTGCAGGCCAAGATCGCGATAGAGGCGGCCAATGTCGTTGAGTGTGAGCGCTTCGCCCTGGCGGTTGCCGGTTTCGCGCCAGATGTGGATGGCCTGGTTGTAAACCTCGAGCGATTTTTGTTTTTGCCCCAGCTCGGCGTAGGCCGGACCCATGTCGTTCAGCACCAGCGCTTCGCCGTTGCGCTCGCCCGTCTGGCGAAAAAGAGCGATGGCCTGGTCGTAATCCTTGAGCGCCTCCAGGCCCTGGCCCATGTCGGAATAAGCGCGCCCCAGATTGTCGAGGGTACCCGCTTCGCCGTCGAGAATGACGGTGGTGCGGGAAGCAGCCGTTGCCTGCGGTTGCTGGCCCTGACCCGGCGAGGATTGGCCAGCGCTGTTGCTGGCTCCGGGCGTTGGATTATCAATCTGATGCCAGATCGCCATCGACGCATTGAGATTTTTGAGCGACTCGTCGTGGTTGCCGAGGTTGTTATAGACCTTGCCGATGTAACTGAGCGTGGCGGCTTCGCCGGTGCGCGAGCCCAGGGTACGCCACATGGTCAGCGCCTGATTGAGGAGCGCGAGGGCCTTGTCTTCCTGGCCGAGGTCGGTGTAGACGCGGCCCATGGTGATGAGGGTGGTTCCCTGGCCGAGAAGGCTGTTGGCTTGCTGCTCGATGGGCAGAGCTTCATTCAGGTCGTCGAGCGCCTTCTGCAACTGGCCGGAGAGCCGGTGCAGCGAGCCGAGAATGTTCAACTCGATGACCACGCCGCGAATGTCGTTGCTGGCGCGAGCCTGCGCCAGCTTCTGCTCCTGCTCGGCGATGGAGTCTTTGAGCGAAGTGGTTTGCGCGGCGGCGGGGAGGGCGGCGAAGCCAGTGCACAGGAAGATTACGCAACGGAACGTTTTGAGGCGATTCATGGCGTGCCTCTCCTGGGTCAGGCTACGGCTGCGTGTTCGCTGCGCTCGTTCCCGGCGAGCGCAGTGAAAAGTCCGCATCCGCGGAGCTGCGATTCATGACCGGATGCTGATGCGCGCCCTGGGCAGAGACGCTTTGCGATACCTGTTGCGCTACGGAGGCATAGACCTGGCTCAGCGGCGTCAGTCCCTTGCCGTTTTTCAGCGCCTGCAGCAGATAGTAGGTGAAGTAGCCGTGGTGCAGCTTGTCGCTTTCGAGCGATTCCTCGTTGTTCTGGCTGGCCGCCATCACAATCCGGCCTGTTCCCAGAGACATGTGGACGAGCATCGCTTCAGAAGGTGCGGTGTTGGCGAGTTTTTCTGTGGGCGCGCCCGGCCCCGCCGCGCCACCGCTGTAGCAGGTGTCGAGGAAGACGACGGTGCGCAGGGCCTTCATGCGCGTGGCCACGGCGTTGGCCAGTTCCACCATGGGATACGCCGTGGCATAGAGCGCGTCCTCGTCGAAGTTTGCGCCGTTGTAGGCCTCGGTGTCGTAGGTGACGAGGTAATTGGCGCCGCCTGCCGAGTCCACGGTGCGCGGCGTGCCGTGCGTGGCCACGTAAATCACCACCAGATCGTTGGCTTCGGCGTGGCGTGCGATCCAGTTGAGCTGTTCCTTGATGTTCTTGGTGGTGGCCTGCTCGTCGGTGAGGACGTGCACGTTGTCGGCAGGGAACTGGCCGATAGAGGGATCCTCGAGGGCAGCGGCAAAGGCCGTGGCGTCGGCGGTGGTGTAGTTGAGGCGCGGAATTTCACTGTCAGTAAAATGTCCGATGCCGACCACCAGCGCCCACTTTTGCTGCACAGGACCGGGACGCACCGCAGGCGCACTGGGCTCGGGGGCAGGGCCTTCCCCGGCAGCGATGCCTCGCGAGGAGGGCGTGGAGAGCTCCAGCGGATTCAGTCCCTGATCGAGCGCCTCGGAGCCGTTGAAGCGCGCCTTGTCCAGGGCGTACTTGGCGAGTTGGTCGTGGCCCAGGCGTTTCTCAACCAGGCTGCGGTAATACCACGCGTCGCCCAGCTCAGGGCATACGGAGACGGCGTGCTTGAGCAGTTCCAGCGCATCCACGAAGGCATCGTTGCCGCTTTGCGGCGTGATGCGTTCCAGCGCCTGCACCACCAGGTCCTGGCCGGCGCCGCAGCGGACCTCCTGCGCCGCCGCCCGCGGCCGCAACCCAGGCGCAAGCGCGAGCAGCGCCACGAGAAGCATGCGGGATGGAAGGCGGCGGATCATTTTGCGGACATGGGCTTGCCGGTTGCGGCGGGATTTTTCGCGGCGCGATCCTTCATCGCGGCCAGAACCCGCGCGCCGACTCCACCGCCCTTAAGCTGCTGCTGACCGGTTGCGCTCAAATCGAAGTCGACCGCCGCGGCTGCTGCGATGGTCTTGACGATAGTGTCTTCATCCATGCCGGACTTGACCATGGCAATGACCTGCGTGTTGGTGAGCCCTTTGTGGACGGGGGCAGGCGGTTTTTTCGCGGCCTGCGTCTTCATCGCGGTCACGACCCTGGCGCTGACGCCGTTCGTGCTGAGATCGTGCAGGCCCTTGGCGCTCAAATCGAAGTCGACCAGGTTGGCGCCGCGTATGGCTTGGATAATGGTGGTGTCGTCAACGCCGGATTTGACCATGGCGATCACCTGCGTGTTGGTGAGCGCCTTGGGCGCGGGTGGCGCGTTATTGGCTGCTTCCTGCTCGGCCCGAGCCCTGGCCTGCTCCTGTTCCAGCTCCTTGTAATGCGCAAGGGCGGTTTCAATGCGCTTTTGCGGCTCCACGAAATACTTCTCGCTGGGCTTGGCATCGATGGCCTTGCCGTAATTGATGGCCGCCTGGTCCAGATACTTCATGGTCATTTTTTCATCGGTAGCCGCGTAGGCAAGCGCTTCGTAGGCTACGCCGATGTTGTAGAGGCGATAGGCGTCCTCTTCGGGCTTGGGATACTGCGGAGCGGTCTCGTAGGTCTCAAGCGCACGTTCCCACAAGCCCGTCTGCGCAGCTTTGTTGCCCTCGTCGAGAGGGCCGGCTTTCTGCGCCAGAAGCACGTCGATTTTTTCGTCGGAGTCGACCAGGTGCTCGGCAATCTGCTGCACGGCATCGAGGATCAGGTTCGAGCGCAGCTCAGAAGGCGTGGGCGGATTGACTTCTTCACTTTTTCCGCCGCCCTTCATACGGCCAAATGTGCCTGTGAACGATCCCACCACGCCATGGGACGCGGAATTGCCTGCGCTGTCGAACTCCTGGTCGTAGGTCGCGCTGATGTTGTCAGAGATGAGCAGGGCTCCGGACGAATCTTTTACCTGCAACGAGACGTTCAACTGGCCGGTGATGCGCGTAACATCCGAGGTCGCGGTCACGCCGTTAAGCGATACGCCCGGACCCACCCGCCTGGTGATGATGGGATCAGGATGGGAATACTCGGTGATCTGGCAGAGAATCTGCACCGGCGCATTATCGACCTCGCGGAGATCGGGATCGTCTTTGAGTAATTCCGTTTCCAGCAGCGCCTGAAAATCGTAGGGAAGGGTGCTGTCTTCGTCGGCTGTAGCCACCGTGAGTTTGATGGTGTTGCTGGGAAGATGGACAAGTGCGGGAAGCTTGCGCTGCAGCGTGACTTTTACCTTGGAAGCTCCAAAACCCTGCGCCAGGCATGGAATAGCTGCGATTGCCCCGATGCCAAGGCATGCAATGGCCAAAACTCTCGACGCGCGGCCCATCTTGCCCCTCCGATTGAGCGATTGTGGGCTCACCGCCGGACCCCGGCCGGCGGCGTAAGTTGCCTGAAGCCTGACGAGACTAGCATACCGGCAGGGCCGCGCTCTCGTCGTTCAATTTTTCACGACATCAAGACTTCGCCTTGGGTTTCGCCGCCGGGCACGATGGGGCAGCAGCGGGGGGTTCGGTGGGCTTGCCTGCGGAGGACTGCGCCGGCTGCACACTGATCCTCATGGTGGCATAGGTAATGCCGGGAAGCGCACTTTGCGCGCGTTCCGCCAGCGGCAGATTGGGGTCGGCGTCCTTTGTCACCAGGTAGCCCTGCGTCAGATCGAGGTTGGGTATCGCCTTCGACAGCTCGTCCACGTGTCTCCGCGGAACCATGAGGTAGTCGCCGGAGGTGAGGCCGATGTACGAGGGTTCGCGGTCGGGATCGTCCATGGCCTGCCGCGTGGCCACGGCGGTGGTCAGGTTGCCGGCCATGACAAAGCGGGTGCGATCCTCCCAGTAGCTCAACATCTCAGTAAATGAGCTGAGCGCCGGGACGCTGATGGCGGGAAGGCTGACGATGGGGGCCGCGATCTTGGCGCCCTGAATCATGATGTTCAAGGCCTTGACGAAAAACGAGGCCTGCGCGGCTTTCGAGATGTTGACGGCCATCTTTCCCGTTCCGCCGGTGAGCAGAATCTTGCTGGTGCCCTGCGTGGCCTGCGGCGACTTGAAGCCGAGCTGGTCCATGGACACCTGTCCCGCCTTGTTGGGATTGAGCGAGGCGATGGCTGCCCAGGCCAGGGGCGCGACGATTCCCATGATGGGGTGAATCTGCGTGGTGTCCACACGAAATTGCGACGGATGCTGACTCGGTTCTCCATTGGCGGGCCTGAATTGTGCCAGAGCAATGTTGACCGATACGTCGCCATCATGGTCGAGCAGTTCCTCTTTCTGAATGTCAGAGGCGTAGCGCAGGCGTTTGTTGGTGGTGTCGTAATGCAGATACTGGGTCTGCGCGGCCGGATCGGGCAACTGGTCCTCGGGCCCGCGCGATGCCGCCTTGGTGCCGAAGTTGGTGCTGTACGGATTCACGGAATCGAAGAACCCGTTCCAGAAGTTGTAGGAATCGTGGGGCAGGTCCTCTCCGGCTGCCTCAGACGACTGGGTTTGCGCAGCGGCCAGCTCAGGCAGAAGCGCGCTCATCAGGCCGAGCATGGACGCGTCGGCGAGGAAGTTACGTCGGGAAATGGACATCGTTCTACCTCCATTTGTTGCCGGGAAAACCTGTACCTGTGAGCCGCCGGCTGCTCAGTGGGATGCATGAAGCCCGAATTCGCACCACAAAACTTATTTTGGCCCATCATTCGTTTTGGGGGCACTGTGCACGGTCGAAAGGCTGATGCCCCAGTTGGTTGGTTCCGGTTCGTGAACGCCGCGGGTTCCCCCGCTGGTATCGCTCAGAAGTTTCTCCAGAGGCGATGTTGCGCCGCGCGTGCCGCGCGAGGCAACCCCCTCGAAATTCAGCGCAAAAGGATCCGGCAACGGCTGCTCGGTAGAGAGCAGGATCAACGTGTCTACGCCATAAGGCTCTCCAATGTGCACGGCCCGGGCTCCGGGCAGCGGAAACTGCAGATCCTCGTCGCCCTTGTTGGGAAACTGGTTGCCGGTGTAATTGCCCGGATAGAGGAGCTGTCCTGCGCCGTGGCAGTCGATGTCGAGCACATACACCCAACGCGGGTTGCGGATGCGCTCGCTCGCGGTCAGGGCCAGCCTGAATTCATCGCCCTCGTGCGTGAGCTGGTTATCGGCAAGCGGAGTGTCGCTGAGCGGCTTGTCGTTGGCAGAGGGAAGCAGCGCCAAGGAGTAGTACTCGAAAAGAGAAGCATCGGTCGGGTTGTTGGCGAGCTCGATCCAGCCGCGCACCTTGGCCAGGCGCAGTGCATACTTGTTCAGCTTGCCACTGGCGTCATCCAGATCGGCCCCTGCGCCGGCGAACACCCAGTCGCTGCGCACCGGATACTGCGAAGTGGCGGAGCAGCCCGGGCTGTGGGCGGGTGCGTTGGGCGAAGGCGGGCCCGCCGCCAGCTCGCTCTTGTGATACCAGGCGTACGCAGGGCCCTTTTTCGTCAGCACGCCGGCGAGCGCGTAATGCGCAGTGGCCATCTTGTCGGCCAGCTGCACCGCGCTGTCGGCGGCCGGTGCAAGCTCCTCGGCCATCTCGTGCGACGGCGGAAGATTGGCCCAGAGTTTTGCGTCCGCGGGAAGATGCTGCTTGAGCGCGTCGGCGGTGAGGGGCGCGCCCAGGCTCACAGGCGAGGCATCTCCGGCCTTCAGCAGCATCCACTGCGTACCGTCCCAACTGAGAACGTGCGTCCACGGCTGTTCGGCCGGATCGTCCACCAGAGCTACGCCCGAGGCCTGCACCTGCGCCGCCGCGGCCAGAACCTGCTGCTGAGAAAGATTGGAGGGCCAGAGCCAGATGCGTAGCGTCGAGGATTCATCGGGGACCCATTTGCTGAGGTCGAAGATTTCTCCGGGCGCAACCGTGGCGCCGGCGGGGCTCACCACATCGGCGGTGGAGCGCGCAATGCCGTTGAGCTCCTTGATCCGCAAGACAATGCGGTTGCCATCCTTGCCCGGTTGCTCCGAGGTGAATTCGGTGCCAATGCCCAATCCGGCAACCTGGCCGATATCGAGCGATACGGCGCCATCCGTAGTGGTGCCGAGTGCCGTGGAGCGCACCTTGCCGGATTTTGCCGCGACTCCTCCGAAGAGCGGCTGCTGGCGGCGCGCCTCGCTGGCATCGAGATCGGGCTCCTGTTCGGGCACACTGCTGCCCTCCAGGACAGCCCGCACGCGTTCGTAGACCAGGGAAGCGGGCGTATCGGCAGGCAACACCTCCAGCGTCTCGAGCAGCGCCGCGGTGAATGCGCCGTGCGGCTCGGCAGAGGGGCCGGTCGGCGGCATCTCCTTGGCGGTCTCATCCTGCTGCGCCGCGGAAAAGATCAGTGCGGGATTGTCCTTGCGTTCGGAGGGCGGAGTTTGCGTGTCGGGCGTTTCATTAATATCGCGCGGGTCGAAGGCCAGCATGCGCTCCACATATTTGGGGCCGATGCCGCGGGTGATGCCGCCGGAGTGGCAGGCGTCGAAAATCACCGTGAGATGAATGCCCTTGTCGAGCGCGGCATTGAAGATGCGGGTCATCTCGCGATCGCGCACGTCGTAGCCGCCCGTGTATGCATCAGAAGGAACCAGGGTGCTGTCGGCGTGGACATATTTGCCGTTGACGAGCACGGTCAGCTTGTTGCCCTTGCTGTTGACGCGCAGCGATCCATGACTGGCGTCGTAGAAGACCACGGTGTCGCCCTTTTGAGGGATGTCGACGAGATACTTTTGCATGGCGGCGAGAATGCCGTCGCGCGTGGTCTGGGAAGCGGGAAGAATGGTGACGCCGGGCCGCGGATGCGACGGCGCGGGATTTGTGAGCAGGACCACTTGATTGGCCGGAAAACCGAACTTGGCGCTGGTGAGCAGATCGGCCATGGACTGCGCGTCGTTGACCGAGCCGTCAAGATTCTGGAAAGCCTTCAGCTCGCAGCGGCCGTAGGTGCAGCCCGCGGGATGTACTGCCGTAGTGCCTGGGGGCTGGTATGTATTGATGCCGATGAGCAGCGCCCGCTGCGTTTGCGCCGCACACAGCGGCCCAGCGAGCAATGCCATCAAGGCAGAATACAAGGCAAGGTACGGCTTCATCGTCACTCCCGGTGCTGCAGAAAAGTATCACGCTTCTCCGATTGCCGCGTTTGTCTCCGCGATCTGCACATCGCCGCGCGTTTCTTGGCCGGGCAAGAGCCGCCTGGTGGGTGGTCCTTGCGTCGCGCGGCCCGGAGAAGTTCTCCAGTTCTCGAGAATTGAAACCCCGTCTCTCGCGGGAAGTTGCTCCAGCTGCACGGCTGGACACGGTCTGCGTCTACCGCCTTTTATGTCGACGTAGCCCAAAGCGCCGGGGTTTCAACCAAACGTTGGACGCGGCGGGCAGAAACTCGGCAACTCTCGTCGTAAAAACAGCCGGCGAAGAGTCAATCAAGGATGGCAGAAGTATAGCGCTCCGAGGACGTAATGTAATCAGAAATCATGAGTTGCAGGACGCGAACGGCGCGAGACAGCGTGAGCCTGTCTTCAGGCAGGACCGTTGCCTTCCCGGGTTCCTCAACAATGTCCTCAAAAGTGCGGCGTAGACTGTGCCGGATCGGCAAAAAAGGATGTTCACTTCGATCGCTCAGCGATGAACGACTGCATGAGGGCTCCGAACCTGGAAGAGTGGGATGCAATCTGCCCGGTATGTCTGCCTAATTCCTGATATTGATCCGTCCTTGAATCATAGGCGGGCCACGGAGGAAGACCTGGACCGTCCGGTCGCGAGGTCTTGGCGAACTGCGTCCAGTAGCCGATCATGCGCTCCGACATGGGTTCGTCGTCAGGGCTGCTCACCCAGCTTGTCCAGTACCTTTTGCTGAGAAGAATGCTCTCTTCACTGTGAAATGCTCCAAGGGATGCAAATTCTCCGCCGCCAACATAAGTGAAGCGGTAAAGGAACGCAGGCTGTCCAATGGCTTCAGTCTCGCGCGCCATGAGCCACGCACCAAACCCAAACTCATAATCCGAGTCCATGCTGAGAAAAGCTTTGGGAACATCGCTGTCCGTATTGGCTGGATACGCGGCAAAAACTTCTGGAGCAAGATCATGAAATGTCTGCTGCAACCACTGCCGGTATTCGGCGACTGTCTTGGGGCGATGCGACGTACCTCCGACTAGTGGGCTGGCGAAGATGGACAATTCATCCGCATTACTGCCGACAATCACCGGGATCCGGGCTTGCTTGCCTTCAGAAAAGATGCGCCATGGCTGATCGGGCAGGACCCATTTGTCAACATTGGGATTGAAGTCGATCTCGTGGTCTGTTGCGGCTTGTTGCAGCATCCGCTCCGCAGGAATTGCGCGAAGCTTGTCGAGAGCTTGCGTGTCGTCGCCTGAGACTCCGAGTTGCTGCGCCAGATTTTTCCCCTGGGCCTCGACCGCGGAAAGGGTTGGTGACGTGTTGTCGACGCAGAAGCCGCTCTGCAGGATAGCCTTCTCAAACAGACCTGAGGCAAGAGGAGAAGCCATCAAGTCGCAAATATCAAGAGATCCCGAAGAAGCGCCGAATACCGTGACCTCTGACGGGTCGCCGCCGAACTTATCGATATTCCTGCGTACCCATTGGAGCGCCTCGACCTGGTCGAGCAATCCATAATTTCCCGAGGCGTGTTGGGCGGACTCGGCTGTGAGCCCCGGAAGCGATAAGAAACCGAACACGCCAAGGCGATAGTTGATGCTGACCACGACGACACCGTGCCTGGCCAACGTCGGCCCAAGCGGTGGCCATTCCTGAGAACCTTCAACGTTGCCGCCGCCATGAATCCAGACCATCACGGGAGCCTTGTGCAGCGAGGAGGTGTGAGACGAAGTCTCCGCGCTTGCAGGCAGGTTCGTCGTCCACACATTCAAGTAGAGGCAGGCCTCGTCTGTAACCATCTGCTTGCGGCCGAGCATTTCCGGCAGCCAGTTGCTGGGTAACTGGGGACAGGCTGGGCCGAACGCCTTGGCTTCGCGGACGCCTGTCCACGCTCGAATGGGCTGCGGAGGTCGCCAGCGGAGATTCCCGGTAGGCGCGGCCGCATACGGAATGCCGAGAAAAGCGGCCTCTGCGGGATCGGCGCCGAAGTGAGTTCCGCTGAGCATTCCAGAATCGATCGTCACGCGTGGCTCTGGCGAAGAAGATGCCTCGCTATGCCATGTGCGGCGGTTGGCAGGCGCCTGAGCGGCTGAATGAAGGAAGCTCAGTCCGATTGCAGATGCGAGGAGCAGACCGGTGCGTGCGCGCCTGAAGGGTTTCGTGCGATGTGCCGTGGCCATGACTTGTCGGTGTTGTTCTTGTGTTGGTAACCCGGCCAGAATTCTATCGCAGCCGAGGTAGAAACCATAAATGACGGCGGTCTAAGATGCAGGGGAGAGACGCCGGCGGATCGATGCGCAGCGCACGCAGTCTCTGCCCCCGGTGTGCAAGCAACGAGGAGTTGGCGGCATGCATTCAGGATGGGAGGATGGGCACGGATCTCGTGCGAGCGTCGAGCGAACGGCGGCTGCTTGCAATGCTGGCGGAGGGCGGAGTCTCAAGCGAACCGCTCTCTCTGGATTCGCAGAAAGGCCAGTGCGAGCGTCACGCGAGCGGCTGCTCCATGCAATGGCGGTGGACAGAATCTCCTCCGAACCGTTCTCTGGTCTGAATTCCCTGCTAATAGGGAAAATCACAGGATCACCCTCATTACTGTTGCTTCTTCCTCGGTGCTTCACTGTGACCCCGCTTCCCATATCTCGGTTCTCCTCTCCCTGTTCAGAGAACCACGAAGTCCGCAGACTCTCAACTTCAGACCGGTCCA
>Ga0326728_10019329_pt1 | contig 13235 bp, 5 predicted proteins | sample MB3enrmetagenome_FD_207602 | JGI IMG/M metagenome (GOLD analysis project Ga0326728, IMG submission 207602) | Lab enriched peat soil microbial communities from McLean, Ithaca, NY, United States - MB31MN | ecosystem: Environmental > Terrestrial > Soil > Wetlands > Peat | place: USA: New York...
GGGCGGCCTAAATAGTAGTTCTCAGTTCTCGGTTCTCAGTTCGTGGTGGCCCCAGCTTTTACTGAGAACTGGGAACTGAGAACTCCCCCAGTGTTCCCTGCGTACTCTGCGTAAAGAGGTCTTGCTGATTGCTGATTGCTGAGTGCTGAATGCTGCGTTCTGCTCTGCGCCTTCCGGTGGAAGGGAATATCATGATCCCGGGAGGCCAGTGCGGCTCCGCTCCTAATTCTTCTACGGTCGTTCCGGTGAGCATGACTGCTATCCCCTTAAACGCCGTTGCCGATCAATCACTTTCTACACCGCAGCCTCCGGTCGCCGAAACGCGAACCAAGGTTATCGAGATCCACGGCCGGAAGCTGGTCGACGAATACTTCTGGTTGCGCGACAAAAACGATCCCCAAGTGCGCGCCTACCTGGAGGCGGAAAACAGTTATGCCGATGCGATGATGAAGCCCACCGAAGGGCTTCAGACCAGGCTCTATGACGAGATGCTGGCGCGCATCAAGGAAACCGACGTCCAGGTGCCTTACCGGCAGGGCGGCTACTTTTACTACAGCCGTACCGAGAAGGGGAAGCAGTATCCCATTCTGTGCCGTAAGCACGGCGATCTGGAGGCGCCCGAGGAGATCACCCTCGATCTGAACCAACTGGCCGAAGGCCAACCCTTCATGGCGCTGGGCGCCTACGCGGTCAGCGAGGACGGCAACCTGCTGGCTTACTCGACCGACAATACCGGTTTCCGCCAGTACACGCTGCGGATTAAGGATCTGCGCCGCCAGCAACTGCTGCCCGACACCGTGGAGAAAACCGGTTCCGTGGTGTGGGCCAACGACAACCGCACTTTGTTCTACACGGTGGAAGATTCCGCCAAACGGCAATACCGCCTGTATCGCCGCGCCGTCGGCTCGGCCGCCGATGCGCAGTTGATTTACGAGGAACAGGACGAACGTTTCAGCCTGCACGTCCTCAAATCGCTTAGCAAGGAATTTATCTTCCTGGAGTGCGGCAGCCACACCACTACTGAAGTTCGCTATTTGCCCGCCGGCCAGCCTGGCGAGGACTGGAAATTGCTCGAACCGCGCCGGGATGAAGTCGAGTATTACCCCGATCATCATGGCGGCTTTTTCTTTGTACGCGTCAACGATACCGGGCGCAATTTCCGCCTGGTCAAGGCGCCGGTCCACGATCCCGGCAAGAAAAACTGGCAGGAGGTAGTGGCGCATCGGCCGCAGGTCATGCTGGATGATTTGCGGTGTTTCGAAAACTTCTATGTGTTGCAGGAGCGGGAAGAGGGGATACAACAGATCACCATCACCGACGTGCGCAGCGGCGAATCGCATCGCGTTCAGTTCCCGGAACCGGCCTACTCCATTGGCCCGGACAACAACCGTGAGTTCGCGGCCACGCGGTACCGTTACCGCTACCTGTCGTTCGTGACGCCGCTCAGCGTCTACGACTACGATGTCGAGCAGCGAACCTCGAAGCTGCTGAAACGCACGGAGGTTTTGGGAGACTACGATCCCACCCGGTACCAGGTGGAGCGCGTTTTTGCGACGGCCCAGGACGGCGTCAAGATTCCCATTTCCCTGGTTTACCGAAGGGACTTGATCAGGAACGGCACTGCGCCGGTGTATCTCTACGCTTACGGCTCTTACGGCATGCCCATGGACATTGCCTTCAGCTCCAACCGCTTCAGCCTCGTCGACCGCGGCGTGGTCTTCGCGGTGGCGCATGTGCGCGGGGGTGGGGATTTGGGCAAGACCTGGCATGACGCCGGCCGCATGATCCACAAGATGAATAGCTTCACCGACTTCATCGCCTGCGCCGAATACCTCACCACTCCCACGTCCGCGGCGGCGGACACGGGCAGCCGAGACACCGCAGCGATTCAGTACGGCGACCGGAAGAAGCTGGTGATCGAAGGCGGCAGCGCCGGGGGCCTGTTGATGGGCGCGGTCGTCAATCTCCGCCCGGATCTGTTCCGGGCGGTGGTGGCCAAAGTTCCTTTCGTGGATGTCATCAATACCATGCTGGATGCTTCGCTGCCGCTTACCGTCGGCGAGTTCGAGGAATGGGGCAATCCCCAGAAGCAAACCGACTTTGATTACATGATGCAGTACTCGCCTTATGACAACCTGGTGAAGCGGGAGTACCCGGCAATGCTGGTGAAGACGTCGTTCAACGATAGCCAGGTGATGTACTGGGAACCGGCCAAGTATGTGGCGAAGCTGCGCACGCTCAAAACCGACAAGAACCCGTTATTGCTGAAGACCAATATGGGCGCCGGTCACGGCGGCGCCAGCGGCCGTTACGATTTCCTGCGCGAGGTGGCCTTCGATTACGCGTTCATTCTGTGGCAGATGGGGATAAAGGAATTTGGTAATTGAGTAATTTGGTAATTTGGTAATTGGGGAACCAGCATAATTCTGGTAGTTGGCAAGCAGCTTTTTTCAATTACCAAATTACCCAATTACCAAATTACCCAATCCCCCGCTGCTGATTGCTGAGTGCTGACTGCTGGGTTAGACTGAGCACCTTATGAGTGATCCGGAATCATCCGCCCGCGAGTTGACCGCGCTCTCTCTTTGCGAAGCAGGCCGCAGTGTGCGTGACGGCCAGGTTTCGCCCGTAGCCCTTACCCAAGCCTGCCTGACGCGGATTCAAGAGCTGGATTCTACGCTGCACGCGTTCATCACCGTTACCGCCGAGAGTGCGCTGGAAGAAGCGTGGCGGGCGGAAGCCGAGGTGCGAAGCGGGCGCTGGCGCGGGCTGTTGCATGGTATCCCGATCGCGCTCAAGGACCTGATCGACGTGGCCGGCGTACCGACGACGGCGGCGAGCCGCCTGTTTAGCGACCGGCGGCCGGACGAGGATGCGGAACTGGTGCGCCGCCTGAGGGATGCCGGGGCGGTGCTGATCGGCAAAACTAATCTGCATGAATTTGCCTATGGCGGCAGCTCGGTCATCAGCACCCACGGGCCGGTGCATAACCCGCGCGCGCCCGAGCGTACCCCCGGCGGTTCTTCCGGCGGTTCGGCGGCGGCGGTGGCAGCCGGCATGTGTTATGCCGCGATTGGCACCGACACCGGAGGATCGATCCGCCAGCCCGCGGCGTTGTGCGGGATCGTGGGACTGAAACCCAGCTATGGCCTGGTCTCGGTGCGTGGCGTGGTGCCGCTTTCCTGGACCTTGGACCACGCCGGTCCGATGGCGCGCACGGTAGCGGATGTGGCGGTGATGCTGACCGCCATTGCCGGTTACGATGTACGGGACATCAACAGCCACCGGTTTCCGGCCACCGATTACGTCGCGGCGCTGGATCGGGATGTCCGCGGCCTGCGTCTGGGGATTGCGCGCACGCACTTCTTCGAGAGTCTCGATGCGGAAATCCAGGCGCGCATCGACCAGGCGATCGCGCAACTGGAAGGTATGACCGGCGGGAAGTGTGAAGTCACGGTTCCCATCGATACGGATCGCGCGGTCCAAGCCGCCGAAGCCTGGACCTACCATCGCGAGTTTGTCGAACGCACGCCCGAGCTCTATCATCCGGAGACTTTAAGGCGGATCCAAAGCGGCGCGGACATCGCGGCCTCGCACTATATCCAGGCGCGCCAACGAGTGCAAAGCCTGCGCCGGGACAGTTCTGAACTCTTCCGCATGGCCGATGTCCTGGTCGCGCCAACGGTGCCCACCACCCCGCCGGCGATCTCTGAGTTGCTGGCCGATCTAGACCAGTTGCGGTCCAGGGAGTTGGTGCTGCTGCGCAACACGCGCCCCTTCAACGTGCTGGGACTGCCGACGATTACCGTTCCCTGCGGCTGCACTGTCGCGGGCTTGCCGGTAGGCCTGCAACTGGCCGCCGCGCGCGGCGCCGAAGCCACTCTGCTCGCCCTGGCCCACGCGTATGAAAGAGCAGCAACAAGCCACAAGCAACAAGCTACAAGCTAGAGACTTCTGAACCAGCTCTTGTCTGGCCGCCTGATTCCGACCGGCAAATCAAATCAGCAGACGGCCTTTCTGGCTTGTTGCTTGTAGCTTGTTGCTCTTAATAATCCTTCTGGTACCGCACGTCAAAACCGAATCCACCATTCTGATCGCGGGTACCGTTAATGGACCAACGGGGGGATACCTCATATTGCACTTGCACTTGCTGCTCCTGGGTAGAGGTCACATCGGTGGAGAACGTGACGTACAGCTTGCTGGTGACGCGCTGCCGGACGGCAATGGTTGGTCCGGTGTTGCGCCCTGCACCGCCCAAATTGGGGTTGATGGAGAGTTGCGAGATGCCCGCGATCTTGGCGATGCCGCTGGTGACCTGGCTGCTGACGGCGTTGGCCAGCAGGCTCTGGGCCGCCAGGCTGGCAGGTGTCGGCGCTTGCGCGCCGGCTTCCGTGGTGGTCTGAGCGCCGAAGCCGGAGACGCTGCCGAAGGCGATCAGATTGATGATCTCCGCCGGAGGCAGGGCAGGGTTGGATGTGTAGTTGATCCGCACACGATCCGCGGGTCCCTGGAAAGCCAAGGTGATGCTGTACTGGCTGATGGTGGTGGAGGCCCGCAAATTCACTACTGGCTCGGTATGTACCGGGTTGACGAACTCGATAGTGCCGTTCTGAATCACGTAACGGTTGCCGAGGAAAAGCATGTCACCTCCGGTGAGATTGGCGCGGCCGGTGACTACCGGCTCGGCCGCCGTGCCCACCAGGCGAAGGTCTACGCCGCCTTGGAAGCTAAGCATACGGCTGACTACACTGAGCCCGCCGGTCGATTGCACCACCACGTCCAGCTTCAGATTCTGCGCAAAGCTTTGGGTCGGGGGCGGCGGCGCGACCGTGCTGGTGAACTGGCTCATGAAGGTCGAGGGATCGAAATCGGAAGTGAGGCCGAAGGAATCGATCTGGACGCTCCCACGCAAGACCGCCGCCTGCATCGTCCCACTCAGGCCAAGATTACTGCCCAATTGTATGCGGACCCCCGGCGGATAGGGTATGCGGGCATCTTGCACCCCCAGCGCCAGGTCGAACCGCAAGCCAGGGCGAAATACCGCTCCTCCTGACGCCGTAAGCTTTCCGCCGCCCCAATCCGCTTGAAATTGCGTTACCTCCAAGCGGTTTTGACGCAAGGTCAAAATTCCATTGGCGTTCTGCAAGGCGGCGGGCAACGCGGCGGTTTCCAAGCTGGCATTCACGATCTGAATTCGACCGCCCAGGCTGGGAGTGCCGAGGGTGCCGGACGCGCCGAGGTCGAAACGCAGTTGTCCGCGGGTGCGCAGTTCGGGCGCCAGGATCTGTACCAGGCGCAGGTCCGCGCCGCCTGTAACCGACAAGGTAGCGGGCGCGTTGCTGCGGAAGGGCACCGAGCCTTGCACTTGCAGGTCGGTGCCGGTGCCGCGAATCTGCGCCGATTCCACGCGCAGCACCCCCCCGGTATAGTCGAGCCGAACCGGCGCCGCGGCGCCTACCTCCAAAGTCTTGTACTTCAGCGTCAGGTGAGAAATTTCCATCTGCCCGTCCAGCAAAGCCGGCTTCTTCAGAGGACCGTGCAGACTGGCGTGAATCTCGATGTTGCCTTGAATATCCTGCGCTGCGGCCGGGATGTACGCGGCGACGATGGGCTGGATCGGAATGCTGGAAGTATCCAGGGCCACCTTGGCGTTATAGTCGCCGCCCGCTTCGACCGTTCCACGGCAACGTAGCGACGCGTCGCCAAGTTGCGCATCAAGCGCCAAAGTTGCCAGATGGTTTTGCAGCGTGCCGTTAAGCTTGAGGAAGTCGATGGGATGCCCTTGAAGCTGCAGTTGCGTGGTTTGCACATCAAGCTGAACTTCAGGATTCGGTAAAGTGCCGTGCCCACTGGCGCTGATGGTGGCCAGTCCGGTGACCGGCAGGTGACGCTCCTGAACGGCCCGCACACGGGGGAGAAGCAAATTGGTGGCCTGCAGCGTGCCTTCGTAAGCCTGGGTCTTAGGCCAATAGCTGAGTTTTCCCTGTACCGTTCCCGCGGGAATATGGAGGATAAGGGTAGAGTCGACCTTATCGCCGGCCGCTTGGAATTTCGCGTTCAGCGTCTGCACCGGCTCCGTCGCCAGTTGGCCGTTTGTCAGTTCGAGCGTGCCGTTTCCAGCCGGGCTCAATTCCGATCCATGTGCCGCCAGAGTGGCGGACAACAGTCCCGAGAGGGGATACTTCACGTTGATTATTTTTGCCACTTGTGTCGCGTTCAGTTGCGACGCCGTGACCTCGGCGGTGAAAGGAGAGTTGGGGGTGAAGCTCCAATCAGTCAGACCGGCGCTCAGATTAAAAGCTATGTTCCCCTGCTCCGGTTCGAGTACGCCGTTTTGCAAACGCACCTCCGACGGGCTTAGCTCGACCGTGGTGTGCAGGCGGCGCCAGGAGGTGGCGTGGAGGCGCACGCCGGTGGCATTCAGCTCGCCAGAAATCTGCGGAGCGAAGGTGGCGCCATGGACTTCGCCGGTAAAGCTCGCCTGGCCGGCCAGTCCCAACGGTTGCGCCGATTTCCAGAACAGGCTGGCCATGGCCTCGAGCCGCTGGAGATCGTTCGCCTGGAGGCGTACTTGCAAGCTGGACCGCCGGCTGACTGTGCCGTCGAGAAGTAATGAGGTCTCGGGAAGGTGCACGGAGGTTTGGGCGAGGGTAAGTTCCTGGGTGGGGGCTGCGTACCGCGCATGCACGGTAGCATCCAGCGGGAAGGCGCCGTTGCTGGCGGAAGTCCCGCTTGGCGGGACGGGCGCCACCGTGGTTTGCAGGTCGCCGTCGGCGCGTGCGGTCAAGTCCTCCAGCCCCCGGATCCAGGCGGCTTCGAGATCGGCATTCGCGCTTCCGTGCACCTCGATGTCCTGCCAGCTTGGTCCTGCCAACTGCTTCAACTCAGCCGCCGAGATTGCTTGCAAGCGGGCGCGGAACTCCGCGGCTGCCTTGCCGGTGAAGTGCCGGATGATAAGAGAGCCGTTCAGTTCGCCACCGAATACTCCCGCGTGCAGGTTACTGAACTCCGCGTCTCCGGCCGCGACCTGGTAGTGCGCGCGCAGATCCTGCACGGCAGTGTGCAGGGTCGGGGTTTGCACATCGAGGCGGGGACTGTCGATATCCCCGGTCAAAGTCAGGTTGTCCAGCAGCGGTTTATTCGGCCGGCTTTGATAGTCCAGGGTGCCGCGAATCCGAACCGCACCGGCCGGCAGCTCGGGACGCCGCAATGCCAGGCGCAGTTCTTCGGCCGACAGCAGGGCGTTGTAACGGGCCCGGACTCGTGGCTGCCGGTAGTGCTCGAGGGTGCCAGACAAGTCCAGGCGGGACGGCCCGCTGGTCAAGGTCGCGTGCGGCACGGTGAACTTTTCCGGCGCCGCGACAAAATCGGCACGCAAGTTATGGGGTAGCGGGCGGTAGCCGCCGTATTCGAAACGGCCGTCGCGATAAGCGAGGCTCCCCTGGTATTGCGAAAGGGCAGGATCGAATCCCGACTCGAAACTAAGGTCCCGAAGATCGGCATTGAGTACGGTTTCCTGGTCGTTGTAGTAGAGTTCGCCACGATTCAGGGAAGCGCGCCTTACGCCCAACTGGAACAGGTTGGTCTGTCCGCCGGAAGCCTGCCGGCTGGGAATATTCGTATTTCCTTGGCTATCGGTCAGAATGCGCACCACCGGGTGGTCGAAGGCGAGATCCTCCAGTTGCCACTGGAGGCGCAGGACGGAAACGATTCTGATAGTCAAACCAATGTGATCCGCCACGAACAGCGGCGGGCTGGGGTGGCCGTTGGCGCCTAGAACCTGTACCCCGTAGAAATCCAAATGAAGACGCAACGGCTGGAAGCTGAAGTTCTGTACCGTGACGGGCGCGCCGATGGCGGTGGTGGCCTTGCGCTCCGCAAACCGCAGGGCGTATTGCTGAAAGGCCGGATTCTCTACCAGCACAACGGTGGCAACGGCAACGGCAACGAAGACCAAGGCCGCTATGAGAGCGGCCCACATCCCCAATCTTTTCCTACTCACGGAAACAGCTCTTTTCCTAAAAAGCTTGGCCCACGGTGACAAACACTTGCGTAGCTTTGATTCCGGTGGGCGCATTCAAGTTGTGGCCGACATCAATGCGGATGGGGCCAATCGGGGTTTTGTAACGCAATCCGCCGCCCAATGTGTTGGTGTATTGTCCGTGAAATCCCACCGTAGGAAACACGTTGCCGCCATCGTAAAAACCTACTACTTGTAGACCCTTCTTGATGGGCACTGGAATTCGAAATTCCGAGTTCAAGATGAGCAGTTGATTGCCGCCGGTAGGTACCTCGATGAGTGCACAAGTGGCGGGATCACTGGGATTGCCGCAAGCTTGAATGGTCTGCTGCGGGCCCGCGCTGTCCAGGGGGAAGCCGCGCAAAGTACTGCCGCCACCTGAGAAGAAGCGTTCGCTGACCGGTACGTGACTGCCGGCGAAAGCTTCTTCTAAGCCGATGCGCAGGCTGTTTGCCCAGACAATACCGGCGGGAATAGTCCAGTAGTGGGCGGTCTGTCCCTGAAAGCGGGCGAAACTGAAATTGGAGCCGAGCGCTTCCGGAGCCAGGGTAAGCTGATAACTATGGTAGAAGCCCTTGTGCGCATCGATGGGATTATCGCGGGTGTCCCGGACCAAGGAGCCAGAAACCTGAGAAAGCCGCACGTTCCGGTCGGAGGGCGGCACCAGTTCGGCCAACAGCAGCTGCGTCAGGGAACTGCGACGAAAGTCGTACCGCAGAAACAAATTGGTGGTTTTCTTCCGGCCGAGTGGCCGCTGGAACTGCAAACCGGCGTCACCCAGTACTGCCGTGAAGATAGGGTTTTCACTGTTATGCTCCGCGCTGATGCTGGTGCTGACCTGCCAGTTTGAATTCCGAAATGAGGGAACGGTGTAGGTGGTTTCCCCGCGTTGATCCAGCCGTCCGGCGAAGACGCCCATGGAATACGTCTCGCCACGTCCGCGCATGTTTATTCGGGTGTACTGGAACGATCCGCGGGGACCATAAAAGGTCTTTTCGCTGGTTTTGAAATTGGAAGGCAGAACCACGGGGGGCAATCCGGGTACGGCAGCCGTTCCCCCTGGCAAGCTGCCGCCCCGGTTGATGATTTCAAATCCGAAACCGTAGCCGATGCGATTGCGCTTGGCCTCATGGAGTTTGATCACCGCTTCGTCCCGGGTTTGGGTGGTGATGGGACGCCGTGGATCGACTGCCGCCCAGTCGAAAATGCCCAGGTTATAAAGCCGCGTCTCCGCGCTGAGCATGTCGTCTTCGCTGAGCGGAACGCCCGCGGACATCGCCGCGGTGCGGTTGATGAGCGCCTGGCGAGTGTGCTCGCGGCCTTCGGTGGTCACCGCCGAAGTGAACACCTGCGGCCCCTCGTAGATCTCGTAGGTGACGATCACGTGGTGCGGTTGATTCGTCACCGTTTGGGCGCGCGCCGTGAAGGTCGCCGTGAGGTATCCCGTGCGCAGATAATTCGCCACGATGTGGTTGCGATCCTCCTGCACGAGAACGCCCGAATAGGGTTTGCCCGGGCCCAGCCGCAAGCCGCTCTGGGTCAATTGGCTTACCGGAACAGTGGTGTTGCCGACGATGTTTAAGGCGTCGACCACGTCCTGCGGCCCCTCCGTGATGCGAAAGAGCACCGATAAATTGCCGCTCTCTTCGGTCTTAATCTCGGGGCCCACCTTCACGTCGCTGTACCCCCCGGCGCGATAAAAATCGGTCAAGACCTTTACGCTGCTCTGCAGCAGCTGCTGGCTGTATTTGCCGTGCGAAAACGGCCGGAACGGCTTCGCCTTTTTTACCGGCACGCGGTCCAACAGATCTTTTTCCGCATAATGCTGGTTACCGGCTACCGCGACGGATGCGAGCTGGTGCCGTTTGCCGGTGATGACCTGATAAACAATGCTGACCGAATTGGCGTGGCGCGGTACCTGGAGATGAACCTCGGCGTCGAAGTATCCCTTGGTTTGTAAATAGGAGAGCAGGTTCTTCTGCCCTTCCTGGACCAGGTCACGATCGACGCTCTTTTCCGAGTACATGGGAATCAGCCTGTTCCTGGTCCAGGGCCACAGATGCGTGCCCCGCACGCCGATTCGAACCCGGGGGCCCATTTGCACCGTGAATTTCAGGTCGGCACGGTTGGTCAGCGGATCGTAGGCCGCGGAAATAAATTTCACCTGCGCCGCCAAATGGCCCTGTTTGCCCAGCTGCGTTTGCAAGTAGCGCGTTGCCCTTTGCAAGCGGAGGAGATAGTAATTCTTGCCGGGCTTGATGGAGGCGGCACGCAGGTTAGCCCCGAGGGAACGCAAGACGGCGTGCAGATGTGCGGTTTCTTCCTCCGTAGTCCCTTCGATGGTGATGTTGCCAAAGTGCGCGCGTGGTCCAAGGGTGGTGTGAAAGATGAGGTTGGCCAGGCCATGGGCCGGCTCGGCTTGCACTTCCGCTTTGACTTCCGCCAGGAAAAACCCGCTGCGGTGGAAGAACTGGGTGAGCGCCGCCTGCGCCTCTTGCATCCGGTCCGCTAAGTACGGTTCCTGCATCTGGTAGTTGGTGATTTGCAGCAGCTGGGGATAGGGGAAAACAGCGGTCGCTCCGGGGAATCGGTAAATCCCAATGTAGAGGGCCGGATGCAGCACGAACAGGACGCGCACGCCGTTGGCTTCCGGAACCAGTTGCGGTTCGACTTCCGTGAACTGCCCGGTGGCTTGCAACGCCTTGATGCTGGCGGTGATTTTTTCCTGCGCGAATGGTTCCCCGGCATGCTGCGTGATCAGGGGAAGAAATTTTGCACTATCCAGATCGGGGCGCCCGGCCAAGACTACGGAGGAGACGTTTTGGCCCTCGTATGCGGACAAAGGAATCCGTGCATACTGCGCTTGCACCTTCGTGGGGGAAGCGAACAAGAGGGTTCCAAGGGCGAGGAGTACGACGACGAACGGCTTGCGCAGGCCACTTTCAGTCATGGCGAAACGGCAACTCGGCCTTTCCCCGTTGGCTGGCTCCCTTCCCCCCACCGAGGAACTTGCGCCAGGTGTGCTGAAGTTGGCGTCTTTCGTCAATCCAATTGTATGGAGTGCTGTTCCTCCCTCAACGTTGTCCGCAGAGGGAGGCGCTCAGCATTCAGCGTCAACATTCAGCCAAACCCAGCCCTTGTGAATTGGGCAATTTGGTAATTTGGTAATTGGGGGAACCAGCAGAGCTTTGGTAATTGGAAACAGTCCGGTTTTTCAACTACCAAATTTACCGAATTACCAAATTACCCAATTGGACGTTTACGGACGATTGGCGCCGCTTCGGCCGCTCGCCATAAGTACCAGCTGGCTACTGAGCGATAAGGGCGCCAGAGCTCCCCTCGCCGCAATAGCTGTCGTTTGTTCGGTAGGATACGCTTGCCAAAGACCATTTTAAAGCCTTTGCGGACCCCGTAGTCGTCCACGGGCAACACGTCGGGACGGCCCAGGCGAAAAATCAGCAACATTTCGGCCGTCCATACCCCGATCCCGCGAATCGTGACCAAGCGGTCGATAATCTCCTGATCGGTCATGCGGCGAGTTTGGGCCAGGGTGGGGACTGTGCCGTCGAGGGTTTTGGCAGCCAGGTCGCGGATGGCCGCCATTTTGTTGCGTGACAGGCCGGCAGAGCGAAGCAGGGCGTCCGGGGCGTCGGTAATGTCTTCGGGGAGAACGTGGGGATGTCCTGGAAACAACGCCACCACGCGAGCCAGGATGGCGGCCGCGGCCTTGCCGGCCAGTTGCTGATAGACGATGGCCCGCAGCAGGGAAAAGAAAAGGCTGTGCTCCACCCGCAGTTCCATCCGGCAGGGCCCGACGCGTTCAATCCACTGCGCTAGCTTCATATCCCGGGCAGAGAGGTAGGCGACCGCCGCGGAGCAGTGGTCAGTGGTCGGTGGCCAGTGGTCAGGCATAAAAGAGTGGTCAGTGATCAGTGGCCAGTGGTCAGTAACACCGGCGAACACCATGGTACATCGGGAGCCGTGCTGGCCACTGACCACTAGCCACTGACCACTGCTTAGGGGTTACTTTGGGCCGCTTTTACCCCCTTCACTTCGGTGATTCATGGTGTAATTGCCTGATTGTATAGGGGTTTTTAAGCAACCTATAATCGGCGTGGCGCGGAACAAAGTGCCATTACCGGACTTACGCGGAGCGGTGTCGATTTTAGGTTGACCGATGCTCGTAGGCGATGGGCAAACGTGAGCTGAATACTATGGGAATGGAAGCGCAACCTAAGGCAGTTGCGGTGCGAACCAGGCGGCCGAGGCTGGTACCGGCGCTGGCGGTTGCACTGGCATGTTTGGGGACCACAGCGTTGAGAGCGGCGGACGTGGACGCCCCAGCGCAGACCAAGAGCGGCCGGGCAAGCGATTCCCACCCAATTTCCCAGACCTCCAAGGGCGAGCGTCGCGATGCCACTGAATTAGACGGCATTATGGCTGTAATCGACGAACACGGCCGCACGGTATACGTCAATGCACCGCCGGCAAAAGCTGACAAGCCCGCTGCGGCTGCCATGAGCCGGTCCAGCGTGCTGGTGTATTGGGACCGTAAGCGGCAGAGCTGGAGGCCGGTCCCACCTCCCACGCCGGCAGCCATGAGGGCGGCCCGGAGTGCGGCCGCGGAAGTGGCCACCTACGTTGCGGATGGCTCCCAAAACCTCGAGGGAAAGACCGCGGGCAGGAACTTGGCCACGGCTGCGGAAACGGCAAGCTTGCCGGCCCACTACCGCTACCCCAGCAGCGGACATCGGCCCAGCGCGCAAGAGATTGATACGTTTATCGAGCAGGCCGCGGCCAGACATAAGGTCGATCCCAACCTGGTCCGGGCGGTGATCAAGGTGGAGTCAAACTTCAATCCCTGGGCGGTTTCGAAGAAAGGGGCCATGGGACTGATGCAGCTCATGCCGGAAACCGCGCGCCAACTCAAGGTGAACAACCCATTCGACCCGCAGGAGAACGTCGATGCGGGGGTGCGTCATTTGCGCACTTTGTTAGATAATTTTGGCGGAGACGTGCGTCTCTCCCTGGCTGCCTACAACGCGGGAGAGACGGCAGTGTTACGGCACGCGGGGGTGCCCAATTTTAGCGAGACCCGGAACTACGTGAAGCAAATTACCGGGCAGTATTGGGCCGGTCCGGGCAGCCTGATGGTACAGCCCAGAGCTGCTCCATTGCGGGTTTTTCGGGACGGCAATGGGATTCTGACCATGCG
>Ga0326728_10019331_pt1 | contig 13235 bp, 11 predicted proteins | sample MB3enrmetagenome_FD_207602 | JGI IMG/M metagenome (GOLD analysis project Ga0326728, IMG submission 207602) | Lab enriched peat soil microbial communities from McLean, Ithaca, NY, United States - MB31MN | ecosystem: Environmental > Terrestrial > Soil > Wetlands > Peat | place: USA: New York...
TTCGAGCGGGCTCAGCCCCACATCACCGTGGATGGGATCGCGGATGAGCATCGGAGATACGATATCGCTATTGACCCCTGACGTCGACGCCAGGCGCGACGCAGGTCGCAGGAGGGCTGCCTTTTGTCCCACGTGCTGGTCGAATGCCCGTTGCCCGCGCCATCCCCGAGGCCTACGATGTACGCAGCGCATGCGCACAACAACCTTCGTTGCTCTCGCCGTCCTCATTTCTGCTATTCTACCCACCATGGCCAAAGCCGGTGCGCCCCGTGATGGAGATCGTTTCATGAATCTCGCGGGGCCGCGGGAGCTGCCTGGGTTTCCAACCATGTTTCCCTTCATGCTGCGCAGGGTGTGGACGTCGATCGTGCCGCGGCCGGGGGCGCGCCTGGTGCCGTACGATCGCGCCGCGATGGAACGCAACCCGAGCGTCACGTGGATCGGCCACTCGACCATGCTGGTCCGCATGGACGGGGTCACCTTCCTCACCGATCCGATCTTCTCCGAACGCGCCAGCCCGGTCTCGTTCGCCGGCCCCAAGCGGCTGGTGCCACCGGGCGTGCCGTTCGATAAACTGCCGCCCATCGACTTCGCGCTGCTGTCGCACGATCATTACGATCACACCGACATCCCAACGATCGCGGCCCTCGCCAAGCGCGGCACACGCTTCATCGTGCCGCTCGCGCTGGGCGACTTGGTGCGCGACGCTGGCGGGGAAGCGGTCGAACTCGACTGGTGGCAGCACGTGCGCATCGGCCGTGTCCGTGTCTATTGCGTGCCGGCGCAACACTTCTCCGGACGCTCGCCGGGCAGCCACAACCGGCGCCTGTGGGCCGGCTGGGTTGTCGCCGGACCGACGCGACGGTTCTATCACGCCGGTGATACCGGCTACTTCAAGGGCTTCGCCGAGATCGGCAAACGACTGGGACCGATCGATCTGGCCGCGCTGCCGATCGGCGCGTATGATCCGCCCTCGATCATGCGCTTCGTCCATCTCAACCCGGAGCAAGCGGTGCAGGCAGCCGCAGACCTCAGCGCCAAACACGTCATCGGCATGCACTTCGGCACCTTCGACCTCACCGATGAGCCACCCGACGAACCGCCGCAGCGGTTTCACGCTGCCGCAGCCCGGCACGGCTTCGAGAGCGACCGCGCGTGGACCCTCAATGTCGGTGAAAGCCGTGACTGGTGACGACAGCATGCCTGCGGTGCTCAACCAATGCACGGCGGTGTCGTGAGCACTGACCAACAGTGGACGGTTCAGGGCGAGGGCCTGATCCGCATCGCCCGCGATGCGCACGGCGTGCCGCACGTGCGCGCCACGAACGCAGCAGACCTGTACCGCGGCATCGGGTTCTGTCACGCAGTCGACCGCGCTTTGCAGATGTTGCTGGTGCGCATTTTGGGCCAGGGCCGCGGTTGCGAGGTGCTCGATGCCGGCGACGAGATGCTGCGCATTGATCGTTTCTTTCGCCGGATGAACTTCACTGGCGGTGCGCACGAAGAGATCGACAAGCTGCCGCCGGCGCACCGCGCTTACGGCGAAGCCTACTGTGACGGCGTCAACCAAGCGCTGCGCAAGCGCGTGCCGTGGGAGTTCAAATTGGCGCGCTACAAGCCCGAGCCCTGGACTTTGGCGGACACCCTGCTGACCTCGCGGCTGGCCGGCTATGTGTCGTTGGCCGACAGCCAGGGAGAAATGGAGCGGCTGCTGGTCGAAATGGTTCAGGCCGGCGTGCCCCGCGGTCATCTGGAGGAATTGTTCAGCGGTCTGCTGCACGACCTCGACATTGATCTCCTGCGCCGAATCACACTCGGCGAGCGCCTGGTGCCTGACGCGGTCCGTTGGAATACTGCTGTGCCGCGTGCCACGGCGTCGAACAACTGGGTGCTCTCGGGGCGGAAGACCGTTAGCGGGCAGGCATTGCTCGCCAACGACCCACACCTAGAAGCCAATCGCCTGCCGGCGGTGTGGTACGAAGTGGTGCTCGAACTCGGCGACCGCTTCTGCATCACGGCAACCATGCCCGGCATCCCGGCGCCGCTGCTCGGGCGCACCAATGATCTCGCCTGGGGCGCAACGTACAGCTTCATGGATGCCATCGATTCGTGGATCGAGGACTGCCGCGACGGCTGCTATCGGAGAGTGACACCCGGAGGAGAAAGCTGGATCCCATTCCGGAAGCGAGGTGAGACGATCAAACGCAAACGGAAGTCGGATGTGACGCTGACCCTCTACGAGAACGATCACGGCGTCCTTGACGGCGACCCGACAGCCCCGGGCCTATATCTGACGACGCGTTGGGCGTCGGCCAGTGCGGGTGCGGCGTCACTGTCCGCCATCTTCGGCATGTTGCACGCGACGGATGTGGCCGCGGGGATGGAACTTCTCGGGCAGATAGAAACCGCCTGGAATTGGGTGCTAGCCGACCGACACGGTAACATCGGCTACCAGATGTCCGGTCTCATGCCGGTGCGCGGCGAGGGGCGGAACGGGTTCGTGCCGCTGCCGGGCTGGGATCCGGAGAACGATTGGCAAGGGTTCGTTCCCGCCGTCGATCTCCCCCGCGCGTTCAACCCGGCGCCGGGCTTCATCGTCACTGCGAACGACGACCTCAACCATCTCGGCAGGGTGCGGCCGATCAACCTGCCGATGGACTCGTACCGTGCCGAGCGCATCAGCGCGCTGCTCGCCGAACGCAACAACTGGACCGTAAGCGCGACTCAGCCTCTGCACATGGATGTGTACTCGCTGCACGCGGCGCGGTTCATGGCGATCTTGCGGCCTCTGCTCCCCGAGAACGCGCACGGCAACGTGTTGCGCGCGTGGGACTGCTGCTACGATGTCGAATCGACCGGCGCCTACTTGTTCGAGAAGTTTTATCACGCACTGATTGTGGAGATCTTCGGTGCCGCGTGCGGTGCGGAAATTGCGCGCTTCCTCATCAAGGAGACCGAGATTCTGATTGACTTCTTCGGCAGCTTCGATCAGGTGCTCCTGCGGCCGGACAGTGTATGGTTCGGCAACGAAGGCCGTGACGCCGTTTTCAAGCGCGTCGCCGCGGAGGCGCTGACGGGTCCGCTCCAGACGTGGGGCAGCCAGCAACAGCTGCTGATGAAGCATCTGATGCTCGGCGGTCGCTTGCCGCGCTGGCTGGGCTTCGATCGCGGGCCGCTGCCGTTGCGCGGCGGCCGTGCCACCATTCACCAAGGCCAGATCTATCGCAGCGGCGGGCGGCAGACGAGCTTTGCGCCGTCGTACCGGCTGGTCACCGATTTCGGCGAAGCGGCGGCCCACACGTGTCTTGCCGGCGGCCCTTCGGACCGCCGCTTCTCTCGCTGGTACACCAGCGAGGTCGACAACTGGTGGGCCGGGAAATTCAAGACGCTCAAGCCGGGGACGGAGTGAGGCCGTCTCGAAGCCTGTCCTGAGCCATGTCGAAGGGCCCCGTTGCGCGTGAGCTGTGCACCGTTGCATAAAGGCCCATGGCTGCCGGCCAACCTGCTCCCCAAAGCCTCCACGGACTGCGCGTCTTGGCTTTCGAGAGCCGCCTGTCGATGGAGATCGCGGAGTTGATTCGCCGGCGCGGCGGTGAACCGATCGTTGCGCCTTCCATGCAAGAGGTGCCGCTGAGGCAGAATGTCGCGGCCTTCGAGCTCCTGCGCCGCCTCGAAGCCGGTGCACTTGACGTTGTCGTGCTGATGACCGGAGTCGGCTTGCGCACGCTGGTCGCGACCGTTGCCTCCGAGTGGTCCCGAGAACGCGTGGCGGCGGCGCTCGGGCGCGCCACGCTGGTCGCGCGCGGGACCAAGCCCGTTGCGGCGCTGCGCGAGCTGGGGCGGCAACCGGACCTCACTGCGCCCGAGCCCAACACCTGGCGCGAAATCCTCGCGACCTTCGACGCCAAGCTCCCGCTTGCCGGCAAACGCGTCGCTGTGCAGGAGTACGGCGTGCCGAAACAGGAACTGATTGCCGGCCTCGAAGCCCGGGGCGCTGCCGTGTTGTGCGTCCCGGTGTACCGCTGGGCGTTGCCGGAGGATACCGGACCGTTGCGCGCCGCGGTGCGCGCGCTGTGCGACGGGACCATCGACATCGCCCTGTTTACCAGCGGTATCCAGGTGCACCATCTCTTCCAAGTGGCCGCCGACGAAGGCGGTGCGGAACGCCTGCGGGCAGCTCTCGCCCACGTCCTGATCGCTTCGGTCGGGCCGGTGTGTTCAGAAGCATTGCAGGAGCACGGTGTTTCCGCGGACCTCGAGCCCGAGCATCCAAAGATGGGCCAGCTGGTCGCTGAAGTGGCGCGGCACGGCCCGGCGCTGCTGCGCGCGAAACGCAAAGTGTAAGTGTCGGCGATTTGGGTACAGGAAGATTGGCCAGTTTCCCATTTCTCATTTCCGGTTTCCTGTTTCTCATTCGATTCGGCCGCGGCTCGGACAAATTCGCCGACCGGCCCCCCAGTCCCAGCGCCACGGCAAAGTCGTTCACGACGGCAAGCCACGGCCGGTGTCATTCCGAGCGGAGTCGGCGGAGCGAGGAATCTCCCGCCTCGTGGCGCGTACCGCAAGATCACCGATCCGTCCAAGCAGGAGATTCCTCGCAAGAGAGGCTCGGAATGACACCCTTTCAAGGCCACTCAAGGCTCTGTCAGCGACTTTGCCGTGGCCCTGCTCCCAGTCCTCGTGCCGCTTGACCTGTCCAGGGGCCTGACGTAGCTACTCATGATCTTGGACGACGCGCCCTTTCTCAAAGCCTGCCGGCGCGAACCGACTGCGTTCACGCCGATCTGGTTGATGCGGCAAGCGGGCCGCTACATGCCCGAGTACCGCGCCGTGCGGGCGCGCCACAGTTTCCTCGATCTCTGCAAGGATGCCGACGCGGCAGCGGAGGTGACGGTCACGGCGGTGGAGCGTCTCGGGGTCGATGCCGCCATCATCTTCGCCGACATCCTGCTCATCGTGGAGCCGTTTGGCGTCGGTCTCGATTTCGCCACAGACGAGGGGCCGGTGCTGCACAATCCGGTGCGCACGCCTGCGGACCTGGAGCGTTTGCCGGACGTCGATGCGCCCGCCGCTGTGCCCTTCGTCTACGAGGCCGTCCGCAAAGCCAAGGCGGCGCTGAAGGTGCCGTTGATCGGTTTCGCCGGCGCTCCGTTCACGCTGGCGTCGTACGTCATCGAAGGCGGCGGGTCGCGCAATTACGTACACGCCAAGACCTTCATGTACCGCGAGCCGACAGCGTGGCACACGTTGATGCGCCGGCTCTCGGCTGCCGTCACCGGCTACGTGAACGGGCAAATCGCGGCCGGCGCGGATGCGGTCCAGCTCTTTGACAGCTGGGTGGGCTGCCTGGCGCCGGACGACTACCAGCGCTTCGTGCTGCCGCACATGCGTGACCTCATCAGCGCCATCACGCCCGGCGTCCCGGTGATCCACTTCGCCACCGGCACCTCGGCTATGCTCGAGCTGATGCGCGAGGCGGGTGGCGACGTGATTGGCGTCGACTGGCGCATCGACCTCGGCAGCGCGTGGCGGCGTATCGGCTACGACGTCGGCGTGCAGGGCAATCTCGATCCCGTCGCGCTCTTCGCGCCCATCGATGAGATCCGCGATCGCGCTGGGCGCATCCTCGAGCAGGCGCGCGGGCATCGCGGCCACATCTTCAATCTCGGCCACGGCGTCCTGCCGGACACGCCGGTCGAGAACGTCACCGCGCTGGTCGACATGGTCCACGAGCTGAGCAGCAGGTAGAGACAGTCGAAACAGTCGATAGTCTATAGTCGACAGTCGAGGAGCCCAAATACCTATCAACTATGGACATTAGACTATGGACTATCAACTTTTGACTGAACCGTCCGACGCCGTCCTGCTCATCGGTTTCGGCGGGCCGACCAGCATGGCGGAGGTGCGGCCGTTCCTCGACAACGTCCTGCGCGGCCGGCCGGTGCCTCCGGAGCGCATCGAGGCCGTGGTACATCACTACGAAATCATCGGCGGAAGATCTCCGTTCAACGAGCTGACGTTCCGGCAAGCGCGGGCGCTGGAGGCGCAACTGCGGGCCGAAGGCTTGGCGCTTCCGGTGTACGTCGGCATGCGCACGTGGACGCCATACGTACAGGAAACACTACAGCAGATGGCGGCGGACAGTGTGCGGCGAGCCGTTGGGATTATCATGGCCCCGCATCAGACGGAGGCGAGCTGGGGACGGTACGAGCGTGCGGTGTCGGCGGCGCGCGCACGACTGGGTGCCGTTGCGCCGGACATCGACTATGTCGATCCGTGGCACGCGCATCCGTTGTTCATCGAAGCCGTGAGCGACAACGCCGGGGCTGCCTTGCAGCAGATTCCGTCCGAACGCCGAACCTCTGCCGCGCTCGTGTTCACCGCACACAGCGTCCCCACCGCGATGGCGGCGGCCTCGCCCTATGTGGCGCAGATCACCGAGTCAGCCCGTCTGGTGGCGGAGCGCAGCGGACACCCGCAGTGGACGCTCGCTTACCAGAGCCGCAGCGGCAACCCGAGCGAGCCCTGGTTGGATCCGGACATCAACGAGGTTGTTCGCCAGCTTGCGGGCGCGGGCGCCCGCGACGTGGTAGTGGCGCCAATCGGCTTTGTTTGCGATCATGTCGAGGTGTTGTACGACCTCGACATTGAAACGCACCAGCTCGCGCAGGATCTCGGCCTCAACTTCGTGCGTGCGGCGACCGTGAATGACCACCCGACCTTCGTTCGCATGCTGGCGGACGTCGTACGGCAGCGAGTGCATGCCGCTTCGCCGACTTCCCCGGCGCAGCGAACACAGGTCCCCTCTCCCTTAGAGACTGTCGATAAACGGGAACCACACCCTTCGAGACGGTCCCAGAACCCTTCGACACGGCGCTCCGCGCCTGCTCAGGAGGGACCTCCTCAGGGTGAGCGGAAATTGTCTTTTGAAAACAACAACAGAACCGCTCGCCCTGAGGAGCCGGCTTCCTCTGGCGGCGTCTCGAAGGGCGCCCGCTGGAGAAAATCGACAGTCCCCTCACCGGAGGGAGAGAAAGAATAGGCAGCGGCCGAGGGGTGTAGTTGTAGTTCATGCCCACCAAGTCCCCCCCTCGCATCGCTGTCGTCGGCGCGGGCATCGCCGGCCTCGCAACGGCGCACCGGTTGGTCGAGCTGAGCCGCGAGCGCCAGCGGCGCGAGCGGCAGCAGCCGATCGAGCTGATGCTGCTTGAAGCGGGCCGGCGCCTCGGCGGCGCGATCGGCACCGAACGGACCGGCGGCTTCGTCATCGAGTCCGGGCCGGACTCGTTCATCTCGGAGAAGCCGTGGGCGCTCAAGCTGTGCGAGCGCATTGGCTTCACCCAGCGGCTGGTGCGCACGCGTGACGAGCACCGGCGCACGTACGTCGTCCACCGCGGCAAGCTCCACGCCTTGCCCGACGGCTTTCTGCTCCTGGCGCCGACGCAGTTCTGGCCGCTGATCGCTAGCCGCCTGTTCTCCTGGCCCGGCAAGTTGCGCATGGCGCTCGATCTGGTGCTGCCGCGCGGGCCGGAGCGCCCCGACGAGAGCCTGGGCGCATTCGTCACGCGGCGCCTCGGACGCCAGGCGCTCGAACGCGTGGCGCAGCCGCTGGTGGGTGGCATCTACACCGCCGACCCGGACGATCTCAGCCTCGCGGCAACGATGCCGCGTTTTTTGGAGATGGAGCGCAAATCACGCAGCGTGATCTGGGCGATGTGGATGGCGCAGCGCCGCATGGCGGCGGCCGCGGGCGGAGCTGGGCACCCCACGAGTGGCCACGCCAAGAGTGCCCGCGCCACGAGCGGCGCGCGTTGGAGTTTGTTCGTCAGCGTCGACGACGGCATGCAGAGCCTCATCGACGCGCTGGCGCAGCGGTTGCCGGAAGGCGTGGTGCGGCTCGGGAGCGCCGTCACGTCGCTGCGCCGTGACCCGCACGGATGGAAGATCGCTACCAGCGACAGCGGCGCCATCGAGGCCGACGCGGTGGTGCTGGCAACGCCGGCGCATCAGAGCGCGCGCTTCGTTGCCGATCTCGATCCCAACCTGGCGGACGAATTGCGCGGCATTCCCTACGCCTCGTCGGCGACGGTGAGCCTGGCATATCGCGAAGATCAGATCCCGCGCGGACTGGATGGCTTCGGCTTCGTCGTGCCGCTGGTGGAGGCGCGTTCCATCGTGGCGTGTACGTACAGCAGCATGAAGTATCCGGGGCGCGCGCCAGAGGGTCATGCGTTGTTGCGGGCTTTCGTCGGCGGCGCCTTGCAACAGAGCCTGTTCGAGCAGGACGACGCGGCGATGGTGGAAAGCGTGCGCCGCGAGCTGCATCAGTTGCTTGGGATCACCAGCGAACCGTTGCTGACGCGCATCCACCGCCACCCGCAGGCAATGCCCCAGTACCGTGTCGGCCACCTCGACCGTATGGCGCGCATCGACGCGGCGCTGGCCCGGCACCCCGGCCTCGCAGTCGCCGGCAACGCCTACCGCGGCGTCGGCATCCCCGACTGCGTCCACAGCGGCGAACTGGCAGCGGAAGCGGTGTGGAACGTGGTGAGTACGTAGCGTACGCGCTGAGCCCGATCGGACACCGAGCCCGAGCAGATCTCTATTTCTACGCTGCCAGCGCCCTCGGCCGTTGCGCACCGCTTTCATTGGCGGCGACGGTTGCTTCCGCCGCGGGCATTGGCGCAGCAATCACCTCGATGAACACCGCATCATCAGGAAGGCCGGCCAAAGCGTTGGCGAGTTCTTCGAGCGGCAGGGCCTCGGCGGCGGTCGGCGCTCGCGCCGGCACTCCCATCTCTTCCAGCTCTTCCCGATCGATGACGAAGCGGTGCGTCGGATATTCCCAGGCGAGGCGCTCGATGATCTTCGGGCCGTTTTGGGCGTACAGTTCCGGCCGATAGCGCCGCAAAATGCGGTCGGCGTATGCGACGCCGACCTGGTTGTTCCGCATGCTCTCTCCCAAGGCTTGGGGGGTGAGCTGGCCGTAGAGCGGTTGGCAGATCTTGCCCGCGAACTCCGTCGCAGCGCGGTACGCGTCGTCGCCTCGGATGCCGTTCTGCGTCAATGACCGCGCCAGCTCCTCGCACGCGTCGCCTGCGTAGCCCTTGAGCAGGGCGAGCGCTTCGGAGAGCTTGAGGCACGAGCGATCGGGGTCGGAATCGGTGCCCAGGTTGTCCGATTGGGCATCCAGTGGTCCAAGTTCGCCGAGATCGCCGAGGACCAGCTCGTCCGCAGCCAGCGCGATCAACGTCGCAGCGCTCTTTGTTGCGAGTGGCACGAACACCTCGACGCGTTCGAACCGCCGGCGCAGCTCGCGCGCGACTACGTAAGCGCAGCACACGCAGCCGCCGGGGCTACGGAGCACCAGGTCCAGGTGTCGGCCGTGACGTGGGAGCACCTCGCGCACCATCCGGACCGTGGGTGGCAGGAGCTGCGCGGTGAGCACCAGCAGCGGTCGAGTCCGAACCTCAGACAGGCGACGCGCGGCGTCGCGAACCAGTTCCGTCTCACTCATCTTCCCTCCTTGGTTTGCTTTGGCTGTTACCCTGATCTTCGGGAAGGAGTATAATCGCCGGGCATGACAGCGGCTGTCAGCGCCGGCGTGTATCATCCCTGCATTCGGCGAGCCGTTGCCGCATGCCGCCGAAAGGAATCGACGTGAGATCGAAAGGAACAGGCAAAGCGCCCAAAGGCTACCGCAAGCCGAGCTACGGCGCCGCGGGCCGGCACGCGCGCATCGTCTACGAGTTGCTCGACCGGCCGCACGGCTGGAGCTTCGAGGCGATCCAGAACGAGTTGCAGATCTCGGAGCGCACGATATTCCGCTACGTCGCGGCCCTGCGGGAGCAACTCGTCGACAGCGAGGGGCGGCCGCTCGTGGAAGTCTTCCGCCGGGGCGAACGCCGGCTCCTGCGTTTCGCACCGCACCGCCCGGCGCCCGAACCGGGCCCGTTCGATCTCGCGTTCCTCTACCTCGCCCTGACCGTCTTCCAGTTCCTCGACGGCACCGTCATCAAAGAAGGCGTCGACCTCCTGTGGGAGAAGTTCCACGAGAAGCTGCCGTTCAAGCAGCGACTGCAGCTCGCCGATTTCCGGAAAAAGTTCTACGCCACGCAATTCATCGTCAAGGACTACCGCGAGTTCGGCGACACGCTTGACGAGATCTTCCAGTGCGTGGTGCGGCAATGCCGCCTGCGGGTGGAGTACGAGGCAGTCGGCAGCGAGCCGAAGGAGCACGTCTTCGAGCCGTACACGCTGGCCATGCATCGCGGCGGCCTCTACTTGATCGGGCGCAGCTCGCGCTCACGGCGAATCCTCACCCTCGCCGTCGAGCGCATTCGAAAGGCGGAGCGGCTTGCGGAACACTTCGATTACCCGAAGACCTACGCGCCCGAGAAGCACACGGCGGGCGCCTTCGGCATCGTTGTCGACGAAGAGCCGATGCAGGTTGAAATCCTGATCATGGATCCTGCGACGGCGCGTTACATCACGTCCCGCCGCGTGCATCCGACGCAACGATTCGAGCCGCGCAGTGGCGGGCGGACAGTCCTTTCGATGACGGTTCAGGGAACGGCCGAACTGGTGAACTGGCTCCTGAGTTTCGGGCCGCACGTGAAGTTGCTGAAGCCGAAGGGCCTGCAGGCGGAGGTCCGCGAGCTGCACGCGCAAGCGGCGGCGCTGTATGGGCAAGCATGAGATCGGAGTTCCGCAGCTTGGAGGCTGAGTGATGCGCGTGGCGATCCCTCGTCTATCGAAGTCCCGCTTCATGGCCGGTTTGCAGTGTCACAAGCGTCTGTACCTGGAACTGTACACCCTTGAACTCGCCGGGGAGGACGACCCGGCGACACTGGCGCGTTTGCGGGTCGGCACCGCCGTTGGCGAGCTGGCACGCCAACGCTTTCCCGGCGGAGAACTGATTGCGCACGACCATCAGCATCACGCCGAGGCCGAGGCGCAAACCAGGGCGCTGCTCGATGACCCGAATGTGCCGGCAATATACGAGGCAGCGTTTACGTACGACGACGTTGCGGTTCGCGCGGACGTCATGGTGCGCCGGCGCGCGAGCGAGTTCGATCTGATTGAGGTGAAGTCCACAGCGAACTGGAAGGAGCCGCATCTCTTCGACCTGGCCGTGCAGCTCTATGTGCTGGAAGGTGCGGGCGTAGGGGTCGGTCGAGCTTGTCTGATGCATCTCAACCGCGACTACGTGTATCCAGGCGGCGCCTACGATCTGGAGCAGCTCTTCACCCCTGCCGATCTCACCGAGCGGGTCCGCGCATTGCAGCCAGACATCGCCGCCGCCCTCACCGCCATGCGCCTGCCGCTCCGGGCTGACGTTCCGCCGTCGATCACTACCGGGCCGCAGTGCACTGCCCCATACGTGTGTCCATTCTACGATCACTGCCATGGCGATGAACCCGAGCATCCGATTCAGGAACTGCCTGGCCGGCGAGCGCACCTCCTGCAGGAGCTGGCCGACCTGGGCGTCGCCGACATCCGCAACATCCCGCCCGACTTTGCCGGGCTTACGACGCTGCAAACCCGCGTGCGCGATGCCGTCAGGGCTCGCATCCGCTACCACGATCCGGCGATCGCCGCAGCGCTGGCGAAGGCGCAGTTTCCGGTGCACTTCGTCGACTTCGAGACCTTCATGCCGGCGCTGCCGGTCTTCGCCGGCACGCGGCCGTACCAGGTCATTCCGTTCCAGTGGTCCGATCATGTCCTCTCGGCCGAGGGCCGGGTGAGCCACCGTGAGTTTCTCCACAACGGCGCCGGCGATCCCAGGCGGCGCTTCGCCGAGTCTTTGCTCGATGCGGTGGGCCTCGTAGGTTCGGTCGTCGTGTACACCGGCTATGAAGAGTATTGCCTGTGCGAGCTGGAGGCGGCGCTTCCCGAGCTGGCTCCCCGCCTGGCGCAGCTGCGCACGCGGCTCTTCGATCTGCACCCCGTGATCAAGACCCACATTTACGATCCGGCCTTTCACGGCTCCTTTTCGATCAAGGCCGTGTTACCGGCGCTCGTGCCGCGCCTCGGCTACGATGATCTGGAGATCGGTGACGGTCTCCTCGCGTCACTGGCATACGAAGAGTTGCGCCACCCGAACACTTCGGCAGACCGGGCCGCCGAGCTGCGCGCCAGCTTGCTCGCGTACTGCCGACGCGATACAGAGGCGATGCTCGAGTTGTTTCGGGCGCTGCGGTAAGGGTAGCGTGAGGCAGTCGCTACCACAGAGGCGCTGCGAGGTGGAGAGGCTCTATGACAGACATCAGATGCTCCTTTCACTACGCGCCACCGGCTGGCGGCGCCTTGACGTACCGGCTTTACCGAGTAGGCTAGCCGTATGAAAACAACGATCGATATTGCGAGCAATATTCTCAAGCGGTCAAAGGATCTCGCCCGCCATGAGCACGTTACCTTGCGGGCGCTCGTCGAGGAGGGGCTCGACCTGGTCCTGGAGCAGCGGGGGGCGCGGCGAAAAGTGCGTCTGAAACCGGTGACGTTTCGGGGCCGAGGGCTGGCGCGCGAGTACCGGCACGGCGGCTGGACCAAGATCCGTGAGGCTGCGTACGAAGGGCGCGGCGGGTGATCGCCGTCGACACCAACCTTCTAGTGTACGCCCACCGCGAAGACGCCGAGTGGCATGCAGAGGCGTTGTCGGTGCTGGTGCGCTTGGCTGAGGGCGGGCAGCGCTGGGGAATCCCGTGGCCGTGCGTCCACGAGTTCTTGGCCATCACGACGCACCCCGCCATCTACGTCCTGCCGACGCCGCTGCCCGTGGCATTGCAAGCTATGGAAGTCTGGCTCACCTCGCCTTCCTGTCGCGCGCTGGGGGAAGGTCCGGACTACTTTGCGGACCTGAAGCGGCTGGTGCTGCAGGGGAAGGTGCACGGGCCGATGATCCACGATGCCCGCGTCGCGGCGATTTGCCTCCAGAACGGTGTGACCGAGCTCTGGTCCGCCGACCGTGACTTCTCCCGATTCGAAGCGCTCAAGGTCGTCAATCCGCTGGTGCGGCGACCGAAGCGATGATGCCGAGTTTTTCGGTCGAGATGCCGTGACACGCTCTTCACGAGTGACCCATTGAAGCGTGGCTTGCACTTCGTAATCAAGACGCACATCTACGATCCAGAATTTCACGGTTCGTTTTCGATCAAGGCGGGATTACCAGCGCTGGTGCCGCACCTCGGCTGCGATGATCTCAAGATCGGTGATGGTCTCCTCGCATCCCTGGC
>Ga0326728_10019332_pt1 | contig 13234 bp, 5 predicted proteins | sample MB3enrmetagenome_FD_207602 | JGI IMG/M metagenome (GOLD analysis project Ga0326728, IMG submission 207602) | Lab enriched peat soil microbial communities from McLean, Ithaca, NY, United States - MB31MN | ecosystem: Environmental > Terrestrial > Soil > Wetlands > Peat | place: USA: New York...
ATAAAATTGCAGATAGTATCAGCAAAGAATATGAAGGTATTGTCACCATCCTTGCACCTATAATCCGCCAAAAGAAAGGTACTTATCAACAACTTTTAAGGGAACTGAATGATGAAGGCTTTACCAGGGTTCGTGTAAATGGGGAAATTTACAGAACCGATGACAAGATTATTCTCGATCGCTACAAAAAACATGATATTGAAGTAGTAGTTGACCGTTTGGACCCTGTAGAAGATCGCTCTAGGCTTTTTGAGGCCTGTGAAATTGCCCTCGAAAAGGCAGAAGGACTATTAATTACGGTCGATTCGGAAGGAAGAACCCACCTCTATTCATCAAATCTGTCCTGTCCAGTATGTGATATGGCCTTTGAAGAACTTCAGCCCAGGATGTTTTCTTTTAACAATCCTTTCGGGGCATGTGAAGCGTGCAATGGACTCGGGATCAAAATGGAACTCGATCCTGATTTAATTATTCCGGATAAGACTCTCTGTCTTGCAGATGGAGCTGTGGCCCTGTACAGAAATTACCTGGACAGCTTCCGAAGCCAGCATCTGGCAGCCGTGGCAAAGCATTTTGGTTTTGATATTTTCACTCATCTTTGTGCTCTTTCAGAAAAGCAGTACAAAGCCCTGATGTACGGCTCAGACGAACGCATTCATTTCAGTATGAGCATGAAGAACGGGGATGCTCAGTGGTCTCATAAAGGAACCTGGGAAGGACTTCTCCCTCAGGCTGAACGGTTATACAGCCAGACCAAGTCCGAGTACAGGCGAAAGGAACTTGAAAAATTTATGCAAGTTCGGCTCTGTCCGAGATGCGAAGGAAGGCGCCTGAAGGAAAAAGTGCTTGCAGTAAAGCTTGGAAATAAATCTATTGTAGATGTAACAAATCTATCAATAGTAGAATGCATCCGGTTTTTCGAGACCCTGGAGCTCTCGGAAAAGAAAGAAGAGATTGCAAAGCAGGTTTTGAAAGAAATCCATTCCCGGCTTGGATTCCTAAAACATGTAGGGCTCGGTTACCTCACCCTATCCAGGAGTGCAGGAACCCTCTCCGGAGGAGAAGCTCAACGCATCCGGCTAGCTACACAGATTGGATCTAACCTCATGGGTGTGCTCTACGTGCTTGACGAACCATCTATAGGGCTGCACCAGCGGGACAACGAATTGTTGATCCAGACTCTTCGGACACTACGAGATCTTGGGAACACACTGATAGTTGTGGAGCACGATGAAGACACTATCCGAGCTGCTGATCACGTTCTAGATATCGGACCTGGAGCAGGCATTCATGGGGGCTATGTAGTAGCTGAAGGTACGCCTGAAGAAATCGAAAAGAATCCAGAATCTCTAACAGGTCAGTACCTTTCCGGAGAAAGGAAGATAAAGGTTCCGGGTCTCCGCCGATGGAGCGATACTTTCATCCGACTTAAAGGTTGCCGGGCAAACAACCTCAAGAATATTGATGTGAACATTCCAATAGGAATCTTGACTGTGGTTACAGGCGTCTCAGGTTCAGGAAAATCCACTCTCATTTATGATACTCTGTACAAGGCCCTGATGAAAAAGATATATAATTCAAGTGTAACACCTGGGACCTATGACAATTTAAATTTTGATTCTGAGATTGATAAGGTAATTGTTATTGACCAAAGTCCAATTGGTAGGACTCCACGCTCGAATCCCGCAACCTATACAAAGGTTTTTGATGCTATCAGGCAGGCCTTTGCCGAAACGAAGGAAGCCAGGATCCGGGGTTACAAAAGTGGGCGTTTTTCTTTCAACGTAAAGGGAGGACGCTGTGAGGCCTGCCAGGGAGATGGACTGATAAAAATTGAAATGAACTTCCTGCCTGACGTATATATTGAGTGTGAGGAATGCAAAGGTGCACGTTACAATCGGGAAACCCTAGAAGTAAAGTATAGGAGTAAATCGATTGCAGAAGTTCTGGATATGACAGTAGAAGAGGCTTCAGAGCATTTCAAAAATGTCCCTGGGATTAAAGGTAAGCTTGATACCTTAACAAGAGTAGGGCTTGGTTATATCAAACTTGGCCAAAGTTCAACAACCCTTTCTGGAGGGGAAGCCCAGCGAATCAAGCTTACAAGAGAGCTCTCCAAAAAGGGCACTGGTATGACAATCTATCTTCTTGATGAGCCCACTACAGGGCTGCATTTTCATGATGTCCAAAAACTGATTTCGGTCCTCAATGGCCTAGTTGCAAAAAAGAATACCGTAGTTGTAATCGAGCATAACCTAGACGTGATCAAATCAGCAGATTATGTAATCGATCTTGGTCCTGAAGGCGGAAATGCGGGTGGAGAAATTATTGCTACAGGAACGCCTGAGGAAGTTTCCGTTGTTAAGGGAAGCCATACTGCGTGTTTCCTTGCTACCAGGCTTTCAAGAGGAGTCTCAGATTTGAAAATATTGGGATCAGAGGCAATTGAGGCAATTCCTGAAGAGGAGTACCCTTTTGATACCGATTCTGAAGAGTTTGAAGACAACATTAATGAAAAATCAAAAGGCTTTGAAGAAGAATCTCAAGAATTCAAACACAGAGCAGCAAAAGTATTATGAAGGGCCCATAATTTGAAAAAATCTCTGGGATGTTTTTAGAACTTAAATGAATGAGGTTTGAAGATGATCGATCTAAAGTCTCTTCCTCACCTGCCTGGATGCTATCTTTTCAAGAATGAAGATGGTGCTGTAATGTACGTAGGTAAGGCAAAAGATCTTAAAAAAAGGGTGAGCAACTATTTCCAGAAACGAGATCTTGATCCGAAAACAGAGAGTCTTGTGCAAGCTGCCAGAAATCTTGATTTCATTGTTACAAATACTGAAGTAGAAGCCTTCCTCCTAGAAAATACTCTGATTAAGAAACACTTGCCAAGGTATAATATCGCACTCAAGGATTCTAAAAGATACGCCTGCATTCATTTAACCGAAGAGAAATTTCCGAGGATCAGGCTTGCCAGGAAGAAAATAGAAAGTGGAAATTTCTTTGGGCCCTTTGTTTCTGCAAAGGAGAGAGATTACATTTTTGCGGTTGTAAGAAAAACATTCCAGCTCAGGACCTGCAAAAAAATGCAGATGCGTGCCTGTCTTAGATATCACATTGGAGCATGTAGTGGACCTTGCATAGGGAGAATCTCCTTAGAAGAATATGAAGATAAAGTAAAAAGGGCTGCTTATGTCCTGAAAGGCAATATCAGAGAGCTTATTGAGTCTATGGAAAAGGAAATGAAGGATATAGCTGCAAAGCAACAATTTGAGCAGGCTATGATCCTCAGAAATGAAATCTCAGCCCTTGAGAACCTCAATGAAAGACAAAATATGGAGAGACAGAAAAAACATGATGAGGACGTCCTAAACTATATTATCAGAAATGATAACATCTATCTCATGCTCTTCAAGGTCTATAAAGGTACGCTTGAAGATAAGCAAGACTATATCTTTGCCTTTGGGGAAAATTTCCTGGAAGAGTTTCTGGTACAGTACTATTCTGAGAATGATCCGCCTGAAGAACTGATCTTACCTGAGCTTCTCGACGAATCCCTTGTAGATTTTTTATCACAGGTTAAAGGAAAAAGGGTGAAAATTTCGGTCCCTAAACAGGGCGAAAAAAAAGAATTACTCGACCTTGCCCTGAAGAACGTTGAGATAGGGTTTTTCGGAGATCAGAACAAACTAGAAGCTCTGCAGAGTAAGCTTTTTCTGCCTAAGCTTCCGAATGTTATTGAATGTTTTGATATCTCGCATCTCTCAGGTACGGCTACTGTAGGCTCTATGGTGCAGTTCCGAGGAGGCCGGCCTGACAAGCATAATTACCGCCGCTTCAAAATAGAAAGTGTGGAAGGAATTGATGACTTTGCTTCCATTGCCGAGGTTGTTCGGAGGCGCTACTCCCGCTTGCTTGAGGAAAAACATAACATGCCTGAATTAATTATTATAGATGGAGGAAAAGGACAGCTTTCTTCAGCATTCAAGGAACTTAAAAAGCTGAAAATTAGGATTCCAATCATCTCCATTGCCAAACGGGAAGAAGAAATCTATGTACCTGGAATTAAGGCTCCTCTCTACATCAAAAGAGATGAAAAGGCTTCCCTCTTTATTCAAGAGATTAGGGATGAGGCCCACAGATTTGCAATCAACTATAACCGCCTGTTGAGGCAAAAATCATTGATCCAGTAATTGTATATATGTTTCTCCAGTTTATTTTTCAACATATTGGAACTTTTTTCATTTTCTGGGATCGCAAAAATTCATTTTAATTTCCCAAATTCTACGACCGTAAAAAGTCAGAAACATAGTAAATAATAAAATATTTCACATTTTAAGGTCTGGTTTTATGAAATTTTCGCGTCAAAAATATGAGTCATCATTCGAGTTATCATCCGAGCTATCAGCAAAACAAAAATACGAAACAATACATGATGTCCAATATCGTGACAGTCCGCAGTTCAAGCTTGTTTCCTATTTTGAGCCCAGGGGTTCCCAGCCGCAGGCGATAGAAAAACTTGTGACAGGGCTGGCGAAAAAGGAGCATTTCCAGACTCTTATAGGGGTAACAGGATCCGGGAAAACTTACACAGTTGCAAATGTCATAAACCATTTCAGGAAACCAACTCTTGTAATTGCTCATAATAAGACCCTTGCTGCACAGCTTTATAACGAGTTCATAGAATTTTTCCCTGAGAATAGGGTAGAGTATTTTGTCTCATATTATGATTATTATCAGCCGGAGTCATACCTTCCAGCAAAGGATCAATACATTGAAAAAGATGCCCAGATCAACCCAAAAATAGAGCAGATGCGCCTTGCTGCCACAGCTTCTCTGATGTCTCGCCAGGACGTTATAGTTGTAGCATCAGTATCCTGTATTTATGGTCTTGGAAATCCGGAAAACTTCCAAGGAATGGGGTTTGAACTGAAAGTTGGAGATAAGATTCAAAGAAAAGAAATTCTGCAAAAGCTCATTGAAATCCAGTTTGAGCGCAATGACCTTGAGCTCATGCCTGGCCGCTTCAGGGTAAAAGGGGATGTTATTGACATCATTCCAGGATACTTTGATAATATCATCAAGATTGAACTCCTCGGAGATGAGATTGATCGAATTTCCGAAGTAGATAAGCAGACAGGACAGAGAACTGAAAACTTGGATTATTTCTTTGTCTATCCTGCCAAACACTATGTAATTCCAGAGGAGGAACAAAAAATTGCAATTCAGTACATCCTAGAGGAGCTTGAAGAAAGACTACCTGAACTCGGGTTGCTTGAATCTCACCGGCTAAAGCAGCGCACTCTTTATGATATGGAAATGATAGAAGAAACCGGGAACTGTAAGGGAATTGAGAACTACTCAAGGCATTTTGACCACCGCCAGCCCGGAGAGAAACCTTTCTGCCTGCTTGATTATTTCCCAGAAGATTTTCTTCTTGTCATTGACGAGAGCCATCAGACCATCCCGCAGCTTCATGGGATGTATAATGGAGACAAATCTCGGAAAAAGAGCCTGGTAGACTATGGCTTCAGGCTTCCAAGCGCCTATGACAACCGGCCCCTGAGGTTTGATGAATTCGAACAGTATATGAGAAATGTGATCTTCGTTTCAGCAACTCCCGCGGATTACGAACTTGAGCGTTCATCCCAGGTCGTGGAACAGATAATAAGGCCCACGGGTCTTGTTGACCCTGAAGTAGAGATTCGTCCTCTCGAAGGCCAGGTAAGGGATGTTATGCAGGAAATCCAAAAAATAGTAAATAGGGGAGATCGAGCCCTTGTAACCACCCTAACTAAAAAACTTGCTGAGGAACTTACTGAATTCCTTGCTAAAAATGATATTAGAGCTCGTTATCTGCATTCTGATATCAAGACAATAGAGCGAACCGAAATCATTCGAGAACTTCGTCTTGGCAAATTCGATGTTCTTGTAGGCATAAATTTGCTCAGAGAGGGCCTTGACATCCCAGAAGTAGGTTTTATCGGTATCCTGGACGCCGATAAAGAAGGTTTTTTGAGGAACTCAAAAAGTCTCATCCAGATTATAGGCCGTGCAGCCCGGAACGCCAGTTCAAAGGTTGTCCTCTATGCAGACAATATGACCGATTCCATCAAAAAAGCAGTTAACGAAACAGAGCGTCGCCGCTCAATTCAGATAGCTTACAATAAAGAACACGGCATAGTACCGACAACTATCTGCAAACCCATCAGAGAAAAAGTAGTGGATATAACTGATATTAAACATATCCCAAAAACTGATATTCCTAATGTAATCATCGAGCTCGATGTTGAAATGAGGGAGGCTGCTGAAAGGTTAGACTTTGAGCGTGCAATTCAGGTAAGAGAATTAATAAAAAAATTTAAAAAAGAAATAGAAGGGAATTGAGAAGTTAGGATCATTTTTTTCCTTTTTATTCCAATTTAACAACTTGGTTTTTATGTCGAAAGAATATTTTCATCTTCGAAGACATAAATGAGTAATATTATGATTATCAAATTATAGGTTGTTTCCTTGAATTATTAATCACCGGAAAAAGTATATTTCTTAATTTTATACAAATAGATATAGAGTACTTTGATTACGATTTTCAACAACTATGTACGTGATCTAATTTTTGATATTGAATTTGGCATATTGTATGCTAACAGAACAAAATATTAAAATAGTTTCAATAGAGTATTACATTCTCCACTTTGTCGATTTAAATTTTTCTATTTTTTGATATAAATTTTACTCAATATTCAAAAAATTACTCAAAAAAATGTGAAATTCTTCGAATAATAGGCTCAAAATCAAATAATTTAATTTGCTGATATGCTCCTTTTTCTTCATTGTTTCCCTGATTTTCAATATAGTTTTTAATTACATCGGAAGTTGTACAGCTTCTGCAGTCCTAATTTAGTCTCCATCAATCCACAGTTCACAATCCTTTAACTGCTTTTTAATCTTAGATAATCTTTAAAAATTTTTCCTTTTGTAGGAGAATATTTTGGTTCAGATCCGATGAAAAACGTACTTTGTAATCATTAATACCGATTGCATCAAACTCAAAACAGTACCTTTTACCAACTTAAATTGACTCATCATTATTATGAGCAAGAATTTTATCTGAAGTTTGATTTTCAAACCTGTCTTAAAAGTAATCAGTAAGTTGCCATAGAAGAATCAAATGTGACTGTGATCATGGATGTTAAATTGGCTTTTTAGGCAATTCCATTGCAATAAATTGGTAATTTAATTAGCAGAAATAGTAAACTAACAACATTCTACATATGTATACCTCTTCAAAATATCGGATTTAAGACATAGTGGGTAAGTTTTTCGAGCTGATTTTCTTTAATCGTTGGCAAAGAATTATGTTTTCCAATTTTGGATGGATTTACAATTATACACTTGTGACAACTTAAAAACAACGTCAATATATATGGGTTTGTAGCTAAATAATTGTAATAACTTAAAGAAAAAGTGGCTGAGAAGCCGAATTATTTTCCAAATAGGTCGATGTATTCCTTAGTATCCATACCTTTTTGAATAAAAATCAGGAAGTGAAACTTAAACTAGATTGATAAGATCTTCAAGTGCGGTTTTTGGATCTTTTGCTTTAACGATTCCAGATGCTAGGAGCACACCTTCAGATCCGAGATCAAGGGCTGCCCTGAGATCATCACCTTTTGAGATTCCGGCTCCACAAAGTACTTTTACTTCACGATTGATTTTTGCAACTGCCTCAACCGAGCCACTAACGATTTCAGGATCAACCTTTGATACTGAGATTCCGCCACCTATTAGCTCAGGGGGCTCGATTGCAACATAATCGGGACCAAGGGATGCGGCTGCTACTGTGGTAGGGATATTATTAGTACAGATAACTGTTCTTAGTCCAAAGTCTCTTGCTGCCCTCAGGGAAGCTTCAATATCTGCAAGAGTTAGACGCCTTTCAGAATGATTTATCAGAGTTCCGAATGCTCCGGCTTCTTTTATGCATTTCCCAAAGATATGTCCAGTAAAGCTTCCTTCTCCTATTCCGTCCATGTGTTGAGAAAAGACCTGAAGTTCAACTTCCGAGGCTACTCTGTAAACGTCTGGAAGCTGCGGAGCCACTGCAATCTTGATACCCGATTCTTCAGATACTACTTTACAGGCCTTTGCAATTTTCACTGCATTCTGACCTGTACCCTGCATATAAGTCTTGAAATTCAGTAAAATGAATGGTAAACCCAAAAAATCTCCTCCCGAAAAACGAAAAGAAAATGAAAAAGAAAGTGAGAATTTTAATGCCTTCTCTTATAGTTTTCTACCAAATAACTGTGTTATATTTTACTTTTTTAGAACTTTTTTACGGGATCTTTTTTCGGAATTTTAAAATCTGCTCAAAAGTCCGTCATAATTCTGAACTGGTCAATCTCAGGTTTATTAAGGCTGTTGATAAACTGCTCTGCAACTTCCCTAACATCTTTTGCATTGGTGATCGCACGTCCGACAACAAGAATATCGGCCCCCTGGTTTAGAGCCACAGGTACCTTGTCGAGACGAACTCCGCCTGCAACGGCAATTAAAGCTTTTGGAGCAACCTTCTTGATCTCGGCAATATCTCCCCAGGCATGTTCAGTACTTTCTATGTCAATTCCACGATGGAGTTCAATGACATCGGGCATAACCTTAAGATTATTTAAGACAGAAATTGGATCATGCTGATTGAGAGTGTCCATGACTGCATAAATACCTGTTTTATGGGCTTCCTCGATGAGCTTATCAATAGTGTTGATTGGAGCAAGAGCAGATACTACAATGGCATCACCTGCGGCATCTGAGACCATCCTTGCTTCAAGGTTTCCAGTATCAAGGGTCTTCAAGTCAGCAACAATGAAGGCATCGGGTCTTACCTGCCTAATCTTTGAGATGACATCCACACCATAGCGTTTGATAAGAGGCGTACCCGCTTCGATGATCACATGGTCGCTGTTAGGAATCTGGGAGATGGCAGAAAGTGCAGTTTCCAAGTTAGGGTTGTCAAAAGCAATCTGTAAATAGGGCGGGTCCCAGAGCCTAGTGACTTTGAATCCCATAATGGCATGAGTGGACTTATTGCTCTCCTCGAGAACTCTGTCAATATCCGGGAAGCTTTCCATAGCACGTTTAATTGCGAGTTTTGTGGCTCCGTAGTTGTATCTGTAAATTTTGTTATAGTCCTGAGCTTCTGGGTGAATGAAGACGCTCGCTACAATAACAATGTTTTCAACTTGTTCCTTCAAGATTACGCCTTCTTCGACAGAATCTGCTACTGCTTTTGCAACTGCTGACTGGGCAGGTCCGAAAATCTTTGCTGCCTGCTCCATATTCTTTACCGTAACCTTTGGGATTATAAGGGTGGAAGGTTTGGGTGGTAGGTTTGGCCTGATGACGGATAGAAGTGGTGTGTGTCCGGCCGAAAGTTGAGTCAGACCGTTTGCAAAAGCCTGCCCCACAGGACCAACTTTATCTCCTATCATTAAATCAACATGGGCAAGTTCTGAGCCCTGCCCCATTAATGCTTCTCCTATCTGAAACATATTTTACCTCTCAAATATGTAATATGTGTAGAATATGTGATAATTATGGTATATACAAAGTATTGATAAATTATGTATCTAAATGAATTTGCATTGAATTAAAAGATGGGATAACCTTTTTGCCTGCTAAATGCCAGCCTGATATAAATAATCTCGTGTCTCCTCAGTAGTTCTGGTTTGTTGTAGTTACGAATGCTATTTTTATTAGTTTACAATTTGCCTCAATAGTCCACAAGAAAAAACTTTTTAGAAAATTCAGTTATAATATGCCCAAAAGTGACTCTTCTAATCTAATAAGAAGCCTAATTCTGAACTATAATCAACACTTGCAAAATTAGTATCCAAATCAATAAGTATCTGGTTGTTATGCATTAGTTTTTGTATTAGCCAACACTTATTGGACAACATATTTCATAGCTTCAAAATACCTTTTGTTCTCTATTTTTTCAATATATTCAAGTTTGAACTGAGTTGGAACAACTTCAACTGATTGATATAGATTATAAAACTCTTCCTGGTTTTTTTTCATTTATGAAAGGAATAATTTTGCTATGAAATTTGGGGAAAGGTTTTTTCACCATTTCGAAAGATGTTAGATCAGAACCTTGATATACCTTCGTATAAACTTGGTCTACGAGTTCTTGAATTTTACTTTCTCCTAGAATATTCTCTTTACTTAAGAGCTCCAGACTTTTAGAAACCAATTACTGGTTTTTGTAAATATATTTGTTTTTTTCAGATCCGTGTTCAAAAATATATACTGGCTTGATTATTTTTTTCTTCCCATCTCTTCCGGTTTAATCCTTCCAAACCTCTAGATAAGAGCTCATCTATCAAAGCTGTTTCACCCTAATCTTTTGATCAATGAATTCTTTATACTTGTCAAAACCATGTTTTCTATTGATCTTCTATGCTTGAAGAATATGAGAAGAAGAGACATTTTGAAAAAACTCCTGAGCCTTTTACTCTTGGTTCATACGAAAGCGTCGGCAAGCCTACTTTTGTAGTACAGCGCCATGATGCGCGAAATCTGCATTACGATTTCCGTCTGGAGATGGATGGAGTTCTGAAAAGCTGGGCTGTGCCAAAACAACCGCCAAAAGAGATCGGTATCAAAAGGCTTGCTATCCAGACTGAAGATCATCCTCTTTCATATGCTGATTTTGAGGGGGAAATTCCGGAAGGAGAGTACGGAGCTGGCAAGGTTGAGATATGGGACAAAGGAACTTTTGAGCTTCAAAAACGTGAGGAAAAAGAGATCGTTGTGACACTCCATGGAGAGGAGCTGAAAGGGAATTATATTTTGATCAGGACAAAATATGGAAAAGGGGAGAAAGGATGGCTTTTCTTTAAAAGGGCAGACTAAAAATAATCATGAGAACAGGTTCGAATAGTGACGGCAGATTTTCTATTTCTTAAATTTTCAGTTTAAAATATCTCCGAAATGATCTTTCACCAATGTTATTAATTAGAAAAACTCGAAGATCATTCCATCTGATGGAGATTATTTGTCAATCCGATTAGGAGTGTTAATAACATATCAAACTCTTGTTATAAAATAAGTAAGTTATATAGTTATAATCGCAAAATTTGTGAGTTTCTTACAATCGATTCATTTTTGATCAAAATATCAGAATCTAGTGAAAATACCGCATAAGTTGGGTAAACACCAACACTTTGAAAGGTAAATAACTTTTAATAAATTTAAAATAATAAAATTATATATATTACCAACTCACAAAAAATTTCCCAAAAATGGCTATAATATTTTTTTGTATTTACTAGGCATGTAATTGGTGAAAACTTGTTTATTCCTATAATTTGTGGAATGATCCAGTTCGCAAAAACATAGGTAGAAAACAAAAAAGACTCAAAGATATTCCACTGCTATAGTATTATTTACTGTAATCCTGTAAAAGCATAATTTTCTAAGAGATAGCAAATTTTTGTGTTTTTAATGAATACTATGAGCTGGTCTTAAAACGAAGTTTAATTCTATAATTGTGATAAAATGTTCCATTTCAAATTTAATTCACATGTGAATTTTGGAAGAGTTTCCTATTAAGATTCAACGTCAAATTTGCCCATGATCTCTCCTATGTGCTCCCAACTCCAGATAAAGAGAATATTTATGAACTTAAGATTTCAAAAAATTGCTGATATAAGCTTTATAGACAATAGGTTATAAAAATTGGAGATATATACCAATCTTATAAAGTTAGGTGGAAGATATCAAGTCTTTTCTTCCATGCTTTTAAGTGTACAATTGTCATCAACTTAAGGTATCACCATTAAGATTATTAGAGCCACCTAAGCTTGGGACGCCGCCGTTGAGACACCCATGTCTTGACATTATTGTTTCTGATAAGTCATCGTTATCGAGGTGTCCATTTTTGGTGCCGCCGTTATCGTTACCGTGTTAGTGGGCACTTACTGTTGCGACAATTAATTAAGCTACAACGAAACTGCTATCAAGAAAGCGATTATCTTCTTAAATTTCATTTAACATAATCACCACGAGTTTTGATATAAATTAAGCCAGATTATAATTTGTCAACATAGATTATATAATTTTATTTAATATATAATTTGAATGTTTTTAGGATAATAATCCCAGGTAAATCTATTGCATAGCTATCTTTTTACCAATTGATCATCTGAGTCCATAATCCTAAACCAGCATTGCATATGAAATAATGCAAAATTGATTTTCATTAACAATGATTATACTTTACTACATTATAAAATTACAAAATTATGGATACTAGATATAATTATTATGTTGAATATGTTTTATTTAGCATTTATTTTCATCCGTTTCAATATGTTATCATCATAAAAATCCGATTATCATCCAATCGATGGGAAATATTCATTAATCTTTTTCATAGTACCATAACATCCTTAACTCTTGCTATCAAATTTTTTGCGATTCACTTATGTATGTTTTACTTTTTTAGGCAGGTAACCATTATTTTGTAAATAATAATTTATCGGAAAAACTTCTTATTCTCGAATATTTTCTTTTCCAACAGAAGAAACTAATGAAAAGCCTTCAGATATCTAAACGTCGAATAGTTCATATTTGATTAGATTTGGTTCTATGATTGTCCAAAGCAAAGATCCGGAGATTTCTCAGTATCGATAATCCATTTTGCACACATGATCTTCAATATATAGAAATGTACGAAACTAATGAATTTTACCCTACAGATAGGGAAAACTACAAGTTCAGCTTGAATGACTTTCCCACATGATGCATGGACAGCTTTGAGTAGAATTTCAGGATCAATTACTTCAATTGTATTCGATACTATCGCACACATGCACACAGTTTTTGTTTAAAATACTGTGGATCATTGTTTTTAGATGGCTATGTCTACCTTACATTGTAGCTTTTTTCAATTTGTGTCGGAACTTCGGTTAATTTTTTTTTTCTAAATAGCTGTTTTGAAAGTTAAAATGTTTTTCCATTATTGGTATTATTATAATTTTTATAAGTTTATCAACGAACAGTAATGTAAAAAATATTCTAATTAATAAATAAATATATTTTCCCAGTAGAAAAGTTTACTTTGTAGAGTGAAGTATTATTCATTCGTGTTTTTGTAGTTATTTTTAAGCATTAATATATGAACAAATATCGAGAGACTGAAAATGAACGAAGCTAAATGTGATAAAGC
>Ga0326728_10019334_pt1 | contig 13232 bp, 15 predicted proteins | sample MB3enrmetagenome_FD_207602 | JGI IMG/M metagenome (GOLD analysis project Ga0326728, IMG submission 207602) | Lab enriched peat soil microbial communities from McLean, Ithaca, NY, United States - MB31MN | ecosystem: Environmental > Terrestrial > Soil > Wetlands > Peat | place: USA: New York...
AGACCGCCACCGGCAGCTTGGTGCAGCTCAAAATGTAGTGTAGACCTTGGAGATCGCTTTGCTGAAAATAAACTACTTACCTGCCCCATATCCCCTCAACTGCGAAAGTTGGGTTAACATCTTTCTATGTCAACGCCCCATTCTGGACCTTGGCCAGGATGTTGGTGAGCCGCCACAGTTGGCGGAGGTTGGAATCTTCGTATCGTTGCATCAGCAAGGAATTTTCGTCCCGCGGCGCCATGAGCGCGGCGATATTCTCAGGTGAGCGGACTGTTTCGCATTCCTCCATGAGCGAATCCAAGGTCCTTCGGTAGGGTAACATGACCTCATCCAAGGCGGCATCAAGCCTCTGGCTCGCCGCTTCCCTTTCCTGTCCCGCAGCGGTCGAAGGGTTCGTCCCGCTATCGCCGTTATCGTTGGTCGGCCCCGGGGCCTTCGCTGCCGCCTCCCCGTAGGACCGGAGAAGCGGGAAGAGTTTACGGACGTCGTCGGGTGGGGTGGCGCCGAAAGCATTCATCATGCCCTGGATTTCCCCAGGCAAGGGGGTGGAATCGGGGCGGCTGAGCATCTTGCCGATGTCACACAGGCGCTCGTAAGTGTCATGAATGTGCGTGAACCGGGGGGCTACCGCCAGTTGTTCCATTTCCAACCCGCTGCGCACGCGCTTGGCGGCCAGGCCGTTCTGCATGCGCGCGCCGCGCTTCATCCGCCACAAGGTGTCGCCGATCAGCTCCTTCAACTCGATTTCCAGGCCCTCGACGAGATTGGTTTGCACGGAATTCATGAGCCGGGCGTACTGCGCCGGATCTTCTCCCAGAGCGGTCAGCGCCCCGTTCGTCTGCGCATAGAATCCGTGACGCAAATTGGCCTTGGCGGAATGAGCCTTGCCTCCCGGCGTCACCGGACCCCGCGATTTGCCGCCGTTCCGGCGGCTCCGGGCCAGAGTCTTCCCGGTCGTTCTCCGTTTTGCTGTTAAGGACATAAAAACCTCCAAAGGGCAGGAGTCGGGATACGGGACACGGGGTTCGGGTATCGGCCCGCGGGATTGGGTTTGCCGGTTTTCCCCCGCACCTACCGTCTACCGTTTACCGTCTACTACCTACTGTTCTATGGATTGCGCTGTGACCTTTGATTAGGTCCGCGGTCTTGCGAGTCAGCCAGCGGAGGGCCAGCCTTAGGAGCTAGTATGCTATTGCTATCGGATTTGTCAAGTAAATAATGATGAGACGCCTCATGATTTATTACACGACTAAAAGTCCGAATTCCCCCCGCCGGGAAATGATCACCTGCCGGGCGGCTGGGGCGTCGGCGGATTTTCTCACGCCTGACAAAGTTGTGAGTTTATCCCGCGCGGAATTCTTTTATGACATTCGCCCGCACAAGGAATAAAATTGCGAGTTCATCTCGAGGGGCCGGCTGGCGTTTCGTTTTGTCTTGCCGTATGCATCCGCGCCGCTCAACGCAAAGGATTGCCATGATTGTTCCCTATGCCGATTTGAAAGGTCAATACGCCGCGCTACGCGAGGATGTGCTGGCGGCGCTGGACCGTGTGGGCAGCAAGGCGGCTTTCATCCTGGGTGAAGAGGTTCTGGAGTTCGAGCGGGAATTTGCCGCTTACTGCGGTGTGGATCACTGTGTGGCGGTGAATTCCGGCACCAGCGCCTTGCACCTGGCGCTTCTGGCGGTGGGCGTGCAGGCCGGTGATGAGGTCATTACCACGCCGAACACTTTCATCGCCACGGCGGAAGCGATTTCCTACACCGGGGCCAGGCCCGTGTTCGTGGATATCGACCCGCGCACGGCCAACCTCGACCCCAACCAAATCGCGGCGGCCGTGACTCCCCGCACGCGGGTCATCCTCCCGGTGCATCTTTACGGCCTGGCCGCGGAAATGGACGCCATTCGGGAGATCGCGGAGGACCACGAACTGGCCGTCATCGAGGATGCCTGCCAGGCGCATGGCGCGCGCTACCACGGCCAGCGGGTGGGAAGCATCGGCAACGCGGCGGCGTTCAGCTTTTATCCTTCGAAAAATCTGGGCGCCTATGGCGAGGGGGGCGCGCTCACCACCCAAGACGAAGCGCTGGCGGCACGGGCACGCGCCCTGCGCTCCCACGGCGAGTCGCGCCGCTACTTCCACGATGTCGTGGGTTACAACTATCGCATGGATGGGTTCCAGGGCGCGGTCCTGCGCCTCAAATTGCCACGCCTGGAGCAATGGAACGCGAAGCGCAAAGAGTTGGCGGAGATTTACCGCCGCACCCTGGCCGGCGCGCGCGTGGACCTTCAGGACGGGGGCGCGGCGACGGAGCGCGTCGATCACCTCTTTGTGGTTTACGTTGCCGACCGCGATGCCATTATCGCCAAGCTGGATGAGCGCGGCATAAAGACCGGCGTCTATTACCCGCTCCCCATCCATCTTCAGAAGCCTTACCAGAGTCTGGGCTATCACCGAGGTGATTTGCCCCAGGCGGAGAGGGCCTGCGAGCGCGTCATCAGCATGCCGCTTTATCCCGAAATGACCTCCGAGCAGGCGGCCTACGCGGCCCAGACGCTGCGGGAAATTGTGGGAGAGAATTAGTGCGGGACAAGGGATAAGGGACACGGGATACGGGGCTTACATACCGGCAATTCGGTAAGGGCAGGGAGGCAGAACTTAGGAATCAGACGAAACCCGTATCTCGAGCTCCATACGCCGTGCCCCTTGTCCCTTGTCCCTAATCCCGTTTCCCGTGATACATTGCTTCGAGGAATCGACCGCCATGAGTCAACGGCGCAGTTTCGCATGGATGGACCTTCTGTGGCTGGCGTTTCTGGCCGGGTTGGCGGTGCAGGAGCCGCGCGATGAAATCCACAAGTATCCTATCCTCCTTGCCATCGGTGTACTCCAAATTTTCGAATACCGCCTCCTCGAATGGGTCCCCGAACGAGGTCGTAGCTACAGCGTGATCCTGAAAATAGGGCTCGGGTCGCTGCTTTTGGATCACACGCACCCGGGGACAATGGCAATAGAGAGCACATACTATTTGATTTACTTCGTACCGGTGGTTACGGCGGCGATGTATTTCAACCTGTCGGCGACATTGGCGTGGACCGCGCTGACCTCGACTGCTTACTGCTCCTTCGTAATTTGGGCGCTCACCGAATACATTGATCCCTGGACTGGCCTCCCTGTGTATGAGGTCACGGCGGACAGCATAACGGAACTGGCTATCCGGAATTTGTTTTTCTTCCTGGCGGCCGTGGTGGTGAACCGTTTCGTGACGGAAAATCGCGAGCAGACGAGCCGCTATCGGGTACTTGCGGAGACCCTGGCGGAAACCAACCGGCGGCTGGAGGAAGCGCAGGAGGAAGCTCGCCGTTCGGAACGCCTGGCAGCGCTCGGGCAGCTTTCCGGAGGATTGGCGCATGAATTAAGGAATCCGCTGGCGGTCATCAAGGGTTCGGCGGAAACCCTGATGCGCAAACTCGCAAGCTCCGATCCCATCACCACCGAGCTGGCCGGATATATTTCCAGCGAAGTTAACCGCATGAATGCGCTGGTGACCCGCTTTCTGGATTTTGCCCGGCCGCACAAACTCGAGCAGCAGTTGGAGCAGATTCCCCCTTTGCTCGAGCGGGCGCTGAAGGCGGCGCACGACCGCTGGCCTGATGCCAAAGTGGAAGTGGAACGGCAATTCGCCCCGAATCTGCCGGAGGTTTCCATTGATGGCGAGCTGATTGAGCGGGTGTTCACCAACCTGGCGCTCAACGCCTATGAGGCTATGGGGCCCGGCGGAGGCAAGCTGCGCGTGGAAGCCGTTCCGAGCTCCGACGGCAAGGGGGGCGTGGAGATCAATTTCCAGGACACCGGCCCGGGCATTCCCGCCGAGCTGCGCGAGCAGATTTTCAATCCCTTCTTTACCACCAAGGAAACCGGCGTGGGGCTGGGGCTCTCCATCGTCTCGAAGATCGTTGACGACCACCGCGGGTGGATCCGGGTGACCAGCGAGCCTGGGAAAGGCGCATGCTTCCAGGTGTTCCTGCCGGCTGGCGGATCCACAGATTACACAGATTGCGCAGATGGGAAAAAACCGGAGGCGGTGTAAATCCCGGCCGTTGAGCTCATCTATGAAATCTGTGCAATCTGCGGATGATATTTTATCTCGGGTGGAACGGCTCGCCACCGTGGGGCGAGAATTGGGTCAGGGCGGTATCCAGCGGGCTGGCCGCGGTCGGTGCCGGCACCACGCCTTTGAAGAGAATGTCCTCCGGGGCAATTTTTCGCCCGTAAAGCTTTTTGTTCGATTCCCCATCCTGCTTGAACATCTGGCCGTCCAGTGAAACCCCGGCAAAAGCGCCGCGCGAGCGGGAATAGGTGAGGATCTCCGCGTGGAGTTGCAAGTCCGTGGCGCCTTCCGCGCTGCGGCCCACCGGCCCAGCGGCGGCGGAAGCGTCGGCGCCGATCTTGGTGTTGTCATGCAGGAGTTTTTCCGCGCCCCTGCCGTTCATCACCAGCAGAACAAAATCCGTGGCTTGGCCGCCAATCTGGAAACCGAAGTTGGCGCCGCCCACCGTGAACATCGAGGGCGCGCCCCAGGGGCCATTGCCACCGCGGCGGCAAATCAGCGCCCCGCGGCCGTAAGTGGCGCCGAGGCCGAAAGCGACCTTCTTCTCAGAGGGAATAATACCCACACAAACCGACTTGTCCATCAGGTCGTGCGGAATACCCTTTTCAGGCGTTCGCATAATGTCGGTCATGACTTCCGCTGACTTTTCCAGCCGCTCCGCTTGCTTGTCGTCCGCCCTGCCCACGCGCGCCGTTCCCCATAACACGAGTGAGAGACCTATCGCCAATGTGTATCGCATCTACAAGTCCTCCACAGAAATTTGGGGTTGCGATAACTCGCCATCATCGGTTTTTTGTCTTCAGCCCCAGAACAATGTCGAAGCTATTATTTTGCCACAATCTTGAAGTATGGGAAACCGTTTGCCGTCGAACCGGCAGGTCTAAGCGCGGAGGTTCGCGCCGCACTTCCGGCATTGGGACCGCCGGCGGGCGTTGAGCGTGTGGCACTGGGAACACGTCAAGTACATGGCGCGCGCAAAAAGCTGAGTGACGACCGCGCTGAAACCCAAAATCCCCGCCACCAGGGCGATGTTCAGCAGCGTCTGGCGCATGGTTCTTTACTTCCCCAGGGAAGCCCGCGCCGCGCGGACGGCTTCCACGTACAGGCGGGCATTGGAGGAAATCACGTCCAGCTTGCCTTCGCGCAGGGCCTTGAGGTCCACCAATTCGCCGCCCACCGCGACGGCGGCCGCTCCCGCTTTGATAAAGTCCGGAGTCGTCTCCAGGTTGACGCCGCCCGTCGGTACGAACTCTATTTGCGGGAAGGGCCCCTTGAGCGCCTTGATGTATTTGGCTCCTCCCACCGGCCCACAGGGGAAGATCTTCACCAGGTCCGCGCCCGCTTGCCACGCCGTAACGATTTCCGTCGGCGTCAGCGCCCCGGGCATGCACGGCTTGCTGTATCGCCGCGCCAACTCAATGACCTGGAGATTGAGCGAGGGAGTGACAATGAATTGCGCTCCCGCCAGCAATGCCGCGCGGGCGGTTTCAGGATCAAGAATCGTGCCCGCTCCCAGCAGGACCTTGTCACCGAACTTGTCCGCCACCTTTTCCATCACCTGAATGGCGTGGGGAACGGTCATGGTAATTTCCAGGATGCCGATGTTCCCCGCCACAATTGCCTCCGCGGCGTGCAGAGCGTCTTCCGCCGAAGGTGCACGCACAATCGGCACCAGGCCGACTTCACGAATCCGTCCGAGCGATTTTTCTTTTGACCAGGACATTTATCTCTCCCTTAATTAGGTTTCCGTTGCTGATGTCGGGTTCCGTGCCCAGCTGCGGGATAAGGTTAAAGGTTAAAGGATAAATCCCTTCATACTTCACCTTTCAACCTTCATACTTTACCCTTTCCTCACCGCGCTACCCGCAGGCTGGAACCCTTGAGCAGACTTTCCACTTCCGCCAGGGTCGCCCAGTTAAAGTCGCTGGGCATCGAATGTTTCAGCGCGCTGAAGGCATTGCCGTATCGGACGGCAGCCTGGTAAGAATCCTTCGTCAGTCGGCCATAGATGAAGCCGGCGCTGAAAGAATCGCCGCCTCCCAGGCGGTCCACAATTTCCAGTTCGTACTTCACATCGTCGTAGAATTTGCCGTCGGCATAGGCGATGGCGGTCCAGGTGTTGCGCCACACCAGGGGGTTCTCCCGCAAAGTGATCGCCACGGCCTGAAAATGGAATTTCTCCTGCAAGCGCTGCGCAACTTGCTTGTAGGGCTCGGCAGAAACCTGGGCAAAGGTTTTCTGGCCGGACTTGTCTTCCCCATGGATTTTGAACACCACGTTGGTATCTTCTTCCGTGGTGATCAGGACATCGACGTATTCCATAAGGGGTTCCTGTACGGCCTTGGCCTTATCCGGCGTCCACAGTTTGCCGCGATAATTCAGGTCGTAACTGACCGTCAGACCCGCCTGCTTTGCCGCCTGCAAAGCCTCGCGCGTAACCGCCGCCGCGGAATCACTGAGCGCCGGCGTGATGCCGCTGGTGTGGAACCAACGCGCGCCCGCGAAGACGCGGTTCCAATCCACCTCGCCGGGGTGAATGGCGCTGATGGCGGAATTCCGGCGGTCGTACAGCACGGCGCTGGCGCGGGGAGCGGCGCCGAATTCCAGGAAGTAGAGACCCATCCGGTTCTCGGCGTCGGAGGTCCAGACCACGTGCGAGGTGTCGACGCCGGCCTGGCGCGCGCGATTCTCCGCAAGGCGGCCCAGCGAATTCTGTGGGAGGCGGGAAATCCAGGCGCTGGTTAAACCCAGGCGGGCGACGCCCACCGCAACGTTTAACTCCCCACCTCCTACCTGAACGTCCAGCGTCGCGGTTTGCTCCAGGCGCTGGAAGTGCGGCGGCGACAAACGGACCATCGCTTCACCAAACGTTACGACTTCCGGCATGACCTCCTCCACCTTCGGGTCGGGCTCGATAAACAACCGACTACTATAGGATGTTTAGCGGAAATTGTAGACCATTTTTGCTTCCCTCTGATTGGGTCTTCACCCGGCAACGGCGGGCGTCTCGCCCGGTGGTAAGAAACGGCCCCACGCCACTCCCGTTCTTGACTTTGCACTTAAGTGCAGCATACATTGACAGATTGCCTTTCTGAAGAACGTTCACATTGAGATGGGGAGTTTGACGCCCATGCCGGACGAGCCAGGGAGAACCATCCTGGACAATATCGTCTCCACACGCCGGCGCACGCTGGAGGAAACACGTTTGGCTCTTCCGCTGGAGCACGTGCAGCAGATGGCGGAGGCGCGGCAGGAGCGCCGCGATTTTGCTGCGGCCCTCGCTGCGGACACGGACCCTGGCGCCCCGCCGGGGTTGCGCGTGATCGCCGAGCTTAAACGTGCGTCGCCTTCGCGGGGGCTGCTGCGGCAGCAATATCGCCGTCAGGAAATTGCTTGGGGATATGCCCGCGGAGGAGCTGCGGCGCTCTCGGTGCTCACGGAAGAGCAATATTTTCTGGGTTCCACACAGGACCTCACGGAAGTGCGCCAAGCCGTGGAGATTCCCGTGCTGCGCAAGGATTTTATCCTGGAAAGTTATCAGGTTTATGAATCGGTGGCGGCAGGCGCTGACGCCCTCCTCCTGATCGTGGCCATCTTGCCGGAGCACGACCTGCGCAGCCTGCTCGATTTGTGCAAACAACTGCGCATCACCGCGCTGGTGGAGGTCCACACGGAGGCGGAGTTGGAGCGCGCCGTGGCGGCGGGCGCCCGGATCATCGGCGTGAACAATCGGAATCTGAAGACCCTGGAAGTGAGCCTGGAGACCTCGTTCGAATTGCGAGAGAAGATGCCGCGCGGCTGCCTCGCCATCAGCGAGAGCGGCATCAAAACACCCGCGGACCTGCGGCGCATTAAGGAAGCGGGTTTCAATGCCGTGCTCATCGGGGAACGCCTGATGACACAACCGGACCCGGGCGAGGCATTGCAAAGGCTGCTGGCGGATTTTTCCGGGCAGCCCGGTCCTCTCGAAACTGGAAACTCGAAAATCGAAACCCGCTGAGAATCGGGCCATCGATTTCAGGCTGAGACCTTCGCTGCCTTCGAGTTTTAAGGTTCGATTTTCGATGAGATGCTGACACGCGTAAAGATTTGCGGCATCACGCGGTGGGAAGACGCGCAACTTGCCGTTGAACTGGGAGCCGCGGCGTTGGGCTTTAATTTCTATCCGCCTTCGCCGCGGTACATCGATCCAGCGGCCGCGCGGGCAATCATCTTGAAACTGCCGCCGCTGATTACGCCGGTGGGCATATTCGCGAATGAATCGGATGGCGAGCACGTGGCGCGCATCGTGAGGGAGTCGCGAGTCAGGGCGGTGCAGTTGCATGGCCCCCAGTTTCCGCCGCTGGATGGGGCCCTGGCGGATTTCCCGCGCATTCGTGCCGTGGCCGTAAAGGAAGGATTCCGGCCGGAGATGCTGCGCGCGCTCGGTGGTGACGCGTTCCTGCTGGATGCCTTTGACGCCGAACTCGTGGGCGGAACGGGAAAATCTTTCCATTGGGCGTTGGCCCGCGAGGCAAACCGCTTCGGAACCATTATCCTGGCAGGTGGGTTGACGCCCGAAAACGTGGGACAGGCGATCCGGGAAGTTCAGCCCTTCGCGGTGGACGTGGCAAGCGGCGTGGAAGCCGCGCCCGGCCTGAAAGACGCCGGCAAACTGCGGGCTTTCTTCCGGGAGGTCGAGCGAGCCGATCGAGGAATCAATGATGGAATGTGACACTCCTACAGGTCCGGACGCGCGCGGGTGGTTCGGCAAATTCGGCGGTCGTTTTGCGCCGGAAACGCTGATGGCCCCCGTCGAGGAGTTGGAAGCGGCTTATCGCCAGGCACGCAGCGATCCGGCGTTTCAGACGGAGTTGGCGCGGTTGCTGAAGGACTTTGCCGGGCGGCCGACTCCCCTCCTCCATGCCCAACGGCTCACCGCGCGACTGGGTGGTGCGCAGATTTACCTGAAGCGCGAAGACCTGCTGCACACCGGCGCGCACAAAATCAACAACTGCCTGGGACAGGGATTGCTCGCGCAGCGCATGGGCAAAACTCGCCTGGTGGCGGAGACCGGGGCGGGGCAGCACGGTGTGGCCACCGCCACTGTGGCGGCCTTGCTGGGGATGGAATGCGTCGTGTACATGGGCGAGGAAGACATGGCGCGGCAGGCTCCCAACGTCTTCCGCATGCGGCTGCTGGGCACGCGGGTGGTCTCCGTTTCCTCCGGCACAAAGACGCTGAAAGATGCCATCAACGAAGGAATGCGCGACTGGGTGACGAACGTCCATAACACGCATTACCTGATGGGATCGGTGCTGGGACCGCACCCCTACCCGATGATGGTGCGTGATTTTCAGCGGATCATCGGCCAGGAAGCGCGCCGGCAGGTTTTGGAGAACGCCGGTAGACTTCCGGACTTGCTTTGCGCGTGCGTGGGCGGAGGCAGTAATTCCATTGGCCTCTTTTTCGATTTCATAACCGACGCCGGCGTGAAGATGGTGGGCGTGGAGGCGGGCGGCCGAGGGCCGAATCTGGGCGAGCACGCGGCGCGCTTTGCGGGTGGCAAGCCCGGCGTGCTGCACGGTTCGTACACTTACGTGTTGCAAACGGAAGATGGCCTGATCTCCAACACACACTCGGTTTCCGCGGGGCTTGATTACCCCGCCGTGGGACCCGAGCATGCCGAACTGTATCGCCGTGGGCGCGTGGAGTACACCCACGTGAGCGACCACGAGGCGCTGGAAGCGGCCAGCCTTCTGGCGCGGGTGGAAGGAATCATCCCCGCGCTCGAATCCGCGCACGCGCTGGCGGAGGTCATCAAGCGCGCGCCGGCGATGCCGCGCGACGGGATCATTGTCGTGAACCTTTCGGGACGTGGGGATAAGGATTTAGGAATTTTTCAAACGGCCGGAATTTTGTGACTTTGGCTTTTGGATTGTGGATAAAGGGCTAATGCCCGCTACAGGGGGCTAATAAGCGATACGCGACGTTCAGACAAGAAGTCCGAAACCGTGAGTTCTAAGTCAAAATGACTGAAAATGCCTGACCAACCTACAACCCGCATTTCCGACCGCTTTCGCCACCTGCGAGCGAAAAACGCCAAGGGCCTGATCGTCTATCTGACCGCGGGTGACCCCAACCTGGACGCCACGGGAGAGCTGCTCCTGGCGCTCGAGCGGGCGGGCGTGGACGTGATCGAGTTGGGCGTGCCGTTTTCCGACCCCTTGGCCGACGGCCCGGTAATTCAGCGTGCTTCGGAGCGGGCGCTGCGTTCCGGCACGACCCTGCGCAAAATTCTGGAGCGTTTCCCCAGCTGGCGGCAGACCGTGCGCGCGCCCATCATCCTGTTTAGCTATTTCAACCCCCTGCTGCAATACGGCCTAGAGAAATTTGCGGCCACTGCGGCCCAAGCGGGGGTGGATGGCGCGTTGGTGGTGGATTTGACCCCGGACGAGGCGGAGGGTTACGTTCAGGCCATGCGGGCGCAGAATCTGGACACGGTTTTTCTGGCCTCGCCCACTTCCACGGACGCGCGTCTGGAGCGTGCGGCACAACTTTCCACGGGCTTTTTGTATCTTATCTCGCGTACGGGTGTTACGGGGGAACGAAGCGAAATGGCATCCAGCGTGCATCCGCTGGTGGAGCGGGCGCGCCGGCTCACCTCCCTGCCGCTCGCTGTGGGTTTTGGAATCTCCACCGCGGCGCAGGTGCGCGAGGTCCAGGCGCACGCCGACGCTGCCGTGGTGGGCAGCGCCGTAGTGCACGCCATTGAAGAGCGCTTTTCCCAGGCGGGGCCGGCGGCGATTGAAGAATTCGTCCGCGGGCTCAAAGGCAGGACGGGGGGTGAACCCGCATGAGCGATATGGCGGGCTGGCGCAAGCGCATCGATGAGATCGACCAGCAACTGGTGAAGCTTCTGAACGAGCGCTCGCAATGCGCGGTGGAGATTGGGCACTTGAAGAAGACCATGAACCTTCCCGCGTGGCAACCGCAGCGCGAGGTTGAAATTCTGCGCAATGTCGTGAAGGCGAACGAAGGACCTCTGGATGACGCCGCCATCCGCCGCCTGTTTGAGCGCATTATTGATGAGGCGCGCTCACTCGAGCGGCATTCCATGGATGGCGGAAGTTCCTCCGGAAAGGAGTAGGGCCTTATGGTTGTGGTGATGCAGGAAGGCGCGACGGAAGATGCGATACAGCATGCTATTAATAAATTAATGGATATGGGGTTTGATATACACCGCTCCACGGGAGCGCGCCACACCGTGCTGGGAGCGGTGGGCGCCAAGGTGGACTTTGACACCCGCGACATCGAGTTGCTGGAAGGGGTGGAAGAGGTTTTAAGAATTACCGCGCCCTATAAGCTGGCCAGCCGGCATTTCCGGCCCGACGGATCCCTTGTCAACCTGGGCCGGGGTGTCACCATCGGCGGCGAAGAAGTGGTGGTGATGGCCGGGCCGTGCAGCGTGGAGAGCTCCGAGCAGATTGGCAGCATCGCGGCGACGGTGGCGGCCAGTGGCGCTCGCGTCCTGCGCGGCGGAGCTTTCAAGCCCCGCAGTTCGCCCTACAGTTTCCAGGGAATCGGCCACCGGGGGTTGGAGCTGATGCGCCACGCCGCGGACAAGCACAACCTTTGCGTGGTTTCCGAGGTTATGGACCAGACGCAGATTCCCCTGATGCTCGATTACGTGGACATGCTTCAGGTCGGCGCCCGCAACATGCAGAATTACAACCTGCTGAAGGAGCTTGGCAAGGTGGCCAAGCCCGTTTTGCTGAAGCGTGGAATCTCCGCCACCATTGAGGAGTTGCTGCTCTCCGCCGAATACATCATGGCCGGCGGGAACTACAACGTCGTGCTGTGCGAGCGGGGTATCCGGACCTTCGATAATTATTTGCGGAACACCCTGGATATCTCCGCCATCCCGGTCATCAAAAAGCTTTCGCACCTGCCCATTGTGGTGGATCCCTCGCATGGGACGGGCCGGCGCGATAAAGTTGTTCCCATGGCCCGCGCCTCCCTGGCCGCGGGAGCCGATGGCTTGCTGATCGAGGTCCACAACGACCCGGAAAAAGCCTTGAGCGACGGCGCGCAATCCCTCTTTCCCGAGCAGTTCGAGCAACTGATGAAAGAATTGCGCATGATTGTGCCGGCGGTGGGCAGGAAGGTTTAGCTTGTAGCCACGGTCAGTGCAGTTCTGACCGTGGGCTTTTCTCGTGCACGATGCCCCAGGGGCAATCGCACGCCATCAATCTGAATTAGGCATTCACCACAGCCAGAAGAACCCACGGTCAGAACTGCACTGACCGTGGCTACGTGCTTTCTTCCTCCCTTTGGTTTCGAGATCACAGCCTGGTGCAGCGCTCGGCTTTCCTGCCCACCCAATATAATCCCGATCTGCCAGGTCCCAAGGCGGCGTCGAGCCGCCGCAGTCCAAGGCGCAATGCGCTCCGCGGACATAGGATTCGGTGGTTTGGCGCCGTTTTTCCCACATGCCACCTACGATCTACCACCTACAAGTTGGGGCTCGGGATTAGGGATTCGCAATTGGAAAATAACGGTAGGCTGTCGGCTGTGGTCGGTTCGTCACGTGCGGCGTTTCGTTTGGCCTCGAATCCAAGAGGCAAACTCTTGCTCTTTCATCTCGCCGGCAGCGAGCGCCAACACGGCGCGCGTCGCGTCCACCTGACTCACGGCTAAGCAGAACCCATTCAGCTCCAGAAACAGCCCGGCGGCCAGAAAGGCGGCTCGCTTGTTGCCATCCACGAAGGGGTGATCGCGGGCGAATCCTGCCGCATAAGCCGCGGCGAGACGGGCGAGGTCGGGACTCGCTTCGTAGGTGAAGATCTGGCGCGGACGGTCCAGCGCGGATTCGAGGAGCCCCTCGTCCACCGCTCCGGCACGCCCACCGTGCTCGGCAAGGCTCTCGCCGTGGAGGAGGACGAAGGCCCGGCGGTCGATCCAGTGCGGCTCTTTCATTTCGCCAGGGCGCGAAACGTGTCACGGTACTTCGCCATGAACTCCCGGCCCAGCTTGAGTTGCTTCTCAACTTCCGGGTCGTACGGCGTCAGCAGGTATCCATCCGGCGTTTCGATGGCGAAAAGCGAGTCGTCCTCTTTGACTCTTAGACGAACGAGCATTTCC
>Ga0326728_10019335_pt1 | contig 13231 bp, 9 predicted proteins | sample MB3enrmetagenome_FD_207602 | JGI IMG/M metagenome (GOLD analysis project Ga0326728, IMG submission 207602) | Lab enriched peat soil microbial communities from McLean, Ithaca, NY, United States - MB31MN | ecosystem: Environmental > Terrestrial > Soil > Wetlands > Peat | place: USA: New York...
GAAACGGCTTTACCCGACGGCGAAGCACGGTTGCTCGTCGGCGAAACGGGCTTACCCGACGGCGAAGCACGGTTGCTCGTCGGCGAAACGGCTTTACCCGACGGCGAAGCACGGTTGCTCGTCGGCGAAACGGCTTTACCCGACGGCGAAACGTGGTTGCTCGTCGGCGAAACGCGGTCACTCGGCGAGATGTCGCGGTTGCTCGAGGGAATGTCTCGATTGCTCGGCGGCATGTCTCGGTTGTTTGGCGGCGAAGTGCGGTTGCTCGACGAGATGTCTCGGTTGGTCGAGAAGATGTTTCGGTTGTTCGCCTGGAGATCCTGGACGTTCAACGGAAGGTGGCAGCGCGTAGTCGGTCAGCCGGGAGCATTTGCGGAGAGAAAAGTCATTTACGCACATCCTAACTCGCCGCCGCCCGCCCCACAGGCTTGAGCGCCACCTCGGGCAGCAGCTCCGCGAAGCTCACGACCCACGCCGCCGGCATCTCCGGCTCGATGAGCTTTCTCACGAACCGCCGAATGTCGGGTTGAGTCAAAATCACGACCGGGGAGGGACGGGGCTCGGCTTCCTTGACGGCGCGGGCGATGGCCGCGAGGACGTCGCGGGCAGCGTGCGGCGCGAGCGTGAGAAACGCCCCTGCGGCCGTGCGCGTGACCGCGTGACGGACGGTGTCTTCGATCACCGAATCGAGCAGCACCACCTCGAGCCTGCCAGAGCCACGCGTCAGCGTGTAGGTGATGGCGCGGCGCATCTGGCTCCGAGCGTATTCGGCGAGTCCCAGCGGGTCCTTCTCGGTGTTGGCCACGGTGGACAGACTCTCGAGAACACCGCGAAGATCGCGCACGCCAATGCGCTCCTCGACGAGACGTTTGAGCACGTCGGTGAGCAGCACCAACGAGACCGGCTTCGGGACGACGTTCCGGACGGTCGCCGGAGCGTACTGCTCGAGCTCGTCGAGCAAGCGCTGCACCTCGGCGAGGCCGAGAAACTCGGACGCACGCGAACGCATCAAGCCGAGAACTTGCCCGTGCACGAGCTCGATGACCGCTTCGGAATCGAGCTCTCGAGGTACTTGGGTGACGGTGGCGGGCACTTCGTGAAGGGAGAGCACCACGTGCCTTTCGGGGAACTGATCGTGCACCCGAACGCGTGGAGCGGGAAGCGGCACCCCGAGCTCCGAGAAGACCTGCTGCCTGACGTCGAGGGCCGCGGTGCGTAGGCTTCGCGGTTCGGCGTCGAGCATTGGAGCGAGATCGACGCTCACTTCGATGCTCCAGGGAGCTACGAGCGGGACGAAAGACGGGTCTCGCGCATTCGGGCGAACCCGTGGTTTTTGGGTGGGATCCGTCGCGGCGCGCTGCTCTTCGACAGTCTTGTGCCGCGCGCGAGCGCGTCCGACGAAAAAGAGGGCCACCCCGATGACCGCGAACGGGATGGTGGGCATGCCCGGAACCAGACCGAGCAGAAAGATGAAGACGCTCGCCACCTGAAGCGCCTTCGGAACGCCCAGAAGCTGGCGCGCGAGCTCCTCGCCGAGAGGGGTATCGGCCTCCTCACTGGCCACGCGAGTGACGAGTACGCCCGCAGCGGTCGACAAGACCAGCGCGGGGATCTGAGTCACCAGTCCATCGCCGATCGTGAGCAGACCGTAGCGCTTGAGCGCCCCGACGAGAGGCATCCCCTTCATGCCGCAGCCGATGGCCAGGCCGCCGAGCAAGTTGATCACGATGATGACGAGCGACGCGATCACATCGCCCTTGACGAACTTCATCGCGCCGTCCATGGCGCCGTAGAACTGACTCTCTCTCTGGAGGACACGCCGGCGCCTGCGCGCCTCATTTCCGTCGATTCCTCCCGCACGGAGCTCGGCGTCGATGGCCATCTGCTTGCCCGGCATCGCGTCGAGGACGAATCGAGCGCCTACCTCGGCCACTCGTTCCGAACCCTTGGCGATGACGAGAAACTGAATGATCGTCAGGACGAGGAAGACCACACCCCCCACCACGTAGTTACCTCGAACGACGAACGAGCCGAACGCGCGAATCACTTCGCCTGCGTCCGCCTGAAGCAAGATGAGCCTCGTGGAGGACACATTGAGCGACAGCCGGAACAGCGTGGTCAGAAGGAGCAGCGTCGGAAATGTCGCGATTCCGATGGCGTCGGGGACATACAAAACGACGAGCAGGATGGCGACGGAGCAGGAGAGATTCGTTGCGAGGAGGATGTCGAGCGCCCACGTCGGCAGTGGGACGATCATCAAACCTACGACGACGACGACGAGCGTCGCAAGAGCGACGTCGGCGCCTCCGAAACCAATCGCACGAACCTGGGACCGAGCCACGCGGCGAGGCTACACCGAGGACGCTATCCAAGGAACGTGGGGCTCCCCATCCATTTCTCCCCGCGCGCCGCGTGGCGGGCCTCCTGGCCACCACGCTATAGTGGCGGACGCGTCTCATGACCACGAACGACCCCCACGGCTCCAAGTCGTTCGATCGCCGAGAGGTGCCCACGCTGACGGGGATGGCAGCCACGGGCGGGCCCTCGGGCGGCCTCCGCCATGCCGGGTTCGGCGGTACGGATCTCGGCCGCAAGCGCGAGACGAACGAAGACGCGTTTCTCGTGGACGATGCCCTCGGGCTGTACGTGGTGGCAGACGGGATGGGAGGACACGCGGCCGGCGAGGTGGCGAGCCACGAAGCGATCGACGCGTTCTACGGCATGGTAAAGCGGGGGGTTGGCGCGCTCCGCCTGCTCGTGGATCCCCTGTCGGAAGATGACGCCCGTTCAGCCTGTCGTCTCATGGAGAGCGCTGTCCAGGCAGCGACGTATCTCATCTACTCGATAGCCGAAATCGACCGCGAGAAGAGCGGGATGGGGACGACCATCAGTGCTCTGCTCATCCTCGGGGACTACGCCATCACGGCGCAGGTAGGGGACAGTCGCATCTACTTGGCCAAGGGGTCGTCGGTCGAGCAGCTCACCGAAGACCACACGCTCATCGCATGGCAACTCAAAGAGGGCCTCATCTCGCACGAGGAGGCCGAGCGCTCGCCACACAGGAACGTCATCACGCGAGCCGTCGGAAACCGCGAATACGTTCAGGTCGACACGCGAGCCGTTCCCGTCGCGGCCGGGGTGCGGTTTCTCCTCTGTAGCGATGGCCTGCACGGCTATTTGCGTGACGATGACATTTCGTCGACGGTTGCGCTCGGAGGTGCCGCAGCCGTCGAGGGGTTCATTCGCCTCGCCAACGAGCGCGGTGGCAAGGACAACATCACGGTGGTTCTGGTCGAAGTCGACTATCAGTCGTCGGCGGGACCGATGTCCTCGCCGGAAAGCACGTAGAAGGCCTCGCCGTACTGTTTGAGAAGCCCGAGCGCGAGGTCGAGGTCCTCCTGCGTATGGCCGCGCGTCACATTGAGGCGCAGGCGCTCTTCCCCGAGTTTCACGCCGGGATACAGGACCGGCACCATCATGACCCCGCACTCGAGGAGCGCCAGATTCATGAACAGCGTTTTTCGCTCTTCGCGACACATCACGGGCATGATGTGTGTATTGCTGATTCCCAGGTCGAAGCCCGCTTCGACGAGCTTGCCGCGGAAGTAGGCGGCCTTCTGTTGCAACTCTTCTACGAATTTCGCTCCGTCCTCCTCGAGCATACCGAGTATCGTCGAAGCCGCGGCCACGATCGGAACGGGCAGGGAAGCGCTGAACATGAAGCTGCGGGCGGTGTGTTGAACGTGCTCGACGATCTCGCCAGATCCGAATAGCAGTCCGCCGATACCGCCGAACGTCTTGCTGAGCGTCGAGACGACGATGGGTACGCGTCCCTTGAGTCCCATCGCCTCGAGCGTGCCGCGCCCCGTCGGACCCATCGTGCCACTTCCGTGGGCGTCGTCGAGGATCAGCACCGCATCGTACTTCTCGCAAAGCTCCACGAACTCTTTGAGATTGGCCGTGTCTCCGTCCAGGGAATACACGCCCTCGACGATGACCAGGGTGTTCTTTCTCTCGCGCGTCGTCAGGATGCGCTCGAGGCTCTTGGCCGAATTGTGATTGAAGAATCGGACCTCGGGGCCGTTCTTGGGAACGCCGGCGGCGAGGAAAGTGCCGTCAAGGATGCACGCGTGGCTGTATGCGTCGAGGATAAGCGTCGTGTCCTTGTCCGCAAACGAGGCAATGGTCCCGACCATGGCTTGGTAGCCTGTCGTGAACAGCAGGCACGATTCGAAGCCCATCCACCGGGCGAAGCGCTTCTCGAGCGCCACGTGCTCCTCCGTCGTTGCCTGCAGGCGAGAACTGGACAGGCCGCACGCATACTTGTCCACGGCGAGTCGCGCCGCTTCTTTGACTTTCGGATGATTGGTCAGCCCGAGGTAGTCGTTCGAGCTGAAGTTGACGATAGGCTTTCCCCCAATCTTGGTGTGAATCCCTCCCTGCTGGAACTCACGATGGTACGAATAGAGCTGATACTTTCGTGCCTTGCGAACGCGAGCCAGCTCTCCATTATGCGCCTTGTCGTCAATCCAGCTCACGCGATCCTCCGTCGTAGTGTCATCGAACCAAAGATCCAGGGCTCCAAGCTCGCGATCCAAGACACCTAGATCTGTGCAGTGGGCGCAGCGAGCGCACCAGACCGCACGACAAGCGCGGACGCATTGCCGTAGTAGCCCATCGAGGTCACGAGCGCTGTACGGCCATCGCGTCGAAAGCGCCCGCGGACCACGTGCGGACACGCCCCGGCCGTGAGATACGCGAGAGCTGCGAGCACCCCCATCGCACCGCCGGCACCGTGGGTCTCCCCAAGCGCCTGCTTGGGCGCGACGACACACGCGTCAGGTCCGAGGATCTGGGCGATCGCCGAGAGCTCCGCGTCATCGAACGCGCGCAAGCCGGAGACGCCAGACACGGCCACGTCCACCTCGTCAGGCGTAACGTTCGCGTCGGTCATGGCGTCGCGAATGGCGCGCTCGAGCGCGACGGCGGAGGGATGAACGAGCGCTGCCTCGCGCTCCGGCGGAACGAAGGCCGTTCCGTATCCCGAAATGATCCCGAGCACGCTGGCTCCTCGCGCTCGAGCGCTGGAATCGGCCTCGAGAACGAACATGGCGGCGCCCTCGCCGATGATTGCGCCCTCGGCGAGCGCGCCCAATCTCTCGTAGGCACCGATGAGCGCCTCGCTGATGGCTTCGGCGCCCCCGACCACGATGGCATCGGCGCGCTGCTGTTCGAGGAACACGTCGGCGCACGCGACGGCGTCGAGCGCGCCGCAGTTTCCGTCGCTGACGCTGACGTTCATGGCTCTCAAGTCCTCCCAGATGCTCGCGTAGCCAGCTGCGCTGTTCGCGACAGTCAACGGGAAGCGAGCCGGATTGATGTAGCGAGCTGCTTCGAGCGTCGCCACTCGGTCGAGTTCGGTGATGGCTTCGAGGGAGCCGTAGGCGTTCGATACGACGATGCCCACGCGGTCCCCGGCGGTGGTGACCCAAGCGCCATCGCGTTTGAGCTTGGCGTCGTGCAGGGCGAGGCGCGATGCAACGACAAGAAGCTTCGTGAGGCGGTCGAGGGTACGAAGACCTTTTTCCCCGAGATACTTGGCAGCATCGAAGTTGGGAACCTCGGCCAGCGCCGGACTTCGAACGGCCACGGCGGCGCTCCCATCGCCGTCCGTCACCGCTTCTCCCGCCTTTGCTTCGGAGACTGGGCGGACCACTGGGGCCTTGGCACAGCTGCCAGACGTCATGGCCTCGAAGAATCCCGCGCCACCGATCCCCACCGGCGACACCGCACCAAACCCCGTGATGGCGAGCGCCTTCACGTCCCGGCCCCGGCACTCGCTCCGAGTGGCGTGCTCGCGGCAGCCGCGAAGCGCGCATCGGGCGCCGGCAGGACCCCAGGCTTGGCGAACAGAGCAACGGCATTGTACCCGCCGAACGCAAGCGAGTTGTTCACGACGACGTCGGAGGGGCCCGAACGCGATTCGTTGGCGACGACGTCGATGTCGCACGCCGGATCGGGCGTCTCGTACCCCACCGTCGGAGGATAGATACCCGTCTCAATCGTGAATATGCATCCCACCGCTTCGATGGCGCTGGCCGCACCCATGCAGTGGCCGATCATGCTCTTCATGCTCGAGACCGGGATCCGACGGTCTCCAAACACGTCGCGAACGACCTTGGCCTCGGCCGCATCGTTGTGGCGCGTTCCCGTGCCGTGTGCATTGACGAAATCTACGTCATCCGTGGCGATGCCAGATCGGGCGATCGCCCCGCGCATGGCAGCGATGCTGCCCGTCGCGTCCGGGTGGGGCCGGGTGATGTGATAGGCGTCGCAGGAGAGCCCGTAGCCGCCGACCTCGGCGATCAAACGCGATGACCTGCGCGCGGCGTGGGCTTCGCTTTCGAGGACGAGGATGCCGGCTCCCTCACCGAGGAGCAGTCCCTGGCGATTCAGATCGAAAGGTTGGCAGCGCTCCGGAGCCATCGCCGCGAGACGCACGAACCCGGAGAATTGAAGCTCCTGAATCACCTCGGCAGCGCCCGTGACGACGACATCCGCCCGGCCCGCACGTATCAGATCGGCAGCAAACCCGATGGCGTAGTTTCCGGCGGCACAAGCGCCAGGAAGGGAGAGCACCATTCCTTGAGCACCAATGGCTCGGGCCACGTGAATGGGAAGCAATGTGGAGCCATATCTCGGGATGACCGAGCGCCTCACGGACTGAAGTCCGTGGACGATCCAATTGTGCTGCAGTCCGCCGAGGATTTCCGCCTCACCCATCGTGGTACCGATGACGACCGCGGTGCGGGGCCCGGCAAGCTCGTTCGTGCCGAGGTCCGCGTCCCCGAGGGCCATCCGCGCTGCCGCAACCGCCATGGCGGAGCACCTACCCATCCTGCGCTGTTCGGCTTGGGTCAGGTGATCGCCAGGATCGAACCCGCGAACCTCTCCGGCAACGCCGCGCCCCAGCTGCGAGGGGTCGAAGAGCGACACGGGAGAAATGCCGGAAACACCCCGCTCCAAAGAACGATAGAATGCATCGCGTCCGAGCCCGATTGAGCTTACGATACCGACGCCGGTGACAAAAACCCGGGACAGCACAGGTTCTTGTGTGTAGCGCGTCGCCGCACGCACGAGCAACGCGGGATGAGCGCGAATCGCATTTCGCAGAAGAACCAACGTACGCACGGCCGGCGAACGATCCCGGGGTGTCGAATTACAGCCCGTCCACCGCGAAGGCTGTTGCGAAGTATCGCGTAGGGCTTCCCTGGGCTAGCCGAGTCGGCCATGATGCCTCAAAAGAAACCCACGGGACTCGCATCGCCGCACGGGCCCGACCAGAACCAGTAAGGAGAGACCACGCCATGTCGCAAGAGGGTAGCCTGAGGGAGCAGCTTCGAACTCTCGTTGCCGAGATTGCGGAGAAAGCTGAGGTCCCGGACGGCGCGACGTTCAAGGACCTCGGTATCGATTCGATGATGGGCGTCGAGATCGTCGCAGCCATCGAGCGCCAGTATCAGATCAAGATCGACGACGCCGAGCTTGCGTCGTTCAAGGATCTCGACTCGGCATACGCGATCGTCGCGAGGAAGCTCGAGGCCAAAGGGACAACGGTCGCGGCCTGACATCCGGCCTTTCGACCTTCCTGTTCGAATCTCTCGGAGAATTTAGTCCGGAGGCAAGAAGATCTCCGGCGCCATCGCGTGCTAGTAAGCGCTGCCTATGCCGGTATTCGCGAAGGTGTCGTCCGAGCTCGACTTTCCCGCCGAAGAGCGTGAGATTCTGCGGTTCTGGAAAAGCGCTTCCATCTTTGAGAAGACGCTGACCAAGCCTGCACCGAAGGGGTCTTTCGTATTCTACGAGGGCCCCCCGACGGCCAACGGCTTGCCACACAACGGGCACGTTCTCACGCGGGTCATCAAGGATCTCTTCCCCCGCTACAGAACGATGAGGGGATACTCCGTGGCGCGCAAAGCCGGATGGGACACTCACGGATTGCCCGTCGAGGTCGAGGTCGAAAAGCAGCTTGGAATCCACGGGAAGGCTGCGATCGAACGGTACGGGGTCGAGCCCTTCATCAGAAAGTGCCTCGAATCGGTCTTTCGATATATGAAGGAATGGGAAACTCTTACCGAACGGGTTGCATTTTGGGTCGACTTGCGCGAGGCCTATGTGACCTATCATCGGTCGTATGTCGAGAGCGTGTGGTGGGCGCTGTCAGAGCTCCACAAGAAGGGGCTCCTCTACCAGAGTCACAAGGTCGTGTGGTGGTGGGCGCAAGGCGGGACGGCGCTGAGCGCTGGCGAGGTGGGTCAAGGATATCGGGCCGTCGACGATCCCAGCGTCTACGTGGCATTTCCGATCGTGGACGGCGACGGGCTCTGTCTCCTCGTGTGGACCACGACGCCGTGGACCCTTTCGTCGAACATGTATGCGGCCGTTCATCCAGACCGGGACTACTCGGTAGTCCGGACCGCCGAGGGCCGGCGTTTCATCGTTGCCACTGCGCTGATGCCGTCGCTCGAGGGAAAGATAGGACCGCTGGTGTCCGAGCGTACTCTCGCGGGGCGCGAGCTCGTCGGGACGGCTTATCGTCCGCCGTTCGATCTGTTCGAGTCGGAGGCGAAAGGGCTCTCGGACGTCGTGTGGCGAGTGATTCCGGAGAGCTTCGTCACGCTCGATACCGGAACGGGCGTCGTGCACATCGCGCCCGCGTTCGGCGAAGATGACTACGAGGCCCAGCGTCGCGTCGAGCGCGAGAGGGCGCGCTCCGTGCCTCTCTTTTGCGCAGTGAATCCCGACGGCACGTTCATTTCGCGCGCGGGTCCCTACGCCGGACGCTGGGTCAAAGACTGCGACAAGGAGATCGTTCGGGACGTGAAGGACCGCGGCCTATTGGTGCACGCGGAAACGATTCGGCACGATTATCCATTTTGCTGGCGAGCCGACTCCGACCCTCTCATCCAATACGCGCGCCCCGCTTGGTATGTACGCACGACCGCTCAGATCGGACAGGCGATCGACAACAGTCGGTCGGTCCACTGGCTGCCGGAGCACATCAAAGAAGGCCGCTTCGGGGACTTCTTGGCTCACAACGTCGATTGGGCTCTGTCGAGGGAACGCTGGTGGGGGACGCCGCTCAACGTGTGGGGCTGCGATGCCAACCCGGAGCACAAGGTCGTGCCCTCGAGCGTGGCCGAAATCGAGCGCACCAATCCTCGCGCGTTCGATCATTTCTACGCGGCCAGGCGAGCGGATCCGTCGCTCAGCGAGCACCTCATTGTCCACAAGCCGTGGATCGACCAGGTCACGTTTCCTTGCGCGGATTGTTCCGGGACGATGCGAAGAGTCCCGGAGGTCATCGATTGCTGGTTCGACTCCGGGTGCATGCCCTTTGCGCAGTGGGGATACCCCCATCGGGGACGAGCCGAATTCGAGAAGAGCTTTCCCGCCGACTTCATCAGCGAAGCCATCGACCAGACGCGCGGCTGGTTCTACTCGCTGCTCATGATCTCCACGCTCGTCTTCGACCGTCCGGTCCCCCGCCCGTACAGGACGTGTCTCGTCCTCGGACACGTGTGCGACAAGGACGGAAAGAAGGAAAGCAAGAAATCGGGCAACTACACACCTCCCGAGGTCATTCTCGACAAGGTGGCCATGGAGTTTGCGGTCGAAGATCTCGGAGCGCTCCGTCTTGGCAGTGTTGCCGCGACGACCGGGGATGTGGCGCTGATATCGAGAGAGGACTACGAGGGAATGGACTTGCCACAGGCAAGCGAAGGGGCCGTTGTGAGACTGGTTCGTGCCGACAGCCCGGATCGCGTCGCTACCGTCCGCCTGCTTCCGTCCCCGCGTGTGCCCCGACGTGTGGTCGCGCTCGCAGAGTCGGTGCGCGAGGGCCTCGGGCTCGAGCGTTGCCAGACGCGCGACGTTCGACCGGTCGATGTCCCGTGGCTTCCATCCACGCAGAGGATCACCGTCGAGGACCCGTCGACTTCCGCTCCTGGCGCCGATGCGTTTCGGTGGTTCTTCTACGCGTCGAGCCCGCCCTGGTCCACCACGCGCCACTCGCTGGCCAACGTTCGGGCTCTCCAGAAGGAATTCGCGATCAAACTTCGCAACGTGTATTCGTTCTTCACGATATACGCCAATATCGATGGCTTTCGGCCCGGCGAGCGACCGACAGTCGGGCCTGGCGACCGTCCGGAGCTCGATCGCTGGATTCGCAGCGAACTCGCCTCGGCGACGCGCGACATCACCGCGCGTCTCGATGAGTACGACGTCTTCGATGCGACGGGAGTGCTCGTCGCCTTCGTCGACAGCCTGTCGAATTGGTGGGTTCGTCGGAGCCGCTCCCGTTTCTGGCAGTCCGAGTGGACTGTGGACAAGCAGAGCGCTTACGAGACGCTTTACGCGTGCCTGACCGACCTGTCCAAGTTGACCGCGCCATTCACTCCGTACGCCGCCGAGGGCATGTACCAGAATCTCGTCGTCCGCGCGGGGGTCAGCGGAGCCTGTGAGAGCGTTCACCTAGAGGTGTGGCCGGAATCGGACACCACGGCGATCGACGAACGATTGTCGCACAAGACCGCGATCGTGCGAGCCCTCGTGAGCTTGGGCCTACGCGCTCGCATGGACGCGAAAATCAAGGTCCGGCAGCCTCTACGTACCGTCACGCTCGTACTGAACGACGAACGAGACTCGGAGCTCGTATCGGACGCCTTCGACGAACTGCGCGAGGAATTGAATGTCCTATCCGTGAGAATCGGAGGCGAAGGAGACAGGAGGGCATTCGGCAAGACGTCCTACAAACCGAACTTCCGCTCGCTCGGCGCGCGTGGACTCGGCAAGGTCGCCCAGGAGCTCAAGAAAGCCTGGGCCCGTGACGACGCGCCCGAGGAACACGAGATAGCTCGTCGAGCGGTGCTCGAAGGCCGGGCGAAGCGCGGCGACGTGGAGCTTCTGCGCGACGATGTGGAGATGACCTTCGACCCCGCACCAGGATTTGCCGCCGCGGCGGATCGCGTGGGCTCCGTGTTCCTTGAAACGAAGCTCGATGATGAGCTCCGCGATCTCGGTTTCTTGCGCGAGCTACTCAATCGCGTGCAGACCATGCGAAAGGACTGGGGCCTAGAGTACACGGACCGCATCCGAGTTCGGATTGGCGGCTCAGCTCGCGTGCTCCGTGTGGTTGACGAACATCGGCGTACCGTGGCAGCGGAAGTCCTCGCGGTCGATGTGACAGGAGAGGCCTTCGCTCCAAGCGGAATCGCTTCGGAGTCCCTCGTGCGCGATGTCGACGTCGAGGGAGAGCCCGTTCGGATCGGCATTTCGAGAGCGTAGGCTCGACCTCGAGCTACGCTCCAAGCTGTGGTGGGCCTGCGGAGGAGCCGGCCGATACGGGAACATGGCATGGAATTTTGATGGTTGAGTTTGGGGAAGGATTCTCGTCCGCGTCTGATAAGGTCTGAGTCTCTTGGACCCGCGCGCGCCATGGGGGAGTTCGACGTGACCAAGCTCAAGGAATCCCGCAAGGCGCCTGGGCGTGCTCGCGCATCTGCGACTCCATCCGGAATTCCACAACAAGCGGATGGACTTCGCGCGAGGGCAGTCGCACCTACTCTTGCGAGCACGCCGGCTCCCCAGCGGCTCGCGAGAACGGAGCTGCTCGATAAGAGCGTGCGACTCCGCTTCGAGGAAGACATTGATGCAACCATTCGTCGGCGCTCGGGCGGAGAAGCCAAGCTTGCGGGCGCGCTGCGAGCCGTGGCTCCGCTCAGTCCCGCGCTACGCGCTGCACTGGGCGAAGCGACGAGCATTCTCGTCGAGCGCAAGGCGTTCGCAAGGGACCTCTGTATCTGTGGCCTTCGGTCGCTCGCTGAGGCGCAAGATCACCAGGTCGGGGCCCTCTTGCGACGAGCGCTCGCCGCCGAAGATGCAGGGGGGGCCGCCGCGCTCAGCGCTTCTTGTTTCTCCAAGGCATCCGACCTCCGTGATCGGCTGGCAAAAATAGCGTCGAGCCACCCATCTCACGTTGCCTTTGGGGCTGAACTCGCGCGCGTGTCGCGCGGCGAATCCAACGGAGCTTTCCTTGCGGAGCTCGCCCCAAAGATAAAGGAATGTCATCGCATCGCGATGTGTACGGATCTGTTCGCACCCCTCGTGCGAGCTCCGCACGTGTCCACCGGAGTGGTGCCTGCGTTTTCCCTTCTTCGCTCGGCGGAGCGCCATCTTGGACGCTGGCTCTTGCTGGCCGAGGTGGCCGTCAAGGCGGGAGATCTGTCGGCGCTTCAAGAAGCCCGCGAACGTGCCGAGTCCGGTGCGGCGAGCGCTCGCGCCGCGTGGACGCTCGTCGCGTGGGCGCTGGAGGACGCCGATGCGGTGAATCGCGCGAGATCTCGTCCGTCGGCTCCGTCGGTGCGCCCGACTCTGGAGCTGATCGCGCGGTTGTCGGATCGCCCGAGCGCAGAGCGGGACATGACCTTCTTGTTTCGAATGGCGAGCGCTTCGCCCTTCCCCGCGACGGCCATGCTCGAGGCGCACGCCCGCACGCTGCCGCTGAATGACGAGACGGCGATTCGCGCAAGTCTGTGCCTTGCGCGCGACCATGGACGATCGGACATGCGCGTGGCGCTCGCAACGGTCGCCGAGTCGGGGCGGCGTGAGGATCTGAGGGGTTTGGCCGCCGCGGCGGTCTGGGACACTGCAGCCGCGCTGGATGGAGCGGGGGCCGACGAACTGCGCGAGCGCACGCTCGGTATTGCAGAACGCCTTCTGACATCGCGGTTCGTCGTCAATCGCGCTTGGGGAGCGCTTATATGCGGAGCTCACGAGGGCGGTGCCGTGACGACTCCGCTCGTTCGCGAGTCGTCGTTTCGGTGGATCCAGTTCGGGCGACTCGAGTGAGTTTTCGCGGTTTCGCGTGGTTCGCCGCTGGCGCCTCGATGGCACGGATGGCTATGGCGCATGGCGCTGCCTCGGACACCGTCCCGAGGGTGGCGCTCTGGGCCGACCGCGACGATGACGACGCTGACGGTCGACCCGACGGACAACAGCCGGAGCTGAGAGCAGCCGCGCGCGTGGATCTCGTTGCCGTCGATGCGCGATGGACTTCGCGCCGATGGGTCGCCGTGACAGGCGGTGAGCACGCCCGAGTCGTGACCGAAGCCGGGCCCCTTCCATGGGGACGCATTGTACCGGCACATGCTTGGCTCCAAGGCATCTCGCC
>Ga0326728_10019336_pt1 | contig 13230 bp, 12 predicted proteins | sample MB3enrmetagenome_FD_207602 | JGI IMG/M metagenome (GOLD analysis project Ga0326728, IMG submission 207602) | Lab enriched peat soil microbial communities from McLean, Ithaca, NY, United States - MB31MN | ecosystem: Environmental > Terrestrial > Soil > Wetlands > Peat | place: USA: New York...
TTTTGGTATAAACGAGATGATTATATCTCTATCCAATTTCCGACGTCTCCCATGTATATTATATATACTTAACATTTTGGTATAAACGAGATGATTATATCTCTATCCAATTTCCGACGTCTCCCATATATATTGTCTATGCTTAACATTTTGGTATAAACGAGATGATTATATCACTATCCAATTTCCGACATCTCCCATGTATATTATATATACTTAACATTTTGGTATAAATGAGATGATTATATCTCTATCCAATTTCCGACGTCTCCCATGTATATTATATATACTTAACATTTTGGTATAAACGAGATGATTATATCTCTATCCAATTTCCGACGTCTCCCATGTATATTATATATACTTAACATTTTGGTATAAACGAGATGATTATATCTCTATCCAATTTCCGACGTCTCCCATATATATTGTCTATGCTTAACATTTTGGTATAAACGAGATGATTATATCACTATCCAATTTCCGACGTCTCCCATGTATATTATATATACTTAACATTTTGGTATAAATGAGATGATTATATCTCTATCCAATTTCCGACGTCTCCCATGTATATTATATATACTTAAAAGAAAGTGTGAAAACGTTTAATGCATCACCTGTTTTCATAAACTATATATAACATTAAATCAATAACAAAACAACATGGCTTTTATTATAATTATGCCAATGGCATAGCTTCTAGAGATTTTGTGGTCGCTATTTCTAAAGAATAAAAGACGTCGGAAATGAGATACACATACATATAGTTAATTTCTTTTTTTGATATGTGGAACAAATACTTCTTGTGGCACTTTTGCAATCGTCTGTAATCTAAAATCTTGAAGCAGTATTTCCAACAAAGCTGCTATTGACGAAATTTTTTCAACCATTCTATTTCTACCATGCCCACCTTTGTATTCTAGAGTCGATGTAACAATCCCCATCTGATCAAGTTCATTGGTGAGGTCTATAACCCGTCTCTGTGTTAGGAAATCAACATCTATAGCTGCACATAGCTTCTTATATACATTATACATTGTTGAGACTGTACATTTTGTTCCGGTATTCAGACTATATATACATGCAAGCAATACTATTTTTGATTGAGTTGGCAATGCTTTAATCATTTCGAGCACACTATCAACTTCTATTTTATCTCTGGCAGCTCTAACGTCTGATTCTTCTACAGTGGGACTTTTCCGAATCTCTGCGAGCTCTCCAGCAACCCTTAGGACGTCGATAGCCTTCCTGGCGTCTCCATGTTCTTGAGCACCATAGGCAGCACATAGATCGATTGCAATTTCAGTTACAGAGCCTTGTCGAAAAGCAATCTCAACTCTTGCTTTTATAATATCAGCTAATTGGTTAGCATTATAAGGTGTGATCATTAAGTTGTTTTCAGCTAGAACACTAATCAAGTGCGGAGGAAATCTTTCGTGGATTTTTAAGTCATTTGTAATACCGATTACACAAGGGCATTATCTGATTTTTCGGAAACAGTTCTAATGATATTATTGATCATTTGTGGACTTTCAGTTTTATCTATTTCGTCTAATATTATAACTATAATTCCGGGATATTCATTCACTAAATGTTCAAAGTAGTTGCAGTGATTTGATCTAGAATTTCCTATTCGCTTTCTGGTTTCTCCTTCAGGAATGGGCATTTTGTCATTGATATTTTTCCAGATAGCATTCTCAGTCCTATATTTTTCACAATTAACATTTATAATACATAATTCTATATTTCTATTAGTAGCTTCTTTAATTGCTTCTTCCAATACCCATTTTGTAAGAATTGTTTTACCACTCCCTGGTTTCCCGTATACAAAAATGTTGTTTGGAGATATTATGCGAAAAATGTCATCCAGAAATTCACAATACGTTTTGATTTCGTGATTCCTATGTAGGATATCGGAGATACCATGAAGAAGATAGTTCGGCTTAAGAGCTCTTTTGTTCGTGAAAATGCTATTTTCAATATCATGCGCTTCTGTAAATAACATTTTTTCTGGCACGATACACACTCCTAAAATCTTATTTTTATTGTTTCTCTGATTTTCAATTTACGTAGGAATATTTAAGAATATGTATTTTTTCCGACATAATTACTTATCATAGCTAATACATGGGAGACGTCGGAAATTGGATACACAGATTAATGGAACTACTACAGAATGCATTTGCTCAACATTTTGTTGGCTATTGAATTTTGGAGCGCATATTTAGTAGATTGTGTAGTAACTGTTGTTGGCCATAACAGAGATCGCGATAGAGACCATTATATAAATCGTAACGTTTTCAGTGTATTTGGTGGCTGTGATGATTTATTTATAGTTTTTAGTGAATTAAGGCATTTTTATGCTAATTAACTGATTTAATTCGGTATTACCTGGCATTTTTACTGCCTAAATCAAATTATTTTTGGGATTTATCCGTCAATTTAAGCCTAAAATTGGCATTTATTCAAGAATTAATTTTAACGAAAAACGGTAAATGAGTACTGTATTTAATATATGTTTATTCACAGTACTTCCGAAGAATACACTAATTTATCGTTATTAACATTTGTTTATCTAATAATAAGTAGTATTACAATATAGGGCACCAGCGATATACTCTTTTTTTCCGAAATTGGAACTCTCACCAAGTCCGCCGCTTGTGGAGATTTCGCCATTTCCGCAATCTTTGGTGTCCATTATTGTAGCTGTCACTGATAGTAAGAAAGCAACTACCAGTAGAATAGCGGATATGAATATACAAATTTTTTTATTGTCTTTTTAATTTGTATATTCATATTTTTATTTTCATATTTACTGCACATTTACTGACTTTGAAAAATTCCGATTGCGCTAATGGATTACAAATAGAAGTTTGCCTAAGTAATAGGCTATGACTAGGCTCAAGGTAGGTTTTTTTCTCTAGACAAAGAATAATATTAAATTATGGTGACTTCAAAATTATGGTGACTTCATAAATAATAAAAAATAATTATTAATATATATTTGTTTTTTGACTACGAAAAATCTTATGCGGGATTATTTTTTGTTTAGAAGCAAATTTTCATAGAATTAATTTAAAATAACTATGCAGATAATTATGTATTGTACCACAATATCTAGAATGAGTGAAGCTAAAAGTGCAAGAAACAACCTGCATAATGGGGTAAAATATTGTAGTAGAATTCCTTGGAAGATGTTGATCTTGCTTTGAACTATGCATCGGCATCAGCATATATTCGAAGTGACTGTATCTGGGCAGACAGTAGAGATTACTCTTCCAAGCCGTCGTTCTGTCTTTTTTAGTGCGAGTTCTTTGGTGGCAATGTTACAGCTTTAAACCAAAAGTCTTGTATGGAACCAATTACTGTCATGAATTCGTCAAAGTCAAGGGGTTTAATTATATAGGCATTGGCATAAAGATCATAGGCTCTGATCAGGTCTTTTTCAGCGCTGGAAGTAGTTAGAATGATTACGGGTATATTTTTAAGATTATCATTCTCTTTTATTTCTTTAAGAACCTCACTTCCATCCTTTTTTGGCAAATTCCAATCCAAAATAATTATATCTGGGAGTGGAGAACCTAAAAACTTATCCTTATCACATAAAAACCGGATTGCTTCTTCTCCATCTTCGGCAACATGAAGATTAGTCCTAATTTTTGAATCAATGAAAAATTATGTTATTAATCCAATATCTTCCTTATTGTCTTCAACTAACAAAATTTCCAAAGGCTTATCTAATATTTTCATTTTTAAAACCTTTATAAACAGAACTAAAAGAGTTTATTGAACAGTCGGTCTGAATTTGGGATCATTACTTGTTATAGACTTTTTATTTGATCTACTTAAATATTTCTTTTTTTATCTTCAGAAAATTATTTAGAAAATTTCAATAACTACTTAAACACAATCTTTCAAAAAAATCAAACCGAAATGGAAAAGTTACTAATCAAAGAAGATGGTTGAGATTCAGTTTTAAGTTTAGTGATGATACTAAATAAAAAATAATTAAATTATGAATCCACATCTAGAATCCACATGCATCTGCAGAATGTCGTTTAAAGCAGATTTGGAGAATTATGACTATTTCAGATCGTTCTAATATATTTGAACAGGAGATTAGATTCCGGGAAAGGATAGCTGAGCTGGAAAAAACGAATCAAGAGTTAAGCAGACTCAATCTTGTTTTTGAAGGAATCAACCGGATTTTCAGCATTGTCGTGCAGGATAAGACAGAAGAAGAACTTGGAAATGAGTGTCTATTTGTAGCTTTAGAAATCACTGGCAGCCCACTTGGTTTTGTCAATCTAGTTGGTGATGACGGATTGTTGCACGATATTGCGATCAGCGACATGGGGTGGAAAGAGTGCCTAATGTATGATAAGACTGGACATCGCCGTCCCCAGGGAAATTTTGTTGTGCATGGCTTGTATGGTCGTATCATTAGCAGCGAGAAAAGTTTCTTTACTAACAATCCGCTGTCGCACCCCAATAGTATTGGCATTCCATCTGGTCATCCCCAGCTCACTTCATTTCTTGGCGTGCCGCTTGTTTTGGATGGGAAAATAGTTGGCATACTGGGAGTTGCAAACCGCGAAGGTGGCTATAGCCACGAGCAACAGGCGGATCTTGAAGCTATCACGCCAGCAATTGTACAGGCTATATCGAGAAAAAAGTCAGAATTGGAGCGCAAACGGATAGCTGAGAAGCTGCAGGGCAGCTTATCCGCGATAGCGATGGCTCCCCTATCCATGAATGCATGTGTGGCAATGTTATATTTGGAAGGTTCGACCCGTCTAAGCCATTTTTCACGACACGGGGAAGTTTCTGTACCAGCGGCACAACTGAACTGCTGGCCACTACGACTGATGTCGACAGTCAGGCTCGCACGCGTAACAGATGCAATGGTGAAGGCTATGAATCCGTGGTTCTGATAGCTCTGCGCGTGGGTGAGGATAAGGCTAGGTCTTCTTCAGAACGACAGACGTAAAGGTTTATTCTCTCCGGAAACGATCTCGATGTGGGAACGGTTGGCGGACTATCTGGCCGTGACCATAGCCAAAGCAAAAGCTGATGAATCTTTGCAGAAAGCACATGAGAATCTCCAGATGCAATCCGAGGAGTTACAGGTTCAGTCTGAAGAAATCCAGGTACAAAACGAAGAGTTGCAGACCCAATCAGAGGAACTTCAAAAATTATATGAAACTATACAGGAGAGCGAGGAGCATGAAAGAGCTAGTTTTGAAGAATTGTCGGTATTGATGAACGGTTCCGTTGCAAAAAATTCAAAAAAATATGTAAATCTATAGGTAATGAATAAAAATCAAAATATTCAAGGAAAATGTACTAACATTATAAAACTATGCCAAACAATTGATTAATGTATTTGACTTCATTAAAAACAGAGTAATTTAGATCATTTACTTGTCCTTTTTTGATCATATTCATAGCTTCAATTCCTTTTAAAGTCTGATTAGCAGATCGAAAAGACTGAAATCCTAACATTGGATTAACGATTCGCTTTATAGATCTATGATCTTGTTCTATAATGTTATTCGAATACTTGATTTGTCGAATACCTACGTTTTTAGGTAGTATTTTATCATTTTTCAGTTTACCTATAGCAAGTGGATAAGCTGTATTCTTATCAACGGTTATTACTCTTGGAATTTGATTATGATTAGAACTTAAAGCTTTCTTAAAAAATCTATTCGCTGCTTTTCTATTTCGTTTTGCACTTAACATGAAATCAATTGTATCTCCATTTGAGTCAACTGCTCGGTAAAAATATTTCCATTTACCTTTTACTTTGATATATGTTTCATCAACTCTCCACGAATCATTTGTTGGTCTTAAATGTCTTCTGATCTTTTTTTCTATTTCAGGGGAATATTGATGTACCCATCTCATGATTGTTGTATGGTCGACTTTTACTCCCCTTTCTGCCATTATTTCCTTTAAATTTCTATAGCTTAATGGATATTTTAAGTACCATCTCACATTCAATAGAATAATCTCTCCTTCATAATGCTTCCATTTAAAGGAATTAGATAGCATATTACTATCTTTGGTTTTCTTTTTATTCTATTGTATCATCAGAAAGGATTTTTTGCAACGGAACTATAAATTCTGTCCTTCAAGTTCGAATTTTAAAGATCGTTTTGACTATTTCTATATATTTGATCACCATTGTAGGAATTCGCTGTTTTAGGAGAGCAGAGTCTCACCCCCCTTTAACGACATGACGACATAGAAAATATCAACTTTAAAATTTAAGCATATGCTTAAAGTAAATAAAAAGCAATGTGTTTTGTTATCATATTTATTATATATAAAATTTGTTATTGTACATTTGAATATTACATCAAAACTTTGAAGCTACGTCGTCACGTCGTCGTGGGGGGGTGTGTCCTTATCGCGAAATAGAACCAAATAAAAAAACATATATAACCATGTCGTAAACTAGAGTACTATGTCCCCGAAGGTATCCGATGTAACGAATTCCCAAAATAAAATCTTTAATTATGTTGGGAAGCAAGGTATTGTTGTAAGAGCAGATGTGTTGTCTCCGGATGAATATATGCCTCCTGTGCTTATCGGGAGAGATGATCAAATAGGGGAGCTGGCTTATATGATGAGACCGTTGTTTTTACACGGTGCTCCTAACAATGGTCTTATTTTTGGTGCACCCGGATGTGGGAAAACGGCCACATCTAAATATGTACTCACAAACCTAACAAATAAATTAGAGAACGATAGACAAATATTAATGAGACTTGAACAGTTAGAATCAAACATAGAATCGATATCTGAAGACGAATTAAAAGAATTGGAGTATCTTAAGTCTCTAGTGGTAGTTCCAGTAAACATTAACTTGGATTGGACTTGCATATCTTGTAAAGAAATTTACACTACTATGGGGATTTTATTCAAACTTATTCAACATTTAGATCCAAATACCCAAATAAAACGATCTGGATATTCAATTGATTATTATTACGATGCCTTATTTTTATTAATGAATCAACAGAACAAGTCTCTTATGGTAATTCTTGATGAAATAGACTTTTTAAAGTCTTACGACGTTCTTTATACATTCAGTCGAGCTATTTCAAGTGGGAAATTTAATGGAAGGCAGTTTATACGAATTATAGGAATATCTAACAGCCGTAAATTTGAGGAAAAACTTGATCCACGAATTCTTTCTTCGACTGGATTTAAAAAATTTAGATTCCCATCATATAATACTGATGATATTTACCACATACTAAAAGATAGGATAAAACTCGCATTTACCCCAGGATCAATTGATGACGAGACCATAATTCAATGTGCTAAAGATTCAGCTAATACAGGTGGAGACGTACGAAAAGTTCTTAATGTATTACAAACTGCTGCAGAAACAGCAGACGTGGAAGGATCTGAAACTATTACCATCCAGCATATAAAAGACGCAGAAGAAAAAGTGCAAGATAACGATGTTATTAATGCGGTTTTAGTACTTCCGTTACATCACAGAATTATATTAATGAGTATTGCTAAGTTCATGAAACAAACTGATTCTGTTAGTACAGGAGACATAACCACAATGTATGAAATGCTTTGCAGGCAAATAAACCAAAAACCATCGATTAGACAGACAGTATCTGAGTGGATAACATCACTTGATATGCAAGGGTATATCCAGTCTACTAAAATAAAGACGAAGACAGGTGGGAAAACTAGAATGATTTCAATCCCGAAGGTGTGTCTTGAACAGACAGAACAGGCTTTATATGGGGATTATCAATTAGAAGAGTTGAAAGAATATTTTCCCGTCATAAAGGGAGGATAATAATCGTGTTTAATCCATACGAGGAAATCGGATCCTGTTTTCCATTTCATCAGAGAGTAGTACTTTTAAATGTTCTACGAATTGTAAGATCACAATTGAAAAAAAAAAACATTAGTGTAGTAGATGTATATTCAAATTATATTGAAATGTGTAAAGAATATGGAATTGAGTCCGTTTATAAAGGAAATATACTCGAAGCATTAAAATTAATTGAGTTAGCAGGTTTTATTGAATTAAAAGGGGGAGTTTGGATTACAAAATTGGATTTAGGGCCATATACAGTGGATGAGTGGATAGAGGCCATTTGTCAAAGTCCTGAGTTTGATACTTTTAAAAAGTAATTGTTGGCTATAGATAGCGCTGCTCAGAGAATAATACTTTTTTCCTAAAGATGATGGTTGCAGATCATTTCAATTGTTTCATTGATGAACTAATATTAAATTAGGCAGTATACCGAAATTTCTGTAAATTCTAAATGATTCTACACACCCTTTGTCTTCACCGCGATGAACAGGATTTGTTGACTTTCATGGTGCATAAATTTTAAAGTAAACCATCTGCATTTTTCCAATTCAGCGACAGCATGCATAAAATTTTGTACTTAATTCTAGTACTGCCATTCAGACGGCTATAATGGGTGCTTACTCATGAATCCAGTATGTCACGTCGCGTAAGGTTATGATATCGTAGTATTAGGTGGTGTGTTGCCAACCTTCAGCATTTTGTCGCTGGGCTGTTTGCATCTGTTCGGGCGTAACCCACACATTGTCGCCAGGGAAAGCGTTGCGTTCAACATATCCCGGCTTGCGCATGTTTACGGCGGAAGCTGCATTTTCATCAGCCGCTTGTTTGCGCTCTAGCGGGGTCACGCAGACAAAATCACCGTTGGCAGGTCCGGAGGCATCTCTCCACACGTACCCTGACTTACAGGCGAGATGTAAATGAGGGGGTGTTGATGTTTGGGTTGGTGTTTGGGTTGGTATCTGGTTTGGTGTCTGGTTTGGTGTTGGTATTTCTACATATGAGAAAAATCCAAGTACCAACAATATAATACCCATATAAAATATTGGTTTAGTATTATTCTCGAGAGGTTCTATACACCATTTCCCAGAAATTTTTATTTTTGATACAAATATAAATGCTAATCCAGCAATTATAAGGATAATTGGAACGTTAGCAAAAGGACTCAGATCCATAATCATTTTCTCCCAACAATGCTATATTTTAACGGCAATATGCCATAAAGTATAAGTCTTTATATCTAAATCCTTAAAAATTAGATGCTACAACTTAGTTGTCAGGACGGAGTGATTTTTCTAACAAGTTTAAAAATTTTGACGTGCTAACTGAGTTCGCCTTGCAGATCACCATAAGCTTTTGTACTTCAAAAGTATTAGTTTTCTTATTAAATTGTATTTATAATTTCATCATCAGTTTAGTTTTCTTTTGAACTATAAATGAATTTCGATTTTATTTATTAAGTTAACATTCTAGCTTATCTATATGCAGTTATTTTTGTAAAATCTATTTATTTTTACCTGAAAATCAGGTAAAAATATCCGTTGATTTTGACTAAAACAAATAAAATGCATAGGTTTTATCAAAAAACTGCGCATTTACTAGGAACACTCCAGATGTACTTCACAATCAAAATATCCCCATACGATCGGTGAGTTATATACGCACAAAGGTCAATATTTATTCAGGGCCATAGATTGTTTTGGTATGGGCAAAGTAGAGAGACTTAGATTTGAAAAATTCTATATGAATAGAATTATTACTCTACAAAAAAAATAAAAATTTAAAAATAGAATCGCATAGACTTATTTTGTGTGTTTACATATAGTTTATTAGTTTGATTATGTAGATTTATATATAATCTTTGTATGCCGTTATAGTTTTTCCGAATGAATGTATGTTAAGGAAAAAAAATTCTATTAAATATATATATGCTAAAATATACTAACACATTGGATACTAATTTGTATATATTTATCTATTTTTATGCAAGTATAATAATGAGTATACTTATTAGAATGAATTAAACATGAAAGTTGAAAAAGTTAATTTGTAGGTTAATAGTGAAGAAACTTTTATAACTTATTCGTGATGCTTATTAAAATACTTGCCAAAAAAGGGGGTAAATAATTGTCAAAATGGGGGTTAAATAAATGGTAAATAAACATAAGTTGTATTCTATAACCTTAGTTTCAGCAGCTATGATTTTAATGCTGGTGAATATCGTAAGTGCAGCTTCATTTACATATATTGCGAACAGCAATGATAATACAGTATTTGTAATGGATTACATCAACCAATAATGTTGTAGCCACGGTGAATGTTGGAGTCTCGCCACAGGGACTTGCAGTCACTCCAGATGGAACAGCAGTATATGTGGCTAACTCCGGCGACAACCCTGGAGACGTCTCTGTAATTAACTCAGCAACAAATACGGTTGTAGCCACTGTGCCTGTAGGAAACCAGCCTTATGCAGTTTCAGTCACCCAGGATGGAACAAGTGTAGATGTAGCGAATGGAGATGGAACGGTTTCTGTGATTGACACAGCCACATATACTGTTACATAGACACGGTGAAAATGGGATAAGATTCTGTTGAATTCAGATAATTAATATATTTTATTCCAGCACAACAAATCTTTCCTGATGCAGACTCCTTTGACATCGAGCTTAAGCAGTTGCCTGCTTTGCAGTCAATTGCATAGTTCTATAATTTTTAGAGTTTTTCTTTCCAATTGCGTAAGTCCCATCATATTTCTTTTGTAAAGATAGGTAGGTTCTTTTTTAACATCCGTAATTTTATTTAAACCTACATACGCATATATAACTAAATCGTCTTATTTTTACACAAACATCCTAAACATATTGATATATTTGAAATTAAAAAACCGTTTATTTTGGCACGTAGCCTATCATTCAGTAAAACTATCACAATAATACTTAAAAGATGGGAATATTATGGAAATGAAATATAAAAATATCCTTATATTAATTAGTATGATTCTATTGTCAACGACTGCACTTGCAGCAACTCAGACTGTAAAATCTACGGCACAGTCATATTACATCGACCCCCACCATAATTTGTGGCTTAAAGTCAGCATGAATGGCAGCACACAACATTTTAAAGTGTACAATAAACCTGGCTACTCACCAAACGGGGAAGAAGTCATGTGGGCATACGATAACTTTAGCTCAGGAAGCTTAAATACATCAAAATGGACAGCTTACAAAGAAGGAAGTAATAACGCAACAATAGACATACAGAATGGACATTTGGTGTTGTCAGGCTCTGGTAAAACATCTTCTGCGAATGTTGTGTTGAATAAACCATTCACGAACGGTATTGAATTGGCAGTCAATGAAACATTAGCAGGTGGTACTCATGACGTGGGTACATTTTCTGATGCTTCTTTTGGTTCCGGAGCACTTGTAGGTGGGATCAGAGGAACAGATTGGTGGCATACAAGGTTCGCTAATGGTGGTGGCTCATTCCAAAGCCAGGGAATATATGATGCAATGATTTGGGCAAACTCAAATAGTTCGGATGTTAGCACACCCACTCCAGGAATCAGATTAAGTGATTACATCGAAGAGGGTATTTCACATACAGTGACATACGGTTATGATTCTTCTGGTAATGCAAATATGTATATGCTAAATATAACTCAAAATCGTCTTCCCTTATCTATCCCTGATCCATACGGGTATAATCAGTTCAATCACCCATCTATCTATTTCAATGAGACAGGTGTATTTGGTCATAAATGGTGGATGTTTATTACACCATATGCATATTCGAACGGTACATATGAAAATGCATGTTTGTACTATTCTGATGATGGACTAGTTTGGAATGCACCTCCAGGAGTGAAAAATCCTATTGGAACGCCAATAAAGTCTGAATATAACTCAAATGTTTATGGTTCTGATCCATATGGTTCTGATCCCCATGGTGATGATCCTTATGGCTCTGATTCTCATCTTATATACAATCCTGATACCGGAAAATTTATGCTCTACTATGTAATTGGGGATGTCTGCGGTAATGTAACCATAGAAGACCCGAAAGTTAAAACATATGATGGTATTACTGTTTCACCAGAAACAAATGTCACAGCTCATGGGGTATCGCCAGCCGTTCTCTATGATAAAGCCACAAAAACATATTACATATGGATTGTTGATATCGATCCTAACCCGCATGTAATCTACAGATACACATCCACTGATGGTGTACATTTTAGTAATAAAAAAGCAGTGGGTCAATCAAGCCCCTATTATCCCTGGCATATGAATACGATGACTTATCCAGGTAAATCAATAATATATGCATTACTTACAATGTATAGTAACGAAGGATTCACCGGCAATCTCCATATAGCTACTGCAAACAATTACACCGATAATTTCACAGTTCAAAGCTCACCACTTCTAAAACTAAAGGATTCATCATGTGCAACACATGAAGATGCTCTGTTATACCGTAGTGCAGGTATATTTAGCGATGATGGAAAGCTTTTGAACCTCTGGATCCCTGCACAAGATACTCTAGGAGCTTGGACTGTGTTTTACACTCAAGCAACTGAAAAAAATGGTGTATGGACAGTTGGAGAGTTCACAACTCCCCGCGCACCTCTTATGACAATCAAAAATACACAATACCTCTATACCCCAAAACAGTGGATGCTATCACAAGGCGATTCTCCAAAAAGTCATGGAGTAAAAAGAGAAATCAATGAAGTTTGGGGATATAAAATAGGGCACACACCAGAAATAAATGTAAAAAAAATGGGAACATATACTCAAATTGAGGTTAAGCCAACCGATTTACAAAACGTGTCTGATTACCAGGTAATGATCCCTGCCAGTATGCTTAACATATCATCCCAAAGAGAATCTCTGGATGTAGAGTTTGCATAAGTGCAAAAAGGCGTTGTAGATAAGTCAGCTTGTAAATCCAAATGAGAGCGATATTAATAGGATTTACAAGGCTGTCCTTTGTTAGACTATATCAAAGGCAGTTAAAAATTCCCAAATCTTTCGGGTGAGAACATGCATAGGTTTTACATTAAAAACTGTGCATTCTAAAAGTCAATAAATTATGTTCATTGAAGTGACGATAAAGGATGTCCAGAATATTTAGAATTTACAGAACTTTCGGTACACTGCCAGATCTATATAATTATTTTTTCCTTATATTTTTATTTATAATTGTTATTTTGGTTAATTAGTTCCAAGTGTTCCATGAGCTCCAAATGCTCTATGAGTCCCACAAGCTCCAAGAGTTCCATAAGCTCCATAAGTAATAAATCCGCAATGTTTTCTTATTCTGGATGGAACTTCGGAAATTCAGAGATTTTAGCACAAAAACT
>Ga0326728_10019337_pt1 | contig 13229 bp, 10 predicted proteins | sample MB3enrmetagenome_FD_207602 | JGI IMG/M metagenome (GOLD analysis project Ga0326728, IMG submission 207602) | Lab enriched peat soil microbial communities from McLean, Ithaca, NY, United States - MB31MN | ecosystem: Environmental > Terrestrial > Soil > Wetlands > Peat | place: USA: New York...
GGTTCTCACGGGCGCCGGTCTCGGGGAGACCTTTCGCAAGGCCGTCCCGGGTCCCGAACAGATGACAAAGCCTTAGATAGTCTTTTGGAAAGGCGCAAGAGTCAACGCGATAGTCATGGGTGAAACGAAGGTAATCTCTGCGCTGGTCACCGGGGGAGAGGCGTCAGCCGGGGCCCCGCTGGGGCCCGCTCTAGGACCTCTGGGGGTCAACGTCCTCGCCATCGTGAACGAGATCAACAAGGTGACCGCAGACTTCAAGGGAATGAAGGTCCCGGTCAAGATCGAGGTCGACACGGAGACAAAGAAGTTCTCCGTCGCAGTCGGAACCCCCACGACGGCGGCCCTTCTCGTGAAGGAAGCAGCCATACCCAAGGGTTCAGGCAAGCCGAACCTCGAACTGGTTGGAAACGTGACGTTCGACAAGGTCCTGGGGATAGCCAAGGCGAAGATCGGGAACTCCTACGCCAAGAACATCAAGTCCTCCGTGAAGGAAGTCGTAGGTACGTGCGTCAGTATGGGCGTCAAGGTGGAGGACACAGACCCGAGACAGTTCATCAAGCAGATTGACGAAGGAAAGTGGGACAAGGCAATCTCGGCCTTCGAAGCAAAGTAGTAAAGAGAATGCGACGGCCGGTTCCTGAGCCGGAGAAACTCTTTTAATACGACCGTTCTGGCTCGGACTGACTCCCGGGGAAAGAATTGCTTTCAAATGCGCAGTTGGTAGAGATTGTAAAGAAGGGGAAGGAATCGAAGGAGAGAAAGTTCCCCGAATCAGTAGAGGCGATCGTTACCTTCAAGGAAGTGGACCCGAAGAAGAACGACCTGAACATCAACGAGACCGTCTACCTCCCACACCCTGGTTCCCACAGGGCCACGGTCTGCTATATCGGCTCGGGCGACCTCCTCCTGAGGGCGAAGAACGCTGGCGCAGACGCCGTCTTGGAGCCCTCTCAACTCGAGAACTACGCCGGGAACAAGAGAGAGGCCAAGAATCTGGCCAACAAATACGATTTCTTCCTGGCGGACACGTCGTTGATGCCGCGGATTGGCAAGGTCCTCGGGACGGTGTTGGGCCCCCGAGGTAAGATCCCGACCCCTGTTCCCCCGAACGCGCCGATCGAAGGTATCATCAACAGGACGAGGAACGCGGTTCGGGTCAGGAGCAGAGCGGCTCTGGCCGTGGGGGCCAAGGTCGGTGACAGGAAACTCTCCGATACGGACCTGGCCGACAACATTCAGGCGATGGTCCAGGCCGTACAGCGGAAGTTGCCCAACGGGGACAGAAACATCCGTTCCATCATAGTAAAGACATCGATGGGCAAGCCTGCGAGAAGAAAGGTCGACGAGGCATGAGCGGTCAGGTACAGGTCCAGCGGGAATACAGCTCCAAGAAGACCGAGATTGTCGACAAGGTCGCGCAATTCGCGAAGAAGTATCCAGTCATCGTGGTCGCGCAACTCTCGAAGGTCCGGTCCGCCCAGCTCATGGCCGTCAGGAAGGTTCTCAGGGGGCAGGCCGAGATCATCGTCGTCAAGAACAAGCTTGCGATTCTGGCGCTGAAGAAGGCGGGGATCAAGAACGCGGACGAGCTGCTGAAGCATCTGACGGGACAGAACGCGCTGATCTTCTCCAACCTTGACCCGTTCAAGGTCTATCTGCTGCTAGAGAGGAACCGGGTCAACCTCCCGGCAAGGGCTGGCGACATCGCTCCGAACGACATCATAGTTCCTGCGGGTAACACAGGCCAGCCAGCCGGTCCAGTACTCAGTGAGTTCCGGGAGGCCGGAGTCCAGACAAAGATCGAGTCGGGCAGCATCTGGATCGTGAAGGACTCGGTGGCCGCCAAGGCGGGAACCCAGATTTCGCCGAAGCTTGCCAGCCTCTTCTCCAAGCTTGGAATCAAGCCCATCAGAGCCGGCCTTTCGATAGCCCTTGCATACGAGAACGGTCTGATATACGCGGCCGACGCCGTGGCGATAGACCTCGACAAGTACAGGGCTGACCTTGTCTCCGGGTACGCTTCATCGCGGGCGCTAGCGGTCTACGTCGGCTACGTCACCAAGGACACCGCAGGCGAGATCATTGCCAAGGCCTACCGCGAGGCGCTTGTGCTAGCGGTCGAAGTGGGTGAAATCACTAGCGAGAGCGCACCTGCGATACTGGGGAAGGCCGAAGCCGAGGCCAACGCAGTGCTGGCCAAGGCCAAGGAAAAAGGCTACCAGTAAAGCGGACGAATCAAGCTAGGGGTTTTGCATCCTCGGTTAGAATGGAGTAGGAGACCGACCGGTCGGGCTAGGCCCGGATTCCCAGCTGGGTCGTCAGGTCAGATAGGTCATAGAAGAGCCGGACCTCGGCTATCCTTCAACCGTCGATGCGGCAGACCAGGATGGTGCCTATCTTGTAGGACTTTCCCGTCGCTGGTATTTCGCCTCCGGGGTGCCTGATTGGGCACTTCATGGACCCCGACTCGACGCATTTGGCACAAACCAAAACCCGACAGGGCGATACTCCGAGTTCTCTAGCTGCAGGGTCAGCCCTCGATAAGAAGATGAAGACCCGAGACCACGGGCCTCGAATGAGGCTCGTCAGTTTCAGCGGGATAGAATGAGATGCTCCGTCTATCCGAAGAGCGACGCGAGCCCTGCGAGAGCTTCCTCTTCCTTCTTCTCGTCTTCCTTGGGCTTCTCTTCTGCCTTAGCGGCTGCTGCTGGTGCCGCAGCTGCCGGGGCCGCTACCGCCATCGAGGACGCGCTCTTCAGCGCCTCGTCTATATTTATCTCGCTCAGGGCGGATGCGAGTGCCTTCACCTTAACCTGGTCGACGTCGACTCCCGCAGCCTTCACAACACTGGTCAGACTGTCTTCGGTGACTGGTTTACCGGCCTTGTGAATCAGAAGCGCCGCGTACATGTACGAATCGGTCATTTCGGAAGTGCGCCGTCCCCCTAGTGCTTTTATAGTTTTCGAGAGAAATGCCGTCTTCTGCGACGGCCATCCCGCACCCTCGGGCCAGAATGCAATCTCCTACTTTATTTACCGACTAGGGTGGATGCTTGAAAGAAGCGTTTTGGATGACGTGAAGGCGCAACTGCAGGAGCGGTTCTCAGCAGACTACGGGAAGTACTACATGGTCGGCCTCTTCAAGCGCAGGGGGTTCGTGAGGAAGAAGTGCGAGAACTGCGGGAAGCACTTCTGGACGCTCAAACCCGAACGCACAAGATGTGACGACCAGCCCTGTTCCTCCTATACCTTCATCGGGAGCCCGCCGGGCAAGACGAAGCTCGACTATGTCGGCACTTGGAAGAAGGTCGAGGAGTTCTTCCGCAGCAACGGGCATACGATCGTTCCGCGGTACCCTGTAGTGGCGCGATGGAGACCAGACCTGTACTTCACCGTGGCCTCGATAATCGATTTTCAGAGGATAGAGGGAGGCAAGGTGATCTTCGAGCTCCCTGCGAACCCGCTCGTAGTTCCGCAGATGTGCTTGAGGTTCAACGACCTGCCGAGCGTGGGGGTGAGCGGGAGGCACTACTCGTCTTTCTGCATGATAGGGCAGACCGCGCTTGCGAACAAGGAAGGGTACTGGAAGGACAGGTGCATGGACCTGGACTTCGACCTCCTGACCAAGCGCCTCGGAATACCCGAGGAGGAGCTGTCCTTCATTGAGGACGTCTGGGTCGGATACGGAGCGTTCGGATACTCGCTCGAGTACTTCGCTCGAGGCCTCGAGCTCGGGAACGCCGTCTTCACGGCTTTCGAGGGGACCGTCTCGAACTTCACCGAGATGAAGGAGAAGGTCATCGACATGGGCGCCGGCCTGAACAGGCTGGCCTGGATCACACAGGGGACGCCGACCTCATATGACGTGGTCTTCGCCCCCGTGCTGAAGCGGATGAGGGAGGTCTCCCCCGTCGAGTACGACCACGATCTCTTCCTTCGCTACTCCCGCATCGCCGGGACCATGAACATCGACGATTACCAGAGCCTGGCCGACGCGAGGAGCGGGATAGCGAAGACGCTCGGGGTCTCACCGTCGGCCCTGCAGGAGAAGCTCGCACCCGTCGAGGCGCTCTACGCCGTCGCGGACCACTCGAGGACCCTCCTCTTCGCCATAGCCGACGGGCTCCTGCCCAGCAACGTCGGTGGGGGATACAACCTGCGAGTTGTCTTCAGGAGGGCGCAGTCGTTCATCGAGCGCTACGGCTTCAAGTTCGAGCTGGTCGACGTCATCAACTGGCACATAGATCAGCTGGCGGAGATGTACCCGGAGCTCGAGCAGCACAGAGGCGACGTCTCGGAGGTGCTCGACGTCGAGGCCGCGCGCTACGGCTCTGCGAAGGAGCGGGTGTCGAAGATCGTCTCGGGGCTCTCCAGCTCCAAGAAGGAGCTCGGCACCGACGACCTGGTCAAGCTGTACGACTCGGACGGGATTACCCCAGAACAGCTGGCTCAAGCAGGGCTAAAGGTCTCTGTCCCCGACGACTTCTACGAGCGCGTCGTCTCCAAGCACATCCTTCAGAAGAACGAGGAGAAGGGTCCGAAGTTCGACACCACAGACGTGCCGAACACGCGTCTTCTCTACTATGAGGACGGGGACACGTTCGAGTTCGACGCGCGAGTGCTGAAGACTTACGAGGGCGGATTCGTTGTCTTGGACCAGACGGCCTTCTTTCCGAGGGGCGGAGGGCAGGAGCCCGACCACGGCACCATCGACGGGAAGAGCGTGGTAGACGCGATAAAATACGGAAGCGTCGTGCTGCACCAGGTGACCGGGGAGCTCCCGACGGTCGGGTCGATGGTCCACGGCATAGTCGATTCTGTGCGAAGACAGAGGATAAAGCGCATTCACACCGCCACGCACATACTGAACGGCGCCTCCCGCCAGGTCCTCGGCCCCTGGGTGTGGCAGCACTCCGCGTTCAAAGAGGCCGACTACGGCAGGCTCGACATCACGCACTTCGCGCACCTCAGCGACAAGGAGGTCCAGAAGATCGAGGACGTCGCCAACGACATCGTGATGAGGAACCTACCTGTGACGATCTCCGACATGCCGAGGCGGGCCGCCGAGGAGAAGTACGGCTTCAGAATCTTCCAGGGGGGAGTCGTGCCTTCGCGGACGCTCAGGATAGTCAACATAGCGGATTGGGACGTCCAGGCGTGCGGCGGCACGCACACCAAGACCACGGGCGAGGTAGGGTTCATCAAGATAGTGAAGACGGAGCGGATACAGGACGGGGTAGAGCGGCTGGACTTCGTGGCCGGCTACCCTGCGGTCACGTACGTGCAGGAGATGTACTCGACGATAGGGCGGACGTCGTCAATCCTCAACACACAGCGGGATAACATCGTGAAGGTCTCGGAGGAGCTCAGGGAGAAGCTCGAGGAGTCGTTGAGGAAGGAGCGGAGCCTTGGCGAAAGGCTGGTCGCCGCGTCGGTCACCGAGGTCGTCTCGTCCGCCAGAGAGGTCAAGGGCGTAAAGGTTTATCTCTCCAACGAGAGCGGGATGGACGAAGAACTGATTGTTAGCCAGGGGCAGAAGTGCGTAAAGGCGGATTCGAGGCTCGTCTACGTCAGTGTGTCGCCCCGGGGTAATGCTGCAAGGATTACATGTTTCGTAGGCACCGCCGCCATCGATTCCGGGGTCGCTGCCGATGCGATCGTCCGGGCGATGGCGAAGATCCTCGGGGGGTCCGGAGGGGGCTCGAAGGACTTCGCTCAGGGAGGCGGCCCGAGGACGGAGCGTTTGAAGGAAGCCTCTGAATCCGTTTACGACACGGTTTCGGGACTGATCGGAAGTTAGTCGATTGGCCACATACGAGAAGTACTGGCTGAACGTGTGGAACGAGAGGCGGCTCTTCGAGGCCGAGCCGATCGCAGGCAAGAAGAAGGCGTTCGTGACCTTCCCGTTCCCCTACATGAACGGTCCGCTCCACATCGGGCACTGCTTCACGGCGACGAGGGTGGACATCTACGCACGCTTCAAGAGGATGCAGGGCTACAACGTGCTCTTCCCGTGGGCATGGCACTGGACGGGAGAGAGCATACCGGGGATGAGCTATCGCCTCGCTCAGGGAGACGAAGGGGTGAAGCGGGCGTTCCTCGATGTCGACGGGGTGCCGCCAAGTGAGGTGGAGCGCTTCGTCGACCCGGAGTACCTGGCCTCCTACTACACCAGGGTGAGCCGAGAGGCGGTGAAGGAGACCGGTTTCTCGATAGACTGGAGGAGGGAGTTCAGGACGGTGGACCCGGCCTTCAAGAAGTTCGTCGAGTGGCAGTACCTCAGGCTTCGTGAGCGCGGGTACGTAGTCCAGGGGACGCACCCCGTCGTCTGGTGCGAGCACGACGAGAGCCCCACGGGCGACCACGACAGGATGGAAGGCGAGGGAGTCTCGCCGGAGGAGTTCAATCTGATCAAGTTCAAGGTCGAAGGAGCAGGAGGAAAGTGGCTCGTGGCCGGCACCCTGCGTCCGGAGACGATCTACGGAGCGACCAACGTCTGGGTCGACCCGGAGGGCTCTTACTGCGAGGCCGAGGTGGACGAGAAGGAGGTCTGGATAGTCAGCTCGTCCGCGGCCAACAGGCTCGCCGAGCAGCTGCACAAGGTGAACGCCACTAGGGAGTTCAGGGGCACAGAGCTGCTGGGAATGATGGTCACGGCCCCCATCACAGGAGCGAGCCTCCCGGTCCTCCCCGCGGCCTTCGTAGACACAGAGCTGGTCACAGGGGTCGTGTACAGCGTCCCGGCTCACGCTCCCTACGACTACATGGGCCTCGTAGACCTGCAGGAGGGAAGGGTGAACGCGTCGCCAGCGCTCATGAAGGCCGCTCGGCGGCTGAGCCCGATATCTATAATCTCAATCCCGGGATACTCAAGCATCCCCGCGCAGGACGAAGTCAAGAAGCGCGGCATCCTGGACTCGACGGACCCCAAGCTCGAGGAGGCGACGGCCGAGCTCTACAAGGCCGAGTTCCACAGAGGAACCATGAAGGGGAACTGCGACGGTTACCGTGGGATGAAGGTGAACGACGCCAAGCCTAGGGTCATCGAGGAGATGAAGGGCGGAGGGGTCCTGGCCCTCATGATGGAGCTCCCACAGCGCGTGGTCTGCAAGTGCGGGACGAGGTGCTACGTCAAGATACTCGAGAACCAGTGGTTCCTGAACTACTCCGATCCTGCGTGGAAGGAGAAGACAAAGTCGCTGGTCAAGCGGGCCAACGTCTACCCAGAGCAGTCCCTCGAGTGGTACTATTCGACCATCGACTGGCTGCGCAACTGGCCGTGCGCCCGGCGCTCGGGGATGGGGACGAAGCTCCCGTGGGACAAGGAGTGGATCGTGGAGACGCTGTCCGACTCCACCATCTACATGGCGTTCTACACCATCGCGCAGCTCGTCAATGCGGAGAAGGTCAAGTCCGAGCACCTCTCCCCCGAAGTGTTCGACTACCTCCTGCTCGGAATCGGTTCGGAGGCGCACGTCGCGAAGCTCTCAGGGATAGATGTGAAGCTCCTGAAGGCCATGCGGAGCGAGTTCCTGTACTGGTACCCGGTCGACCTGAGGAACTCGGCGAAGGAGCTCATCCCGAACCACCTGACGTTCTACGCGTTCCACCACGCGGCCATGTTCGAGGAGAAGCTCTGGCCGACGGGGTTCAGCGTCAACGGGATGATAGAGATCGAGGGCCAGAAGATGAGCAAGTCGAGGAGCGTCTTCGTCACGTGGCGCCAGGCCCTCGAGACGTATGGCGCCGATGCTCTGAGGGCCACGCTGGCGCTGGCCGCGGACGGCATGGACGACGCCGACTGGAAGGCGAAGAACGCCGAAGACATCAGGGTCAAGATAGATTCGCTCTTCGCCTTCATGGAGAAGAACCTCAAGGAGGCGGTGCGGAGGGAGCCGGACCATCTCGACAGATGGCTACTCTCGGTCACGCACCAGAGGATAGAGGTCGTCACGGCCTCTCTGGAGGTGATGAGGACCCGCCGAGCGCTGGCGGTCGCGCTCCTGGAGACATGGAACGACATAAGATGGTACCTCCGCCGGGAGGATGCTCCTCGGAGGGAGACGCTGAGCCGCGTCTTCGAGGCCTGGATCAGGCTGCTCGCACCGTTCACGCCGTTCGCTGCGGAGGAGCTGAACAGGAGGGTGTTGGGAGGGAAGGGGCTAATCAGCACGGCGGACTGGCCTTCGAGCGTCGACTTCCCCACCGACGAGCGCGCCGAGGTCTCGGAGCTGCTCGTGAACATGGTGATAGAAGACGCGCGGAACCTCCTGAAGATAATCAAGCAAGAGAAGAAGACCCTGAACCTCTACGTATCGTCGGACCGCGCCCGGGACTACTTCCTGGAGATGTACCGCGCTCAGAAGTCGAACGTCAATCGCGGCGACGTGATAAAGAAGCACGCAGCGACCGGAATAAGGCCCGAGAAGGTGATCAAGCTCCAGCACGAGCTGGGAGAGGAGCTGGTCGCGAGGCTCGCATCGATATCGGAGCTCGACGAGTTCTCGGTGCTCAAGGGCGCCTCGGCGTTCCTCTCGAACGAGCTGGGCATCGAGGTGCGGGTCTTCAAGGCCGGCGAGAGGGACACACCTGACCCAGCGAAGAAGTCCGGCGGCGCGCTCCCGTTCAAGCCAGCTTTCTATCTCGAGTGACGGAGTCAGCAGAGGGCATCCAGAGCCCATGCTCGATGCAGGGGTTTCTTGCGATGAGACGACGGTCAGGAAATGCGCTCATCGTAGGCGACGAACTCGACCAGGTTTCCTTCGGGGTCGTGTAAGTACGCCGAGCGCCAGTGCACCTCCGGGTGCTCCTCTTCGGTGACTTCAAGGCCCAACCCTTCAAGCCGTCTCCTTTCGGCCGCGTAATCCCTCAGCTGTATCTCGAAGGCGATGTGATGGAGCGTCGTCTTCTTGATGTCTGGTGCATTCTTATCGCCATCATGCATGGCGTTGAACAGCGCAACCACCTGAGTGTGGCCTCCAAAACCTTCGGCGACCTTGAGAAAGACGTGCTTCTCCGATTCATGGATTGGCTTCAAGCCTAGGACATCGACGTAGAACCTCGTCATCCCTTCGAGGTCCTTGACCCGGAGGTTGACCTCGCCGAGCCCCCTGATGCGGCTGGACCGGGCCATGCTCAAATCGTCGTCAACCCCAATACTTATGGATTGAACCATTTTCCTGCTACGGTTCCGTGTCCCCTGACCTGCAATCCGCCCTGCAAAGATTATTATACCGTGATACTGCCGAATTCAATGACTGTAATTCTAAATTCGTGAAGTGAATTGACAATTCCAGTCTATCAGAACTCTCCCGAGAGGACAAGGTGAATGGCAAAATACGTCTTCGTAGCTGACCCGAGCCTGTCGCGGGAGTACAGCAACTTCCCGCTACTGGACTTCCTTCCCTGCGCTCCCACCAAGATAGTCCCCGCGGCCGTGTACAATTTCCTCAAGGGCGGACGGACCCCGGACATCAACGGCAGGGCCGCGGTCGCGCCGTACGCCCTGCGGAAGCTCGAGTCGGCACTGCTTGCGCGGAACAGGAGGGAGGACGTCGTTATCGCCCACGAGGACTACGCGGCCAGCTTCATCAAGGACGACACGAAGATAATCGGCGTATACACCATGGACCCGCTGGGATTGGGTCCGCTCACGGTGTCCTTCTCCCTGCTGTTTGCGTCGCGCGCCAAACCCTGGGTGCGCGTGGAGTTCGAGAGGCTGGTCCGGAAGCTCAGTATCGCGAAGAAGGGGAAGAAGGCGAAGCTGGTCGTCGGGGGGCCCGGCGTGTGGGAGCTTACGCAGATGCCCGAGGTGATGGACGAGCTGGGAATCGACTATGCGTTCCAGGGCGAGGCCGACGACATCATCAACGAGGTCCTCGAGGACATCGCGAGCGACTCCATCTACGACAGGGGATACTTTCAGGGATACCAGTTCTTCGACCCTAGCTTCCACAAGACCTGGGTCGCGCACGACCGCTTCATAACGAGGGTGAGGTCTGGGAAGCAGTTCCCGACGCTCGAAGACATACCCCTGATACAGGCACCCACGGTCAAGGGGCTGAGCGAGGTGATGCGGGGTTGCGGGATCGGCTGCGACTTCTGCGAGGTGACCCTAAGGCCCATCCGCTACTACACGCCCGAGATGGTCAGGAAGGAAGCGGAGGTCAACGCGAAGTACGGGAAGAAGAGCGTGTGGATGCACAGCGACGAGATATTCGCATACCAGCACGGGCACCACTTCACGCCCAACCCCGAGGCGATAAAGGAGCTCTTCACGACGGTGATGAGCATCGACGGTATAGAGCACACGAACCCCACCCACGGGAGGATATCGATTCCGGCTGGCTACCCCGAGCTCGTGAAGCAGATCTCCTCGGTGGTGAAGGCCGGCCCGGACAAGTGGATAGGGGTGCAGGTCGGGCTGGAGACGGGAAGCGACAGGCTCGCGCTCGAGCACATGCCCAACAAGACTCTCCCTCTCAAGATAGGCCCCGACGGGTCGTGGCAGCAGATAGTCGCGGAGGGCACCAAGGCCATGAACCGGGCCTACTGGAGGCCGGCGTTCACGGTGCAGGTGGGGCAGATGGACGAGACCCCGGAGGACAACTGGGAGACGGTGGCGATGGTGAACCGCCTCAGCGAGATGGAGTTCACTGGCGGCCGCCCGCTGGAGTTCACGGCCACACCCATGCAGAACGTGGCCTTGGGGCTGATAAAAAGCAAGTCGTACGGCGCGCACATGCTGGACGAGTCGCAGCTCGCCGTCTACTACGCCTGCTACAGGCACCTCACCAAAATGATAAGGAGGGACGGGGTGCGCGACAGCAAGGGGAACGCCGCCCGGCGCGCCGCGATGTCCACGGTGCTCAACCTGGGAGGCTGGGGCCTCCTACACTACATCGAGGGCATCTGCAGGAAAAGGAACCTCGACCTCGAGAGGGTAAAGCGCTACGGTCTTAACTAGACCCGTCATAGCCTGGTGTCGTCCATGACCACCGCAGTCGCGCCCGACGAGCATGAGCCCCCGTCGTCGGCCGAGGTCCCGAGCCTGGGTCCGGTCACGCCTGTGCGGTGGATCGCGCACATCGACATGGACTCGTTCTATGCGTCTGCGGAGGTGAGGAGGAACCAGACCCTCAAGGACAAGCCGGTGGTCATCGGAGCGGACCCCAAGGAGGGGAAGGGGCGGGGCGTCGTGCTCACCTGCAACTACCATGCGAGGCGGTCCGGGGTCCGGTCGGCGATGCCCATCTCCGAGGCGTGGAGGCTGTGCCCGCAGGCGGTCTACCTCCCTCCCGACTTTGCGTACTACGAGGAGCTGTCGGGCGACGTGATGAGGCTAATCAGGGGCAAGGTCGAGGCGTTCGAGCAAGTGAGCATCGACGAGGCGTTCGTCGACCTGACCGGCGTGGCGGGCTCGCTGGAGCAGGCGCTCGTGTGGATCGCCAACCTGAAGACGGAGCTCTGGACGAAGACCGGCCTGACGTGCTCGGTGGGCCTCGCCGAGAACAAATCGGCGGCCAAGATAGCGACCGACCTCCAGAAGCCCGACGGGGTCACCGTGATAGCGCCCGGGCGGACGAAGGACGAGCTGGCCCGGCTGCCGATAACGGTCATCCCGGGCGTGGGCGCGAAGACGGAGCAGGTGCTCAAGGAGAAGGGCGTGACCAAGGTGGGCGACCTCCAGCGGATGGAGCTGGGCGTCGTGAAGAGGCTGCTCGGCCGCTCGGGGGTGTGGCTCTGGGAGGTCGCGAACGGGGTCGAGAGGGAGGAGGTCAGGGAGCACGCCCTGAAGTCGCTGAGCACGGAGAGGACGTTCTACGAGGACGCGGGGTGGGACGCGGTGGAGCGGGCCGTCGGCGAGCTCGCGGGGGAGCTTGCGGAGAGGGCCAAGGGGTCGGGGATTACGTTCCGCAGGGTCGGGGTGAAGATCCGGTTCAGGGCGGCCGGGAGGTTCGAGACCCACACGAAGGAGAACAGGCTGGCGGCGCACTCGAGCTCGGAGTCGCTGATGAAGGAGGAGGCGCTCTCGCTCCTCAGGAGCTTCCGCGGCAGGAAGGACCCGGTGAGGCTCGTAGGCGTGAGGGTGTCGGAGCTGGGGCGGGACCTGGCCGCGCAGAGCGAGATGACCTCGTGGATGGAGAAGAAGGGAGATGGTTGAGCTTCGGCCCGCTGGAGGCGACGCGACGCGTGCTGCGGGAGATGCGTAACCCGGCCGTAGCTGCGGTGGCCGTCTTCGAGGCGCTCTTCGTAGCCCTGCTCGTGGTTCCTGAGAACCCCGTAGCCGCAGTCACCGGAGGCGCATACACACCGCTCATCGCCGCGTTCCTTTCTGCGGTGAAGCTCGACCTCGTGCCTCGAGGCTGGGAACTGATAGGGCTGACAGCCGGAAACGCTCTGAAGATCAATTTGGCTGCTGCGGCGCTGGTCGCTCTGGTCATAGACTACCCGCTGATAGCGTTCGCAATCATAGGCCGGGTCGTTCCAATCGGGGCGGAGAACCGGGAATCCCTCGTCAGAAAGCTGGTCGTCGCGGCGACGCTCTTGTTCGGCGCCGGCCTGGCCTTTGGATATTTCTTCCTCGCCAGGTTCTTCATAATCGCGCAGGCTCCGTTCTTTGAGGCGGCTTCGGTGAACCCAGTGATAAACGCTACCGGCTTCTATTTCGGGGCCTTCCGGGCGACCCTGATAGTCGGGGCCGTGATTCTGGTTTCTACATACGCCTTAATCTCGTGGGGCCGTGGCCGTTCTATCCGAAGTTTTCGTGCCTGACGCGCAGAGCCGACGGTAGGGTGGTCCCGCCGTACCCGGGGTCGTGGAGCGAAGCGACCGCCGCGTGCTCGGCATAAAAGCGCCTGATGGAATTCAGTCTGCGCGTTGTCGACGGGCTATCGAGCCCCTCGCCATGTGCCCGCGTCCACAATCACTGTATCAGATCAGATTGTCGAATAGGTAAGATACCATGCGTAATCAATAGCTCGTGATTGCAAGTAGCTCCCGCATGAAGGCAGGGAACGGGGGGCCTGCGCGCAGGGCGAAATGGCCGCTGATGGAGAAAAAAGGAGAGGGAGGAGTTCAGCGCCCGCCGCGCCTGACTAGCCCCCGATGCGGAACATCTTCGTGCCGCAGACCGGGCAGACGCCCTGGACGGCCTTCTTGCCGTTCTTCATGGTGATGTTCTTCGCATCCTTCATCTCTCGCTTTGCCTTGCACTTGACACAGTACGCG
>Ga0326728_10019338_pt1 | contig 13228 bp, 12 predicted proteins | sample MB3enrmetagenome_FD_207602 | JGI IMG/M metagenome (GOLD analysis project Ga0326728, IMG submission 207602) | Lab enriched peat soil microbial communities from McLean, Ithaca, NY, United States - MB31MN | ecosystem: Environmental > Terrestrial > Soil > Wetlands > Peat | place: USA: New York...
GAAGGCCTCTGCTTCCGTGCGATACAAGGTCATAGCGCCAATGGTCCCATTCAGGCCTTCCAGCGGAACCGACAACGCCGAACGCAGGATACTGGATTTCGCGGGACTGCGCAGATAGGCGGCCTCGATGGCCGGGTTGCCGTTCAGCAAAGGCTTGGCGTTCTGCGCCACCCATCCCGAGAGCCCCTGGCCCAGAGGAATCTCCAAAGAGGAGAACAGGCGGAAGTCGTCTCCGCTCACATGCCGCGGTTTCAGGACGTCATGGTCACACACCCAGATGGCAATCGCATCATAGGGCACCATCTTGCGCAGTCGCGCCGAAACCACCGATAAGGTGTCTTCCAGGCTCAACGAGTTGCCAAGATCATGGGTGAGCTCGAACAGCATATGCGCTTCCTGGCGCGCCGCGGCAATGGACGACAGGAAATCGGGTTCCGGCGCTGTGCTCGGCGCCTTCACTGCCGGCTCGAAACCGGCGGGCGGAGCTTTGGGTTCGATCGCGGGACCAAGGTTGAAATGGTGCATGGGTTGCTGCGCCCGGGCCAGTGCTTCCAGTTCAAGGTAGCGACGCTGCAGGATTTCGATAACCTTGGGATCGTAGTACTTGCCGGCCAGGCTGGCCACATACTCCATGGCGTCTTTCAGCTTCAACGCGCGCCGGTATTGCCGGTCGGAAGCGAGCGCGTCCAGGCAATCCACCGCCGCCAGAATGCGGGCGCCGATCGGAATGGCTTCTCCGGTCAGTCCATCGGGATACCCCGAGCCGTTCCATTTCTCATGGTGTCCCCGCACGATGGGCACCACGGGATAAGGAAACTTTACCCGTTCCAGAATCTCCGACCCGACGATGGGGTGAATTTTCATCTTGTCGAATTCTTCCGGGGTCAGCCGGCCGGGTTTGCTGATGATGTGCTCCGGCACGGCCAATTTGCCGATGTCATGCAGCAAGGCGGCGGCCTTCAGGGCTTCCATTTCCGTTTCCGGCAGGCCGAGTTCCTTGGCAATTTCCGTGGCGTACACCCGCACCCGCTGCAGGTGCTCGTGCGTGGTGTGATCCTTGGCTTCGATGGCCAGGGCCAAAGCTTCGATGGTCCGCAGATGCAGCGATGCCATGTCTTCGACGTGGTGCTTTTCGTTTTCGAGGCGGCCCAGATAGAGGCGATACGACCGGTACACCCAGTACACCACCGGCAATACCAATAACGAGGTTTGCCAGCCGAGGTAGTGATTGGCATAATGCACCACGACTACCAGGCCCCCTCCGGCAAGGTAGTACGGGAACGACCAGAGATAACCGTCCGCCCAGGTTTTGCCAAAGGGCCGATCCTCGGTGAGTGTGATGATGGCGGCAATCGGCAGCGTATTGGCCAGGAAAAACACACAGGCCGCGGCCATGATCATCAGCGGCTGACTGTGACCGAACACGCGTCCGGATAGCTGGTAGCTCCACCACGAAATCCAGGTGGCGGGGGCCATCATGCAAACCACATTGAACAATAGCCGCAGCGGTTTGGCGGGACGCTCCATTTTCCAAAGACACTGAAACAGCGTGGGCAGACACGCCATGACCATGGTTTCCGGCAGGGACAGTTCGAGAATGGCCAGCAGCGTGAACAGGAAATTCCCAGACTGTGATGCATTGAGGCCGGGAAGCACCACCTTGAATCCGGAGGCCAGAATGGCAAAACCGAGATAGGCGCTGAATCGCAGATAATCCTCCGAGTGCCAACTGTGGAAGGAGGAAATCAGCAGTCCCGCGCCGATCATCGCGGTGGTGGCGATGAATAGTTTTGCCGGCAGTCTCATAGCCCTATTCCGACCTATCGGCAAGTAAGCCTGCCACCAATAGTCGAGTCTGTAGAATCAATAAGATACGGGGTTGAAAGCCGCTGTTTTGCCATCCAGAAGGGCCACAGAATCAATGCGAATCTGAGAAATGCCAACGGGATTTGCTAAACTCGGTCTTCGTTAGCTGGACCATCGAACATGCTGGAATCCATTTTGGCTGCCTCCAAGTCGCGTACGCTTCGAACCCTGGCTCTGATCGTGTATGGCAGTATGGCGCCGGTCCGGTTATTTACCACCAACACTCCGTTCCTGGATCCCGATATCTGGTGGCACAGGCGCGTTGGCCAGTGGATTTCCACCTTACACCGGTTCCCTCATCAGGGGCTGTTCTCTCAGTATGGCGAGACTCATTCCTGGAGGGCCTATAGTTGGGGATTTGAAGTCATCCTCGCCAAAGTGTTCGCCCACTTCGGACTGCTGGGAATCCCGGTTTTTTTCATGGTGTTGGAAATAATCCTGGCGCTCATACTTTTTCGTATTCTGCGGGGGTTGAGCGGGAGCTTCTGGAGTGCGTTGTTGTTGGGCGCGGCGGCTATCGCCGCGATAAACCCCACGCTGGTTGGCCGGCCCGTGATGTTTTCCATACTGCTGTTTACCGTGGAGCTCGGAATCCTGTTCCAAGCCTGCCAAACCGGCCGTTGGCGGTTGTTATACTGGTTGCCTCCGTTGTTTGTGCTGTGGGCGAATCTTCACATCCAGTTTGTGTATGGCCTCTTTCCGCTGGCGCTTTTTGTTTTTGTGGAAGCGGCGGATTCATGGGCGAAGCGCTTCCATTTTGCATGGTGGTCACCCAGAACCCGGCCAGCGCCGGCGGCCACGCGGTGGAGCGTGCTCGGATTGTCGATGCTGGCTACGCTGGTGAATCCCTATACGGTTGGTCTGTATCGCGTAGTCTGGATTTATACGGGAACCAAAACCGCGTTCACCTTCATCTCCGAAATGCACGCGAACAGTTTCCGCCAAAGCGCCCACTTCATTTTGCTGCTGCTTACCCTCGGCGCCTTCTTCTTTCTCGGACGTTGCCGCAGCGTGGATCGGTTTAAGCTGGTTTTTCTGATAGCCGGCTCGCTGATTGCCTTTCGCACCGCCCGCGATGCGTGGTTCGTTGCCATTCCGGCCGCGCTCGTCATGGCCGATTCTCTTCGTATGCTTCGGCAAGAGCGCCAGGAGCCGGAAGCTACGCCGGAGCCCATCGGAGTTCTCCAGATGGCGGTGGTCCTGGTTGGCATCGCGGCCATACTGACAATGCGTGGTCTGGATAGCGGCTACAGCCGGGCCGCAGCCATGAAGTCAATCGAGAGCGTGTACCCGATGAAGGCGGTGCGGTTCCTTCGCCAACAGCGCCTGCCCGGGCCGCTTTATAACTCGTTCAACGAAGGCGGATTCCTGATTGGGAACCTGCCCGAATACCCGGTTTCGATCGATGGCAGGGCCGATCTCTATCCTGACGAATTTCTCGAACACTACCTGTCCGTGGTCGCGGCGGGGCCGGACTGGCAGGAAGATCCCACTCTGCAACAGGCGAATCTGGTGATGCTCGAGCCCTATTTGCCGCTGGCACGCGAACTGCAGCATGATTCGCGGTTCGAAACGATCTATTCCGACGATCAGGCGATAGTTTTCCTTCGCAAACGATAGAAGCCGGTTCACCGGTTCGATATACTGCGCAGACGAATGCTGCGCACAGGAGAAGAACATGATGAGTTCCGTAAGAATGTGTGTTATTGCCACCCTGCTGCTAACCGCCGCAGGAATGGCTTTTGCGCAGATGGACCAGCCCGGGAAATCGAAACCTGCGGCCGCGACCGCCGACAATCAGAAAGGCATGGCGATGAACAATAGTGGAGTGGAGTATTTCGGCAAGCAATCGGTGGAGGAAAGTTTCGCCAAGAACGGCGTGCTCTATAAGTTCTCCCCGGAGCATCCTTATCAAATCAATACCGCGCGCCGCACCGAACCGGGACTGGTGGAAGTACACGTCACCGACGCCGACGTAATGTATATCCTGGATGGCGCGGTCACCATGGTGACCGGCGGAACCATCGTCGATGCGAAGACCTTATCCCCGGGCGAGATTCGCGGTACGTCTGTCACCGGGGGCGAAACCCACCACCTCGGCAAGGGTGACATGATTGTCATCCCCAAGAACACGCCCCACTGGATGAAGGAAGTCCAGGGCCCCGTGCTGTATCTGGTCGTCAAGACGCGTTACTGAGAGTTGCGAGTTGCGAGACGCGAGTTGCGAGTTGTCCCCTTTATTACCACAGAGGACACAGAGGAAAGAACGAGTTTTAAGTATCAAGTTTCGAGTTTCAAGTGGCACAGGCCGGCACCGCGCTCTGGAAACGTGAAACGAGAAACGAAAAACGTGAAACGTCATTCGGCCGAGGGCCGTCAACCTGAAATTTGAAACAGCCTCCGGCGGGGGACCGGGGACCGGAGACGGGGGACGCTCAACTGCCTTTCAATGTTTCTCCAAAACGCTGCAGGAACTTGGCCACGTGAGCTTCGGTGGCCAACGGTCCCATGACGCCAATGCGGAAGATCTTCCCGGCCAGCGGGCCAAAGCCTCCCATGATCTCGATGCCATGTTCGTTCAATAGCGTCTTGCGAACTTTGGTTTCATCCACGCCTTCCGGAACGCAAGGGGTATTGAGATTGACGACGCGGTGTTCCGGTTTGGCCACGAGCATGTGCAGGCCCAGCGCCTCGATCCCTTTTACGAATTCCGCGTGACAGCGGCTATGCCGCTCCCAGCGGTTTTGCACGCCTTCCTCCAGAATCAAGGCCAGAGCCTCGTGCAACGCGTAGAACAGCGAGATGGAGGCGGTGTGGTGATAGCGGTGGGAAAGGTTGTAGTAGTCGTTGAGCAGCTTGAGATCGAAGTACCAGCTGCGGTTCGGCTGGGTGCGCGCATTCATGCGCTCCGCCGCCCGCGGGGACACCGTGATGGGCGCCAATCCGGGCGGACAGCTCAGCCCTTTCTGGGTGCAGCTGTAGGCAACGTCAATGCCGGTTTCGTCCACCTGAACCGGCATGGCGCCCAGCGAAGTGACGACGTCGGCAATCACCAGCGCGTCCACCTGGTGGGCGGCCGCGCAAATGGCCTTGCCCTTCTGCATGGCGCCGGTCGAAGTTTCCGCGTGGACATACATCACCGTCCGCGGCCGCTCGCGCGCGATGAAGTCGGCGGCCTCGTCGTTGCTGAAGACTTCGCCCCAGGCCTTCTCCAGGCGCACCACCTCGGCGCCCTGGCGTTTGGCCATCTCCGTCATGCGGTCGCAGAAATAACCGTTGGCCAGCACCCCCACTTTGCTTCCCGCCTCGACAAAATTCGAGATGGCGGTCTCCATGCCGCCGCTGCCGGTCCCGGAAATCACAAACGTCAGCTTGTTTTCGGTGCCGAATACCACGCGCAGCATTTGCTGGATTTCTTCGTTCAACTGAAGGAAGTAAGCATCCAGATGGCCGACGATCGGACGGCTCATGGCCTCGTACACGCGATCATCGATTTGTGTGGGGCCAGGTCCGAATAGAAAACGTTGCGGCGGATGAATGGGCGTTGGCGAAGACATTTTGCACTCCTCGGGAAAATGGGACGAACCCCATTCTAGCGTTTCACGCCAACTGCCGTCTCCCGTTTTCGGTTCCCCGCCTCCCGCCGGAGCCGTTTGAGGTCTTCCCTACGTCTGTCGTTCCTGCCATTCCTCGTACCAGGCCATCTGGATGCGTTCCAGTTTGCCTTCGTTGGAGGCGGTGGGATCGTCGGCGAAGTTGGGCAATTGCGTGATCCAGCGGTGCAGATCGGTGAAGCGCACTTCCAGCGGATTTGTTTCCGGGAACTTATCGGCGAGGGCGAGACCCAAGTCTTCGGAGTCGTCCCAGTGAAGTTTATCGGGCATCAAAATCCTTCCTTCAACGCCATTGAGTAATTGAGAAATTGAGTAATCGGGTAAATGACCAAAGTCCATTTCCTTGGCTGGGTTTGAAATTACTCAATTACCCGATTACTCAATTACCCGATGTTTCGGTTCCAGCCCGGAATTTCCACCACGATTTCTCCGGCCGCGATAATTGTGGCCTGGCAGCCCAGGCGGGAGTGCAGCGTTAAATCGGCGGCGGAGTCGAGTTTGTCGGCTTCGTCGTCTTCCATTGCGCTCAAAAACTCTTCGCCTTTCCTGATCACCACGTGGCAGGTGGTACAGGCGCAAGCGCCGCCGCAGGCGTGTTCCAGATCGATGCCGAAATTCAGGGCCACATCCAGGATCGAGCGCTCCCGGCCATGTTCCGCGTAGGGCAGATTTTCCAGCTCGAATTCGACTGTGCGGTTGGCCGGCAGAAAGGTGACGCGCACGGACCGTCTCCCGTTTCCCGTCTCCCGTTCCCTGCCGGAAGGCTGTTTCTCGTTCTTCGTTTCAAGTTCCACTCTTATCAAAACCTTTTCGTCCTGTGTGCTTGTCCCGAAAACACTTGCGCTGGCCGCGATCTCTGGCGGGCGACGGGGGACAGGGGACGGGAGACGCTGCCTACTCAATATCAGCCTTGGCAAAAGCATGGCCCGCGACGGTCACTTCGCCGGATTGTTCGGCGGCGGCGGTGGCCATGGTCTTGCCTTTCAGGGCGGAGGAGACGGCTTCGTCCATCATCAGCTCGGCCAGACGCATGGTGGCCTGATTCAACGATTGCACCGCGCCGCTAATGGCCTGGAACTCATTCCCCTTCATAACGGCCCGCAGGGCCTGCTCGGATTCTGCAATTTGCTTCAGCTCAGGCGCCGGCAGCTTCTTCCAGGCGCTGCCGGCTTTGCCTTTTTCGAGGGCGCGCAAAATGGTTTCCGCTTCGTTGCGCGCCTCGATGAGCAGCCGCTGGTGGAAGTCTTCTTCCGCCGCTTCATACGACTCCAGAACCATGCTCTCGACCTGCTCTTCGCTGAGGCCATAGCTGGGCTGCACCTGAATCCCGGCCTGCTGGCCGCTGCGCTGCTCGCGCGCGGAGACGTGCAGTATGCCGTTGGCGTCGATCAAAAACTTTACCTCGATGCGGGCCATGCCGGCGGGCATGGGGGGTATGCCCTGCAAATCGAAGCGGGCCAGCGAGCGGCAATCCTTGGCCAGTTCGCGTTCGCCCTGCACCACATGAATGGCCACGTTGGTCTGGCCGTCCACGCCGGTGGTGAAGTACTCGGTGGCCGATGCCGGAATGGTGGAGTTCCGATGGATGATTCTGGCCACCACGCCGCCCAGGTTCTCGATGCCCAGCGAGAGCGGCGTTACGTCGAGCAGGAGCATGTCCCGGGTGGCCTCCGAGCCGCCGCCGAGGATATTGGCTTGCACGGCGGCGCCCAGCGCGACCACCTCATCGGGATCCAGTTCGCAATGCGGCTCGCGGCCAAACAATTCCTTCACCAACTGACGCACGCGCGGAATGCGCGTCGAGCCGCCGACCAGGACCACTTCGTCGATCTGTCCCGGTTCCAGGCGGGCATCGCGCAGGGCCTGGCGGCAGGGACCGACGGTGCGATGCAGGATCGGCGCTATCAGCTGTTCGAATTGCGCGCGCGTGATCTCGCGCCGGTAACGGCGGTTACCCGGCAGTTCCAGGTCGAGCTGCACGGAATCCTGCGCGGACAGCACGTGCTTGACCTCGATGATCTGCCGCCGCAGGGCTTGTACGGCCTCGGCATTCCGCCGTAAATCCAGGCCCAGGTCGCCGCGGATGTCGTCGAGAGCGATGGCCGACAGCAGATTGTCGAGATCGTCGCCGCCCAGGTGGGTGTCGCCATTGGTGGCCAGGACCTCGAAAATACCGTCGTGCAGCTTGAGCAGGGAGATATCGAAGGTGCCGCCGCCCAGGTCGTACACGGCGATGATGCCGTTCTTGCGCTTGTCCAGGCCGTATGCCAGGGAGGCGGCCGTGGGTTCATTGACCAGCCGCAGGACTTCCAGTCCGGCAATGCGACCGGCGTCTTTGGTGGCCTGGCGTTGCGCGTCGTTGAAATACGCGGGGACGGTGATCACCGCCTGCTTTACGGGAGCATTGAAGTAACGCTCGGCATTGCGCTTCAGCTGGCGCAGAATGAAGGCCGAAATCTCCGGGGGCGTGAACGTGTGTTCGCCCAGCCGGATACGCAAAACTTCGCCCGGGGCCAGATCGTCGGCCACGCGGAAAGGGAACAGCTTCAGCTCTTCGGTGAGGTCATCGATGCCGCGGCCCATCAGGCGCTTTACCGAATACACGGCATGATTGGGCGTCTCGATCAGGGACCGGCGTGCGGCGTTGCCCACGATGATCCGGTCGCCGTCGCCACCGTCCACCGCCACCAGCGACGGCAACAGACGGGCACCGTCTTCGCCGGGAATCACCACCGGCTGTTCGCCTTGCATGTAGGCCACCAGGCTATTGGTGGTGCCGAGATCGATACCGACTACTCTGTTGTCAGCCATGAGTTTGTTAATTCACCACGGAGACACGGAGTCACGGAGAAAACCACTGCAAAATGCAAACCTATTCGCCGCAGATTGACGCAGATGAACACTCATCAGGCAATAATAAATTTGGCGTTTGCCGATTCCATTCAGCGTTTATCTGCGTTGATCTGCGGCTAATTCCTTTTCTTCTCCGTGCCTCCGTGGTGAAAAGTCTTTCTATCCGTTCAGCACCGCGGAAACTTCGCCTACTAAATTGCTTACGTAGCGGCGGCGAGTCAGAATTTCCAGCATGGCGTTGAGCAGGCGGCGGCGCTCTTCGTGCGGCGACTCCTCTCCGTTGATCTCGCGGGCAATCAGGGCGTCCCAGTCTCGCCAGCAGTGTTTCAGCTCGCCGGTAATCCCATCCAGCTTTCCCTGAAAACCTTGCCGCGCCGCTTCCAGCTCTTTTCGACCGATTTCCGTTCCCGGTTTGCGGTTGCGAAACTCTTCGAGCTGTTCGTTCAGTTCGAAGACCTCTTCCAGCAGTTCCGGCGGGACCGCCTGCTTTTTGCTGCCGGTAACGCGTGCCTCCTCGGTGGCTTGCTTCGACTGTTGTGCCGGCTTCAGCCCTTCCAGGCGCAATAGATACTCGCTGCGGGAGATGGGGTCACGCAGCGTGCGATAGGCGTCGTTCAACATCGAGCTTTGTTCCAGCGACCATTCCTGCTCCCGGGCGCTGGCGCGGGCACAGAGATCGGGATGCAGGCGCCGGGAGAGCGCCAGCATTTCGCGTTCGAGGGTGACCAGATCGAGGTCGAGCTTCCGGGGCAGACCGAAAAAGGAGAAATAATCCGTGGGCGCGGGGGGCTGCACCTTGCCGCAGGAGTGGCAGAACTGCGCCGCCCGCATATCGCCGCAAGACCAGCATGGCATGGTCTCGCTTTCCCCGTTCGAAAGAACGGGAATGGCCGGTTCGGATTTGGGAATCGTGGTCATAAAAAAGTTTCAAGTTTCTAGTTTCGAGTTTCAAGCGACCGCCGGCTGCCGTTTTCTGGAAACCGGAAACCTGAAACTCGAAACTGGTTGTAGATCATGATTTCACCGAAAACGACGTGCCGCAGCCACACGAGGACGCGGCGTTGGGATTCTGAAAAATGAAGCCCTGACGCATCAGCGTGTCCTCCCAATCGATCGTGCTCTCCTTGAGGTACACGAACGACTTGGGATCGACAAACACCCGCACTTCGCCGAACTGAAAAACGCGATCGTGCTCGCGCGGATGGGTGTCGAACTGAATGACATAGTTCAGGCCGGAACAGCCACCGCCCTGAACGCCGACGCGCAATCCGCCTTCCGCAGGAGAAATCCCCTGCTTTTCCAGCGCTCCGCGTATGTGAAGCAACGCTTTTTCGGTAACTTGCATGACTTATTGTGCCCATCCCGGGAAATCGAACGCAGAAGACGCAATGGACGCAGAGGACAGATCAGGTTCATTCCGTCCATTTAGCACCCGAGTGATGTGGTTTCGTAGATACACAGCTTCTGCCCTCGTTTTTCCTCAAATTCCTTTTGCTTCCTTGGTGGCCTCTGCGTTCGTTTTCTTCGCGGTGTCCCCAATCTGCTTATCTTTCCAATCATTGATGGCCGCGCGGATGGCGTCTTCCGCCAGTACCGAGCAATGGATCTTTACCGGCGGGAGCGCCAGTTCGCGCACAATGTCCGTGTTCTTGATCTGCAGCGCTTCGTCCGCCGTTTTGCCCTTGACCCATTCCGTGGCCAGCGACGAAGAGGCAATGGCCGAGCCGCATCCGAAGGTCTTGAACCTGGCGTCTTCGATGATGTTGGTCTCCGGATTGATCTTGATCTGGAGTTTCATCACGTCCCCGCATTCGGGCGCGCCCACCAGACCGGTGCCCACTTCGGGGTCGTTCTTATCCATTGAGCCCACATTGCGCGGGTTATTGTAATGGTCGATGACTTTATCGCTATAGGACATTGTTTTCCTTAGAACGCAGGAGTTGGAAGTCAGGAGTTAGAATTTCAGCCTCGGATTCTAACTCCTAACTCCTTTCTTCTTATTTCTTCCATGCCACCTTGGTCAGGTCCACGCCTTCTTTGGCCATTTCATAAAGCGGCGAAAGTTCGCGCAGGCGGCGTACGGTTTCGATGACCTTGTCCGCCACGTAATCCACTTCCGCCTGGGTATTGAAGCGGCCCAAACCGAAGCGGATGGAACTGTGTGCCAGGTCGTCGCCGGTGCCCAGGGCTTTCAGTACATACGACGGCTCCAGCGTGGCGGAAGTGCAGGCCGAGCCGCTGGAAACCGCCACGTCCCCGATGCCCATCAGCAGCGATTCGCCTTCCACATAGGCGAAGCTCAGGTTCAGATTGCCGGCCAGCCGGTGTTCCATGGAGCCGTTGATATAAACCTCGTCCAGCGCAAACATAATTCTGTCGCGCAGGCGATCGCGCAGGCCGGCCAGCCGGCAGCTTTCTTCCGGGCCTTCCTGCTGGGCAATTTCGCACGCTTTCGCCAGACCAACGATGCCCGGGACGTTCAGCGTGCCACTGCGCATGCCGCGCTCGTGGCCGCCGCCATCCATCTGCGCGGTGAGGCGCACGCGCGGGTTCTTATTCCGAACGTAGAGGGCGCCCACTCCTTTGGGGCCGTATATCTTGTGCGCCGAAATGGACATGAGGTCGATGCAGTGCTCTTCCACGTCCACCGGAATCTTGCCGACGGCCTGGGTGGCGTCGGTATGGAACAGGATCCCGCGTTCGCGGCACAGCCTGCCGATCTCCGCGATCGGTTCGATTACGCCGACTTCATTGTTCGCCGCCATGATGCTCACCAGAATCGTCCGGTCGGTAAGGGCGCGTTTGAGGTCATCCAGGTCAAGCAGGCCGTCATTCTGGACCGGCAAAACGGTGACGCGGCAGCCGTGTTTTTCCAGACGCTTGCAGGGATCGAGCACGGCTTTGTGCTCGATGGCGCAGGTGACGATGTGGTCGCCCTTTTCGCGATACATCTCGGCGACCCCTTTGATCGCCAGATTGTCACTTTCCGTGGCGCCGGAGGTGAAGATGATTTCGTTGGCCCGGGCATTGATGGTGCGGGCAATGCGGGCGCGGGCATGATCGACCGCGTGCTCGGCCTCCCAGCCATACCCGTGGTTGCGGCTGGCGGCATTGCCGAATTTCTCCGTAAAGTACGGCAACATCTCCGCCAGCACCCGCGGGTCCACCGGGGTGGTCGCGTGGTTGTCCATATAGATGGGCAGGGTCACCCCGTTGGGGCCCGGGCGGCGTTCGAGATTGATTTGCTTCGGTTCAGTCATGTTCCATCCTGATGCTGACGAGAGCGGGCGACACCGGCTCGGTGACCGGCAGGGGAGCGGCGGCGGACAGATCGCGCGCCATCTCGGAAATGGTGATACGGCTCAGCACCTCTTCAATGCCGCGGCTCACCCGTTGCAGAGGTTCGCGCACGGTACAGCGAACACTCTGATCGCAGGCGCCGCGTACGGTCACGCAGGAGGTGATGAACAGCGGTCCTTCAATCGCCTGGATCACTTCGAAGGCCGTGATGCTGCCCGCGTCGCGCGCCAGTACGTAACCGCCATTGGTTCCGCGGTGGGGCGCCACCAGTTTGGCGCGCGCCAGCCGCTGCAGGATCTTGGCGAGGGCTTCCTGGGGCAGTCCATAGGCCTCGGCCAGATCCTTGGCGCTGCACGCACCCCGGCTCTGTTGCTCCGCCAGATGCTTCATGGCGATCAGGCCATAATCGGACTTCTTGGTCAGCTTAAGCATGCTTCCGCCTGAAGATATCCGACCATTTCAGTCGTGAAAATATGCGACTTATTTAGTCGTACATTATTTTGACATGCTGAAGGCGAGCCGGAAGTGACGTAAGTCACACTTGTAATGGAATTCAAAAGATTTACTACGGAGACACGGTCCAAAGAATCCAGGAGTTAGAAGTCAGGAGTTAGAATTTGGGCCGTGAATTCTGACTCCTGACTTCTAAATTCTTCCTACTGTTCTCTTCCGGTTCTCCGGGGCTCTGTGGTGAACAAGTCTCCGCAGTTCGAACGAGTCTCGCAACTCGCAACTCGTGACTCGCAACTCATCAGCGGCGTTGGCGGTCTTTCTCCCCGATATGCTCAAAGCGGCCCTCATGCCGTTCCCAGCCGAACCGTGACAGCACGGCGCCAAAAATCCGGTCGGTCAACATATCGACTTCGCGGGGATCGGGCTCATGGGGTGAGTGAGTGTCGGCGATACTGGGCAGCTCGTCGTCGAAATCGTCATCATCGCGAAAAGAGGCCTCCTCCCGCCGCCCGGCTGGAAACAGGGGATCAGGCTCCTCCGCCCGACGTGGGCTGCCACGCTTGCTGGGCGAATCGGATTCGAGTTCTTCGTTGACCTTCGACCGTTTCTTCTTATGAGCCATGAAAACTCCAGTTGCTCGTGTTTGACGACGGGGGAGGGAAAATGGATGCACAAGAACAAACGATTAGCAGTGACCAGGGGCAGGGTTCCCCGGCGGCTGCCCCTTTTTGGTATCCAGCGGCTGTTATAATCATGGGTTAAAGATGAAGAAAGCCAAGCTAGTGCGTTCCACGACAATTCTTTCCGTCCGCAGGGATGGGCAGGTGGTTATGGCCGGCGACGGACAGGTGACGCTGGGGGAGGGCGTCATCAAGCACAATGCCCGCAAGATCCGCCGCCTGTATCAGGATAAGATTCTGGCGGGTTTTGCCGGTTCCACCGCCGATGCGTTTTCCCTGTTTGACCGCTTCAATACCAAGCTGGAGCAGTACCATGGCAACCTGCAGCGGGCCGCCGTGGAGCTGGCCAAGGATTGGCGAACGGACAAGATGCTGCGCCACCTGGAAGCGCTCTTGCTGGTGGCGGACCAGAACCAGACCTATATGATCAGCGGTTCCGGCGACGTAATCGAGCCGGAGACC
>Ga0326728_10019340_pt1 | contig 13226 bp, 13 predicted proteins | sample MB3enrmetagenome_FD_207602 | JGI IMG/M metagenome (GOLD analysis project Ga0326728, IMG submission 207602) | Lab enriched peat soil microbial communities from McLean, Ithaca, NY, United States - MB31MN | ecosystem: Environmental > Terrestrial > Soil > Wetlands > Peat | place: USA: New York...
TATAGCCCTTGGAAGCGAAAAATTCCTGTTCTCTCGCCGTGAACGTGAAGGGGCTCCCGCAGTCTACGCATGTGATTTGTTTGTCAGAATAGGTCACTGGATATAGTCCTCCATATTTTTCTCGGTGGCCTCGTTTGAGCGTGCTCTTTACGAAACCATTGGCGCTATTGTACAACATATTTTTAAAAGTTACAAGCAAAATTTTTATTTCCTTTTTGAACAATGTGTTATAATACGTGCCAGAGGCTGGAAATTAATTCCCCGGGGGGTATAAATTTGACTTACGCCAGATTGATTGTTAACCCTACTGCCGGCGCCGGCCGGACCGCTAAAAAATGGCCGCACATTAAAGCTTTATTGAAAAATACCGGCCTGCGCTTCGAACATGATATCACCGAAGCCCCCGGGCACGCCGTGGAACTGGCCAAAGCGGCGGTAAAAAAAGGCTACAAACTCGTAGTTTCGGTGGGCGGCGACGGTACGATTAACGAAATTGTTAACGGAATCTATGCCACCGGCGATATCAAGGACATCCAGCTGGGAATTATCGGCACGGGTACCGGCAGCGATTATATCCGCACTATCGGCGTCTCCAAATACTATCAGGAATCCTGCCATCACCTGATGAATCCGATGAAAAAATCCGTTGACCTCGGCCTGGTCGAGTTCACGGAAAACGGCCGACCGGCAAAAAGGATTTTTGCCAATTTCGCCGGGCTGGGCTTTGACGCGGAAGTGGTGAAAGCCACGACCAAGAAATTCAAGAATTTCGGGGGAAAACCGGCTTATTTGATGGGGCTGCTCAGCACTTTCACGACTTATAAAAACCGCCGGATTCAGGTCACGATGAACGGCCGGACTGAAAGCTACAAAGTCTGCACCATCGTCATGAGCAACGGGAAATACGGCGGCGGCAGTATGCTGCTCGCACCCCAGGCCGACCCCAGCGACGGCCTGTTTGACGTGATAATCATCGGGGATGTCAGCAAACCGGACCTGCTCTGGTCGCTGCCGCGCATCTACAAAGGCACGCATTTGACACATCCCAAAGTCAGCGCGAAAAGGACCAACGACATTACAATCGTCTCAGACCAGAAAATGGTCATCCAGGCTGACGGCGACCTGGTCGGGGAAGCACCGGCACGTTTCACGGTATTGCCGTCCGCGCTCAATATCCTGGTGTAAATAATTACTGATTTTTCCGGTATTGTTGATTCCATAGTATTGTATTTTTTACAATAGTATCGTTTCCATTATAGTAATAAAATATTTTGCGGAGGAAATGTGAAAAAAACTTATCCGGCAGCACCACCCATGACCATCGACAAAAATAAGACTTATACGGCCACAATGAAGACCAACCTGGGCGATATCGTTATCGAGCTGGCGTCTATACAGGCGCCGCAGACCGTGAATAATTTCGTGTTCCTGGCGAAAGACGGGTTCTACGACGGCGTGGTCTTTCACCGCGTGGTCAAAGGCTTCATGATTCAGGGCGGCGACCCGACCGGCACCGGCGCCGGCGGCCCGGGATACAGGTTTACGGACGAGCTGCCGAAAGCGCTGGATTACACCAAAGGGACGATTGCGATGGCGAACGCCGGCCCGAATACCAACGGCAGCCAGTTCTTTATCATGCTGGCCGATTACAGCCGCCGCCTGCCCAAGAATTATTCCATCTTCGGGAAAGTGACGGCCGGACAGGATATCGTGGATAAAATCGGGAATGTGCCGACCAGAATGTCCGCCGGCGGAGAAAATTCCGCCCCTACCGCCGATGTGCACATCAACACTATCTCGATTGCCGAAAAATAGCAGGACAAATTTTTACTTTGGTAATAAAAGTCGCTTACTTAAAAACCTGATATATAATTACACGACGACCCACTCCTTAATCCTCGCCCTATAAGGGCAGGGAAAGGTGGACGAGAAGGAGTGCTATCGCACTCTCCCTCGATGGACTCGGGACTATAGCTTCTTCTAGAATTTGTACTTAGTAACGACCCAATTCTGTTCTCGCAAAACAATTAACATCTGGAAGAAAAACACGGAAACAACGACGAGGGGACTCGATTTGAGTCTCCTCGTTTATTATCTTCGTATGGGGCCGATCTACTTGTAGTCGTAGAAACCTTTGCCGGTTTTGCGGCCCAACCAGCCGGCGGTGACCATCTTGCCTAAAAGCGGCGGCGAGACAAACTGCGGGTCTTTGAGTTCGGCATACATCGCGGCGGCGATAAAATAAACCGTGTCCAGACCGATGAGGTCGGCGAGAGCGAGCGGGCCCATGGGGTGGTTCAAACCGAGATTGCAGCCGGCATCGATATCTTCCTTTGTGGCAATGCCGCCGTCCATCATGCGGATCGCGTTGAGAATAAACGGTATCATCAGGCGGTTGACGATAAAGCCCGGGCTGTCCTGCGCAATGACCACTTTCTTGCCGCACTTCTCCCCGAACTGCTTGCCGATTGAGACAGTCTCCGCGCCGGTGGCGATGGTTTTCACCACTTCGACCAGCTTCATCACGGGTACCGGATTGAAAAAGTGAATGCCGAGCACTTTATCGGCCCTTTTGGTCACCATCGCCATGTCGATGATGGATAAACAGGATGTATTGGTGGCTAAAATCGCTCCGGCGGGACAGATTTTATCCAACTCGGCGAAGAGTTTTTTCTTCATCTCCATGTTCTCGATTACCGCTTCGACCACCAGGTCGCGGTCGGAGAAATCCGCGGTATTAGTCGTGCCGTGAATCCGGCCGAGCACCGCGTCCATTTCTTCCTTGGTCATGCGGCCTTTTTCGACATTGCGGCTCAAGTACGATTTGATGGCATTCAAGCCTTTGGTGAGAAACGCATCGTTAACTTCACTGACCCGGACGTCATAGCCGGCCTGGGCACAGGTCTGCACGATACCGCCGCCCATCTGTCCGCAACCGATAACACCCACATTTTTGATTTCCATCATTCAAACTCCTGATTTTTTGTTTACTTAGCCTTGAATTGCGGCTTCCGCTTGTTAAGAAACGCGTCGCGCCCTTCGACAAAATCTTCCGTGCCGAGCAGATAACTGAAAAGCGCGCTCTCCAGTTTAATCCCCTCGTCCAGCGGCATGCTGTAGCCGCGAATCATGGCTTCTTTGGCCGCGCGCAATGCCAGCGGACTGACCTGGGTGAGGTCTTCGGCCCATTTTTGCGCCCGCGCCATCAACTCGGTTTTCGGGACGACTTCATTCACCAGGCCGATACGATAAGCTTCCTGCGCGTTAATCGGTTTGCCGGTGAAAATCAACTCCGCGGCTTTGGCGCGCGGGATAATCCGGGTCAAACGCTGTGTCGCGCCCCAGCCCGGCATGATACCCAAATTCACTTCCGGACAGCCAAAACGGGCATGTTCCGCGGCGATGCGGATATCGCAAATCAGTGCGATTTCCAACCCGCCGCCGAGGGCAAAACCGTTAATCGCCCCTATAAGCGGTTTGTACATTTCCATGGCGCGGAGCGGCGTCTCCGGGATTTCCCAGGGGGTATGGGCATTATCGTGCAGAAAAGGCAGCATTTCGGCAATATCCGCGCCGCTGCAAAAGGCTTTTTCTCCGGCGCCGGTCAGGATACCAACCCAGACGTCGTTATTATCGCGGAAAGCCACCATCGCATCGCGCAGTTCCCGCAATGTCTTAACATCCACAGAATTGTAGGCTTCGGGACGGTTCAGGGTAATCGTCGCAATCCTGCCGTCAACTTTATAATCAACAGCCATTATGTTTCTCCTCACTAAGGACTTCGTAAAAACCGGAACAGCTTAATCCTAGCACTTTTTGAGGCAATTGTACCAGCCTTAAATCATCCGCAAAAGGGTCTATCGTTGCCGGGTAATCAGGTTTTTCTTGATAATTTCCTGATAGAAAAACACACGGGGTCAAAATGCCGTCCTGACTGGTGATTTTATCACCGTGGACGAGCCGGACGAATCTGCCGGGATTAAGGAAATACCGCCGACACAGGACGCCCGACGAAAACGAGCTGCTGAAAGCGCTGATGCATAAACATTTACCGGTCGAAGTATGGGGCCAGCAGTACCGTGACGCATTTCACACGCGGCGGGTCAATATCAGCAACCTGCGGCGTAGGCTGGAAACAGACGCGGCGTGCCCCCAAATTATCCTCACCGAATCCGGCGTGGGCTACCGGCTGAAGGAGGACTGATTTTCCCCGTCAATAAGACGACGAGGTGTTATTTTCCTCCATTTTTCCGGTGACCATAAAGACAATCCGTTCGCAGATATTGGTGACGCGGTCGGCGCTGCGTTCCAGGTTGTGCGTCACCCAGATAAGGCGGGTGGCGCGTGTGATGGTTTTGGGATCTTCGGCCATGAAAGTTAAAAGTTCGCGAAAAACCTGGTCGTAAAGATTATCAATAAAATCGTCTTCGGCGCTGATTTTGATGGCGGCATCGGCGTCATGGTTAATGAAAGCGGTCAACGCCCGGTTCAGCATGTCGGCGGTTTTATCGGCCATGCGCGGGATATCAATTAACGGCTTCAGCGGCGGCTCGTTGCCGATCATGATGGTGATTTTGGCGTTGCCTTCGGCGTAATCGCCGATACGCTCCAGTTCCGTTATTATGTTAAGTACAGCAACAATGGTGCGCAGGTCGCTGGCCATCGGCTGCTGGGTGGCAATCAACTGAATACACTTTTCTTCGATATCAAAGCGCTTGCGGTTGATTTTTTTATCGTCGGCGATAATTTGCTTGGCCAGTTCCAGGTCCCGTTTTTGCAGCGCCTCAATTGCCAGCAGTGTGGCTTTACTGACCATGCTGCCCATAATCAGGATGTCGTCCTGGATTTCCCGCAATTTCTTGTGAAAAGCCGACCTGATTTCCATTTCTGTGTCCCTCCGTTTTTTACTAGCCGAAACAACCGGTAATATAATCTTCCGTACGTTTATCCCGTGGATTGGTAAATATCTGCGAAGTGGGGCCGGATTCCACCAGTTCCCCGGCGCGGTCGCCGGCCATCATGAAAAAGGCCGCCATATCGGAGACGCGCGCCGCCTGCTGCATGTTGTGGGTAACGATAACTATTGTATACTGTTCCGCCAACGTGCGCATCAAATCTTCAACCCGCAACGTGGCCGCCGGGTCCAGCGCGCTGCAGGGTTCGTCCATCAGAATTACTTCCGGTTCCACCGCCAGCACCCGGGCGATGCAAAGCCGCTGCTGCTGCCCGCTGGAGAGACCCTGCGCCGGCTGCCCGAGTTTGTCTTTAATCTCTTCCCACAGAGCCGCCTGCTGCAGGCTGGTCTCAATGATACGGTCGAGGTCGGTTTTATTGAATACGCCATGCTGCCGGGGGCCGAAGGCGATGTTATCGTAAATCGTCATCGGGAAAGGGTTCGGTTTCTGGAAAACCATCCCGATTTTTTTACGCAATTCAACGACGTCAACAGCCGGGCCGTAAATCGGGTTATTATCCAGTTCCACTTTGCCTTCCAGCCTGGCGCCGGGAATCAGGTCGTTCATACGGTTGAAAATGCGGAGAAAGGAAGATTTCCCGCAGCCGGAAGGCCCGATGATGGCCGTGATGGAGCGTTCCTGAATATTTAAAGTAACATTGCGTAACGCCCGGAATTTGCCATAGTACAGGCTGATATTTTCCGCCCGTAATTTGACATTTTCCAGAGCAACCCCGGCACGGATATTTTCGTTAACCGTAAATCCCGTTTTCATTTAACCGAATCTCCCGGTGATATAATCGCTGGTACGTTTGTCTCTGGGATTGGCAAAAACCTCGGCAGTCGGACCCACTTCAATCAGGTCGCCCATCAGTAAAAAGGCGGCCCGGTCGGAAACGCGGCCGGCCTGCTGGACGTTGTGTGGGACGATCACGATGGTGAATTTTTCCTTCAAATGCCGCAGGGATTCTTCAATTTTCGAGGTGGATACCGGGTCCAGGCCGGAACACGGCCGATCCAGTAAAATCACTCCCGGGTGCAAAGCCAGAATCCGGGCCAGGCATAACCGCTGCTGCTGCCCGCCGGAGAGACGCATGCCGGAGGTATGCAGCCGGTCTTTGACCTCATCCCAGAGCACGGCCATCTGCAGGGAATCTTCCACCAGCTCTTCCAGCAGCACCCGGTTCTTGACGCCGCTTAACCGCGGCCCGTAGGCCACATTATCGAAGATGGACATCGGCAGAGGGGTCGGGACTTCAAAGACCATGCTGACCTTACGGCGCAGTTCGGTGATGCTGACGCCCGGCGCCCGGATATTTTTGCCATCTAGAAAAATCTCCCCTTCCATGCGTGCCCCGGGGGTTAAATCCGTCATCCGGTTCAAAGCGCGTAATAACGTAGTGGTGCCGCTGTTCGCCGGCCCGAAAACTGACAATATTTCGTTCTCGCGGACATCTAAATTCAAAGCCTTAATGACTTCTTTTTTCTGGTAGAAGCAGTTCAGATTTTTGATGGAGATTTTGATTTGTTCGCTCATCGTCTTCTTCAGCGCCTTTTCGCCACGAAACGGTTGACCAATAGATTGGCTCCGATGTTTATCAGTAAAATCAGGATAATCAGGATGGCGGCGGTGGCAAAAGCATTATCCAGCGAAATGCCCTCGCTGGCCAGGATATAGAAATGCACTGCCAGCGTGCGGGCCGGTGAGAATAACGACGTGGGCATTTGTAGCGCCGAACCGGCCGTCAGGATGATGGCCGCGGTCTCCGCTACAGAGCGCCCGATGCCTAAAATAATGCCGGTGGCGATGCCGGGCAGCGCTGAGGGAATCAACACCTTGGTCATCGTCTGCCATTTCGTACCGCCTAGGGAAAAACTGACTTCGCGGTACATCGGCGGCACGGTGCGGATGGCTTCTTCAGAAGTGCGGATAATCGTGGGTAAAATCATCACCGCCAGCGTCAAGCCGCCGGAAAGGATGGACCAGCCCAATTTAAGGTAAGTCACAAAGAAAATAAAGCCAAACAGGCCGTAGACAATCGAGGGAATCCCGGCCAGCGATTCGGCGCTGAAACGGATGACTTTGGTGACACCGCTTTCCCGCGTGTATTCCGTGAGATAGAACGCCGTTCCCACGCCCAGCGGCGTAGCGACGACGATGGCCACCAAGGTCACGGCCAGCGTGCCGACAATGGCGGAAGAGATACCGCCGGACTTGCCCATATCGCTGGGAATCTGCGTCAGGAATTGCCAGGTGATGTGCGGGATACCTTTGGACAGGAAATAAATCATAATCGTAAACAGCAGCAGCAAAACCAGCAGCGCCGCCGCCCAGATGACAACTTTGGCGATGGTTTGCGTTGTCTTCGGATTAACTCGGATATGCATTTATTTCCTTCTGATTGAATATTGCGCCACGGAATTCAAAATCATGATAATCACCAGTAAAACGATGCCGGTGGCAAAAAGCGCCTGCTGGTGTTCGCCGGAAGCATACCCCATCTCGATGCCGATGTTAGTGGTGAGGGTGCGCACCGGCGAGAGGATGGAATTAGGCAGAGCGACCGCGTTCCCCAGCACCATGATAACCGCCATTGTTTCCCCGACTGCCCGGCCGATGCCGAGGATGATGCTGGCGACGATGCCGGATTTCGCCGCCGGGACGAGCACTGAACGGATGGTCTGCCAGTGTGTGGCGCCCAGCGCAAACGCGCCTTCTTTGAGCAGCGGTGAAAGTGCCAGCAAAGAAACTTCGGAGATGCTGATGACCGTGGGTAAAATCATGATGGCCAGGATAATCGAACCGGCCAGTATGCTCAAACCCGGCCCGCCCAGATATTCCCGGATTAAGGGCACGATGAAAATCAGGCCCCAGAAACCGTAGACCACGGAAGGGATGCCGGCCAGTAATTGAATCGCCGGCCGCACCACGTCGCTCAACTGGCGCGGGGCGAATTCCGCCAGGAAAATGGCGCAGCATAGCGCCACCGGCACGCCTAATATTATCGCGCCTAGCGTCACCGAGATGGTGCCGACAATCATCGGGAAAATACCATAATAACCCTGGCTGGGCGCCCATTTCATCCCGAATATGAAATGAAAGAAACCGACTTTGGCAATCAGCGGCACGCCCTGGACGAAGATAAAAATAGTAATCAGCGCCAGCACCGTCAGCGCCGAAAGCGCGATGATAAAAAACAGACCCTGCGGTATCCTTTCGCCGAAATTTTTCAGTTTCATGGACTGTACCCTGGGGTAATCAACCCTTGTGCGTATAATATTTGCTGACCCTGCGCCGACATCGTAAAATCAATGAAATCCTTCACCAGCCCGACCGGCGGCTTAAGGGTAAGAAATAAAAACGGCCGGGAAAGGTTGTAAGTGCCGTTGACCACGTTGGCGCGAGAGGGGACGATGCCGCCCAGGTCCAGGGCCTTCACCGTGTCGTCCACCAGGCCGAGCGAGATATAACCGATGGCGCCGGGGTCGTCCGACACCAGCTGCCGGATAGCGCCATTGGAATTTTCCACCATCGCCCGGGCCATAATCTGACTGGTGCCCATCACCAGACTTTCGAATGAAGACCGCGTGCCGGACCCGTCTTCACGGGTGAAGACGTCAATCTCCCCTTTTTTACCGCCGATTTGGTCCCAATTGGTGGTTTTGCCGTCATAAATATCCGCGACCTGCTGCAAGGTCAGGCCGGTAAGGGGATTTTTGGGGTTGACGATGATAGCGATGCCGTCCCGCGCGATTTCGATGCTCCACAGACTGGTTTCGCTGCCCTGCAAATTGCGGGAGGACATGCCGATATCGGTGGTGCCGGACTGAGTGGCCATGATGCCGGCCGCCGAACCGCCGCCCTGGACGTCAATGGAAACGCCGGGGTGCAGCGTCATGTATTCCTGCGCCAGGACTTCGGCGAAAGGCTGCACGGAAGTCGAACCGGCGACAACGACAGTGTTAGCGTTGCGGCCGCAGCCGGTGAGGAAGGTTATTGAAAAAAGAGAAAGAAACAGGTAGAAAATCGATGAAAAGCGAAAGAACAACCGGGATTTTGCGTCCGATTTTTTCATATTTTGGCTGCTGAATATTTAGTAACCATGACCCCGGATAATCCTGTTCCAGAAAACGAATTCTTAAACTAATTTTGATAAATATTACGGTCGAGATGTTAAAAAGATGTTAAGACCCTGTTAAAAAACAAGCATCTTTCGGCATATTATACTAGATTAAGAATCGGAGATGCAACAGAACGAAATAGTCAATAATCGAGCATCAATAATCAAAAAAATCAGAAATATAAAATCCGAAAAACTTATCCTTTAGAACAAGCTAAAGGATCTACGGCAATATCAAAATACAAAATGTAAAACTTCTATTCTTGATTTTCTGAGATGGTCCGAAATCTCTGGATTGTCGGGTCAAGCCCGACAATGACAATAAAAATAATAACAGCTTGTCATTCTTAAGTCCGCCTGAGGCGGACGAAATCCATAATCTCCATCCCGTTGAAAAACAGGATCAGTTTCCAAAATCAGACTACCGTTCCAGGAGAAGCTAGAAGGTATGTTGCTTCGGTATAATTACATCAAAACAAATCTATAGAATGTTATAAATTGCCAATCTATCATTTGGAAATGAAAATTTTCCTAGTCTGCCCTGCCGTTCTGAACAAAGGATTACCAGGTATATTTCGGCTCCCGATTAAGGATACGGCGCGCGATATCAGGTACGATGAGCGAAAGAAACGGGTCTCTCTGGTATTCACTGCCGCCGCGCCACTCAACGTCTGGACGGATAGATTGGGCTAACTCTTTACTGTTTTTTCCCTGAAGTTGTCACGTCCGAAGCAGCAACAAGGAAGCAAACAAATCCTTCAAACGGACAGGTTAAAGCACAGATACAAGCTGAAGACAGGTCTCTGATATCGATAAAAGCGCCGTATTCCCAGTAATGACTCCATTCGTATTCCGGTTTCACATTCCTGGCGGCTTGAATTTCAAGGTAAGTATCCGGCGTCCAAACACCGGGCGGGCGTAAACAAATCGTTGGAATCCGTTCTACCGCCGACCAGAAACGACACATTTCTTCGGCCAGGCGTTTTGATATATCGTATGGGGAAACCGGATAACACGGGTGATTATCATCTAAAGGAAGATAATCCGGTTTACCGCGACCGCCGAAAACGCCGAAGCCATCCACGCTGCTCAGGTAAATCATGAGTTTTATATGGGCATTGCCGGCGGCGGTTAGCACATTCCAGGTGCCTTGAAGATTGACATTCATTATTTCATTCGGACCAGGATTTAAAGACGACTTAAAATCAATTACATCCAGCGCCGCAAGATCAATGACTGCATCGCAGGATTTAAACGAATCATTAAGCATTGGGACATCGAGAATATCCTTGCCGTCTAAGAGGTCATATCCGACAACTTCATATTCTGCACAATGTAAATCAGCCTCAAATACCTTGCCGATTTTCCCCCGATTTCCCGTCAGAAAAACTTTCATTAATCCTTATCATTCCTGCTAATTATTGTCCCTATTCTACAACCGACTAGATAATTGATTCAATATCCGAAAACTCTCCGAATATTAATTTCCGTCACCTGTTCAATAAAAAGTTAATCAAAGCTAAAATACCCTCAACCATCAGCCGCAAACCGAATGCACGTAGAATCCACAGATTCGCCCGGCGGAGCCCTTCGGTGTAAGGGGCATCGTTGGGGCCTTTCACATTGTGGGTAGATAAATCAATTGCCCATGCAATAAATGGTTTAGAGAATATTATTGTCAGTAATGCAACGAAAAACACAATCACAAACAGAGCAGTGAACAGTATATTTTCCAGAGAAATTTTACCCCTTTATCGACTCGGATTACCTTATTCTATTACTAACACTGTGATTGATTCAAGATAGGGCAAATGCGGCAGGTTTGAAATAAAAACGAAATAAATTAAAGTAAACTTTATCTATTTGTTACATTTTCAGGTTCAATTTTATGACATTGTAATATCTGTTGATGCATCATTAATGAATGAGGTCGGGCAGCCGGCGGGGGGAAATTACGCTCGTGTGAAGATACGAAGTCGATGCCGGTGGTTATCATGACCCCATCGACGCAGGATAAAGACCGAATCGACGGCAACGCCTTAGGCGTGGTCATTTACGCTCAGAAACCTGTTTCTCTGGCGAAATTCGCAGAGACAATCGGCGAATTGAAATTGGCTTTAGTAGTACTTGATCCCCAAGAATTGGATACCGGTGAAATAAAAACGCCGGTGTAAATACTGCGAAAATGGAATTTAACCCGCCGGTTCCACAATTATTCGAATTTTATATCAGGTTCGTTGAACTTTCAAAAGAATGGTTGTAGATTGTACGGCCGCATGTTAAAATTTGCCCAGAAATATCATTAACTTTGTACCGGGTAAAATATGCCGCGTCTTGTTAAAATTATCCTCAGGGTTGTTTTAGGTCTCATCGTCCTGTATGTCGCGCTGTGCGCCATTGGGGCGGTACTGGCAATGCGCATCCCGCGCCTGCCATTAAAAGGTTCGCCGGCTTCCGCCGGGCTGGCTTATACAGACGTTTCTTTTCCATCACGGAACTCCAACTTCACACTGGAAGGCTGGTTCATTCATGGTGCGGGCAATAAGACGATTATAATCGTCCACGGCGGGTTTCAAAACCGTCTCGACGATAATGTGGATACGCTGGATTTGACGAAAAGCCTGGTCGCTGACGGCTATAACGTGCTGCTGTTCGACCTGCGCGGGCGGGGCGAATCCCAGGGTACCGGCTTGAACATCCTGACTAACGAGGACGATATCGGCGGCGCGGTGGATTATCTCAACAGCAGGGGAATCACAGAGGACGATATCGGCATTATCGGGTTCTGTTCCGGGGCCGCCAGCACGGCGATTTTTACCAGTCAGGAAAACGTCGGCGCGGTAGTGCTGGATGGCTGCTTCGCCAGCGTGGAAACGATGGTCAACCGTCAGGCCTCAGAGCGGCACATTCCCACTTTCCTGGTGGATTCTTTTATTCCCGGGCTGGAAATTACGGTGAAATTATTTTTCGGCGCGGTGCCGCAAGACCCGATAAATGTCGTACCGGAGATTAACTGCCCGGTATTCTTCATCCACGAACAGGACGATAACCTGACAACCACGCAGGAAACTGACGAGCTTTTCGCGGCGACGAAAAATCCGGCCGATGAATTCTGGGAAATTCCGGGGGCGCTGCACAGCGAGGGTTACAAAGCCGACCCGGTGGACTATGTCAACAAAGTAAATGCGTTCTTCAGTGTGGAGTTGAAGTGACCGTGAGAGAATTATTTCGTTCCCTCTCTCTGGCACTCTTCCACTTCGTGGGGCGATAAGAAATAAACGAGGTATCTTGGAAAACCGATGGGAAGCGCAGGTTGCGAATCGTATTTCGGGGTAGTATTAAGGCCAGGCAGGTTTGATGGATTCCTGCTTTCCCAGGAACGACAATAGGAGATTCGTCTCATTGAAAACGAGACTCAGTTTGACATTGCGATGTCAGTTTGCCGTGTCATCCGCCTGAGGCGGATTCCTCGCAATAGAAAGGAAAAAGATTCGCGTTAAACTGCGATTTATCGTTAGTGCTATAATATTTTCTAAGTACTTTCGAACGGAGCAGACGACGGTGAAAATAAATATTACCAACGTAAAAAAGAGCCGCGTGAACGAAGTGGATATGAAAAACCTCAATTTCGGCGAGGTTTTCTCCGACCACATGCTAATAATTGATTACACCGGCGGCAAATGGCAGACGCCGCAAATCCTGCCCTACGGCGATATCTGTTTTCCGCCTTCAATCTGCGCCATTCATTACGGCCAGGTAATTTTTGAGGGTCTGAAGGCTTTCTACACCAAACAGGGGAAAATCAATATTTTCCGCCCGCAGAAATACCACGAGCGGATGAACCGCTCCGCCCGCCGCCTCTGCATCCCCGAAATGGACTATGACTTATTTTATAATTCGATGGTGGAACTGCTGAAACTGGACCAGGCCTGGGTGCCGCGGCAGAAAGGCTATTCGCTGTACATCCGCCCGTTCATTTTCGCCACCGACAGCTATATCGGCGTGCGCGTCTCCGAGAATTACCGATTCATGATTATCCTTTCGCCGGTGGCGGCCTATTACAAGGAAGGGCTGAACCCGGTGCGGTTGATAACGGAAGCGGAATACGTGCGGGCCGCCAAAGGCGGACTGGGCGGCGCGAAAACCCCGGC
>Ga0326728_10019342_pt1 | contig 13225 bp, 11 predicted proteins | sample MB3enrmetagenome_FD_207602 | JGI IMG/M metagenome (GOLD analysis project Ga0326728, IMG submission 207602) | Lab enriched peat soil microbial communities from McLean, Ithaca, NY, United States - MB31MN | ecosystem: Environmental > Terrestrial > Soil > Wetlands > Peat | place: USA: New York...
CACGCAACCGCATCAAAAAGCTCTTTCAAACCAGGGTCTAACCAACCAAAAGTCTCAAACGGCAGGCCAAAATGGACTATATCGAAATCAGGGGATTAAATCAGAAAGCCTCACGTGTCGCGCTCGGCACATGGGCGATTGGGGGCTGGATGTGGGGCGGCACCGGCGAGAAGGATGCGGTTAAGACCATCCACGCCGCTCTCGACTCCGGCATCAATGTGATCGACACGGCTCCCGTTTACGGCTTCGGCCGCGCGGAGGAGATTGTTGGAAAGGCTCTCACAGGGGCCCGCCGCGGCAAAGCGATTATCGCCACCAAGGTTGGGCTTGAATGGAGGGACGGAAAAGTTCTTAGAAATTCGTCTCCGGAGCGGCTCCGCAGCGAGCTGGAAGATTCGCTGCGCAGGCTTCAAACCGACGTCATCGATGTCTACCAAGCGCACTGGCCCGATGAAAGCCTGCTTATCGAGGAAACTGCGGCCACCCTCGCAGGCTTCCAGCGTGAGGGCAAAATCCTCGCGATTGGCGTCAGTAATTTCACGCCGGGCCAGATGGATCGCTTTAAGTCTGCCGCTCCGCTCAGTAGCGTCCAGCCCCCCTATAATCTCTTCGAAAGAGACATTGAGCGCGACATACTCCCCTATGCTCAAAGCAATGATCTCGCCATTCTCGCCTATGGGGCTCTTTGCCGGGGTCTTCTGACGGGGAAAATCACGGAAAAGACGAAGTATGAAGGCGACGACCTTCGAAAATCCGACCCCAAATTCCAGCCGCCAAGGCTTGAGCAGTATTTAAGCGCCGTGCGCCAACTGGACCATTTCGCAAAAGAACGCTACGGCAAGACAGTCCTTTCTCTAGCGGTGCGATGGCTCCTCGATGCGGGCCACACCATTGCCCTGTGGGGTGCGCGAAAACCGGAGCAGTTAGCCCCCGTGAACGAGGTTTTCGGCTGGCCGCTCGATAACGAAGCGAAGCGCACCATTGGCGAGATCCTAGTCAAGACCATCAAAGACCCCGTGGGACCCGAATTCATGGCGCCGCCCGCAAAGCAAGCGGCCTGAACTTCACCGCGTTCCCCGCGATGGCAGCGATCTTTGCCCCAATGGCGAACCCGGCAACCGCAGTATTAACACGCTTTATGCGACTCCTGTTTTGCGCCACGCATTGAGCAAGCCAAGCTGCTTATGAAGGACACGCTATGACAACTCTCACGGTAAACGGCAAGAAGCTCGAAGTCTCGGCCGAGCCGGACACTCCGCTCCTCTGGGTGCTACGCGACGAGCTCGGTCTCACCGGTACGAAATTTGGTTGCGGGATTGCTCAATGCGGAGCTTGTACAGTTCATGTGGGAGGAAGCCCCGTTCGCTCTTGCATTACTGCCATTCGCGAAATTCAGGGGCAGGATGTCGTGACCATCGAAGGCATTTCGGCTGACGGCATGCATCCCGTTCAAGTCGCATGGCGCAGGCTTAAGGTTCCCCAATGCGGGTACTGCCAGATGGGGCAAATCATGAGCGCGATTGCTTTGCTGAAGGATACCCCAAATCCAACGGACGCAGACATCGACGGCGCCATGAGCGGCAATATTTGCCGCTGCGGGACTTATACCCGGATCCGGGCCGCCATCAAAGAAGCCGCGCAGGCCGCCCATGGAGCAAAAGGAGCTGCGTTGTGACACACGATCTCAATCTCATCCCAACGATCGCCAATTTCAGCCGGCGCGGGTTCCTGAAAGGTGCGGCCGCTGGCTCTTTTGTACTTGCTGTAGGACTATCGCGCGCTTCGTTCGCGGAGGAGCCAGCAAACCTCGCGAGAGAGAAGAAATACGGCGCTGAAAGCATGCCGCATGGCGTTCGCGACGACCCTACTATTTTCCTCTCCATCGCGCCCGATGGAACCGTTGTCTTCCAATGTATCCGCCAGGAAATGGGACAAGGGGTGCGTACGAGTCTAGCTATGATCATCGCGGACGAGTTGGAGGCCGATCTCGCGCGGTTCAAAGTCGTACAGGCGGATGGCGATGAGGAGCGCTATGGGAACCAGGACACTGACGGATCACGCTCTGTCCGCCACCATTTTATGCCCCTTCGGCGTGCCGCTGCGGCTGCTCGCACGATGCTTGAAATTGCGGCGGCAACGAAGTGGGGCGTGTCTCCTCGGGATGTGCATGCGGAGAACCATCAGGTTATTCACCCAGCAAGCGGCAGAAAAGCCGGTTTCGGAGAGCTGACCAAAGCTGCCGGCCATCTCCGGGTCCCTCCGCGGGAGGGGATCAAGCTCAAAGACACTGCCCGGTTCAGATATATCGGCAAGGATAATGTCGAACTCGTTGACGGCTTCGACATCACGACAGGGCGTGCTTGTTACGGCATCGATACTCGCCTCGATGGCATGCTCTATGCCGTTGTTCGCCACTCTCCGGCCTGGGGCGACAAAGTGAAGTCCTTCGATGCTTCGGCGGCGATGAATGTGCCCGGTGTCGTCAAGGTAGTTCCCATCGAGACGTACCCCCTGCCTTCGGAGTTTTGGCCGATAGGCGGTGTTGGCGCGGTTGCGAAAAATACATGGGCCGCTATAAAAGGCCGCGCTGCGCTGAAGATCGAGTGGGAGCCTGGACCTAACCGCGACTACAACTCGGATAGTTATAAAAAGGACTTGGAGGCAGCGGCCCGCAGCCCGGGCAATGCGTTGCGCGTGGCGGGTGATTTCGATAAAGCCATGGCTGGCGCGGCCAAAAAAGTGCAAGCAGAGTATTACGTCCCGCATCTCGCACAGGCGCCCATGGAGCCGCCGGCAGCAACGGTACGGATCAAGGATGGCATGTGCGAGGCCTGGGCTTGCGTTCAGGCACCGCAGACGACGCGGGATCATCTGACCAAGCTTCTCAATCTGTCACCCGAGAAAGTGGCTGTGCATGTGACGCTCCTTGGCGGCGGCTTTGGCCGGAAGTCTAAGCCTGACTTCGTCCTTGAGGCAGCCATCCTAAGCCGGGCCATGAATGGGGCTCCGGTGAAAGTGACCTGGACTCGTGAGGATGACGTTCAGCACTCCTATTTCCATACGGTGTCATTGGAGCATCTCGAAGCTGGGCTTGACCAAGAAGGCAATCCAACCGCTTGGCTCCATCGCAGCGTTGCCCCGCCCATCTTAGCAACGTTCAAGCCCGGAATTGACCATGAGAGCCCAACCGAGACTGGTATGGGGCTGCTTAATAATCCACTTGATTTGTCAAACCTACGTATCGAGAATGGGAAAGCCGTAGCAAAAACGCGCATCGGCTGGTTCAGGTCCGTCTCGAATATTCCCCATGCCTTCGCGATACAGTCCTTTGTAGCAGAGCTGGCCGCAGCGGCCGGCAAGGATCAAAAAGCCTATCTTATTGAGGCGCTGGGGCCTGACCGGAAGATCAACCCGTATGAGTGCAGCGACAAATGGAATTACACAGAGGACCCCGCCCGTTATCCCATCGATACGGGCCGGCTCAGGGCCGTGATAGAGCGCGCTGCTCTTGAAGCGCAATGGGGACGGCAGTTGCCAAAAGGGCAGGGGCTGGGTATCGCTGCGCATTACAGCTTTTTGACTTATGTCGCAGCAGCGGTGCTTGTGGCGATCAGCCCCCAGGGCGAGATTTCGATTCCCCATCTCGATGTCGCAGTGGATTGCGGCCCTCAGATCAACCCGGATCGCATTCGGTCTCAATTCGAAGGCGCGGCGATCATGGGCTTTGGGCTTACAAGTCTGGGCGAGATCACCTTCAAGAATGGGGAAGCTGAGCAAACCAATTTCGACACATACCTGCTCGCCCGGATCGACGCGAGCCCACGGGAAATCCGTGTTCATCTCGTTGGAGGCCAAGATTGGAATCAGCCTTTGGGCGGCATCGGCGAGCCTGGAGTTCCTCCCATAGCCCCGGCGGTGTGCAACGCGATCTTCAATGCTACGGGAAAGCGGATACGTTCGCTCCCGATCAAGGATAAGCTCAGGGTGTGACTTCGGCTCGCAGCGGCAGACTGCCTTCGTGCGATAGCGTTGTGAACATGGTTAAGGCAATTGGCGGCAATGGCAATTTCGGTGCTGAACACCGCAGGCGCCACCAAGAAGGGCATCAACGATTTTCGCTGCATTGTCCCACTCTGTTACATTTTCGAACGCACATGCACGGCGGCTGGGATCATCGCCATTGGAGAACTGCGAGGGCCGAATTGGGTCAACCTCGGGAGTATGGGGCGCCTAAAAACTACGCCTGCTGAACACCTAATTGCGGACTGCCCCGGAAAAGTGGTGAATTCGAAGTCCGGGCCAGATCCCAGATCCAGAAGTGTCCCGACGCCAAAGGTTCAATGTTTCCGACCGGGTTTACGCAAAGCATGATCATGAGCGCTGGGAGGGGCGACCAGGACCCGATGGGATGGGGGTGAGGCTCCATTGATCAAGCAGCCGAACAACTTTGTGACCTTGGATGTAAGCTAGCGCGCATTGAAAACGGATTAGCTTGCGCCAAAACCGCCGTCGACTTCGAGGATATGACCTGTGACGAAACTGGCTTGATCCGAGGCTAGCCAAATGACGGCATTCGCCACCTCCTCAGCTCGCCCAAGCCGCTTCAGCGGCAGCCCAGCGGCGACGGCGCCCATATCAGCGATCTTCGAGCCGAGCATCATTGGCGTCTCGACACGGCCTGGACTTACAGCGTTGATGCGAATGGCGGGGCCATATTCGAGCGCTGCGGACTTCGTGAGTGAGATAACGGCCGCCTTCGATGCGGAATAGACCGAAAGCCCTACATTCGGGTTGCGAATGCCGCTTGCCGAAGCACAGTTCACGATCACGCCCGATCCTTGGGCCAGCATATGCGGCAAGACATATTTCATCACGAACCAGGTACTGCGGCAGTTCGTGTGGAAGACGCGATCAAAGACGTCGTCTGCCGTCTCGGTAATTTTGCTTCGGGTCTCCTGGTACCCGGCATTGTTGAAGACGATGTCGATCTGGCCTTGCCTGGTGAGGGTGCCCTCAACCAAAGCGCGGATGGCACTCGGCTGAGTAACATCGGTAGGCACAAACTCGGCAGCGCCGCCTAAGCCCTGAATTTCGCGAACCAGGCTCTCGCCATGTTCATGCCGCCTGTTTGCAGCGACCACGTAGGCGCCCAGCGCCGCGAACGAGACTGCTGTCGCGCGTCCGATCCCGCTTCCGGCACCCGTCACGATCACAACCTTGCCGGAGAAGCCGCTCATATTTCGATGCCTCCAGCGGATTTACTGATGACGGTCGCGCCATCGACGATGGACTTAAGCTCGGGCGAGGAGCCGAGCGTACCAAAGACATAGCCCCAGTCGCCGTTCAGCCGTGACCGGCAAAACGTCTCGAAGACATCGCCTGATGTATGCTTCATGAGTTCGTTTGCCTGCACCGCATACGCCATCATGTTGCACAAACGGCGCGCGTTACCGTCGTCGTTGCGGGAACGCGTGAGCTCGCCGCCCAGGCGATCTAGCCAGCGGGAGGCTTCGCGGTTGGCGTCGCGCAGGCCGCCGACCTCGGCCAGAAATGCATCCATGGTTTGAGGCTCGCGGCGAAGCGCGCGCAGCACGTCCGTCGCCATCATGTTGGCGGTGCCCTCCCAGATGGCGTTGAGCGGCGCTTCCCGATAAAGGCGCGCCATCGGATTTTCTTCGATGAAGCCGTTGCCGCCATGGCATTCGAGTGCTTCAACGACGAAGGCAGGGGCGCGTTTGCAATTCCAGAATTTGGCAAGCGGCGTAGCCACTCGCGCCAGATGACGCTCGTCCTGGTTGGTCTCCATCGCATCCGTCGCCCGCGCAACTCTGAATGCCATCAAAGTCGAGGCCTCGCTGTCGATCACAAGATCGGCGAGAACGTTCGTCATGATGGGCTGATCGGCGAGTAAAGCTCCGAACCCTCGGCGGCTCTGAGTGTGGTTGAGCGCAAGCGTCAGCGCGTGTCGCATCAGACCGGCTGAACCGATCGCAAAGTCGAGCCGGGTAAGATGCGCATGGCTTAGAATTTCCCGAATACCATGCCCGTCCTCGCCGACGCGCCAGGCGAGGGCATCGTGATACTCTATCTCGCTAGAGGCGTTTGACCGGTTGCCGCATTTGTCCTTGAGACGCTGGATGTGGATGGCGTTCCGCTGGCCGTCCTCAAGAAACCCAGGCACAAAAAAACAGGTAACCCCGGCTTTCGTTTGCGCGAGCGTAAAGAAGCCATCGGATTGAGGAACCGAAAAAAACCATTTGTGGCCGCGCAGACTGCACGTTTCCCCCGCGCCGGCCGTGCCGAGATAGGTTGCCGTGGTCTGCGTTTGCCGGAGATCCGAGCCGCCCTGCTTTTCCGTCATGGCATAGCCGATGGTGACGCCGGTCTTGTTCGCGTAAGGAAGTGGCCGTTTGTCATAGTGGGGAGACAGAAGCTTCTCGCGCCACCCCCCAAACTCTGGCTGCGACAAGCCCGGATGGGCGGCATAGGCCATGCCCGTCGGACACCCAACACCGCTCTCGATTTGGTTCCAGATGTAGGAGAGTATCCCGCGCGCAAAATGAGCGTTCGGCTGCTTTGCGGTCCAAGCCAGCGAGTGCACTTCATGCCCAAAGGCCAACTGCATCAGCTGGTGCCAGGCGGGGTGCATTTCCACCCAGTCAATGCGGTTGCCGAAGCGGTCATGTGTCTTGAGTTCAGGACCGTATTTGTTCGCCAGCCTCGCGAGCTCTTGAGTGTCAGAATCGCCAGCAAAGGCTCCAAGCGCGGTCGCGCGCTCTTCGACCCACGGCGCATACTGGCGCGCGATGCCCATGAGCAACCGATCATCCAAAAATGCATTCCAGTGTGTAGCGGGTTGCGCCTGGTTGCGGACCTCGTGTGTTTCCGGGGAAGTCGAAAGCAGCTGCATTACTTCAATCACTCCTGATAGGGTAAGTGTTTGGTTTTGGGATCGCAGCGACGAGCGCCAAACAGTTTCGCGCAATTTCATCGATAAGCTCTTCGGCTGCGTCAGCATCATCGAAGCCTTCAGGCGCGAGGGGGCCAACGAGCGCCTCCATGAATGCTCCGACAACGCAAGCCCCCGCGATCCTCGCATCGCAAGCTCGAAACACGCCTTCGCGCTGCCCGTCTTGGATCAAACGGACGAATTCTTGGCCTAGTTTTTCGCGCCAGCGGAGCCGCGCCTGGTCGATTTCTGGATCGCAGGGCTCGCCAATCAGGGCGTAAGCGAGGCGGCGGCCTCGAAGAGCGCGCGCCGCAAAAGCGCGGACCGCACCTTCCAACTTCGCCAAGGCAGTACCATCACCATCGGCAATAGCGCCAACCACATCGCGTTCGCGGCTGGAGACCTGAGATAGGACCTCTGCGTAAAGCTCGGCCTTGGACGGGAAATAGCGGTAGACGGTGCCGGTCGCGAGGCCCGCATTTCGTGCAACAGTCGCAATGTGAGCGCTTTGCCAACCTCCCTCCGCGACAAGGTCACGCGCACATCTCAGGATTCGTGCGCGATTATCTTCCAGGCGGGACACAACAGCTTCAGTTCGGCGATAGCTCATCGCAAAGAAATGAATCCAGGTTCATCTCTGGCGAGTGAACCATAGTTCATTTTTTCGGTCAATCGAAATTTGACGAAAATGATATCAAACCGAAAGAGCTGCCCTTCGGTGCCGACCCAGCGTGGGTTCATCGATTGGGCACCGCGTTGACTGGTGAATTGTCTAACGAGGACAATCCGGATCGAAAGTGATCTCACATCTTTGCGACGAATCTCCCGGATGTCTGGTTGGGGTCAGGAGTGTCGATTTTTCGTGCGATTTCAATGATTCCGCTCATCCCCCGGCAGCCGAAGGAATTGCTGCAACTGCGAAGCGGGTATGCGTCATCGCCGTCGCCGGTGACGCTCCATGCCAATGCTTCTCGCCAGGCGAGAACCAGACCACATCACCTGGCCGGATTTCCTCGATGGAGCCGCCCCAGCGCTGCGCCCAGCCGAGGCCGGACGTGACAAGCAGAGTTTGACCAAGGGGATGGGTGTGCCAGGCGGTGCGCGCGCCGGGCTCGAAGGTGACGCTCGCGCCACGAACCCTGGCCGGCTCAGGCGCCTCAAACAGCGGGTCAATGCGCACCGTCCCGGTGAAATACTCCGCCGGTCCTTTTGCGGTCGGCTGGGAACCGCTTCGTTTTATTTCCATGGTCTTTCTCCCTGACGGTTTTGGGTAATTTAGTGGGTGCGGCTTCATGTGATTAGGTATTAAAATGCGCATAGACTTATGAGCAGGAATCATGAATGCCTCGAGACAATCTCAACGATGTCATTGCCTTCCTCGCTGTGGCGAGGGAGCAGAGCTTCACCAAGGCGGCGGCGAAGCTTGGCCTTTCGCAGTCGGCCCTGAGCCACACCATCCGTGCGTTGGAAGAGCGGCTCGGGCTCCGGCTATTATCCCGCACCACACGCAGTGTCGCTCCGACCGAGGCGGGGCAGCGCCTGCTCCGCACCCTTGGCCCCCGGTTTGATGAGATCGACACCGAACTGGCCGCACTAAGCGAACTCCGGGAAAAGCCCGCAGGCACCCTCCGCATCACGGCGGGCGAGCACGCGGCCGAGACGATCCTCTGGCCTGCCCTGGCGAAGCTGTTGCCGGATTATCCCGACATCAAAGTGGAGATCTGCGTCGATTATGGACTGACCGACATTGTGGCGGAGCATTACGATGCCGGTGTCCGTCTGGGGGAGCAGGTGGCGAAGGACATGATTGCCGTGCGCATAGGGCCGGACATGCGCATGGCCGCCGTTGGCGCGCCTTCCTACTTCGCGCGGCGCCCGCGCCCCAAGAAGCCGCAGGACCTAACGGCCCACGGCTGCATCAATCTCCGTCTGCCGACCCACGGCGGCCTCTATGCCTGGGAGTTCGAAAAGGGCGGGCGCGAGCTCAAGGCCCGGGTCGAAGGGCAGTTGGTATTTAATAACATCAGCCTGAGGCTGAACGCGGCGCTGGCCGGTCTCGGCCTTGCGTACTTGCCTGAGGACACGGTGCGGACCCATATCGCGGATGGACGCCTCATTTGGGTACTCGCGGATTGGTGTCCACCCTTTTCAGGCTATCACCTCTACTACCCAAGCCGCCGGCAACCCATGCCAGCCTTTTGCCTTGCTGGTCGATGCATTGCGCTACCGGCGCTGAAACAGAGGCAGCCGAGGTTGGTTTAGGTCTTATTGGGGTCTGGCAGGATGAGCGAAGACTGCTCTTAGCGCGATTCTTGACGACCAGACCGCAATGCGCTGGCAAGCGGATTGCGAGAGACTAAAAGTCAATGATGGGGACCAATCAGCTCGCTTTGCTCCACATGCCGCGCAGGCGCTCGCGAATATCGATGGACTGGGCTGTAATCGGTGCCTTTACTCTGCTCTCGCCCGCGATTGGCCAGGTCGCCCGGTTAAAATGCGTGCAGATATTCGCCGGGATGAAGCGGGTGCGCCCGGCATAGACGTGCTTGTCGCCGGAGCGGGCCTGCTGATGCGTATAGAAGCGCTGTGGCACAATCAGATTGAGTTCATCCTTCGCCCGCGTCATGGCGACATAGAGGAGACGGCGTTCCTCCTCGATTTCCTCGCTTGTGCCGGTGGCAAGGTCGGACGGGATGCAGCCATCCACCACGTTCAGGATCGAGACGGCTTTCCATTCCTGGCCTTTGGCCGAATGGATGGTTGAGAGGATCAGATAATCCTCGTCGAGCAGCGGTTTTCCCGCTTCGTCGCTCGTCGCTTGCGGCGGGTCGAGCGTGAGATCGGTTAGAAATTCCTGGCGCGAGCCATAGCCCGCTGCGATTTTTGCGAGCTGATCGAGATCGCCGGCGCGGACGAGGGCGTCGGCAAATTTCTGTTCGAGAAACGGCTGATACCATGCCCGCACGAGATCGATCTCGGTTGGCCACCCGGCCGCCTTTGTCCAAAGCTGCTGCATCAGCAATGTGAGCGCTGGCCAATCTTCCGCGGCGCGCGCCGGGGGATGAAAAGAAGCTAGAAGCTCAATCGCAGAGCGGCCAGCGAAGCGATCCAACAGCTTTCCGGCGGTGCCGGGACCGATGCCGGGCAGGAGCTGCAGAACGCGAAAGCCCGTCATGCGGTCGAGCGGATTTTCTGCCCAGCGCAGGACGGCGAGCAGGTCTTTAATATGGGCGGCTTCGAGAAATTTCAGGCCGCCAAATTTGACGAAGGGGATGTTGCGGCGGCTGAGTTCGATTTCGAGGACGGCGCTGTGATGGCTCGTGCGAAATAGCACCGCCTGGTCTTTCAAGGCCACGCCCGCTTCACGGTTGGCAAGCACACGCTCGACGAGAAAACCGGCCTGCGCAGCATCGTCGCGGACCGTCACCAAAGCAGGCCTTTCGGCCGAGTTTCGATCGGACCAAAGGTCTTTGGTGAAGCGCTCCTTCGCCAGAGCGATCACGGCGTTGGCGGCATTCAGAATTGGCACGGTCGAGCGGTAATTGCGGTCCAGGGTTATGATCGCGGCCGGCGGCTTGAACTGCTTCGGGAAGTCGAGAATGTTGCGAACATTGGCGGCGCGGAAACCGTAGATCGATTGGGCATCGTCGCCCACTACGGTTAGTCCGTTGCCATCCGGTTTCAGCGCCAGAAGGATGGCGGCCTGGATGGCGTTTGTGTCCTGGTATTCGTCAACGAGCACATGATCGAACAGGGCGCCGATGTCGCTAGCCAGTTCGGGCACCTTCATCAGCTCGGCCCAATAGAGCAGGAGATCGTCATAATCGAGAACATGCTGACCTTGCTTGGCCTCGACGTAGGTTTCGAACAAGCGGCGGAGGTCCTCCTCGAAGGCTGTCACCCAAGGAAAATGCTGTTTGAGCAGGCGATCGAGCGGCTGGCCGGAATTAACGGCCTTCGAATAGATGGCAAGGCACGTCGCTTTCAGCGGAAATCTTTGCTCTTGCTCGGTGAGCCCAATCTGATGGCGGACGAGGTTCATCAGATCGGCGGAGTCTTCTCGATCATGGATAGTGAAGGCAGGATCGAGACCAATTAGATGAGCGAACTCCCGCAGAAGCCGCGCGCCGACGGCGTGAAACGTGCCTGACCAGGGGATAGAGCTGCAGGCGGTCGCCTGCGCCTTATTTAAAATCCGCTCGACGCGGCGCTCCATTTCCTTTGCGGCACGGCGCGAGAAGGTAAGAAGCAGGATGCGCCTCGGGTCTGCCCCATGCGCAATCAATTTGGCGACCCTATGGGCAAGCGTCTGGGTTTTCCCCGATCCGGCGCCGGCAATAATGAGAAGCGGTCCGGCACAGGCGGCATCCGGTTCCGCGACGCCGTATTCTGCCGCGCGGCGCTGCTTGGGATTGAGAGAGGCGAAACTATGCTTTAGGGGCATCGCTTAGAGGTTGGCCGGTTGTTGAAGCTGAAACTGATCATGATTCGTTCCGCCGCGCTATGTTGACCGGCGAGTGGGCCGCGCCGTAACTGCTATCCGATATCGTGGAGAAGATGGATGGATTGTCCTATTTGCGGACATGCAATGAGCCTAGAGGAGAAGGACACCTCTTCGGGCCGCGATATGCGGACCTATCATTGCCGCCAGTGCGGCCGGTCGGAGGACGTTGATAACGGCATTGCGCTGTGGCAGGTGCTTTCGGACGGGCGCGAAGCGGAGGAAAGCCGATCTCGCAGTCAAGGCAATCGCACTTTCGCCGAAACCCTGGGCGGCAAAGGGCGAAGGCTCGTGCATTTCGTCCGGGCGCTTTGGCGCGGCAGCCGAGGTCGATTATAGGCGGGACGGCAACCAGCGAAATTCGCATCTTCGGCAGGCTTTGCGGAATCCTCCTCTTATGCCAAGCTCCGGGGCATGAACAGCCATGTTATTGTGTGGGACCTCGAGACCGTACCCGATCTGCCAGGCTTCGCGGCAGCGAACGGCCTTGGCGGTAAAACAGACGTCGAAGTGCTGGAAGCAATCGGCGACAAGTTTCCGAAGCACATCTATCATTCGATTGTCTGCATCGGCGCTCTTGTCGCACATCGTGAGCAGGGCGCCTGGACCGTTGATGCGCTCGGGGCGCCGCATATCGGGGAGAGAACCGAAAAGCAGTTAATTACAGCGTTCGTGGACAAGATCGGCGAACTTTGCCCGCAACTCGTGACCTTCAACGGCAATAGCTTCGATCTGCCGGTTTTGCGCTACCGGGCCATGATCAATGAAGTCTCGGCGCCTGGGCTCTCGGCGCGGCCGTATTTCAACCGGTACAGCGATGACGCGCTGGACTTGTGCGACGTGCTGTCATCCTTCAGCACGCAGGGCAAGGCGACTCTGCATGAAATCAGCAAAATCATGGGTCTGCCAGGCAAGCCGGATGGCATCGACGGCGGAGAGGTTAATCGCTACTTTCGCGAGGGCAGGATCAAGGAAATCGCAGATTACTGCGAGACAGACATCGTAAACACCTATCGGGTTTGGCTGCGCTATGAGCTGTTTCGCGGGCGGCTCATTCCGAGCGACTATGAGGCCAGCGAACATGGCCTCGCGGAGTTCCTCAAAGCAAGGGCAGACACGAAGCCTCATCTGAGTGGCATGGCCGAGTAGCGGCAAATGCGCAGTAGAGCGTAAATTTTCATCAATAATGCGTTCAGGCGACTTGATCGTCGCAATGCCGTTTGTCTTATAGTTCAGACGATATGAACAAGGCTTCTATGATATGGATCGCTTGCCCCATGATCCCCGAAACTTTCGCGAGCTCGTCGAAGCCGATCTACGCCGCGGCGCCCGGCTGATTATCAAGATTCAGGACGAGATCGATCCGCAGATTCGCATCGCGACGCCGGAGGGCGATTACTGGATCGCGGTGACGCTGCCGTCCGATCCCTACGGGCGAAAGGTGGTGTTGCGGAATCTCTCGCTGTTCATGGCGTGGAAACAGGCGTTGGGCTTTACGCTCGCAAGCGAGCTTTACGAACCGGATAGTGTTTACAGCGTCGGGCTATTTCCCAAAGAGCGGCATGCCTGCCTTGCCCGAATCCGGCGCGAGCCGAAGCCCTGGACGACGAAGAATTTCGGGTCCGTGGAATGGTTGCCGGAAAGCTCGATCGATCCGCAATTGCTTGAGCTGTTGCCGCGCGGCGCGCGCAAGATGACTTCGCGCGATCTGCAAACACTCAAAAAATGGTTCGGCGCGAAAGGGAAGTTTCCGGCTGTGAACATGGAAAACGGCG
>Ga0326728_10019343_pt1 | contig 13225 bp, 10 predicted proteins | sample MB3enrmetagenome_FD_207602 | JGI IMG/M metagenome (GOLD analysis project Ga0326728, IMG submission 207602) | Lab enriched peat soil microbial communities from McLean, Ithaca, NY, United States - MB31MN | ecosystem: Environmental > Terrestrial > Soil > Wetlands > Peat | place: USA: New York...
AAAAGGAAGGCTACGAAGCCGACGATGTGATGGGCACGCTGGGGGAGGACGCCGCAGCGCGAGGGACGGATGTGTTCATCGTGTCCGGCGACGAAGATCTTTTCCAATTGGTGAAAGACCGCGTGAGGGTTATCAAGCCCTCGCGGGGGGCGAGCGACAGCGAAACCCTGTGCGACGCCGAGAAAGTGAAGGAAATCTTGGGAGTCGAACCCTCGCAGGTAGTCGATTGGCTGGCGCTCACTGGGGATCCCAGCGACAACATCCCAGGCGCACGGCCTTTTCCCGGTCAAGAACCACCCGTCGCGCCGGGGGGCAAAAAGCGAAGCTATATCGGGCCGAAGGGCGCCACCGAACTAATTCGGAAATTCGGTACGCTCGACAAGGCGCTGGAGAACTACGCGCAAGAGGAGAAGCAAAGCTATCGCGAAGCTCTGCGCGATTTCCGCAAGGAAGCCCTGCTTAGCCGTGAGTTGGCGACCATTCGCGCGGACGTTCCGTTGGAGGTCGGGCCGACGGACCTCAAGCCTGTTGCGGCGGACCTTTCCGAGCTGCGGGCTCTGTGCCAGGAGCTTGGTTTCACTTCGCTGCTGCGTGAATTCCTGGAAGAAGCGCCGGCGCCCGCGCAGGCCGGGGCGGAAGTTGAGGAGCTGAAAACGCCGGAATCATTCAAGCAATGGCTGATGGGCCTTGCGGAACGTGCTCCGGTGGCCATCGGACTCGCCGTCGAGGGCGAGGAAAGTTTCTCCGGCCAGCTTGGAAGCCTTGGCCTCTCCGATGGCAGGCGCTTGGCCAATGTTTCCGCGACGCCCAGCCTTCTGGAGGCGATGAAGTCTTTTCTCTCTTCCGCGTCGCATGCCAAGGCGGTTCACAATTCGAAGCTCCTTCGCTTACTGCTGGGGAAGAGTGGCATAGGACTGGCGGGTGTTACGGACGACACCATGCTCTACTCCTTCCTGCTTGACCCGCTGGCCTCGAGCCAGGCGCTCGAAGACGTCATGCTCCGCCGGCAGGGCCGCAAGCTTTCGAGCTCAGTGGCGGATTGGGCAGACGCCACGCGCCAGCTTGCGGCGTTGTTTGTGCCCGAGATTGCGCGGGAGGAATTAAAGCGGGTCTATGAAGAAATCGAATTGCCGCTGTCGGGCGTCCTGGCGGATGTGGAGGCGTTTGGCATCCGCTTGGACGCGCAGGTGCTGGCGGGCATGTCGGGTGAATTCGATAAGGAACTCACTGACCTCACGCTCGAGATCTACGACCGCGCCGGACAGCCATTCGACATCGACTCCCCAAAACAGCTCGGGGAGATTTTGTTTGATAAGCTCAAGCTGCCCGGCGGCAAGAGGCTGAAGAAAAGTGGCCAGTATTCGACCGATGCATCAGTTCTGGAATCGCTGGCCGAGAAGCACGAATTGCCGCGAAAAATCATTGATTACCGCACCCGGACAAAACTGAAATCGACCTATCTTGATGCGCTGCCCAAGTTCATTAACCCTCAGACGGGGCGTCTCCATACCACCTTCAGCCAGACAGTGGCTCGTACAGGACGGCTTTCCTCATTCAACCCGAACCTGCAAAACATTCCCATCGGCGACGAATTCGGGCAGCGCATCCGCTCGGCATTTGTTGCTGACCCCGGCTGCCGCCTGATTTCGGCCGACTATTCGCAAGTGGAGCTCAGGGTCCTCGCGCATTTGGCTGATGATCCGGTGCTGATCGAAGCTTTCATGCTAGGCGAGGACATCCACGCTCGCACGGCGCTTGAAATCTTTGGCGTGCCCGGCGCGCTCCAGACCCACGAGCACCGCAGAATGGCGAAGGCTATCAATTACGGAGTGGTCTACGGACTCAGCTCCTTCGGCCTCGCCGAGCGCACCGGCAGCAGCAAGACTGAGGCGCAGCAGTATATCGACACCTATTTCCGCCGCTACAGCAAGGTCAAGGAGTTGCTCGACCGCCTGGTCGAAGAGGCGCGAACCACCGGCCGCGTGCGCACACTTTTCGGGCGGCTTCGCCCCATCCCCGAAATTAACAGCCGAGATGTGCCCGCGCGTCACCGCGCCGAGCGCGAAGCCACGAATACTCCTGTGCAGGGAACCGCCGCCGACCTCATGAAGCTGGCCATGATCAAAGTGCACGAGCGCCTCGGGCGGGAGAAGATGCGGACCCGGATGCTGCTGACAGTCCATGACGAATTGGTGTTTGAAGCGCCCGAGGCGGAATTGGACTCGGCCCGTAAGATTGTTAAGGCTGAAATGGAGAATGCCTTTCCGCTTAAGGTTCCTTTGCAGGTGGATATCGGCGAGGGGCAGAACTGGAAAGAGGCAAAGTAGAAAGCGGAAACTAGAAACAAACAGTGCCCTCTCCCTGGGGAGAGGCGTGGACCTTGACGGCGTTTTCGCCAGCCGGCGCGGGCCGGGTAAGGGGTTAGTTTCGCGCAAAGACCCCTCCCGCGCCCTCCTCCGCCGGCATCCTCTTCCCAAGGGAGAGGGCGGGGCCATCTCCCTACCTAATGCCTACTGCCGACTTAGTGGGAGGCGTTAAATGAACGATATTCCTGACAGTCAACCGCAACGCATCATCAACTGCGTGGCGCCTATACGAATTTGCGACAACGGGGGATGGACGGACACCTGGTTTGCCAAGAGCGGAAAGATCTTCAACATCGGCGTCTATCCTTACGTTGAAGTTCAAGTGGAAGTATTCAGGAATGACGCTCCGAATCAGCAAATCGTGGTCTTTGCTGAGAATTATGGACAAAGTTTTGCCGTCACCGACGCGCAATCCGGCTGGGGCCAACATCCCCTGCTGCAGGCGGCCATTGCGCGGATGAAAGTCCCTGCGGATGTGGCTTTGAAGGTTACGATTTTTTCCGAAGCTCCGAGCGGGGCTTCCACGGGCACCTCCGCGGCCGTCGCCGTGGCCTTGGTGGGTGCGCTTGACCGCCTCACCCGGGGCCACCTCACCGCTCATGAAGTGGCATACACGGCGCAGGCCATTGAGACCGAAATGCTGAAGCTGCAATGCGGCATCCAAGATCAGTTGTGTTCGGCTTTTGGGGGTATCAATTACATCGAAATGTTCGATTATCCCCGCGCCACCGTTTCCCAGATTCAAATTCGCAATGCGATCTGGTGGGAGCTCGAGCGACGACTGGTGTTGATCTACTTTGGGAAATCTCACAGCTCATCTGCGGTCCATGAAAAAGTCATCCGGGAACTCGAGGGCTCGGGGCCGGGCTGCCGCAAGCTTCAGGACCTGCGCGCAACTGCCGAAAAAAGCCGGGATGCAGTCCACGCCGGCGATTTTGTAGCGCTTGGGAGGGCGATGATCGAGAACACCGACGCTCAGGAGCGGCTTCATGCCGACTTGGTGAGTCGCGATGCGCGGCGAGTGATTGAGATTGCGAAAGAGCACGGCGCCCTGGGGTGGAAAGTGAACGGCGCGGGAGGCGAGGGCGGCTCTCTCACCGTCCTCACTGGCACTCTCTCGCATGTCAAACGGGCGATGATCCGGGAGATTGAAACGGAAAATCGCATGTTCAAGAATATCCCGATTTACCTCAGCCGTTACGGGCTTCGAACCTGGGAGAGGCCGCCGGAGAGCAGCGGGCAGTAGGTGGTTCCGTCCCGGTCTTCCATAGGCTTCGGACTGTCGGGGCGACGGGCGATGAAATCCCAAAACGACCCTTCAGGTTACTGTGGTATGATTCTCGGGACCAGCGCCTTTTGCGCACCGGAGTCACTCCGTGGCGCGGCAGAAACATAACTCAAATACACAGAAAAGGAGACTGATCATGTCGCTAGGAAAACGGTGTGGGGCGGAGTTTTTCGGCACATTTTGGCTGGTATTCGGCGGTTGCGGAAGCGCAGTTTTGGCCGCCGCTTTTCTCCCAAATCCCCATATGGGTATCGGGTTTGTCGGCGTGGCTCTGGCTTTTGGTCTTACCCTCCTGACCATGGCGTACGCCATCGGTCATATTTCAGGCTGCCATATCAATCCGGCGGTGTCCGTCGGGTTATGGGCTGGTGGACGGTTTCCCGCTTCGGAGCTTGTTCCTTACATCATTGCGCAGGTCTTGGGTGCGGTCGCTGCTTCCACGGTGCTATACTTCATCGCGAGCGGCAAGGCTGGGTTCGATCTGAGCGGCGGGTTCGCGTGCAACGGCTATGCGGAGCATTCGCCGGGCGGATACTCTCTCGGAGCATGTCTGCTGGCGGAGATCGTTCTCACTTTCTTCTTCCTGTTTGTGATTCTCGGTGCCACACACGGTCGCGCACCGGTGGGCTTCGCCGGAATTCCGATCGGCCTCAGCCTTACGCTCTGCCACCTGATCGGGATACCCGTGGACAACCTTTCAGTGAACCCGGCTCGCAGCACCGGGCCCGCCCTTTTCGTACACGGCTGGGCGCTCCAGCAACTTTGGCTCTTCTGGGTTGCTCCGATCATCGGCGCGGCTGTCGCCGGATTTGTTTATTCGTTGCTTTTCAAACAAGAATAGGGTCCTGGGAATAGGCGACGCATAAGCAGAAGGCAGAAAGCCGAAGGGGCGCATAGCAGGACGCAAAAACGGAAGATAGTAGCTGGTCGCGAGCGGGCGTTCACCTTGTCTTCGCAGTTGTGCTTTCTGCTTCCTGAGCATTTCGGCCGTTAAACGGCCGAGCAGGGACACCCGTGAAAAGAACAGACCTGCCCCACATAGGCTGGCATGCTGCCTTCTGCTCACTGCTTAGTGGATACTGCCTGCTGCTTACTGCCCGCATTTTAAAGGGGAGGGTTAGAAAGCATGGAAGAGGTTATCCAATATCGCAAGTTGTTTGATTACGACTATTGGGCAAATTCTGAGACATTGGCAAGTTTGAGGACCGTGCCCACGGGCGCGGATAAGCCACGGAAGATCTTCAACCACGTCATAGGCGGGCAGCGGGTCTGGCTGGCCCGGTTCGAGAACCCGGCTCCCCCTTCGGTACAACCGTGGCCTGATCTCACGCTTGAAGAATGCTCATCGGCAATCGAGGATATGCGGCGGCAGTGGAAAGACCTCCTCGCCAATCTCACGCCAGAGAAGTTCGCGGGCGATCTAGTCTACCTGAGCCTTAAAGGCGTCGAGTACAGGACGCCGATTCAGGATGTCCTCATGCACCTCATGCTGCATTCGGCGTATCACCGTGGGCAAGTCGCCGCAGCCGTGCGCGAGGCAGGCGGTAAGCCTGTGTCCACGGACTATGCTGTCTATCTCAGGAAGGTAGTTAAGAGCCCTGAGTGATGCGACCTTCTAGCCTACTGCGGACCTGATAACCTGGTTGATAGATGCTCACCCCGCCGAGCCAATTCACGCAGATCGCGATGCGGAGACGCAGGAAGGCGGAGGTTGAGGTCATTCATCACGGGTTCGGAACGTGAGGAAGACCGAATGAAGCCTCTGAGGCGGTAGGATAGATCTCGATGACTTTGTCGATTTGCGTGAGCTTCAGTGCGCCCTCAACCATCCCCTTCACTCCGCTCAGGCGCAGCCCTCCACCCAACTTCTTGAGCTCGCCCAAGCACCTAACGAAAGTCCCGATGGTAGAACTATCAATGAAGGACACGCCAGAAAGGTCGAAGATAGCCCAGGTCTGGTTCAGGCGGGCCATCTCCTCGACGGCCTGTTCGATCTGCTGGCAGTCCCGTCCAATGCGGATGCTGCCAGTTATCTCGAGGAGCACGACGCCAGATTGAATTTGCTTTTTGGCATATACCATGAGCCTTTGCGCCTCATTTCCGAATATGCGCTACCATCACCGGGAAGAGGCCGCGCAAACCTCGCGCGGCTTTTCAGCTTCGCTCATCTCCCTCGTAGGGAAATCCGCGAATCAGCCGCAGGCAACCCTCCAGGGCTTCCCACATAGAATCACCCCAGCCCGAGGGCAGTAAGGGTGCGGTTTTCTGATTCACTTGCTTATCGGCCTGGGCAAAAAAACGCACACGCTGGCCCGCAGGAGGCGCGGCGTACTCCATCACGGTGATGCGAAAATTCACTTCACCACCCGGGTGGCGCTTCTTCATCGTGAAAGTATGAAGTTGAGCCAGTTCCTCGGAAGGGTTGGTCTGTGTATAGTGCCACTCCACCGGTTGAGCCTCCCTGAAATCAGAGTGAACCACCGCCCAAGTGTCAGGGCCTTTAACGGCATCTTAGGATGGGGCGTCAGCGTTGTCAACACATTGACCCGAGGTTCCCCCCCAAGGCCTGACATCACCCGCCAGCGAAAGGGAGATGACGCGATGTGGCGAGAGGTACAACGTCTTGCCAGAGTGCATAGCGGCTTCAGGGGCACTTTTCTGAATGTTGAGCTTCAGACTGGAGGATCGATGTCACCTAATTGAGCCTGACAAGGGTGACGTCGCTTAGGTCATTGCCTGCATGATCGAAGGCGATGACGCCGGAGGCGCCGGAGTAAGTGGGGAGCGCGGCCAGAGCGTCGCGCAAGCGGGCGCGATTGGGGCCAGACCGGCGCAGGGCGGCAGCGAGAATCCGCACCGCGTCGTAGGCCTGAGCGGCAGCCGGGATGGGGAAAATATCGGTGCGAGCCCGAAAGCGTTTCTCGAAGGCCTCACGTACCGGGCTTGCTGCAAGGCGAGGGGTAACGATCCAAATGTTCCCTTGATCTCTGTCGAGCTTTGCCTGAGCTGCCTCATGGCAGAGGTAAACCAGCGCTTTCGGAAATGCCTTGCGAAATGACAGGACTAATCTCCCTGCCATTTCGTGCCCTGTCCAAAAGACCACAGCTTCAGGTTGTGGCGTCATGACCTGACTGACTACGGAGTCCGAGTTTGAATCGGCTGTGTCAACCGTCAAATGGATGACAGGGGGAGCATTCAGGGCGCGCGCCGCCTTTTGAAACTCCTCGCCGCCGATCCGCCCGTCATGGTCGTTTTCCGTGATAAGGATGACCTGCTTCAGTTGGCGTGTAACGTAGATGTCCAACGCAAAGGCGCGCGCCTCTTGCGTGTCCGTCGGGCCGATCCGGAAGATCCAGGGAAGGTTAATCTGGGTTGTAGTGGGATCGGTGGAGAGTGTGACTAAGGGGATCCCTGCCTTGTTCCCAACCTGTTCGGCAAGATGAGCTGATCCGCCATTGAGACAAGTGACAATGGCCACTGCCTGATCTTCATAAACAAGATGCACAATCTCACTTGAAGCGCGTCCCCAGGACCCGCTCTGGTCGCGCGGGACAAGCGAGAGTCGGCGCCCGTCGGGCAACGGATTTGCAGCCTCGTCTTCAATCGCCAACTGCGCAGCGTAGAGCAGCGCCTTGCCTTCGTCATGCTGAGGGCCGCTCAGGGGAGCCAGAAAGCCGATTTTGATTTCGAAGCCCGCGAGGTCATAGCTGGTATCTCGCCCAGGCCCGGAATAATTCACTGCGTCTCGCGGAAGGACGGCGTATGGCTGGGAAGGAGTTTGTGCGAAACCAGGCAGGGCCCAAATCACGAGAGCGGAAAAAAGCAGCTTTGCAAGGCGCAAATGGCAATGCGCAATTTGAGATTTGAGATTTGAAATTTGAAATTTGAAATTCTGCAAAATGCTACTGCCCGCCACGGCCGCCGGAAGTGCTCTCCGCGCCCTCGTGGCCTCCTTGGCGCGGGGCCAGCCAGTATTCGAACTTACCACCTTTCACCCGCGCCATAGTTACCGGTGAAATGTTGTTCAGAGTGTGATCGAAAAAGGCTTTTCCGGCCACTCCTTCGTAGGTCTTCATCTGGTAATCGCGCAGGGCGGCCATGATCCTGCCACGGTTAAGCCCTACTTTCTCAATCGTCGAGGTAAGGATGTTCATTCCGTCATAAGCGAAGGCGGCGTAGTCGATGGGCTCCTCGTTGAAGCGCTTCCGGTAAGCCTCACGGAAGGCCAGCCATTTGGGGTCCTGCCGAGTGGGATCGAGGGTGGTGGTCACGACCATTCCCTCGGCGGCAGGGCCGGCGATTTCGAGCAACTGGGGGTAGGCCAAGCGGCTTCCGCCGAAGACCGGCTGATTCATTCCCATAGCCCGCATCTGCTTCAGGATCAAGCCTGCTTCAGCGGCCTCACCCCAAATTATCACCCCTTCAATTTTGGCATTCTTGAGCATGTTCAGTTGTCTGGTGAAGTCCTTGTCACCCCGCTCGAACTTCACTTCCAGGATCGGCTGTCGGCCCATGCGCCGCGCCTCGTCGCTGAATTTCTCCACGCCCAGCCGGGCATAGCGCGTCTGAGTGCGAATCACGCCGATCCGTTTGAGCTTTAGGGTCTTGAAAACGTAGTCGGCCAGCGTATAACCCTGCTGGCGGTCGTCGAGGAAATCGTGCATCAACCACTGGATGCGAGTCTCCGTCACCGTGGGATCGGTGGTGCCGACGTTCATGATCGGGACTTCGAGCTTCAGAGACACGCGCAGCGCGATGTGGCAGTTCTGGCCGTCAACGCAGCCCAGCATAGCCCAGCAGTTTTCGTTGAAGAGCATTTTTATGAGTTCGGTCGAGGAGGCGCCCCAGAGAGCGGATTCGTTGTGCACCTTAAGTGAATAGGGTTTCCCGTGGTACCCGCCGCGGGCGTTCGCCTCTTCAATAGCCAGTTGCGCGCCGTGCAACATGGGAACGCCGAAAATGGATTCGGGATTGTTTTGAATAGGGGCCATGAACCCGATAGCGACCTCGCTCAGCTTTGAGAGGTCGCCGTCGGGCCGCTTTTCTGCAGCGCCATAATAGGCCAGCGTATCAGTCTGGATGAACCAGTCGTAGTAAGGCTTTGTAAACCGGCGGTAGGGCACAGCTTCGTCCGGCATGTTGGCGTACCGTTGCGCTGGTTTGTCTTCATCCGGCTCTTTGTATTGTGCTCCAGCGGGGCTAGCCAGTAACAAGAGTGTGACAGCGAAGATGATTCTCCGGATCATATCTTCTCCATGCAGGAGCCAGGAGTCGGAAGTCAGGGGTCGGAATAAAGACATCAAATCATCGGCACGCGTCGTAGCACTGGCTCTGTGCGCCTTGCGGCCCGTCAGTTGGCGGGCCAACTCGCCGCGACCGCCACGGGCTTCTGACTCCTGACTTCTGACTCTCGTCTTCTTGCGCCTGCAAACTCGACGATCCGCGCGAGAGTTGCGGCGTCGATGGCCTGCAGTCCGTCGCACTTCGGCTCGCCGCATGAGAGGTCCGCCACTTCAATAAGCAGTCCGTGGCTGCCCATTTCCAGGGCTGCGCGGCTTGCCGGTTCGACCATGGCCGAAACGCCTGTGGCGTGGCTTGGGTCCACGACAATAGGAAGGAAAGTGAGCATTTTGGCCGCCGGGATGACGTTGAGGTCAAGCACGTAGCGTGAGTACTCTCCGGAAGGGAACCCCCGGATGCCACGCTCGCACAGCACGATATTGAGGTTGCCTTGCTTGGCGATGTACTCCGCAGCCCCCAGCCATTCGCAAAGGCTTGCGGACATGCCACGCTTCAGCAGTATGGGTTTGCCGGTCCGGCCCACCTCGGCGAGGAGGGAATAGTTGTGCATATTTCGCGAACCAACCTGGAGCATGTCCGCCACGCGGGCGACTTCGGGCACCATGCGAGGGTCCATAACTTCGGTGACAATCGGCAGGCCGGTTTCCTCGCGAGCGATGCTCAAAATGCACAGGCCCTCGAGCCCGGAGCCCTGAAAATCGTGCGGTGAGGTCCGAGGCTTATAGGCGCCCCCGCGCAGCATGTCCGCGCCGGCGCGCTTCACCGCCTGCGCCAACCCCACCGTCTGTGCGTGGCTCTCGACCGCACACGGGCCCCCGATCACCACGGCCCTTTCGCCGCCAAATCGCACGCCCGCCACGTCCACCACGCGTGTCCCTTCTTCTCCGTACTGCGGGTTCGCCGCTCGGCTCAGGAGAGGGCAAATATTCGGGATGTCATCAAGACTGACTTGTCCGGCGATTCTCATTGCCATCCTTCCTCACCCACGACTTTGTAGCACGGGCACTCTTGCCTGTGCGTTGGCCTTCTGCTGGGAGCGGTAACATGGGCAATAGTGCACGTGCTACAGAGCACGCGCTTCTTGACCATTGTTACCGCCGCCATCCGACTCGAAGATCGCCATCGCTTCGATTTCGATAAGCAAATCCGGCCGGCACAGAATCGCCTGGATGCCCGTGGAGGCCGGCAGAGGATTCAGTCCCTGTTCCTTAAAGAACTGGGTCCGAATTTCGTTGAAAGCCTCGTAGTCGCGCTCGATATCGCGCAGATAGCACGTGGTACGCACCACGTCCTTCCAAGTTGCCCCTTCGGCCTCCAGCAGTCCCGTAATATTCTGGTAGGTCCTCCAGCATTGGGCGCGAAAGTCGCCCACGTGGACCGTGTTGCCATTTTCGTCCACGCTGGCTGTGCCGGATATCAGTATGATGGTCACGCCTTTGATGTCCAGCCGCAGCGCCCGTGAGAAGGATGAGGGCTTGGGATAGTCGTACGCTTCGTTCAGTGTACCGGGGGCACTAACGGCCTTTTTGGGAACGGGCATGTGCGTCTTCTCCTCCGCTACGAGGGTTTCTGTTAGATGCATAAAGTTGAGTCTCCTTCTGAGGTTCGCGAATTCCGTGGCTTAGCCCTTGGGCTGTCGCCACCCAAATGTCCTCGCCCTGGAAATCCATATTTAAGATGTAATTGTGGGCAAGGGAGGTTGGTGTCTCGAGTTTGGTCTTCTTCGTATCAGGCCACGTGATCTCGATCTCGCCGTGGCCGGCATACTTCGCGGGACGATAGTTGACCCAGGTGTTGGTCTTGTAGTCGAGGTAACTCAAGCCTTTGTCGGTGCAGGCCCAAACTTCGTTCCCCCAGGATTTCGGGGCATTGATGAAGTCCGAGGCCAAGCCGCTGTCCTTGGTGAGGTAATTGTGCCAGTTGCGGCCGTCGTAGCCGCTCAGGCCGAAATAGGTCGATGCCCAGACCATCTTGGTGTCGGGGTTGTAGGCGACGTTGGAAACGATGATATGCAGGAGGCCCTGATTGCGGAACAAAACAATTTCCATTTCCTCGTCGGGATCGGTGTAGGGTTTCCAATAGTTGCCCGCCACATCGTATTCGAGCAAGCCGCCACCCCAGATGGCAAAGTACATTTTGTTACCTGCCGGAGCGATGCCATAGGACCAGGGCTCGTGGAAGGGTGCATTCTTTTCGCTCCAGCTCGTCCATTCGCCGGTATAAGTGTTCAGGCGGCTGACGCCTGCCGTCGTCGCTACCCAAACGTACTGGTCGACAACGGCGATGCCGTAGCAAACGTCATTCAGAAGGCCGCTGGTGAGGTTCGTGAAGTTTTGAAACTGGCCGCCGGAAAAGTGACTGACTCCGCCAAAGGTGGCAATCCACAAGTCGCCCGTTTTCTTGTCCACGGCAATGCCCATCACCGCGCGCTGCACCAGGCCATCTTCCGTCTTATACACTTTCTGCACTTTCCCATTCTCGACAAGCGCCAGGCCGTCTTCGGTCCCAGCCCAGACACGGGTGCCATCAACGGCGACGCTGAAGACCTTGGCGTCCGGCATCCCGTTGGCCGTGGTGAAGTTCTCCCAATGGGTGATGAGGTGCGGCTTCTGGGCCAAACTGAGTGGGGATGCGGCCAGTAGAATTACCGTGCTCAGGAGTATTTGCTTCATGATCGTCTCACAGCCCCGGCAAGGGCGGAATACTTTAGCCCAGGGTTAACGCCGCGGGCTAATTTCTGTGGCCCGCTCCGCGGGCTGAGGTCTTGAGCGAAGTTCTCATCCAGCATACCAGGCGGTCTTTTCAGCATTGCGTTGGCGCCAGAGAATCTCAAATCTGAAATCGAAAATCTAAAATCGAAAACTCCTAGAGTGTTTTCAAAAACTCGATCAAATCGTTCAATTGCTCTTTGGCCATGTCCGAGGTCACGCCGTGCGTGTCATTGTTGTTAAACACGGTCCAGATTTCCTCGAGCGTCAGCGCTTCTCCGTTGTGCAAATACGGGCCATCTTCATAGACGCGATCCAATTGCGGAGTATCAAAAGACGAAATCGTGTCATATTTACTTGCCGACCCGACCTCGAAGCTGGTCCGGCTGGTATAGTGAGATTCCGCCGGATGACAGGTGGCGCACTGGTTATAGACCGGAATCGCCGTGCCATCGTTTTTCTGTGTCCGGTAGAAGATGGTCTTGCCGCGCTCCTGCGCCTCGCTGAGCTGACCATCCGCCGCAAGATGGCGATTGGGGGGAAGAGGAATTTGATTTACGTACGTAACCAGGTCTTCGAGTTCGTGCGTGTTGAAGCCCTCGGAACGGAATAGGAACTTGGCGATGCGCGGGCCGCACTGGGTGGCCAAGTCAGGGTTCTTCCCATTCCATTTATAAGGCGCAGTGTCTTTAATTTCGCGCAAAGTGCGGTTGGCCACGCGGTCGCGTCCCAGTTGCGGCGTTTCAAGATTCCACGACAGGCCATCTAAATGGCTGTTGGGGTGGCAGGTGGCGCAGGCAAACTGGCCCTGAAAGCAATACTTTGCAGCATTAAAAAGCCGCTCGCCCCGGCGAATAGCAGTCAGTTGTTTTGGTCCGCCTAGGTCCAACGTGGAGGCAATCTGAAGCTTAGCAAGGTCGACAACGGTGAGAGTGTCTTCCAGCCGGTTGGCTACGTAAGCCAACTGGCCATTCGGCGAAACCACTACGGCTTGCGGATTCGAGCCGGTGTCCAAGCGCCGCGCCACGAACGTCCGCGCGGAGTCGAGGCGATCAGGAAGTTCATCGCTCGCAACGTCGTGAAGACGCCGTGCCAGACGCGCGGTGTCGATCACGGTGAGAATGTTGGCTTCTGAGGCGGTCAGCAGTGCATAGCGGCCGTCCGGTGTGAAGGCGGCGCCATTTTCCCCGGCGAAATAGTAATCGATGTCGTCGAGAACCACTTGGATAACCTTGCCGCCGGCTGCATCTGGTTGCGGATGTAAGGCCGGGTTCGCCGCTTGCTTTGAGGAAAGGCTTTGGGTTTGCCGTATTATTGCCATCCCATGGGTCATCACCCAGCCTTGTGCGACGCTGATAAGGGGTCCAAGGTTCTTGGGCCTTATTTCTGGAACCAGAAGGTACCCGCCCAGTGCTTTCGGGGCCTCCGCAATGTGCCGCAGTTCGATGGCCCCGGGAACGAGAATGCGCTCCGCGATAATTTGCTTCACCGCGTCGATGACCAGCAATTCAGAGATAGGTGGCTTATCATAGGGTCCGAAGTGCGGCAGAATGTTCGACACG
>Ga0326728_10019346_pt1 | contig 13222 bp, 14 predicted proteins | sample MB3enrmetagenome_FD_207602 | JGI IMG/M metagenome (GOLD analysis project Ga0326728, IMG submission 207602) | Lab enriched peat soil microbial communities from McLean, Ithaca, NY, United States - MB31MN | ecosystem: Environmental > Terrestrial > Soil > Wetlands > Peat | place: USA: New York...
AGACTCCGTCCAAACCCCACAGATGCGGGTCGGATAGCATCACGGTTCGTGCGCCGCCAGCCAGATCGCAGGTCTCGATGGTGACCTCGCGCTTCCCAAACGTGCCCCGGGTCCGGATATAGGCGAGCCGCTGCCCGGTTGGCGACCATGCAGGGCTAAACAGAAGTTCTTGCGCATCGCTTGCCAATATCCGATGTGGCTCCTCGCCGTCCGCTCCCATCAGCCATAGCTCGTGTCTATCCTTCATGAAAGCAACGCGCGACCCGTCGGGCGATACGGCTGAATCCGACACTGGACCGCCCCAGAGCTTCCGCAAGCTGAGGTCCCAGATTGACATCTTCCATAGATCGCCGACATCGCCTCCGCTCGCCAGCAGCAGGTGGTTTCCGTCCGGAAACCAGTCGGCCACCGAGTACCCGGCGGGTAACGGCATCGATCGAATTTCCCCACTGTCGATCGCAAGCAAATGCAGTTGGTTCGAGTAGTCGCTATAAGCAAGAAATTTGCCATCGCGCGAAATGGCTTCGGAGCTTATTTGGTTCGCGGCAGGATTGGCTGTCAGCTGCCTTTCCACCAGTTCGTGTTTTTGTTCGTGATGCCGCGGGCTACGAAAGCGAACGACGAGCACAACAACAATCACCGCAGCCAACAGCGCGGCAGCCGCTATCATGAGCGGCCGACTTCGCGAGATTCGTGGATTTACTTGTTCTTTCTCTTCACTAGTGGTAACGACATTCGTCTGGACCGTATGTTGCTCAAAAATGAGTCCGGTGGAATTGCTCCACCCGGCCGCCGCCACCTCCGGGAGATCATTTCCATTCTCTGAAGCAACAACCTGCACGGCCGAAACAAACTGATACCCTCGCCCAGGCAGGGTGACGATGTAGCTGTTGTCGCCTGGCTTCTCTTCCAGTGACCGCCGCAGCACGGAGATACATTGCGCCAGACTGTTCTCGTCCACAAAGGCATCCGGCCAGACATTCTTTAACAGTTCGTCCCGGGTGAGAACCTTTCCCGGGTTCTGCACCAGGTACAACAGCACATCGAAAGCCCGTGAGTTGAGTTTGACGATCGTCTCTTCCCGGCGCAGCGTGCGGGCCGGGGCATCAATCTGAAACCTCCCGAATTGAAATATCCGTCCTGATCTCATTGGCATAGAGGACATTCAGAACTTTTCAGAACTTATCAGAAGTTATCACTGGCCTTTTGAGCGCGGCTGCCGCAACAATCGCCGCCGAACCACGGGGATTGCATGAAGCGACTTTACCAATGGTTGAGCGAGCGGGCAAGTTTCTTCCGCCATGACACGGTCGGTCACGGCATGGGCAGCACCGTCAGCACCGAAACAACGGTACGGCGCGAAGTGACGACCCTGCTGGTAGGTAGCGCGGCGGCGAGCCCCGATCTCTGCCCGTTCTGCGGGAACAAACCGGCCCCGACGCAGGCGGAACAGGCAAGGCTTCGTCTTCTCCAGGAGTCGATTTCGCAGGAAACCAGTCCGGTTGATGGTCAGCCTCCGTGAATAACTGGTGGCGGCTCAGCCAGATGAGCGGTGCCAGCAGATAGGGACGTAACCGAAACAGAGCCAAACTTCAAACCAAAGGAGACAGTTTATGAAGAAATGCAAACCAGTGTCTTGGGTAACCACACGAAACCTAAGCGTTTGTCTATTCGCCGTGCTGGCGATCACGGCTCAAATCTCTGCACAAACCATCACCACGTTCGACGCTCCAGGCGCGGGGACGGGGGTCATTGACGGCTATGGCGAAGGCACCTTCGCGAACGCCATCAATGGGTTTGGCGTGATCGCGGGATACTACATTGACTCAAACTTCGTGTATCACGGCTTTCTGCGCGCTCCCAACGGCACTTTCACTACGTTTGACGCTCCGGGCGCCGGCACACAACAAGGCGTTGGCACCCAACCCTACGGCCTCAATCTGGAGGGGACGATCACGGGATACTACTGTGACGCGAGCTACGTCTGCCACGTTTTCCTGCGCGCTTCCGACGGCACTTTCACCACGTTCGACGCTCCGGGCGCAGGCACAGGCTTTATCCAAGGGACCGTTGCCACGAGCATCAACGACCTCGGGGAGATCGTGGGAATATACATTGACGCAAACAACGTGCAGCACGGCTTCCTGCGCTCTGCGAATGGACATTTCACCCGGGTTGATCCCAAGGGATCGACGGGCACATCCACCAATTATTTCTCTGGCCTCAACGATTTCGGGACGATGAATGGCTGGTACCTTGACGCAAACGGGGTGAATCATGGCTTCGTGCGTACTGCCAACGGAACCATCACTGCGATCAACGTCAACGGTGCGGGTACGGGTTCCGGCCAAGGCACCTTCACCGCAAGCATCAACAATTTGGGGGTAAACGCTGGAGAGTATGCCGATTCGAGCAACGTGAATCACGGCTTCGTTATTACCGCGAAGGGCGCGATCACCACGTTCGACGTTACGGGCGCGGGCACAGGCTCCGGCCAGGGCACGTCTCCTTACAACATCAACGATCTCGGTGCGATCACGGGACAGTATCTTGACTCGAGCAACGTGGATCACGGGTTCGTGCGCACCCCCGCGGGGACGGTCACGACCTTCGATGTTCCGGGCGCGGGCACAGGCTCCGGTCAGGGTACTTACCCCTACGCCAACAACTTCTGGGGGACCGTCGCCGGCTGGTATGTTGACGCAAACGGGGTTAATCACGGCTTCGTGCGCCAGTAAGCGAGGGGGCCAGCCGACCTTGGCTTCGCATCGAAAGCGCAGAAGTGGCGAGTCTGAAGCGTGTGACTCGCCACTCTGCACGTACAAACCATGATCGCTGAATCAGAAACGAGTCAAGAAAGACTCTGACCATCGGACTAAGTTGCCGAAAGAAGGAGAATTCACCATGAAATCCAGAATCAGCTTTTTAGGTGCGCTGACACTCTGTCAGCACCTCAACAAATTTGCAATCGCCACAATTTTAGCCGGGGTGGGCTTGCTAGCCGTGGCATGGCCGGCCGAGGCCGAGATCGTTTACACACACGTCAACATCACTATCACTGGAAATGCCAGTTACAATCTCGATCTCAACCCCGATGGTGTCACGGATTTCACCATCACGTCCGTAGTTGGTTGCGATGAGCCAAATAATTGTATGGACGGTTGCGGGGTCTATGGTTACGTTTCCGAGGCGCCATCCTCCGGCAACGCTGCCCTGATCGGCCCACTGTCTGAAGGGGATGAGATTGGCCCCGACCAGGTTTTCACTGCAGCGGCAACAACCTTGGAGGGTTTCAGTATCGGTTCGAACAGAAAGGGTTCACCGTGCACGGTTCATTACTTCGGACCGTGGCACGTGCGTCTTAAGGGAAAGCGTTATCTCGGACTGAGCTTTCAGCTTAACGGAGAAACCTACTATGGATGGGTGCAATTAAATCTCGGGGAGGGCAGTGCAAAGCTGCACGGCTACGCTTATGAAAGCACCCCCGGTATGCCAATCAACGCTGGCCAAACAAAATAGCTGTTGCCAGGTAAGGAACCCCGCAAAAGGATACGCTATGAAAACATCTTCGTGCCCCGAGTCAGTCCGCCAGCACCGCAACAGATTTGCAGTTGCCACGATCTTAGCCGGAGTGGGCTTGCTGGCCTTGGCATGGCCAGCCGACGCCCAAGTCGTGTACACACCCACCAACATCACAATCAGTGAGGGCAAATATAAGCTCGACATTAACAACGATGGGGTCACTGACTTCACCATCGCTGTGAGCATCGGGCAGAACAAAAACCCCCCGTGCCAGAACCACTACTATACCGTTCAGGAGAGGCCATCCCAGGACAACGGCGCCGAGAGCTCACGCTACCCCGCAGAGCTAGTAACGGGAGACGAGATAGGGCCGAACCAAACCTTCTATGCGGGCCGGGGAGTTCTGCTGTCCTGGCATAGATCATGCAAAACGTACTGGACAGGTAACTGGGTTCTCGGTCAACCTGGCTATCTCGGACTGAGCTTTCAGGTTAACGGAGAGACCTACTACGGATGGGCGCAGCTGACTATTACGTCGGCGGGCGACGTTGCGTCTGCCACGCTGACGGGCTACGCTTACGAGAGCACCCCCGGTATGCCAATCAACGCAGGCCAGACACAATAAGAATGCAGCACCCGAAAAAAAGCTAGCCTCAACCGATGGTTCACTGGCGGCGAAGTCGAATCTGTCAACTTCGCGCCTTCGCAGAGCAGCTAACGGAGGACCTCATATGAAATTCCGAACCTGGATGACCACATTGTCCTTGCTCGCCACGTTGTCAATCACGCCTCAGCTATTCGCACAACAGCCGGTCAGCACGACCCAAATCAGTGGGAACGTCTATGAGTTCTACTACCTGCTGACCACTGGCACGGGCAAGCACGACCACATTGGCATTCACCGCGTGGCGCAGGTGAACAATGGCGTGCCGGTTCCCAGCGACAACGCCGTTCTGCTGGTACACGGCGACGCCTGGGGATTCGATCAAGCGTTTATGCACGGTATCTCCCGGCGCTCAATTGGCGCCTACCTTGCCAGTCAGGGAATCGATGTGTGGGGAATCGACCTGGCCTGGACGCTGGTCGGGTCCGGCGAAAAGGATTTCACCTTCATGAAGAGCTGGGGAATGCAGCACGACATTAACGACATCGAGCAGGCCCTGAGCTTCGCGCGCCAGGTCCGCACGCAAACGGGGAGCGACGGCGGGCGGCTGGCATTGCTGGGCTGGAGCCGAGGCGGGTGGCTGGGCTTCGGTCTGCTAAACCAGGAGTCCCAGCAATCGTGCAGCAATCGCCAGGTGAAAGGGTTTGTTCCGGTGGATCTTCTCTACAAGACCAACTCCCCCTCATCACAAGCGTTCTTCTGTTCCATCGAAGCAGACTATTATCAAGAAATCGCATCCGGTGTCTACAACGCCAACGCCGGGCAGCAAGTTCAGAATGTGGCCGAACAAGCGATCGAACACCCGTACCGTACTTCGATTTATGGCGGCAGCCCCTATACCAATCTGACCTGGTCGCTGACGGTAGGTGCGGCGCCTTACCAGTACGGAAATCACTTCACCCCGTACTTCCACTATGTCGGTGGCACTTTTCCCAATGACGACTTCTCGGCCATCCCCAGCGGGCTTAGCTATAGCAATGTAGGGGAGTGGAATGATTTCGAGTTTGGCGCGTCGCCCTACGAACCAGTTCAGTTGTTAGCGGACGCCTCTGCCATCACCTGCGGCGACGACCCAAACCTGCCGTTCGACAAGCACCTCAACGACATCACCGTGCCCGTGTTCTACGTCGGAGCGGGCGGGGGATTTGGAGGTTACGGACTGTACCAGCTGTCACTGCTGGGAAGCACCGACGTCAGCAATCACATCGTCAGCTTCTACCCGCCTGACCAACAAGCGTTCGACTTCGGGCACGTCGATCTCTTCTACGCGGAGGATGCGCAGAAACTGCTGTGGAGCAATATCTCGCAATGGCTAGAGAAACACCAGTATGACAATAGCTGCTCCACGAAGTAAAACCCGGGGGCGGGTCAGTCGTGTCACCCGCCCTGATCAAATTTTGTTTCATTGCCGCAAGCCGTCCCAGAAAGATCTGTTGTTTCTTCCCTTCGTTCAGCACATTGGCCATGCAGGGCGCAATGGTCTACCCATCCAAATTCACGTGGGGTTGGCTGCGATGCCTGTCTGTCATCGCACAGGCGGCAGTGCGGCAGTGCGTCGAACAGGTGCGTTAGTCGAACGCTTACGCTCGTCTGGACGCTATACCTTATAGAATCTAGGCCGAACCTTGGTAGTATCTCGTATCTCGGTGGTACTGCCAAACATCACCCCATCCAATCGCTTTCTTTTCGCGGGCGGGTATTCTTCGCCTTCGATCCAACGATGAAGATGTTCAAGCAAAAAATACCCGCTCGAAAATGAGCGGGTCAACTCGCCTACAAAAGGCTGCATGCCTATTGCAGGACAGCCTGCGTCTCAACGAAATTTGGACGATTCGCCATTGCCGCACGTTCCGGATCAATCCGAATTGGTTTCGATCCTTCCGCTTTGTCCTCGACTTGGCCAAGACCCAAGCGCTTAGACACCAAGCTTTGCAATAAGATCTTGCACTTGACTCCGCCACTGAAGGTCTTCGCTGATCTCCGCGCGTTGGCCGGCTATCCATGAGAGAACTTGGCTGACTCCGAAAAGGTTGCTTACCGGCGCATCCACACCCGGGACTGGGACTTCGCTGGTCCTGTTGGTCTTGATCTGGCTTGGCCGCCGGTTTCTCATGTCCCCGACAGGCTCGACGTCCCACCCATCAGTTACGATTCCTAGGACTCTTACCGCAGCTTTCACACCCCAGACAGCACACACATCGTCATCAATCCAGGGAACTAGTACGCTCCCGTCTACCCGCGTCGACATCCACTGTGCGAACTTTGCCTTATCGCTTTGGGCGGATTCGATGGCCTCTCCAACCCGCCTGCCGAGTTCCTCAACCTCCAGTTGCTGTCTGTGCTGTTGCTGAAGCTGCATTAGGGCAGCGCCAATGATCAGACCGTTCGTACACACAAACCGAAGCCATCCCGCAATTGCCATGAGGCGACAACTCCCGTCGACAGAATTGAAGACTTCGATGCGGAATCGCATCTCATCTTCATTTCCGACTGTGCCCACTGTGAAATGCTCTTCAGGTGGAAAGATGATAGAGAAGTGCGCCCGCTCCCCGTGGATCGTCCATTCCCCGATCACTCGGACATTTTCAAGATCCAGTTTGCGATTGGCCATGGATTGTTGAATGGTCCTCAATATCTGATGGTGATCCAGCAGCCGATAGTTCTTCGACACCACACCCACCGGCACCGGCCTCTCACCCTGACGGATTGGCAGCCGATAGACCATATCGAGATAGGAATTGATGCCTAGCTCGTCGCCATTCAGCGAAGCCATCGCAAACGGCTGGCGGCCGAAGTGTGGCAGTGCGCTCAGAACGTCATCAAAGGTTCCCTCAGTGGCGGGACGAACCGGAAGGCCGAGCCAGTGTCGCTGGCGCTGGCCTAGTGCAGGTCCGATTTCCGAAGGCGGCGGTGTTCGAGTTGTCAGTGACATTTGGACTGCCCCCTACTCTTTGACAAGAAAGAGTAGCAAAGTTCACGCTAATCTGCTCGTGGTGTTTCTGCTCGTGGACCTCTACAAAGCGGGAGGTGCCAGATCAAGCAAAATTCTTTGCCCGGCTGGGAGAACGAATCCGCAAAATGCGGAAAGCCCGAGGTTTCAGCCAAGAAGACATGATCTCGTTCGGCTTCTCGGCGAGACACTGGCAACAGATTGAAGCCGGAAGGCCGATCACTCTGACCACCATGCTCAGGATCTGCGAAGTCTTTCGTGTAACCGCAGCTCGCTTGCTGCAGGGCCTCGATAAAGGCATCTACTGACGTTAGCCTTCACCCCCGTGCCTGGAGGGGCTTGCTTCTTCGGCAAGCAGCCCAGAAATGCTCAGCTACCCGATTTTGGGCAAGGCTGCAAGGGCCCGCTGCGCAGTGCCCTTGCTGACCCCTATCTCGTCCTTGATCTGCGACCAGGAGCGACCACGTGCACGTAGACAGGCAATCCTGGAGGCGTCTACAATCACCCGCGGTCGCCCGAGTCGTCTTCCTTTGGCGCGTGCGTTCCGTAGACCCGCACGGACCCGCTCCTGGATTAGTGCGCGCTCAAACTCCGCCATCGCGCCAATAATTTGGAACATCAACCGGCCGGAAGGGGTACTGAGGTCCAGGTTGTCACGCAGACTGATGAAAGCAACCCCGAGTGCTGCGAGTTCGGCCAAAGCATTGACCAGGTGTTTCAGCGACCTCCCAAAGCGGTCGATCTTCCAGACTAGGACTGCGTCAAATTTTCGACGGCAAGCGTCTGACATCAGTCGATTGAGCGCCGGCCGAGACTCCTTGCAGCCCGACACTCCCTGGTCTGTGAACTCCTCGACGATCTGCCACCCGCGGCGCGCTGCATATTCCCGCAGTTCGGCGAGCTGCATTTCTGGGTCTTGATTACTGAGGGTGCTGACTCGCGCGTAAAGCGCAATCCGGGCGATGGTTTGAGTGGATTCTTGAGCGAGATTGGTGCTACGTTGCTGTCTAGCCATTGGAATCCTCCTGTGGTTCCTTTGGTTAGGGCTGGGTGAGTGCTACGAGCACTTGCTCAGCCCGCTTGATGCCCCAACAATATCCGTAGCGCTACGCATTGTCAAGAAATAGTTGCCTGCCGCTACGCATGTTGTGCAAGAATTGTCCTATGCGAAGGAAGAATCCGGCGGCGGTTCAACTAGGTCGAAAAGGCGGCAAGAAGCGGGCTCAGAAGCTCACGGCCGAAGAGCGTCGAGAAAGTGCGCGGAAGGCGGCGCAAGCGCGCTGGGCAAAGGAAAAGAACGTCGAACTTGGATAAGCTGCCTTCCCGGAGGTGGGAGTGGCAATTCGCTGGGACGAGTTTCCTCACAACGAAATCCGGCTGAAGATTTATGCCAGATTAGGCTACAACGCAGCAGCACGCTCAGCAGAAGATTCGTTGCGGCACATCCTGCAGCGAAGGCTACCCTCGCTTAAGGCTGTTGATCATCGCCGGTTCATTGGATTGGAAGCTTCTAGTCTCGTGGAGCACTTGCGGTGCACCCGCGACATCTATCAGGAGTTCGCCAATAAGCACAACTGCCGTCCTGTTCTCGAAGCGCACTGGGTAGTGCTGCGGTGCGCCGTTTTTCCTACAGCTATCGCACTTCTTCGAGAGCACGTAATTAAGTACGCACAAAATACCCGGATTCCAGGTCGAGATCTATCCATTCTCTTCGGGATTCCGACCCGTACTTGCTACAGAAACTCTGGTGATGAGTTCCAGTTCCGGTGCCCACCGGACCCGGAGGATGCCACCCCTGCGACTGATGGAGAACTCAAATTTCTTGGGGGACTTGTCGACGACAGTCTGCTGGGATTCCGTGACATTAGCGATGGCGGCGCAGTCTTCCAGCTCTACGGTGGCGGACCGTTTGCTACCGATGATCGACGTTCGCTCGAGAATAGTTGGTCCCTTTGTGGTTTGCTGCAGCAGATCACATTAATTGACTGGATGCACATTCGAGAGAAATGGTGGCATTTGTGTTCCCCATGGACTGACGGGCTGGTAAGTCTATTTGCATGCGCACAGGAGGAGTTGCTGTCGCAATGGAGAGCATTACCAAAGGACAGCCTGGCTCACGAGCTCGCTCTGAAACAGCTCGAAGAGATTGTAGTTCCCGCTCAAACGCGGCTTCCGCCGCGCTTAGATCGAGGAAAAGACTGCGAGGAATTAGCCGATGAGATTGCAACGATTTGGCATAAGCGTAAGCGCGGTGGATTGACGATTGCTGCGATAAAAGAGGAGTGCTCATCTTTCAAAATATGGGAGCGAGTGAAGGTGCTCTCGCCCGAAGACGCAGATACCTTCCTGCATCCAGGCACATGGGGATTTGGATATGCGAACCTGCTCCTCGGAAAGCTATACGCATATAATCAGCGGCATGTAGCACCTGGCACCATAAACACATGGCGAAAGGAGTATCGAGCGTATCTGAGGTGGAAAGCAAAAAATCCTCTGAAAACACCCGATGACTCTGGCAAGGAGCTGCAATTGCTTAAGCAGAGTTATCGAAAATCACTTCCTGTAAAATAGCCATCCAGCTGGCATACGTCTAGCGTCTAGCATACCGGTGCATTCCCCAAAACCCCCCGTTTCATACCTCGGACACACCGAAAACACGGCGGCACAATCTGGACCATGGATGCCGTGAACATGACACAGTCGCTCAGTTGGAAATTGCGCCGAGTTGCGGCAGGTATTCGCCAGCAAGACATAGCACTTCGCGCGGGTATGAGCACGACTCGGTACTCTGCAATTGAACGAGGGGAGCACCTGCCCTCAGAGCTGGAGGCCCGACTCATTGACCAGTTTCTCCCCAAACTTCCGGGGGCGGAACGTCGGCAAGATGCCGGCGGTGCCAGATGAGACAAACCAAGTCCGAACTGCCAAAACTGCCCACGATGAGCCGAAATCAATCCATCGGCGGTAGGTGGCCCTTGTGAGAACACGTCACCCCAACTACCGCCGTTTGAAAATCCACCGTAACTATACGGTAAAGGACATTGCCCGCTTATTCGGCATTCACAAAAATACAGTATGGCAGTGGATCAAGGCTGGCCTCCCAACGATCGATGACAGACGGCCAAAGCTAGTCCTGGGGTGCCAACTCATCGACTTCCTGCGGGCTCGTCGGGCACGCAGAAAGCGACCCTGTCAGCCTGGGGAAATCTACTGCGTCCGGTGTCATGTCCCGAAATTCCCTGCGGGTGGTATGGCGGAGTACCGGCCTATTAACGAGAAAATCGGGAATCTTACCGGCATCTGCCCGGACTGCAACTCCATGATGTATCGCTGCGCCAGCTTAGCCAAACTGGGGGAGATTCGCGAAGAAATGGACATCACGTTTCCGCAAGCACTGCGACACATAGGGGAGATCAGTCAACCCTGCGTAAACAGTGACTTGAGAGGAGACGTTCGACCATGACAAAACACAACGCAAGCAACGAACGAATTAAACACCGGTATTTCGGATTCCTGAAGGAGGCTAAACACCAAAGCGAGCCGACAGTGGATGCGGCTGCAAAGGCATTGGACCAGTTTGAAGAATACACCGACTGGCGAGACTTCAAGGCATTTCACTATCAACAGGCGATCGGGTTCAAGAAGAAGCTTGCCCAACAGAAGAGTCAAAAATCCGGGAAAGAGCTGAGCAAGGCGACTCTACATGCGACGCTGACCCAGCTCAAGCGGTTCTTCGAATGGCTCGCATTGCAACCCGGCTACAAATCACGCCTTCAGTATTCTGATGCCGAATATTTCAATCTATCTGGAAACGATATGCGTGTTGCCACGGCTAGACGTGAACAAAAGGTGCCGACATTGGAACAAATAAAGCACGTGATCAATTCGATGCCGGCCCGCATGGAAATAGAGCTACGTAATCGCGCCATCATAGCGTTCACGATCCTTACAGGGGCGCGCGATGGCGCCATTGTTTCGATGAAGCTGAAGCACGTTGATTTAATCATGAACTGTGTTAACCAAGACGCACGGGAAGTTAAGACAAAGCGCCGCAAGACCTTTACCTCCATCTTTTTCCCAGTCGGCGATGAAATTCGCAGGATCGTGGCGGAGTGGGTGGTGTATCTGAGGGAAAACAAATTGTGGGGAAATGACGAACCCTTCTTCCCGGCAACGGACGTCGCGTTGGACGCAAATCGCCAGTTTCAGGTGTCAGGATTGCGAAAAGCCCATTGGACCACCGCGACACCGATTCGTGGGATATTTCGCAAAGCTTTTGCTAATGCTGGTCTTCCGTACTTCAACCCGCACAGCTTTAGAAATACGCTTGCACAGCTTGGCCAACGGTTATGCAAGACCCCCGAAGAGCTTAAGGCGTGGAGCCAGAACCTCGGGCACGAAAACGTCTTGACGACTTTTCTGAGCTACGGCGAGGTTTCGTTGCAGCGTCAAGAGGAAATTATGCGAGATTTCGCAGCACCACAGCAGCCCGCGAGATCTCACGCCGATGAGATGGAGGCCCTTTTAACAAAAGGCCCGGCACTCGTTCGGACGCAACGATGACTTCAACATGAAAGGGCCTTGTAGATGAACGCGGTGCCTCAATTCGATTGGCTCACGGCTTCGGAAGCCGCCGCTTATCTCAAGGTGAAGCCGCGGTCCCTTCTCCTGTGGGTCCGCCAGGGGAAACTTCAGGCATACGCGCTCTCCGGCACCAAGCGGCGGGTGTGGAGATTCCGCAAAGAGGATCTGGACTCTGCCCTCCTCGCGTCTCCCGTGATACCATCCAAGCCGCCAACTGTGCTCTCCGAGAGGAGGACAAATTGAGAGCACGGAAACCAAAAGGCAGTATCGTATACAACAAGACACGCGGAACCTGGAATTTTCTGTGGGTGGAAGACGGGAAGCGTAAATCTCGCAAGTTGGGAACCTTGGCAGAACTTCCGACCAGAGCCGATGCCGTTCAGAAAGCTGAGATGGTCAGAAGGAATCTGAGACTCACAGCGGAGAGATCAATACTTACGGTGAGGCAACTGGTTGAGCGGTTTCGAGCAGAACGGATGCCCGAGCGATTTAGCACGCGCTACGGATATGAAGCATGGATCAAGAATCACATTCTTCCGCGCTGGGGAGACCGGCCGTTAACAGAGCTACAGCCCCGAGCGGTTGAACTTTGGTTGAAGTCTTTGCGATTGTCTCCGAAGAGCAGAGTACATATTCGAGGCGTGCTTTACCAATTGTGGGACTTCGCGATGTGGGCCGAAATCGTGCCCGCACAAAACGAAATCCGATGGAACTCGTCAGCATAAAGGGCGCAACGAAGAGAGGCAAGAAACCGCACAGCCTGACGGTCGAGGAGTTCCGGCGGTTCTTGGAACAACTCGAGGAACCGATTCACACAATTGCTCTTGTGTGCGTTTCATTCGGGCTTCGGATGAGTGAAGCTCTTGCACTCAAGTGGTCTGATGTGGATTGGCTGAATGGCACACTTCTGATCGAGCGAGGAATCGTTCGTCAGAGGGTCGGGAACGTGAAAACGGCTGAATCCGAGCAGAAGGTATCCGTGGACCCTGAGATGCTGGCTGTCATGAACTCCTGGAGGCAGATCACGCAGTTCGCCTCTGAAAGCGATTGGATCTTCGCCAGTCCAGCCCAGATCGGTCGCTTGCCGGTCTCCTATCCTTGGGTGTGGAGAAGTTTCCAGCAGGCGGCTCTGAAAGCCGGGATCCCGAGATTCGGGACGCATTCTCTCCGTCACAGCTATCGTTCATGGCTGGACGCAGTGGGAACTCCGATTGCCGTGCAACAGAAGCTTATGCGGCATTCGGATATTCGCACGACGCTCAACGTGTATGGCGACGTGGTCACCGACGAGATGGCTCAGGCAAACTCGAAAGTCGCTAGGATGGCACTTTCGCGAGCCAACTGATTTCGGAGTGATTTCGTGGTCCGTAACTGATTGAAAGTATGGCGGAGAGAGTGGGATTCGAACCCACGTTACCCTTTCGAGTAAACACGCTTTCCAAGCGTGCGCCTTCAGCCACTCGGCCATCTCTCCGGCGCCGTGCGAAGCGATTGTTTTGATT
>Ga0326728_10019347_pt1 | contig 13221 bp, 16 predicted proteins | sample MB3enrmetagenome_FD_207602 | JGI IMG/M metagenome (GOLD analysis project Ga0326728, IMG submission 207602) | Lab enriched peat soil microbial communities from McLean, Ithaca, NY, United States - MB31MN | ecosystem: Environmental > Terrestrial > Soil > Wetlands > Peat | place: USA: New York...
CTGCTGTTGTATTCGTTCCGAAGGCGGCTTTGCCGCCGGTTGCTGCTGTTGCGGCGGACGATGCGCTGAAACGCCGGGGGGAACGCCCTGCTGTTGTATGCGTTCAGAGGGCGGTCTTGCCGCCGGTTGCTGCTGTTGGGGCGGACGATGCGCTGAAACGCCGGGGGGAACGCCCTGCTGTTGTATTCGTTCCGAAGGCGGTCTTGCCGCCGGTTGCTGCTGTTGGGGCGGACGATGCGCTGAAACGCCGGGAGGTACGCCCTGTTGTTGCCTGCGTCCCAAAGGTGGTTTTGCCGCGGGATGCATTTGAGGCGGAACTGCGGCGCGGGGCTGTCGCGGTCCCGGCTGAGGTTTTGCCTTTGACTGCGGAGGTTGATGTTTCTGCCCCGGTTTCGGCGCTGGATGTCCGACGGGCGGTTTTTGCTGCGCCTTGCGTTCCGTCGGCGGCTGAGCGGGCTGCTGGGCCTGCGATATCGCCGGTTGCGCGGCATTGTCCGGCTGCATGGCCGGCTGCTGTTCCATGTCCGGCGCCAATTGCGTGAGTTTTTGCAGAGGCTGCGGCTGCTCTGCGGGAGGCGCGAGTTTTTCGGCCTGTTCCGGCTCCATGGATGCCTGCGCCTGTGCGGGCAACGGTTCGGGCGGTTGCAAAACGACAGGCGGTTGCTCCGCAACCTGCGGGGGCACGACAGCGCTTTGTTCCAGATCCGAAACAAATTGAGTGAGTTTCACCGGTTCCTGCGGCGGCTGTTCCGCAGGCTGAGGCACCGGCGTCACCGCGGGCCTGCGGGCGGTGATTTCTTTTTCCAGTTTGTTGAGCTCGGTTTCGAGCTCGTCCGGCATCGTAAAATCCTGGGGAGTTATACGCTCCGAAATCTCGGGCGTGTTCATGAATCCGATGACTGAAATGCCGGGATCTTCCGTCGGCGGGGGAGGAGTGAGCGCGGGCGGGGGCGGCGGCGCGACCGGCGGCTGTTGAAGCTCCGGCATCATCCTGCGCGCGGTTTCGGTCAGTTCCTTTAAATCCGGCGCTATAAAGGTGTCCTGCGCGGCAAGGCGCGTGAATGTTTCCATGCCTTCCGGCGGGGGCGGTATTGCGGGGCCGGGCGGCGGTTTGGGCTGCTCCGGGGATTTTGCCGGCGTCTTGGGCGGCAGCACCGGCTTTAACGCGCCTGCCTGCATGAAAATTTCCAAATCCAGCGGCGGCAATTCCTCTTCCGGGGGCAGCTCTATTTTTGGCTCTTCTTCCGTGGGAACCCGTTCTATCTCCAGCGGCGGCTGGGCCGAAGAATGCCCGTGAATCGATATTTCCGGTGGCGGCGCGGGGATTTCCTCGTGTTCGGGAACAATCTCCAGTTGCGGGGCCGCGGCCTGTTCCGGCGGAAGCTGGGGCGGTATCTCGTCCTCGATTATGGCCGGAGGCGCCTGCTCCAGCTGCATGTCGTCGAAAGAGGGTTCCTGATTGACCTCGTCCGCCTGCGGTTCCCCGGTTTCCGGCTGGTCGTATTGCAGCGCGGCGCCGTCCTGCGGCGGCGTTTGATCGGTTGAAGTTTCCGTGCGGCGCAAAAAGCTGGTGGGATCCGGCCCCAGAAAGGCCCTGGAATCTCCCGTCTCCGGGACAGGCGCTTCCTGCGGTTGGGGCTGTTCCTGAGGCTGCTGCGTCTGAGGCAGCGCCTCGGCCTGCTGGGGAGCCTGCTGCGTTTCTACAGGCTCGTCCTCCCTGGGTTTGCGTCTGGCCGGTTCCGGCGGGGTGAAATTCGGCGCCGGATTTTGCGGCAGCATTTTAAGCCTGCGCGCCTGTTCCCGCGGCTTGCGCGCCGCGGCCTGCTTTGCCGTATGCGTTATTACATAAGTCGCTTTCGACAGGATATCGTCGTCGGCGTGATACAGGTACATGCAATAGGTATAAGGTTCGGGCGCGGTTTTGGGGCGTCCGCAATAATTGCCCAGCTTTACAAGAATCCGGGACAAATCGGCCCTGTCGCCGTCGATATAGAGTATCTGGCGGTCTTTGTCGCGGGCTGAAGGTTCGGGCCTTATTTCCCAGTAAACAATCATCGGTTGTATTTATTTAAAAACTATTTTTATCCCTTCGTAATCTATCCAGTCTTTTGCCAGAGGGCTTATTATGGCCCCGGCGGGCACTTCTATTTCTTTTGCGCCGGGCTTGCGCATGCGGCGCAGCTCCCGGTCGCTGAGGAATATGCGTTTTTGTTTTGCCGTCGATTTGAGCGCGGGCGCAACGACGTTCCGCCCGGCGGCCGGACGCGGGTAATGACTACCCGCGCCGGCCGTGTGCCGGGCGAACTGCTCAAATAAAATGTCGAGCAAGTCGTTGCGCGTCAGCAAAGTCTTCTCCGTCCTGCGCTGCTAGTTTGCCTTTACGCTGATTTTGGAAATGTACTTGTCCAGATCGTCGTGCGGCCGCGGTATGACGTGTATGCCGATAAGCTCGCCGACCTTCTGCGCCGCCGCCGCGCCGGCTTCCACCGCCGCGCGCACCGCGCCCACTTCGCCTTGGCAGAGCGTGGTGACGTAGGCGCTGCCTATCTTCTCGTAGCCGATAAGCGAGACCTTGGCGGCCTTGGCCATAGCGTCCGACGCTTCTATCATGCCTATAAATCCCTTCGTTTCAACCATTCCGAGAGCCATTTTGGGTTCCGACATTTGGGTGTTCCTCCTGTGTATTTTTTAAATCAGTACTTGCCGCCGGCGGCGTCCTTGCTGCCGGTGACTATCGATATGCTGGCGCTGGTGCCGAGGCGGTTCGCGCCCGCTTTCACCATCGCCTGCGCGGTGGCCGTGTCCTTTATGCCGCCGGAGGCTTTTACGCCCATGTCCGCACCGACGGTGGCGCGCATCAGCGCCACATCCTCTACCGTAGCGCCGCCGGGGCCGAAGCCGGTGGAGGTCTTTACGAAGTCCGCGCCCGCGCGCTTTGACAGCAGGCATGCGCGCACTTTCTCCTCCTTGGTGAGATAGGAGGTTTCCAGAATCACTTTCAGCACCTTGCCGCGCGTCGCGTCGCGCACCGCGCAGATATCGTCCAGCGCAAGAGTGTCGTTGCCGGACTTCAGGGCGCCCACGTTTATCACCATGTCTATTTCGTCGGCGCCGTTGGCTATCGCGTCGCGCGCTTCTATGGCCTTTACGGTGGGCGTTGTCGAGCCCAGCGGGAAGCCGATGACCGTGCACACCTTTACGCCGGAGCCTTTAAGAAGCTGCGCGCATAGCGCCACATAGCTCGGGTTCACGCAGACCGACGCGAAGCAGTACTTGCGCGCCTCGGAGCAGAGCTTGCCCACCTCTTCCTGCGTGGCCGCGGCCTTCAGGAGGGTGTGGTCTATCATGTTCGCCACGGAGGAACATTTTTCCGTGGGATGGCAGATGCTCACGCGGTCCGCGCCGCTGTTGCGCAGCTCCTGCGGAGTCATCGTGTTGAGCGGGTTGCAGTTCTGGCAGCCGGGGCGGCACTGCGAGCCCTCGCCGGAGCACTGCTTCGCGCTCTGCTTGTTCCAGCATACCAGCGGGTTGGCGAAAACCTTGCCCGCCGTGCCTGTCGGCACTCCGTCGCCGGGCATATGGAAAGTCCTTTCCGCCGGCTTTTGCGCCGAAATGCCCTTTGCTTCCAGGGCTTTTACAACAGCATCCACTATGGCCTTCATTTCATCGTCACGCATATTTTTTCACCTTGCCGTCCTGCTTTAATGAGTCTATGACGCCGCACACCAGCGTACGCACCGGCGCGTTGTCGTCCTTCAAAACTTTGCGGGCAGAGCCGCCTTCGTCGAGCACCAGCACGGTGTCGCCGGGGCCGCAGTCCGTGTTGCCGTCCAGCGCCAGCGCGGTGTCGCCGGTGTACTCGCCCGTGAGGGGGGAGACCGGCTTGACCAGCATCAGCTTGGCGGCTTTCAGCGACGGGTGTTTCCTCGTCGCCCAGACATTCCCAACAACTTTTGCGACAAACATTAGAGTTTCACCTGATAACCGTCGATTATGCCGACTATGGAGGCGTCCACGGGCGGAAGCGCGTCCTGCGCCGCGGTCTCGCCCTCGTAATTCTGGAAAGCCACCAGCGCCTCGCGCGACTGCACGAAAAACACCTTCTCCGCCGCGCCCGCGCCCACGCAGTCCGCCGCCACCAGCGGGTCTCCGGCGCTTTTGCCGTCGTCCCAGTTGAGCGGCTCTATGAGCAGCAGTTTTTTGCCCTCCAGCGTAGGGTACTTGCGCGAACACACCACGCGGCCTATGACCCTGGCCATCTTCATGCGCGGTACCTCCGCTCTATCGCGGCCACCTTGTCGAGGCGCTTCTGGTGCCGGCCGCCCTCGAACTGGGTTTTGAGCCATACTTCCAGTATCTTTTTTAGCGTAAGCTCGCCGATAGTCTTGCCGCCGAGGCAGAGGATGTTGGCGTTTTCGTGCGCGGCGGCGAATTCGGCCGAAACCAGATCGTAGGCGCAAACGGCCCGCGCGCCCGGTATCTTGTTGGCCGCGAAAGCCACCGCCCCGCCGAAACCGTCCAGCAGTACGCCGCGCTCGAAATTGCCGGCCACAACCGCCTCTGCCACCAGCATCGCGGGATCCGGGTAATCCGCGGATTCTCCGGCGTAGCAGCCGAAATCGGTCACTTCATGCCCCTGCTCCTGCAAAAATTTTTTGAGCTTCTCCTTCATCTCGAAACCGCCGTGGTCCGAACCGATAACAAGTTTCATTCCAGCACTCCTTGGGTTGCGCGATTTATGGCCCGCGCTTTTGTCTGCTGTCCGGTTTTCCTCGCCGACATCAGCAGCGAAGCGGCCAGCTCGCGCGTTTCGTCGTCGGGATCATCCGCCTCTGCGGCCAGATATTTCATCCCTTCCCCGTCGCCCAGTCTTGCCAGCGCGCCTGCGCATTGTAGCGCCACCGGTATGTCGCGTTCCGTGCGCAGCATTTTGAGCAGCGGGACTTTCCAGCCCATCGCATCCGTAGCTCCGGCCAGCTCCGCGCCTGCCGCGCGCAACTCCGGCTGGCCGTCGCTTATCAGCTTGGCTATGTCCATCGCAAGCTGCTGCGCGAACTGTTTGCTTTGCAGCGCCGCCATGAGCCCGCTGCTGCGCAGCGCCCGCGGCGAATAGAACATCCTTGCAAGCGTTTTCGCGGCCAAAAAGCGCACCGTATGGTTTGAGTCGTCCAGCGCCTGCTCCAGCCTGTCCGGCGCGCCGGGGAAAGAATCCACGCCGTTCTCCAGCCATTTGCCGAGGGTGGAGACGGCCTGCGCCCTGACTTTCCACGACGGATGCTCCAGATCTTTGAGCAGCCGGGCCGTTTCCCCGTTCCCGGGCGTTTTCAGCGAATCCAGCGCCTGCAATGCCGTAACTTCCGCCGCATATTCATCCGCCGCTTTCCCGGCCTGCGAACTCAACGCTTCATACAACCTGCCGGGCGTCTGCGCAAGATGTTTGCGCTGTGTTCTTACGGCAAGGAAGCTTAGTATCGCTATTACCGCCAGCGCCAGCACCGCCGCGACGCGTACCTTGTCCGGCGGTCCGGACATCAATGCCGGGTGTTCCGCAACCGGTGATACGCCGCTTATGTCCCTGCCGCAGATGTCGCACTTGACCCATGAATCCGGGTTATGGTAGCGGCAGTCAGGGCAGGGTTTCATTCAAAGAACCCTTTAGCAGAGCGCCTTTGCCAGATGCGCGTGCGCCTGCGGCAGCACTATGCGCGAGACCACGGCGTCGCTGCCTATCGCGGCCACGCCCGCGGCTATCGCGGTGCGCACCGCGCCCACTTCGCCGCATACCGTGAAAAATCCCTTGCCGCCGCCCGCGCCTGGGCGCAGTTCTGCCAGATGCACGAAGGCGGCCTTGCAGGCCGCGTCGGCGGCGAATATCGCGGGCAGCGCGTCTTTGGTTTCAATCATGCCCACCGCGCCCAGTTCCCTGGGCGGGTTTTTCTTGTCCATAGTGTTGTATACGTCCGAGTGGACATTGCGGATGATATGGTTTGCCAGCACGGTGCCGCCGGCTATTTCTGCCCCGGCGCGCATGGAAGACTCTATTTCGCCGACCGGGCCTTCGATTATGATGACGTATTTGCCGCGCGCTATGACCGCGCCGCGCACCAGTTCCACGCCCGCAGCCTTGCACATCGCGTCGGCTGCTTCAACGCCGGTCGCTATCGAGGAAAGTTCCAGAAGTCCGAGTGCTATGTTAGCCTGCATTTATTCACCTCAAGCTATACGCAGATATCCGACCACGCTGCACTGTATCGTGCGCACGAAATGCGTCGGTTTGGTTATGCCGTCGCCGGTAGGTGTTCCTATCGACATGCCGGCATAGCCTTCGCCCATGCCGAGACCGTATATGGTGGGCGCGTTTTTTACGAAGATGGAGCAGGCCAGCCGCCGGCTCATCTTCGTCAGGTTGCCTATGTTGGTGGAGTATATCCCGGCGGTGTGGTGGTTGCCGCCTTCCATCTGGTAGGCAAGTTCCACCGCTGTATCGAAATCGCGCACGCCGCTTACGGGCAGCACAGGCATAAGCTGCTCGGTCCACACGAAAGGATGGTCGTTTGGCACGTCGCCCCACAGCACGCGGATGTCGTCGGAAAGATTGAGCCCTATGGCCTTGCCTATCACGGACGGGTTGTGTCCCACGAAGTCACGGTTCACGCGCGGCTCCTTGCCGGGTACGCCGTAATCGGAGATTATTATTTTTGCGAGCTGGTCCATCTGCGCGCCGGTAAGCTCGTAGGCGCGCGCGTCATGGCGCATGGCCTCAAGGAATCTGGCCTTGCATGAATCCAGTACCAGCACTTCCTTTTCCGCTATGCACAGCACGTTGTTGTCGAAGCCGCAGCCGGTGATGATACTCTCGGCGCATTGCGGGAAAAGGGCGGTATCGTCCACTACTATCGGCGGATTGCCGGGGCCTGCCGCTATGACCTTGCAGGTCTTGCCCGCCGTCATCGCCAGCTTGACTATGGCGGGGCCGCCGGTGACGACGGTCATGCGCGCACGGGGATGGGCGAGAAGTTCCCGCGTGCTCTCCTGCGTCGGTTTCTCTATAGTGGTTACAAGATTCGGCGGTCCGCCCGCGCCGATGATGGCGCCGTTGAAGAGGCGCACCATCTCCTGCACGCATTTGCGCGCGGAGGGATGCGGGGAGAATACCACCGAGTTGCCGCCGGCGAGGATGATTATCGAGTTGTTTATTATCGTCGCCACCGCGTTGGTGGAGGGCGTCACCGCCGCCACCACGCCGAAAGGCGCGTACTCGACGAGGGTCAGGCCCTTGTCGCCGGTATAGCAGCGCGAGACCAGGTCTTCCACGCCCGGCGAACGCATCGCGCAGATCATGTTTTTTTGCAGCTTGTCCTGCCAGCGTCCCATGCCGGTCTCTTCGACTGCCGCCTTCGCCAGGCGCTCGGCGTTGGCCGTGGCTGCGTGGCGCATGGCGCGGATGATGTCGCGGCGCTTTTCCATGCCCAGGTCCTGGAATATCACCTGCGCCTTTTCGGCGGCCAGCACGGCGGCGTCGACGGTGGAGAATATGCCCGTCTGCGCGTTGTCGCCGGAATTGAGCCGCGGCCCCTGCTGCGCGAGCGCGCAAAATTCCGGGTTCTTTTCCAAACGGCTGACGACCTCGCTTATAAGCTTGTTGAGCTCGTCTTGTTGCATGGCTAATTACCGTCCTTGGATTTGTTGAAAACCGTGGTCCCGTCTTTTTCTATCGTGTCCACTATCGCGAAAATCGTGCAGTCCACCGGCGAATTTTCGGTGCGCTGCGTCTGCCGGGCCGACGAGCCTGATACTATCAGCACCAGTTCGCCCTCGCCCGCGCCGACGGAATCCACCGCCACCAGCGGGTTGCCCTTGGGCTTGTTTTCAAGGTCCACCGGCTGCACCATAAGCAGCTTGGTCCCTAGCAGCTTGTCGTCCTTGCGGGTGCAGACCACATTACCGGTCACTCTGGCAAAAAGCATCATTCCCTCCTAAAACCTGTCCGAAAAAATCACGCGCGGCATTTGAGGTTGGCGCGCGGCGTTTTGCTGCGCCGCGCGCCTCTCAAATGGTTATTTCCTGGCTGCGCGGGTTTCCGGCAGGGATATCGGCATCTTGCCTTCCAGATCGCCGTGCGGCTGCGGTATCACGTGCACGGACACCAGCTCGCCCACGCGCTGTGCGGCTGCTGCTCCGGCGTCGCAACTGGCGCGGCAGGCGGCGACTTCGCCGCGGAACAGCACGGTCACCAGACCGCTGCCTATCTTTTCGTAGCCGACCAGCTTTACGTTGGCGGCTTTAACGGCGGCGTCGGCCGCCTCTATGCAGGGCACAAGGCCCTTGGTTTCAATCATTCCCAGTGCTTCCATGTGTTTCCTCCTGAAGTTTATATGCCCTTTAAATTACACTATGTACGTCTTGTCGCCGTTCTTGGCGAGTGCGGCGTTTGCTTCTTCAATATCGAGGTGCAGCTCCAGCTTGTAGCTGTCGCTTACGCGGCAGAGTACAGCCTCAAACACCGTTTCCCTGTCGCCGCCTATGCCGCAGCGCACGCGCACAAGCTGGCCGTCCTTCACCTTGAAATTATCGGCGTCGGCCTTGGCGAAGTGGATATGGCGTTTGGCGATGATTACGCCGTGGTCTATTGTCACGCTGCCTTTCGTGCCGGTGATTTTTATGCCGGGGGTATTTTCCAATTTGCCGGAGTCTCGCACCGGCGGCTTTAGGCCGAGCTTTACGGCGTCCGACATGCTCAGCTCCACCTGCGTTTCCTTGCGGAACGGCCCGATAAGGCGCACGCCGGGCATTTTACCCTTTTCGGTTTCCAGCGTGAAGCATTCCTCGCAGGCGAACTGGCCGGGCTGGCAGAGTTCCTTTTTGACCGTGGGCTTGTCCGTGCCGCAGAGAATTTTAAAATGTTCCTCGGTAAGGTGCAGATGGCGGTTGGATATGCCAAGCGTTACCGGCTTTGTGGAACGCTCCATGCGGAGCTGCACTTCGTCGGATATTGATTGAGCGACGTTGTTTGACATGGTGTTTGTCTCCTAGGCTTTCGCGATTACTTCCTGAAAATTTACTATGCGCAGGAACCCGTCGGCCTTAAGGCTCGCGCCGCCCACCAGCGCGCCGTCGAGATCGGGCTGCGCCATAAGGGTGTCTATATTGTCGGCCTTTACCGAGCCGCCGTAGAGTATGCGCACCGTATCGGCGAAAGCGGCGTCATACATGCGCGCGATTTTCTTGCGGATGAAGATGTGCGCGTCCTGCGCCTGTTCCGGCGTGGCGGTCTTGCCGGTGCCTATCGCCCAGACCGGCTCGTAGGCTATGACAAGAGTGGAAAGCTGCGCGGCGGCCAGATCCTTCAGCCCGCCTTCAAGCTGCGTTTCCAGCACGCGATAGGTCTTGTTAGCTTCGCGCTCGGAGAGGGTTTCGCCGATGCACAGCACCGGCACAAGGCTGTGTTTCAGCGCGGCTTTGACTTTGCGGTTTATTACTTCGTCGGTTTCAAGGAAAATGGTGCGGCGTTCTGAATGGCCGATTATGACGTGCGTTGCTCCCGCGTCTTTTATCTGCGTGGGGGAGACGGCTGCGGTGAAAGCGCCCTTATCTTCCCAGCAGCAATCCTGCGCTGCCACCAGTATCGGCGCGCCTTTTGCCGCCTGCGCAACCGCCGCCAGCGACGTGAAAGTGGGCGCTACCAGAACCTCACATGAGGGCGAACCTAAATCTTTTTTCATCGCGTTGACCAGATCGACGGATTCCTTGATGGTGTTGTGCATTTTCCAGTTGCCGGCAATAAGCGGTTTTCTTTTTCTATCTGGCATGGCGGAGTATTCCTTTTTCAAAATAGGATGCGGTGTTGACACTATGTCAACAACCGGTTTTGCAGTGGCTTATATGACAATACTAATAATTATATTCCTATATTGCAACAAAATATTTCCGCCGGTTTTAGGTATCCGCCAAAAAGTGTAGAATAGTCCAAACTGGACGCAAAAGGACGGGGTATATGGCAAAACGCGACGCAATAGTGGAATACCTGAATAAATATCTGGAGTCGGATAAAATCAAGGACGGCTCGCGCAACGGATTGCAGGTGGAGGGTAAGGAAGAGGTTAAAAAGATAGTTCTTGGCGTATCGGCTTCGGCGGAGCTGTTCAGGCTTGCCGCGGGCGAAGCCGCCGACATGGTCATAGTGCATCACGGCATGATATGGGACAACCCGAACCGCATAACCGGCACGTTTTACAAACGCGTGAAACTGTTGCTGGACAACGATATTTCGCTGGCGGCGTGGCATCTGCCGCTGGACATGCATCCCGTCGACGGGCATAACGCAAGGCTGATAAGGTTTTTCGGCGCGACGGGCATAACATCCTTCTGCGATTATCACGGTCAGCTCATAGGATTTAAGGGAACGCTTAAAAAACCGGTAACGCTGCATGAGGCCTGCGACATCCTTGGGGACAATATAGGCGGAGAGCCGGTCGCTTTCGGCTTCGGTCCCAAAATGATAAGGACGATAGGCGTGGTAAGCGGCGGTTCGTCGGGGATGGTGCTGTCGGGCGAATGCGACGGTCTGGACCTTTACATCGCGGGCGACTGCGCCGAGCCGGTGCAGGAATACTGCCGCGAGGCCGGACTGAACTTCATCAGCGGCGGGCATTACAACACCGAAAAGCCGGGCATCCTTGCGCTCAAGGACCTGCTGGCGAAAAAATTCGGGGTCCGCACCGTTTTTATCGATGTGCCTAACCGCTTCTGATACCGGACCGGATATAAACAAAAAAGGCCGTCCCCATACCGGGGACGGCCTTTTTTTGAGAATATTTTAATTGCCAAAACCGCTGGAGAAACTTGCCGGTTTTAACTTGCCCGGCACCGTGGTCTGGCCGTTCGCGCTGGTCCCGCCGTTGGTCTGCTGCACCATTTGCAGCGCGGTGTAAAGCGAAGAGGTCGCCGGGTTCTGCTGCAGCGCGGCGGCCACATTCGGATTGTTGACCGCGGATGCCAGCAGCGGGTTCTGCTTGAGTATCTGGTTTACCGAGCTGGGGTCCGATGCCAGCGTCTGCACCGCCGGTGTCTGGAGCAGTTGCTCCATCATCCCGCTGGAGGCGACCGCATTTATTATCGCGGGGTTTTTCATGGCGGCCTGTACGACGGGATTGTTGAGGAACGTGGCTACGCGCCCGTCGCTGGTCGCAAAATTCATGAGCGCCTTAGGATTGTTGACGAGGCCCTGCACGGTGGAGCGGTTCATGAAGGCGTTGATGACGAGGCTGTTGTCGAGCATGGCTTTTACAAGGCCGGGCTTGCCCAGCAGTTTGCCTATGGCCTCGGTAAGCAGTCCGCGCGTGGCGCCGGTGGCGGTCCATTTGACCTGTTCGGATTTTGTGCCGTTATCGCCGCCGTTCTGCACCGATTGGGCCACCGCAGTGGCCTGGGGGGTCGCCGCGTCGCCGGATTTTGAAGTGTCGTATACCGGCATCACCGAACTGCCCTTGTTGTAAAGGGATATCGAATCGCTCTGCAATTGCGGCGCTGCCGTGGATATCGCGACATCGGTATCCGCCATTTTCTGGCTTGTCGAAAATGCGTCCTTCTGCTGCGTGGAAAGCTGCACGTCCGGATTTGCCATGCCGCGTATCCAGCGCGCGAGCGGATAGGCGAGCAATACGTACACCGGCGCGAGATAAAGCCAGATAAGCCATGCCGGTCTTGACTCTTTTTCCTGTTCTTGTGCCATATTATTTTCCTTAATTCGCCGAGTGGAATGTGCCCTTTCCGCCGCTCTTGGACCCGCCGCTTTGCGACGGCTGGCCCGCGCCCGGTATATTCTGGATTATATTCTGTATGTTGGGCATGCTTGTAGGCTGGCCCGATCCGGACGACGACGAGCCGCCCTGCTGCGACGAGTTTGACGCCCCCATTACCTTCTGCCCGTCCTGCGACTGGCCGAAATCGCCGCTGATGGTTTTAAGCTTTGCGCCGCCGTCGTCATCCGTCCTGGTGGCGTCGGCGTTGTCCATGACCGCCTGCGCAAAGTCCGCCGCCGCCGGGTTTGCCGCCAGCGCGGCGTTTATTTCCGGGGTGATAAGCAGGGACGCCATCTGGTTGTTCTTGTGTAAAAACTGGCGGGTAAGGCGCGACTCCGACGTTACGAATTGCATCGCCGGTATTTTGACAAAGGCGGACATCAGCCTGCTGTTTGCGACTATCGAGAGCAACTCCTGGTCGTTGCGCGCGTTCTGCACATCTTTTGTCCCGAGTATGGCCGCAAGTTCCGGGGAGTCCTTGGCATAATCTATCAGCGCGTGCGCGTCGTCGTATACGCCCTGTTTTTTCAGCCGGTAGATGAAAAGCTGGACTACGATTTTGTCGTTTAGGAAGGCCTTGAGCAAAGGCTTGGATTTCATAATTTGCAGCGCGGAAAAGGTTATGTTCTCGTGTTTTTTCTGGCAGGCGTCGCGCCATTTGGCCAGCGTGCGCTGTATCGCTTCCGGGGAGGGCTGTTCCGAACTTTGGCCGCTTCCCTGATCGACGGACGGCGCATCCGGTCCGCCGTAAAAAACCATCATGCTTGATTTCGGGGCTTCTGGAGCGGCCATGCCCTGCACCTTGGCGGCGGAAGTTTGCAGTACGCCGGGGAGCGAGGATGGTTGCTGCGCCGCCGGGGCTGGCTGCTGTGCCTGCGGCAAAGCCGCCGCCAGCTGGTCCGTAGTGCGGGCCGGCAGTTGATTCCCCGGCGCGCCGAAAGGGCTTTTGAGGGGCGAAGGCGCCGGCGCGGCGGACTGGTCATGCATATTCACGCCGTAGATGAAAGCGACGGTCGCCACGGCGCATACGGACAGGGCTATGGCCCATACTTTGAAATTGCGGTTATTCCCTGATGCCATAGCAGAAGTGTAGCAACGCGACAAAAACGTGTCAATAGCCTGCGACGAACGCGTACCCGGTTGTCCTTGACCAGGCGCCCTCCCCTTTGGCAGAATTATTGATAGGAACCTAAATAATGTCCTATGCGACTGGTTCTATTTTGCAGCGAAACAAGGAGCGATGAATACAGCATACTTCCCGTATGGTGTGTTCAGCGCGACGCGGTTACAGCCCAAAAGCGGCCAGCCCCTTCGGGGAGGCCCGCCCTCGGGACTTGCGCGTCGTTGCGTCTGTTCACCGTGCGGGCATCACGCTTTCACAGCCGCGCCTAGCGCAAGTCCCGATTTCGGGCCTTCGCAT